>Ga0136627_1000277_pt1 | contig 18275 bp, 14 predicted proteins | sample AntDrymUQ4892206_2_FD_104652 | JGI IMG/M metagenome (GOLD analysis project Ga0136627, IMG submission 104652) | Polar desert sand microbial communities from Dry Valleys, Antarctica - metaG UQ489 (22.06) | ecosystem: Environmental > Terrestrial > Soil > Desert | place: Antarctica: Dry Valley... | reverse complement strand
GCTCGCCCTCCTCGGGCCGGGCGCCGCGTCTGGGCCATTTCTGGGCTTCGCCACGCTGTTCGTCTTCGGGCTCGCCCTGTCCATCCCCCTCGTCCCCCTGGCCTTCTCCGAGCGGGCGGCGAAGCGCTTCGGCAGCCTCACCCGCCTCGGCGGGGCGACGCCCTACGTGATCGGGGTCGTGTTCCTGCTCCTCGCCGCCTACGTCCTCTACACCGCCACGCCCTACTTCGACATCAGCGGCGGCTGACCGCTTCCGAGAACGATTATTCACCGAGCGGTGGATAGAGTAGCGCCGACTTAGCGCTACGCCAGCTTCATCTCGACGCGGGCGGGTTCGTGCTTGAGGATGCGGGCGCGGAACCTCAGAGCGTTTACATCAGGGAGTGATTGTGTGCGTTATGGGTGCCTCCAAACTGCCCTCCGTGCCTTTTTGGGTTAGCTCCTCATTCCAGCATACAGAACTCCGCCCGCGGAAGGGCGGGCGCGAAAAAGCACCGGCCGGGAAACGCGCCCCGGCCGGTGCGGAGACCTACTCTCTACGCGGTTCCCTCCGTGGCGCCCTTCACCGGCTTGGAAGTCCTCCTGTGACCGTTGCCGTTCTGGTAATCCGTGGCGACGAGGTCAGGGTAGCCGAAGACGCCGTGCTCGTGGATGTCCAGCCCGTCGAGCTCCTGGTCCGGCTTGACCCTGATGCCGATGGTGGCCTTGAGGACGGCAAAGACCGCGAGCGAGGCAAGAAAGATGAACCCGCCGGAGGCTACGATGCCGAGGGCCTGGATGCCGAGCTGGTAGAACCCGCCGCCGTAGAAGAGGCCGGGCCGACCGATGGCCGCCAGTTCTGGCGTGGTGAAGAGGCCGGCCGAAAGCGTGCCCCAGATGCCGCCCATGCCGTGGGCCGCGATGGCGCCGAGCGGGTCGTCAACCCCGATTCTGTCCACGAAGACCAGCGTCGCGTACATGATGACGCCCGCTATAAAGCCGATGACGATAGAGGCCCAGGGTGCCACGAAGGCGCAGGGGGCGGTGATGGCGACGAGGGCCGCGATGGCGCCGTTGCCGCCCATGCCAACGTCGATGTTCTTGCGGTACATGTAGCTCATGCTCATGGCGCCGAGCACGCCCGCCGCCGCCGCGAGCGTCGTCGTCAGGGCGATGTCGGCGACCTGGGTGCTGGCCGCCATCGTGGAGCCGGCGTTAAAGCCGTACCAGCCGACCCAAAGGATCAGGACGCCGAGGACCGCGAGCGGCATGTTGTGGCCTGGGATGGTGACCGGGCGGCCTTCGTCATCGTACTTGCCGAGCCTGGGGCCGAGAAGGAGAGTTCCGGCAAGCGCGGCCATGGCGCCCGAGAGGTGGACGACCGTCGAGCCGGCGAAGTCCTGCATGCCGAGCTCGGTGAGCCAGCCGCCGCCCCAGATCCAGTGCCCCACCAGCGGGTACAGGAGCCCGGCGAAGACGACCGCGAAGATTACGTAGACGGCGAACTTCGTCCGCTCCAGCATCGTGCCCCACACGATGGCGAGGGAGACGGCGCAGAAGGCCACCTGGAAGAGGAACTTGGCCGAGAGCGGGACCTGCGTCCACGAGAGCCCGGCGTAGACTTCGTTGACCTGACCCGCCGGCACCGCGAGGAACCAGCCCTGCGTCCCGAAGATGGCGTTGCCGGTGCCGAACGTGATGGCGAAGCCGACGGCCCAGAAGAGCAGGGCCGCTATCGAGAGGTTGACCAGGATCTTGGCCACCACGCTCCCGACGTTCTTCATGCTGGAGAACCCGACCTCAAGCATCGCGAACCCGGCCTGCATGAACAGCACCAACACCGCCGCTATAACCACCCACATGGTGTCCATGGCCAGCGATAGCTCCGCCGTCGAGGGCGCGTCCTGCGCGAACGCCAGCGCCGGCACCGCCAGCATGAGCATCATCGTCGTCAGCATGAAGATTGTTAACCGCCGCAAAGTCCCTCCTCAGGAAACGGGAGTATGTTCTCACGGAACATAGTCTATGCACCGCCCCGGAAAGGGTCTTTAGCCGAATGTACAAAGATGAGGCAGCCGCGCGGCGCCCTCCTTGCGGCGAATGTACAAAGTAGGCGCGAGGTTCGAGGCATTAGGAAGGGCCGCGGGCGGCGTTTCGTCCTCACTGCTGCGCCGCCCACTGCCTACCTAGAACCTAAAACCTTGTGCCTTAAAGCCTCGAACCTATCTATCCGCGAAGCTGGTGGGTCGTTCGGGGACGCGGCCGAGGAGTTGCATCGCCTTTATGCCCAGGGTGAGGCGTTCTCGGTCCTCGCTCTTGTCCACGTCGAGGCCGGTGAGCTCGCCGACGCGGTCGAGGCGGTAGCGGATGGTGTGGCGGTGGGCGTAGAGGTCCGAGGCGGTACGGACGGTCGAGGCGTCGTTGCCGAGGTAGGTGACGAGGGTCTGGACGAGCTCGGTGCTGTAGCGGGAGTCGTAGCGGACGACGGGCTCCAGGGTCTCCTGATAGAAGGATTCGAGTTCTTCCGGGTTCTCCTGGAGGACGCGGAAGAGGAGCTTGTAGGTGCCGGTGCCCTCGAACGTCGAGACGGCGGAGGGGCCGTGGATGCGGTGGCCTATCTCCAGGGCTACCTCCGCCTCGGAGTAGGCGTCGGGGAGGAGGGCGGGGTCCGTCTTGTGGCGGCCGATGCCGACGGAGATCGTCAGGTCCGGGAGAAGGCCCTTGACGTAGCGCTGCACGCCCTTCGCCAGGAGCTGCGCCTTCTCGGGCAGGTCCTGGGGGGTGGTGTCTTCCGAGGAGCCGAGGAAGACTATGACGTTGTCCGAGCGCGGTCCCAGGAGGAAGTTCGAGAAGAGCTGGCGGGTCTGCATGCGAACGGCCTCGGCCAGGCGGCGTTTGAGCTCCTGGATGGCGGGCTCCTTCGGTTTGCGGCGTTCCAGGTAGCGGGCGAAGTCGTCGATGTCCACGATCAGGACTAGCGCGCCCTCGGCCAGGTCGGCCCCAAGGTACCCCGCCCGCTGCAGCAGCAGGTTCACCGAGCCGTAGTGACCCTTGACCAGATCGTCCACGAAGTCGCCCCTCACGCCGAGCTCGGTCTCAAGCCGCACGCGATCCTTGCCAAGCTCCGTCTCCAGGACGCGCCTGGCCCAGTAGAGGAGGACGACGTCCTCGGGCCCCAGGGCCTCGCCTTCAAGGTCCACCCACAGGTAGCCTGCCGGGGCGCCGGTGCCGATGGGCGTCCAGAAGAGCTCGTGGTCCTCGACACGCCACCGCTCGACGGGAACGGAGAGGTAGCCGTCCGGCAGCCGGGCGTAGCGGTCCCGGCGCTCGCGCCTGGTCTCGTCAACGCCAGAGGAGCGCGAGGCGCGCAAGGCGCGTTCTTCCAGGAGGTCCCGCAGCGGGTTCTGTCCGCCGTTAGCCGGGTTCGGGGCCGAGGAGATCAGACGCCCCACCCGGTCTTCTATGACCACGGACCGCCCGAGAAGCCCCGAGACGCGGGCGGCGGTCTCCGCGACGGAAGACTCGCCCCCCGCGCCCTCAAGCAACGCCCTGCCCGCGCCGTGGGAGAGTAGCAGGAGGGCGTCGCCTCCCCCGAAGAGCGCGTTCAGACGCCGCAGCGGGACGTCCGGTGAGAGTTCGAAGAGTGCCAATCCGAGGGCGGAAGCCCGCTCCAGGATTTCCGGAGGCACCTTCCCTTCAGACCGCCAGACCACGGCCGGGGAGCCGCCCGCGGCGACCTCCCGGAGAAATTCGTCGTCCAGGCTTGGCCTCGCCGTCACCGCGGCCTCGTCTTTGCCGAGCCAGCCCTTGAGCGACTCGTCTACGGCGAGTCCGGAGACCGTCCTGGAGGGGTCGCCGGGCAGCGGGCAGTCGGCGCCCAGTTCCTCCAACAGCGCCCGGGAAAAGTCTTTCAGGATCACGGCCAACTCCGTTCGCAACGCGGTGTAACAGGCCTGTATCATTGTGAGGCCAACCCGCGGGAATGGCAAACCGGCCGGTCGTAAACCGGGCCGCGGGTGCTAAAATTTCGTCAAAAGTAATCTGGTTCTTTGGCCTCCCTAGAGGGGGCCGTATACTTGCCGGTAGCGTCGTGAGAGAAGGGGTGATGGCCCATCGCCGATAACCAGATCGTCGTGCGGGGGGCGCGCGAGCACAACTTGAAGGACATAACCGTCTCCCTGCCGCGGGACGAGATGGTCGTCGTAACCGGCCTCTCCGGGAGCGGCAAGTCCTCCCTGGCCTTCGACACGATCTACGCCGAGGGCCAGCGCCGCTACGTCGAGAGCCTCTCCGCGTACGCCCGCCAGTTCCTCGGCCAGATGGACAAGCCCGACGTGGACCACATCGACGGGCTGTCACCAGCGGTCTCCATCGACCAGAAGACGACGAGCAACAACCCGCGCTCGACCGTCGCCACGGTCACGGAGATCTACGACTACCTGAGGCTCCTCTACGCCCGCGCCGGGCGCCCGCACTGCCACGTCTGCGGCTTCCACGTAGCCTCCACGACCCCGCAGCAGATGGTCGAGAAGGTGTTGACGCTGCCCGAAAAGACGCGCTTCATGGTGCTCGCGCCGGTCGTGCGGGGGCGCAAGGGCGAGTACGGGAAGATGTTCAAGGATCTCGCGGAGCAAGGCTTCGCGAGGGTTCGCGTCGATGGGGAGACCCACGAGTTGCCGGTGGACCTCGGGCTCGACAAGAACTACAAGCACGACATCGAGGTGGTGGTCGACCGGCTCGTGATCCGGGACGGCATGGAGCGCCGCCTCACCGACTCCATAGAGACCGCCTTGAAGCTGGCAGAGGGCTTGGTCCAGATAGAGACCGTGGAGAAAGACGGTAGCGGAGCTGGCGAGTCGATGCTCTTCTCGGAGTCCTTTACCTGTACGAACTGCGGGGCCTCTATAGCCGAGATACAGCCGAGGACGTTCTCGTTCAACAGCCCGCACGGGGCCTGCGACCGGTGCGACGGGCTCGGGAGCCGGCTCGAAATAGACCCGGCGCTCGTGGTGCCGAACGAGGACCTGAGCGTCAACGAGGGCGCTGTCGTGCCGTGGGCCAACACGCAGACGGAGTACCACGGGAGCGTGCTGGGCGCCCTCTCTGAGAAGTACGACGTCGACCTGAACGTGCCGTGGCGGGATCTCCCGGAGGACCACAAGAAGCTCATCCTCTACGGGACGGACGGGGAGAGGATCTACGTCTCCTACAAGAACCGCTACAACCGCCGCCGCCAGTACATGACCCAGTTCGACGGTGTGGTGAGTAACTTGACGCGCCGCTATGCCGAGACGGACTCCGAGTACCGGCGGGAGAAAATCGAGGAGTTCATGAGCCACGTCCCCTGTCCGAAGTGCAAGGGCGCGCGCCTCCGGCCCGAGGCGCTCGCCGTCACGGTGGGGGAGAAGAGCATCTCCGAGTTTACCGGGCTCTCCGTCTGGAACGCTCAGGACTTCTTCCAGGAGGTTGATTTCACGGCCAGGGAGTGGCTCATCGGGGAGCGGGTGGTCAAGGAGATCCGGGAGCGCCTGGGCTTCCTCGTGGACGTGGGTTTGGGCTACCTGACGCTTGCCCGCTCGGCGGGGACGCTCTCCGGCGGGGAGGCCCAGCGGATACGGCTGGCCTCGCAGGTCGGGAGCGGGCTCGTGGGCGTGCTCTACGTGCTCGACGAGCCGTCCATCGGGCTGCACCAGCGGGACAACCGCAGGCTGCTCACGACGCTGGAGAGGCTCAGGGACCTCGGGAACACGCTCATCGTGGTCGAGCACGACGAGGAGACGATCCGGGCGGCGGACTACGTGGTGGACGTGGGGCCGGGCGCGGGGGTCCACGGAGGCGAGATCATCGCCGTCGGCTCCGTCGAGGACATCGAGGCCGAAGAGCGCTCCGTCACCGGGGACTTCCTCTCCCGTCGGCGCAGGATAGAGCCCCCCGAGGAGCGCCGCGAGCCGACCGGGACCATAGGCCTCCTCGGGGCGACCGAAAACAACCTCAAGGGCGTGGACGTCGAGTTCCCGCTCGGGGTATTTACGTGCATAACGGGCGTCTCGGGGTCGGGGAAGAGCACCCTGGTCAACGAGATCCTGTACAAGGCCCTCGCCAACGCCGTGAGCCGGGGCAAGCACCGTCCGGGCCGGCACGCGGGATTGCGGGGCATCGAGAACGTGGACAAGGTCATAGACATAGACCAGAGCCCCATCGGCCGGACCCCCAGATCAAACCCGGCCACCTACACCAAGGTCTACGACCACATCCGCCAGCTCTTCGCCTCGACGGCGGAGGCCAAGATCAGGGGCTACAAACCCGGGCGATTCTCCTTCAACGTGAAGGGCGGGCGGTGCGAGGCTTGCCGGGGCGACGGTCAGATCCGCATAGAGATGCACTTTCTCCCGGACGTCTACGTCCCGTGCGAGGTCTGCAAGGGCCGCCGCTACAACACCGAGACCCTCCGCGCCACGTACAAGGGCAAATCCATCTCCGACGTGCTCGACATGACCGTCGAAGAGGCCTGCGGGTTCTTCGCGCCCGTCCCGGCCATCGCGCGCCGCATGGACACTTTGCGCGACGTGGGTCTCGGCTACGTCCGGCTCGGGCAGCCGGCGACGACGCTCTCGGGCGGGGAAGCCCAAAGGGTGAAGCTCGCGAGCGAGCTCGGGAAGCGGGCCACGGGCAAGACCGTGTACATCCTGGACGAGCCGACGACGGGGCTGCACTTCGCGGACGTGGAGAAGCTGCTCCACATCCTGCATCGGCTCGTGGACGCCGGGAACACCGTCATCGTCATCGAGCACAACCTCGACGTGATCCGGTCCGCCGACCACGTCATAGACCTCGGCCCCGAAGGCGGCGACGGCGGCGGCGAGATCGTCGCCACCGGCGCCCCCGAGGACGTCGCCCGCGTCGAGGGCTCCCACACAGGCCGCTTCCTCCGCGACCTCATGCCGGAGGTAATGGCGGCGAGCTGAAAGAAAGGCTTTGAGGTTTTGAGGTATAAGTTTTCGGCCTTCTAGCGGTTACGGATCTTTGAGATCGGGGCGCGGATCAGCCGCCGGCGGCTGATCCGCGCCCACGATACGATGCCTGTAGCCTCAAAACCTAGAACCTGAAACCTAATGCCTGATACCTACCCGTTGTTGCTCGACTCGACGAAATCTTCCAGGACCGAGCCGGTGATCATCCTTTCGAGGCCACGGATGACGAGCGCGGTGTCCTCGATGTAGTCTTCGTAGGTCTCGTCGGTGCGGGAGCGGCGGAAAAGGGACTCGAGGATCTTGCCGAGGCGGTTGATGCCCCATTCCATGTGTTCCACGCGGTAGAGGGCGACTTTCACGACGGCGTCCACGATAAGGGGGTCGAGGTTGCCGCGCTCGAGGGTGGTGAAGGCGTGGTCGTACTGTTCGAGGATGCCGTCCACCACCGGACGGGCGTCGGGCATGTCCTCGCTCTCGAACATGAACACGTAGGACCCGGCTATCACCTGGAGCGCCTTGTCCTGGTAGTGGTACTCTCGCCGCGCGTAATCCTCTATGACCCCGAATAGCTCGGAGAACTTGCCGTTGTTCGTGTCGGCCATCCTCATCCTCTCGCATATGTCGTTGAATCCACGTAGAACGTGGGGATTCTAACCGCGTGGAGGCCCGCCACGCTACGGGGGTCGGGGGAAGTATGGAGGACGTACACCGAAAATCGTCTTTGAAACCGCGCGGGTCGGCTGATAGATTCTTCTCCCGTGAGTGCCAGAAGCGCAAACCCCACGATAGACTCCCACCAGATCATGGCCGCCGGCCTCGCCTCCACGGCGGCGGCGCTTGTCACGTCGCGCTTCGGCGTGGCGGGGACGCTGCTGGGCGCGGCCCTGACGGCCATGATCATCACCGGCGGCTCCGCCGTCCTCAAGGCCTATATAGAGAACGCCGCCAGCCGGGCGCGCAGCGGCGCGACGAGGCTCCAGGAGCGTCGGGCAGCGTCCGCGACGGCCGCCGCTCCCGAACAGGACGTCCCCACGGAGCAGGCCAACCCTCCGGGCCGCCCTGACCTCCGGAACAACTTCGCGGGCCGCATGAGGGCCGCCGTTGACTGGTTCAGGCAACTGCCGACCCCCGCGAGGCGCCCCATCCTCATAAAAGCCCTCGCCACCGCCGCTGTGGCGTTGGTGATCTGCCTGGTCGCCATCTGGGGCGTGGAGAAGCTCATCGGCAACAGTCTCTCGTGCGGTCTCTGGTCCAAGTGCCCCTACGGCGCCGCCCCCGGAATACACGTCGCCGGGTTCGACGACTCCGGCGCGGGCTCCACGCTCTCCGGCGGGGACGTGGATCTCGGCGGCGGAGGCGGGGGCGTCATAGATTCCATCCGCCAGGGTGGCGGCGTGCCCGATGGTCGGGATCTTATCCCCGGCGGCGCGGAAGAGGCCCCGTCCAGCGCCTCGCCGGCTCCCGGTGGGGAAGAGGAGGTCCCGTCTAGCGCCTCCCCGGAAGCAGATCCCGCACAGGAGGAGGCCCCTTCGAGCGCCTCGCCCGAGGCCGAGAATCGGGCCGACCCCGACGCCAGCGCCTCCCCGGCCGCCCAGTAGAGTACCGCGGACCCCTCCAAAATACCCACCAAGCGCGGGTCCGCTCTAGTCTATACAATGCCCGCAGGAGCGTCGGCTGGCGGGTCTTTGCGGGGCCCGGAAGGGGAGGGCCATGGATATAATGCGGACCAAGTCCATCGAGCAGTCCATCCGGGACACCGAAGAGCCAGAATTCAAGCTCAAGAAGTCGCTCGGCGCCCTGGATCTCCTTACCTTCGGTATCGGGGTGATGATCGGGACGGGGATCTTTGTCCTCACCGGGGTGGCGGCGGCGACCAGCGCCGGGCCGGCCATAGCCATCTCGTTCGTCGTCTCGGGGATAGCCTGCGCCCTAGCGGCGCTTTGCTACGCCGAGTACGCCAGCGCGGTCCCGGTCGCCGGCAGCGCCTACACGTACACTTACGCCACCATCGGTGAGTTTATAGCCTGGATCATTGGGTGGGACCTGATCCTGGAGTTCACCGTGGGAGGCGCCGCGGTTTCTATCGGCTGGTCGCAGTACTTCATTAGCATCTTGGAGAATTGGTTCGGTATCTCCCTGCCGGCGGCGGTCGCGGGCGGGGAAGGGGCATTTATGAACCTGCCGGCAGCTTTCATAGCCCTGTTCCTCACGGCGGTTCTGGTCGTCGGGATCACCCTGAGCTCTCGGTTCAACCAGGTAATAACCTCGATAAAGTTGCTGGTGATACTCTTCTTCATTATCTTCGGGGCGTTCTACGTCAAGACGGCCAACTGGACGCCGTTCATCCCGTCGCGGGAACCAGCTTCCGGAACCGCGTCATCGTTGGACGCTACGATCTGGGAGCTTGTCTTTGGAGGTGTTGGAGCATTTGGCTTTCCCGGGTTGGTAGCCGGGGCCGCCATCGTTTTCTTCGCCTACATAGGGTTCGACATCGTGGCCACGACCGCCGAGGAGACCCGCAACCCGCAGCGGGATATGCCCATCGGCATCCTGGGCTCGCTGGCGATCGTCACCATACTCTACGTCGTGGTCTCGCTGGTGATGACGGGGATGGTACCCTACGGCGAGCTGAACACCGCCGCCCCCATGGCCACGGCTTTCCAGGCTACCGGGCAGGCGTGGGCCACGGGGCTGGTCTCCCTGGGGGCCATACTGGGCCTGACGAGCGTCATTATGATCCTGATGCTCGGACAGAGTCGGGTAGGTTTCGCCATGAGTCGGGACCGGCTGCTCCCGCCCTGGCTCGGCAGGGTCCACCCTCGCTTCCGTACCCCCTACCGGCTGACCCTCATAACTGGGAGCGCCGTGGCCATCCTCGCGGCTTTCACCCCCATCGCCGCGGTGGCGGAGCTGGTGAACATCGGGACGCTCTTCGCCTTCGTCCTGGTCTCCATAGGGGTCATCATCCTCAGGCGCACGCAGCCGGATCTGCCGCGCGCATTCCGGACGCCGCTGGTTCCCGTGCTCCCCATCGTGGCCGTCCTGTTCTTGATCTACCTGATGCTGAACTTGGCGGCCTGGACCTGGATTCGATTCTTCGTGTGGATGGCCTTAGGCGTCGCCATCTACTTCGCCTACAGCCGCGGCCACAGCCGGCTGGGCCGCACCCAGGCCGCCGAGGGGTCCACGGAGGGTTCCTGACTTCGAGAACCGGATCACGGGCCGCCCCGCCCTTCGCGTTAGAATAGACGGGCCTTGAAGACCGCCAATGATACTCCCAAACCCGTCCTGCTCCTCGTGCTCGACGGCATCAGGCCTGACGTGCTGCGCTCCGCCATCGAAGAGGGCGAGACCCCGAACCTCGGGGCGCTGGCCCAGAGGGGTGAGGCGATCTGGGACGCGGTCTCGGTCTTCCCGAGCATCACGCCCGCGGCGACGGCCGCCATAGCGACCGGCGAGGCCCCGGCGAAGAGCGGCATCGTCGGCCACGCCTGGTACGACGAGCGGGAGCGGCGGGTGGTCATCTACGGCGCCATGACCGAGACCGTGATGGCGACCGGCCCCATAAAGGTCTTCCACAACAACGTCTGGCGGATGAACCGCGACGACCTGCACGCCGCCACCCTCTTCGAGACCCTCCACGACCGCGGCTTCGACGGCGCGTGCGTGAACTTCCCGGTGAGGCGCGGCCCGCACACGCACCCCATCAGGATGAAGACCGTCGAGAACTACCGGAAGAACGGCCGCTACCTCGGACCCTCCGTCGAGGGTCCGAAGGAATATTTCATGGGCGACCTTTTCTACAGCCGGGAGACGGGCATCAACGGGCGCAAGGCGAGCGGCGGCCTCCGGCGCTCCGCCGGCATCAACGACGAGTACGCTGCCAGGATCGGGGCGATGCTCGTCAGGGAGAGGTCCGCGCCTTTCAACCTCGTTTACTTTTTCAAGGGGGATTCCATCGCCCACCACCACGGACTGGAGGCCCAGCGCCGATGGCTCAAGACGGCGGACGGGTACGTCGGCAGGATCTTCGCCGCCGCCGGCGGCGTGGACCGGCTCCTGGAAGACTACGCCGTCCTCGCCCTCTCGGACCACGGCCACGCGCCGCTGCTCCCCGGACGCCGCCACGTGGACCTTCGCCGCGTGCTCGGCCTGAAGGTCTCCTCCGGCATAAAGGCCCGCTTCGGCCGGAACGACGACGCCGTCGTGGTCCCGAACGGGCGGTCAGCCCTCATCTACCTGCGTGACGGCATCGGGCGCGGGCCGCTGGCCGAGGGCCTCGTCGGGCGCCGGGGCGTGGATTTGGCCGCGTGGTCGAAAGACGGGTGGGGGAACGTGCTGGGTACCGGTGGGCTCCTGAGGTTCCGTCCCGGCGCCGGGCCCGCCGACCCCTTCGGGCGTTCGTGGGAGCTGGACGGTGACCCGCGGGCGCTGGGCATCGAGGTGGCGGACGGCGGGGTACGGTACGGGGACTACCCCGACGCCCTGGAGCGGCTGTGGGGTTGCCTGCACACGCCCCGGTGCGGGGACCTGGTGCTCTCCGCGGAGCCGGGGTACACGTTCGGCGAGGTCTCGGGCGGGTACCACAAGGCGAGCGACCACGGGTCCCTGCACGCCGAAGACTCGCACGTCTTTGTGCTGGCGGGCGGCTTCGGCGAAGGCGAGGCCGCGCCGCGCAGGATCACGGACGTCGCCCCGATGCTGCTGCGACATTTCGGTGCCGGCAAACCCGCGGAGCACAGTGTCCTCTAGGCAGAACGGAAGGCCGGCGGGGGAACAGGAGGGCCTGCGGCCTCGCTACCGGCGGGCGTTCGGGTGCGTCACGTGGCTATACATGGCAGTGCTGACCTTTCTCACGGCCAACTTTTTCATCTCGCTGCCGTTCCGGTACGTCGGAGGGGGGGAGATCTATAACTACGTGCCGCCGACGCTCGCGTACCTCGGGACCGTGCTGCTCGTGCCGGGGATGGTCTTCGCGGCGGTCCTCGGGGCCCGCACCTACCGCGCCCCGCGCCGCGTGGCAGGGAGGGTCGGGGCCGGCGTGGGGGCGCTTATTGGCCTGTCCGGCTTTCTCTCCCTGGTCTGGATCTCCGCCGCCCTCGGCTTCGCCGAACGGGACCAGGCCTTCAGGAGCGGGACCTTCGCCGACGTCGACGGCATAGCCTTCTACCTCTTTGCGCCCCTCACTTTGGCGGCGGCGGTCCTGGTCATCATGGCGCTCTACTCGAAGGGGACGGACAGACCGCGGCTGCGGAGGCTCGGCCTCGCCGGTGCGGGCCTCGCCGTGCTGGCGGGTGCCGGGCTCGTTCTCTCTGACCCCGGTACCGTTGGCATCGCCGCGGCGCTGATCTCGGCCGTCTCGGCGGCGCTTGCCGGCTGGGTCGGCGGCGCGGGGGGCTACGCGCGGGCCGGCGGGGACGAGATGATGCCGCCAGGCTCCACCATCCAACCCCGCGAGCCCCGCCCAAAACCCCGCTGATCCGGCGGAACGGCCGCAGGGGCGCGGTATAATACGCCCGATGTCCCGTAACGGTTACCCCGACAGATCCCACCTCCCGACCTCGCCCGGCGTCTACATCTTCAAAGACGACGGTGATAGCGTGGTCTACGTCGGCAAGGCGAAGAACATCCGTAGCCGGGTCGCCAACTACTTCACGAAGAGCGGGGACGGTAGGCCGAAGATAACGGAGCTGCGGGAGCGGGTCTCGCGAATAGATTTTATCGCCACGCGTACCGAGACCGAGGCGCTCGTCCTCGAAGCCAACCTCATAAAGCGTCACCGTCCGCGCTTCAACGCCTCCCTGAAAGACGATAAGAGCTACCCCTACATCGTGGTGACGATGGGGGACGAGTACCCGCGGGTCTTCGCCACGCGCTCCCTGCACGATTCGCGACACCGATACTTCGGGCCTTTCCCGAGCGCGGGGTCGGTCCACTCGACGCTTGACGTCCTGAACAAGACGTTCCCGTTCCGCAAGTGCCGGGGGCCGGAGCCGGGGCGCAGGAGCGGGGTGCCGTGCCTCAACTACCACATCGGCCGTTCGGCGGCGCCTTGCATCGGGGCCGTGACGAGAGAGGAGTACGACGGGATCATCGCCGACGTCGTATCCTTTCTCGAAGGGCGGGTGGACGGCCTGATCCGGACCCGCCGGGAGGCCATGAAGACCGCCGCCCGCGAGATGGACTTCGAGCGGGCCGCCAGGCTGCGCGACGAGCTGGCCGCCCTCGACCACGTCCGCGACCGCCAGCAGGCCACCATTACCTCCGAGGACTCCTTTGATGCCATCGGCGCCTACGCCGAGAACGGCTCGGCCTGCGTCCAGGTCTTCGCCGTTCGCGACGGCCAGGTGGTCAACCGCGACTCGTTCCTCCTCGACAACTACGGTGAGGAGACCGCCGAGAGCGTCGCCCTGAAGTTCGTCCCCCAGTACTACGACAACGCCCCCGTCCCACGCGAGGTGCTGGTCCAATCCGGGGGGGCCGAGGAGACCCTGGCCCCGCTGCGCGACCACCTCTCGAAGGTGCGCGGCACGAAGGTGGACGTGCGTCGGCCGCAGCGCGGGGACAAGCGCCGCGTATTAGAGAACGCCGTGCGCAACGCCGAGCTCGGGCTCTCCCACGAGAAGATGCTCGACGAGGCCCGTCGCAACCAGGTGGCCTCGACGCTCGACGCGCTGCGCGAGGAGCTGGCTTTGCCGAAGCTCCCGATGCGCATCGAGTGCTACGACATCTCGAACACCATGGGCACCAACTCCGTCGCCTCGATGGTCGTCTTCCAGGGCGGTAAGCCGGCCAAGGATCAGTACCGGCGCTTCAAGATAAAGACCGTCGAGGGCGCCGACGACTTCGCCAGCATGGCCGAGGTCATAAAGCGCCGCCTCGAACGGCTCAAGGAGGAGGACGAGAAGTTCCTGCCCGCGCCGGACCTGATAGTGCTCGACGGCGGCAAGGGCCAGCTCTCGGCCGTCGTCCCCGTCTTCGACGAGATGAACGTGGGCGAGGACCTCCCTGACATCCCCCTGCGCTCCCTCGCCAAGAGGGACGAGGAGGTCTTCGAGCCGGGCCGCCCCCGGCCCGTCCTCCTGAAGCGCAACTCCCCCGAGTTGCACCTGCTCCAGCGGATCCGCGACGAGGCCCACCGTTTCGCCAACTCCTACCATCGCAAGGTCCGCGGCAAGGCCATGACCCAGTCCGTCCTAGACGACCTGCCGGGCATTGGCCCCGCGCGCCGAAAGCAGATCCTCGACCACTTCGGCACCCCCGACGCCTTCCTGAATGCCTCTCTCCGAGACCTCGAAGCCGTCCCGGGCCTCCCCGGCCGCGTAGCCCGCGAGGTCCACGCGAGGGTCCACAGGTAGGCATCAGGCCTCAGGTCTTGCAGGATTGTCTTGGGTTCGCGTTCATTGCCGGCTCTCCGGAGTCGGGGAATTCGGAACGCCGCGCTGTCTATAGACATGGCGTACACGGAGACGGTCGAATGGTGGGGATGTCCCGCGCAGAATCCCGGTAGTGCTTCTTCTGGCACCAACGACCTTGAGTGGTTTGCTTATATGGAGAAGGTAATGGGAGGAGCGGCGGGCGACACCATAGCCGGCGGCAACTACTGAAAATGGGGTGAGAACCCCGTTTCGGGTTACGCTTTCGAGGACTTCCGTAACCACCATAATGGGCAATTCCTACGACGACGCGAGCGGAACGGGCAGCGACCACGTCGAAACCATCCTCTTCGATAATGATTCGAACGTGGACTTCGCCCGGGTACAGACGCTGGTTCCGTAGATGGGTTCCGAAGCAGATCCCACCATGCCGGGGCCGTGACAGCCCCGGCTCTTTTTGTTGCGTGGCTTTACGAAGTGTCGCCGGTCAGGATTTCGAGGAAGGTTTTCGGGCCCGTGACCTCGGCGCCGCGCCGCGATTCGGGCGGGTAATGCTTGAGGTTTCCGGTTATGAGGGTAGCGTCCGCTGCTGCCGCCGTCTCCAGAAACGGGAGGTCATCCGGGTCAGGCAACTCCGCGTTTAGCACGGGCGGGTTGACCTTGACGCCCTCGTGTTCGATGAACTCCAGCAAAGCGTTCACGTTCGCGGGAGTAAACCCGAACTTCTCGCGCCGGAGAACTTCTCGCCATTCGGCAAGGATGCGGTCATCATAGGCAACGATCAGATCGCCTCTCAGCGCCAGATCCAACACCCTCCCCGGCGCTCCGAAGGCGTTTATGAGGGCGGAGACCAGGACGTTTGTGTCCAGCACCACCCTCCCGGCCAAATCAACGCTCGTCTCTGTGCGCGGCTATCTCGACATTCACGTCCTCGGCCTTCAAGCCTCTTGCCGAGGCAGTCCGGCGCATATCGGATACGGCCAACTCGGCTTTAGCGCGCCTCACGGCCCGCACTGTTTCCTCCAAATCCTCACCGCTGACCCCCAGCATCAGCGCCACCGGCTTGCCCCTGGAGGTGATCACAACCTCTCCCTCCCCAAGCCGCTCGAAGATCGGTTTGGGATTGACCCGGATCTCCCGTGAACTGACGAACTCCATCATATATCCTCTTGTAGACTTTAACGTTACTACAAAGTCTACACCAGATCTGTGTCGCCGTTCATGCTCAACGGGCACCAAGCAACTTTAGTTGTTGACCGTTGGCTTTGGTCGTTCCCTGACGATACCTGCTTCACAATTCGCCCTCGCTGCCTGTACGAACCCGATGAGATTCGTGTTCGAGCGGTGGTCTCGGACAGAGACATCCTTGCTGATAGCAGAACCGCTGATGGCTGACGGATTCCTTTAAATCTACCTTAAATATACGCTCATTCGTTGCAACTTGTTTGGACTGATGTTACCTTCCGGCCACAGAGCATGGATCACTCACCGCAGCACAGACGGAACGGCGCCACGTGAGCGAGGAGGCACCGACGGTCGAGGGGACCGCCGGCAGGCGCCGGATCGTCATCATCACCGGGCTCTCGGGGGCTGGCAAGTCGAACGCCCTGCAGGCCTTCGAGGACGCCGGGTACTACTGCGTGGACAACCTGCCGCCGCGCATGGTGCCGGCCGTGATGGAGGCCACGGGCGAGGGCGCCGGTGGGCCGGACGGCGTGGTCGCGGTGATGGACACGCGGGGGCGGCGGTACTTCGGCGAGGAGCTGGAGCGGAGCCTGGAGGCGGTCGAGCAGGAGAAGGGCTGGGACCACAGGATCCTGTTCATCGAGTCCGACGACCCGAGCCTCGTGCGGCGGTACAAGGAGAGCCGCAGGCCCCACCCGGCCGCGCGCAACGGGGACGTGCTAGAGGCCATCCGGCGGGAGCGGCAGGACCTCTCGACGCTGCGGGAGATGGCCGACCTGATCGTGGACACCTCAGGGTACTCCGCGCTCGACGCCAGGCTGCGCTTCAAGAAGCTCGCCGAATCGTTCTCCAGCAGGCTGACTTTGTCCCTGATCTCCTTCGGCTTCAAACACGGAACCCCCATGGACGTGGACACGCTCCTCGACGTCCGCTTTCTCCCAAACCCCCACTACGACCCGGACCTCCGGCCGCTCACGGGCCACGACGCGCCGGTCAGGGACGCGGTCCTTGGCTCCGAAGACTGCCAGCAGTTCCTGGAAAAAGCGTGCGACCTGCTCTCGTTCCTGATCCCACGCTACGACGCCGAGGGCAAGACCTACTTCACGCTCGGCATCGGCTGCACCGGGGGCCGCCACCGCTCCGTCGTCATCGTCGAGGAGCTCGCCCGGCGACTGGACGAGCAAGACACCGGTGTGGACCTCTTCGTCCGCCACCGGGACGTGGAGAAGTAGCGGTCAGCTTTCAGCGTTCAGCCCTCAGCCAAAAACCGCAGCGGCCAGATCTGGTAGTGATTTCGATATCTCGCGTCATTCCGCGACCCGATAGACTAGATTATCGAGAGAACGAAGCACCGTGGGCTGAGAAGCTGACGGCTGAAAGCTGATAGCGACGACCGAAGGGAGGCTCCTTGTCTGGCATGATGGTCGATGGAGCGTGGAAGACCGAGGGTGACATACCGAGGGAGAACGGCCGTTTCATGCGGTCGACGACGAGCTTTCGCGGTTGGATCTCCTCTGACGGCACCACGGATTTTCCGGCGGAGGCGGGCCGCTACCACCTCTACATAGCGTGGGCCTGCCCCTGGGCTCACCGGACCGCGATCCTGCGCCGGCTCAAGGGCCTGGAGGACGCTATCGGGCTCTCGGCGGTCGGCTCGTTTATGGGCGACGACGGCTGGGCCTTCTACGACGAACCGGGCGTCATCCCGGACGACGTCAACGGGACCCACTTCCTGCGCGAGGTCTACGCCAAGGCCGACCCGGGCTACACGGGCCGCGTAACGACGCCGGTGCTGTGGGACAAAGAGCAGGAGACCATCGTCAATAATGAGTCCCGCGAGATCATCCGCATGCTCGACACGGAGTTCGGCGGGATCTCCGCCGCGGACGCGGACTTTTTCCCGGAGGACCTGCGCGGGGAGATCGATACGACCATCGACGCGATCTACGAGCCGATCAACAACGGCGTCTACCGCTCCGGGTTCGCCACCACGCAGGAGGCCTACGAGGAGGCCGTGACGGATCTCTTCGACGCCCTTGACCGCTGGGAGGAGGTCCTCGGCACGCGCCGCTACCTGTGCGGCGACCGCATCACGGAGGCCGACTGGTGCATGTTCCCGACGCTGGTGCGCTTCGACGCCGTCTACCATGGCCACTTCAAGTGCAACCTCCGCCGCATCCTGGACTACCCGAACCTGTGGGGCTACCTTCGGGATCTCTACGGCCAGCCAGGCGTCGCGGAGACGGTCAACATGGAGCACATAAAGAGGCACTACTACCGCAGCCACGGGTCCGTCAACCCGACGCGCATCGTGCCCAAAGGCCCCGTCCTGGACTTCTCCGGACCGCACGGCCGGGAGCGGCTCTCGGGCTAGGGGCTCCGGGCAGCGGGTATACTGGCCGCCGATGGATAGGGTCGAGGATCTTCGGGTTGTAGCGTTCGGCGGGGGTACGGGGTTGCCGGTGCTCCTGCGTGGGCTGCGCGACCGGGTGCGGGACCTGACGGCGGTCGTGACGGTCGCGGACGACGGCGGGTCGAGCGGCAGGCTCCGGCAGGAGTTGGGCGTCGCCCCGCCGGGCGACGTGAGGAACTGCCTGGTCGCGCTCGCGGGCCGTAAGAGGCTGGCCGAGGTCTTCAATTACCGCTTCGAGGCGCCGGGAGATCTGAACGACCACAGCGTCGGGAACATCATCATCGCGGCCCTCGCGGACATGGCTGGTGGCTTCTGCGAGCGCGTGGAGCAGGCCGCCAGGTTCCTGCGCAT
>Ga0136627_1000276_pt1 | contig 18315 bp, 16 predicted proteins | sample AntDrymUQ4892206_2_FD_104652 | JGI IMG/M metagenome (GOLD analysis project Ga0136627, IMG submission 104652) | Polar desert sand microbial communities from Dry Valleys, Antarctica - metaG UQ489 (22.06) | ecosystem: Environmental > Terrestrial > Soil > Desert | place: Antarctica: Dry Valley... | reverse complement strand
CACAGTGGTATCGGGTTGTGGGAGATCAGGGAACAGCGAAGGTTCTTTACTCATGGTGCCAGGATCGCATATTCATGATCAATTGGCGATCCCCTGCAAACAATTTTTTCACAGCCTCTGAGCCCAGCGCCTAATCGCTCACAGGGCTATTAGGCTTGGGCCGCTGACCTTCACCAGCCCACTGGCGTGCCGGCGTATAAACTCCAGGAGACCTTCCTTGGTCAGTCCCGCGTCCGCCAACATCTCCTCTCGCGTACCGTGCTGGATCAGCCGGTCGGGCAAGCCGTAATGCACGATGGGCGGATGCCGGCCTTGGTTTGCAAGCATCTCGGTGACCCCGGCGCCAGCGCCCCCGGCGACCACGTTTTCTTCGACCGTCACCAGCAACTCGTGGGTTTCGGCCAGTTGCGACAGCAACTCCACGTCGAGGGGTTTCACAAAGCGCATATTGACGACCGTGGCCTGGAGATCTTCGCCCGCCTCGAGCGCCGGTGCGACCATCGTCCCGAACGCTAACAGCGCGATGCGCTTACCCGCACGCTTAACCTCGGCTTTGCCGACGGGTAAGGCCGTCATGGCCTCTTCGACGCGCATCCCCGGGCCCTCCCCGCGCGGATAGCGGACAGCCGTCGGCCCATCGAGCAGGAATCCGGTATAGAGCATCTGCCGGCATTCATTCTCATCGGAAGGCGTCATAACCACCATCCCGGGCAAGCAGCGGAGGAAGGTCAGATCATAGCTGCCGTTATGGGTGGGACCGTCCGCGCCCACGAGCCCCGCGCGGTCGATGGCAAAAAGCACCGGGAGCTTTTGATTGACGACATCATGAATGACTTGGTCATAGCCGCGCTGCAGAAAAGTCGAATAGATCGCAACCACCGGTTTCAGACCCTCGCAGGCCATCCCAGCCGCCACGGTGACACTGTGTTGCTCGGCGATCCCGACGTCACAATACTGGTCCGGGTATTCCTTTTGGAATCGCACCAGGCCAGAGCCCTCGCGCATCGCCGGGGTGATGGCGACCAGCCGTGGATCGCGCGCCGCCATGTCACAGATCCAATCGCCGAAGATCTTGGTATAGGTAGGTTTACTCGGGGCCTTCGAGGAGACAATACCCTGCACCGGATCGAAGGGCGTGACGCCGTGGTATTTGACAGGATCCGCCTCGGCCGGCGCATAGCCCTTGCCTTTCTTCGTTATGACATGCAAGAGCTGGGGACCGTGCAATTGACGCAGGTTGCGAATTGTCGTCAGCAAGGCCGAGAGATCATGCCCATCGACCGGACCGATGTAATTAAACCCCAGCTCCTCGAACAGGGTGCCCGGTATGATCAACCCCTTGACGTGTTCCTCGGCGCGACGCGCAAGTTCCCACACCGGCGGCATGCTCGACAGGACCTTCCTGCTCCCTTCCTTAACGGTGGCATAGAGACGTCCCGACAAGACTTGAGCGATGCGGTTCGACAACGCCCCGACATTCGGAGAGATAGACATGTCATTGTCATTCAGCACCACCAGCAGATCGATACCGAGATCCCCCGCATGGTTCATAGCCTCGAACGCGAGCCCGCCGGTCATACCGCCGTCCCCGATGACGGCGACGGCTTTGCGGCCAGACCCTTGGCGTTTCGCGGCGATCGCCATTCCGAGCGCCGCACTGATGGAGGTGCTGGAATGGCCGACGCCGAAGGTGTCGTAGAGACTTTCGTCGCGCTTGGGAAACGGCGCGAGACCTCCCCAGTGCCGGATCGTGTCCATGCGCTCGCGCCGTCCGGTGAGGATCTTATGCGGATACGCTTGGTGGCCGACATCCCACACGATGCGGTCTTCCGGGGTGTTGAATATGTAGTGCAGCGCGATCGTGAGCTCAACGGTACCGAGACCCGCCGCGAAATGCCCGCCGCTCTTGCTCACGGAGTCAAGAACAAACGCACGCAGCTCGGCGGCCAGCGGCGCGAGTTTGGACTCTGGTAGCCGGCGCAGGTCCATGGGCGTATCGATCGTGTGCAACAGCGAGTAGCGAGTAGCCATCGTCAAGCCTCGATCTAGGAAATATCACATTATGGGATACAGCTATCCGCGCTGGCAAGAATTCGTTGTAATTTTGCTGTACATTGCGCGCAGGGTACAGTATCTTAATGGCATATATGCAACAAAAGCGCAATTCAGTTCATTGATCATTCAACGAAAAAGCTACAACGCACTGGGGGGTTAAGAATGGGAGTCCCATTAATCCAGCAATACCGCGTCGCGCGTTACGTTCTGGAGCAGAAACTTCGCGGTCGCGAGAAGTATCCGTTGGTGCTAATGCTTGAACCACTGTTTCGCTGCAACCTCGCCTGCGCGGGCTGCGGCAAGATCGATTACCCCGAGGAAATCCTGAACAAAAGGCTTAGCGTCGAGGAATGCCTGGGCGCCATCGACGAATGCGGCGCGCCGATCGTATCGATTGCCGGGGGCGAGCCACTGATTCACAAAGAGCTGCCCGAGATCGTGGCGGGATTCATCCAACGCAAAAAATTCGTGTATCTATGCACCAATGCGCTCCTGCTCGATCGGCGCATGGCGGATTACGCACCCTCGCCCTATCTAACCTTCTCGATTCACCTCGATGGCACCAGGGACCGGCACGATGCCTCGGTATGCCGCGACGGGGTATACGATAAGTGCGTGGAGATCATTCGCAAGGCGCGCGCGGAAGGATTCCGCGTGACCGTCAATTGCACGCTGTTCCAAGGAGAAACGGCGCCGGAAGTTGCGGAGTTCCTGGATGTTGCGACCGATCTCGGCGTGGAAGGCGTGACGATTTCGCCTGGCTACAGCTATGAGCGGGCGCCACGGCAGGATGTTTTCCTCAAGCGTAAGGAGGTCAAACAATTGTTCCGCGACGTATTCAAACGCGGTAAGAATAGGAACTGGCGCTTCAATCATTCGCCGATGTACCTTGACTTCCTCGCCGGTAACCAGAGCTATGAATGCACGCCGTGGGGCAATCCGACGCGCAACGTGTTCGGATGGCAAAAGCCCTGTTACCTCCTCGTAGGGGAAGGCTACGCGCCTACCTACCAGGCGCTAATAGACGAAACGGAGTGGGAGCGCTACGGGACGGGACGTAATCCTAAATGTGACGATTGCATGGTGCACTGCGGTTACGAAGCCACGGCGGTCAACGATGCCTTTGCCCACCCGCTAAAAGCGCTCCGGCTTATGCTGCGCGGACCATCGACCACGGGACCCATGGCTCCGGAGCCGCCAATCCTATATGAACAACAAGCGCCACAAAAACCCCGCCTCGTCGCGACCGTGGAAATTACCGGCGCTCATAGACAAAAACGGGTAGCCTAGCGGGTCTATGTCCGGCGCGGCGATCGCTCGATGCGATGGGTTTTCTTCCTCGTCCCAAGCTCCCTTATCTGGATCGGGATCCTGTTGGCGCCGTGGCGCCCCTGGCGCACGGATGAATCGCTGGATGCCGCCGCAAGCGCTGACGTCGACCTCGGCGATGTAACCGTTCTTATCCCGGCCCGCAATGAGGCCGCGGTAATTCAACACACGCTAAGCGCGTTGGCGCGGCAGGGACGGAGCTTCCGCGTTGTTCTGATTGACGATCAATCCACTGACGAAACGGTCGCCAAGGCGCTAGCGGTCGACATCGAGGGCCTTGAAATCGTGCGCGGAGAGCCGCTTCCCCCCGGCTGGTCGGGAAAGCTATGGGCGCTTGAACAAGGGCGGGCTGGCGTGCGTTCGGCATTGACTTTACTTTTGGACGCCGATGTCGCTCTGCGAACAGGGATCCTAGCGGTGTTGCGCGCCAAATTGAAAAACGAAGGGAATCATCTCGTGTCCTTGATGGTGGAGCTGCGGATGGAGGGGTGGTGGGAGAAGCTGCTGATGCCCGCGTTCGTGTTTTTCTTCAAGCTGCTGTACCCGTTTCAGCTTTCTAACCTGCCCTCCAGCCGATATGTGGCCGCCGCCGCGGGCGGATGTATTTTAGTGGAAACGCGCGTGCTCGAGGCCATCGGAGGGTTTGCTGCGATTAAAGCGGAGCTTATCGACGATTGCGCCCTCGCGAAGGCCGTCAAGGCCAAAGGTTTTAGAACCTGGCTCGGCTTAACGCGCTCCGCGTCGAGCCTGCGGGCGTATACGAGCTTAGCGAGCATTTGGAAGATGGTTGCCAGGACGGCCTATACCCAACTGCGCTATTCACTCATTCTATTAGTGCTATGCACTGCGATGATGCTGTTAGCGTTCTGCGTGCCCGTGGCGGGTCTTCTGGCCGCCAACGGATGGGATAGGGTTTTTTCTCTCGTTCTCGTCTCTCTAGCCATGGCGAGTTACCAGCCCACGTTAAAATATTACCGGCAATCGAGGGCTTGGGCGCTAACTTTACCGATCATTGGGCTATTATATGTCGCGATGACATGGTCCTCGGCAATTCGCTATTGGTCGGGAGAACGGTCTCAATGGAAGGGGCGCAACTACAAAGCCTAGTCCGCGGATCTTAAGGTTTCGATGACATGAAGGGGAATTCCACTAGCATAGTTCGAAACGTCGTACGCGTCTTCGCTTTATGTTTTGGGTTGACGCTTAGCGTTGCGGCCGCGCCGCTTCCCGCCGAGGCTGTCGCCGTCGTCGACAGACTGCACGCGGCGTTACTGGAAGTGATGCAGAAGGCCGGAACGCTCGGCTATCCAGGGCGTTACGAGAAATTAGATCCCTTAATCCGCAAGAGCTTCGACTTCGGGACCATTGCTCAGATCGTCGTTGGACGGTTCTGGAAGGAACTAAGCGACGCGCAACGGCAGTCGTTTATCGATACCTTTACGAAGTTGAGCACGGCGACTTATGCGGCCCGCTTCGATGATTTCGGCAACGAGCAGTTTCGGCATGTTGCGGGCGAAAAGCTCAAGAAAGACCGGATCCTGGTCAAGACCGAATTGGTCAAGTCGAACGGCGAGGCGGTTCGTCTGGACTACGTATTGCAGACCAAGAGTGACGAGTGGTTGATCGTAAATGTCATCGCCGATGGCGTCAGCGACCTATCGCTAAAGCGAGCGGATTATACGTCGGTACTGAAAAGCAAGGGGTTTGACGATCTGATTACAGATTTGAACGATAAAATCGCTAAGTATGGGGCTGAGGAGTAATACCTCCTGCGTTCAGGCTCATAACCATTAGGCGAAGCGGTCGAGGTGAGTATGAATAACAAGATATGCAAGCTGCTGGTGTTGACGCTGGGGTTTTTAACAGCGGGTTGCGCAAGCACGCCGACAGTTGATAACGGAAACAATGATCCCGGGGAAGGCGCGAATCGTGTCGTGTACGACATCAACGATGGCATAGATCGGTATTTAATTAAGCCGGTAGCCCAAAAATATGCTGATTACACCCCCGAGCCCGTCCGTGAAGGGATCACCAACTTCTTTGATAATCTGACTTACCTGAACGTCGTCTTTAATTCCTTCTTACAAGGAAAGCTCAATCAAGGTCTCTCCGATGTCGGCCGTTTCGCTGTGAATAGCACCATCGGGTTCGGGGGTTTTTTTGATCCTGCCACCGCCTGGGGCGTCCCGAAGCACGACGAAGACTTCGGCCAAACCCTAGGGGTGTGGGGGATGGATGAAGTAGCTTATATCGTGCTGCCGCTGCTGGGTCCGAATTCGGTGCGTGACACACCGGGCCTGGCGACCAGCACACTGCTCAACCCGCTCTTCTATGTATCGAGCGTCGTGATTGGACCGATCGGCGCACTGGGGATCATCAACACGCGGGCGAATCTTCTCGAAGCGACGCGCGTTCGAGACGAGGCCGCGCTTGATGCCTATACCTTCACGCGCGAGGCCTACCGCCAAAGGCGTATCAATGCTATCTTTGATGGGGACCCTCCGGTCGAAAACCTAGACGAGTTTATTGAGAGTGACGGCACCGAAGAAGGCGTTCTGATAATCGAATAACCGCCGCGGGGAGTTGCTGAATTGGGCCGTGGCCTAAGTGGCTAAGCCGTCGGGGCCGCGCCGGGATCCAAGAGCTCAATCCAATGCTTTACCGGGACTCGCGCTCTTTGCTTGAGGTGCTGGTAACAGCCGATATTCGCGGTGGCGATTAGCGCAGGGCGCAGTGCTTCCAGGTGCTTCACTTTTTCCGCCAGAAGCCGGCGCGACAATGGCCCTTGCAGAATCGAATAGGTCCCCGCGGAGCCGCAGCACAGATGCGGGTCTTGCACCGGGACCAAGTTGAACCCAAGCGCCTGTAACAGTGTCTCCGTAACCCCAGCGAGCTTGAGCGCATTCTGCAAAGTGCAGGGCGCATGAAACGCTATCGGGACTCGAACATCCGTTGCAGCCCGGATGGCTGCGCAATCCTCTTGCATAAGCACTTGGCACGGATCGCGGGCCAGCGCGGATACACGCGCGGCCTTGGCGGCGTAGTGCGGATCACCCGCCAGCAAGTCGCCGTAATCCCGAAGCATAGCCCCGCATCCACTCGCGGTAATGACCAAGGCTTCCGCGCCACGCTCTAGGCTCGGCCACCAACGATCGATATTACGGCGCATGAAATCGCGCGCCTCATCGACGGCCGAAAGGTGATAACTCAAGGCGCCGCAACAGCCACGCGCGGGTTCCAGCGTAATGCCCAAGCGATCGAATACGCGGGCGGCGGCGGTGTTGATCGCCGGCGCCAATACCGGTTGCACGCAGCCCTCCAACAGCAGCATCGTGCGCCGATGCCGCGGCTGCGGCCAGCCGTGCGCAATGGCGGGAGGCGCCAAAGGCAGGTTGTCGCGGTATTTCCGTGGCAACAGCGGGCGAATGATGCGCGTTAGCCGCGTCAGATGCCGTACGCGCTGAGGATAAGGCAGGGTCATCCGTAGCGCCCGCCGGACCCAGCGGTCGAGCAGAGGACGTGCGCTGCGTTGTTCCAGTTCTTGCCGGCCGATCTCGAACAAATGGCTGTACTCGACGCCCGAAGGACAGGCCGTCTCGCAGGCGCGGCAGAGCAAACAGCGATCGAGGTGTTTCCGGATCGTCGGATGGGCCGCGCCCGTTTCAAGCATCCCTTTAATGAGATAGATGCGGCCGCGGGGACTGTCACGTTCATCGCCGAGCAGCCGGTACGTGGGACAACTCGCGGTGCACAATCCGCAGTGTACGCATTTTCGCAAGATCGCATCCGCCGCTTCCCCTTGCGGTGTGGCCCGGAACGACGGGGGCAGAGAGGTTTGCATCGTCAGGGTGAGTTATAGCTCCGGGAGTAAGCGGCCGGGATTGAGAATGCCGTTCGGATCGAAGGCTTTCTTGATCCGCTGATAGACGCTTAATAGTGCCGGCGGCGGCCTGGGAAAGGGCTCCCCTTCCTGATCTCCGCCACGAAATAAGACCGCATGCCCCCCGCAACCGACGGCGGCGTGTTTAATGTCCTCGGGATCGGCCTCGCTCTTTAACCAGCGGTGCGCGCCGCCCCAGTCGAAAAACCACTCCCCTGCAAGCGCCAACGGAGCTGCCGCCGGAGGTGCCGATACGCGCCACACGGGCCGCCCATCGAGAAAATACGGCAAGCGTTGCTCGCGCAGATCCTCCCAAAATCGGCTGTCGGCCTCGTGGCCCCCGATCTCCGCGCAGGCGCTGGCCACCGAGGCCGTGCTGCCCGTCAGGCGCGCGTACACCGCCACGCCATCATAAGCCGCGGCGGAGAGCGGCAGCGGCTTACGCGCCCACGCGTTCATCAGCTCGATGGCGCGTGCGGCCTGGACCTCCTGGCATAAGGTGATCTCGGCCCGAGGCCGTGGTAGCACCTTGAGCGATGCCTCCACTATGATCCCGAGCGTCCCGAGCGCCCCGACCATCAGGCGCGAGATATCGAAGCCCGCCACATTTTTCATCACCTGGCCGCCGAAGCGCAGGAGAGAGCCCGCTGCGACGATACAACGGATCCCAAGTACACTGTCGCGCACGCCCCCCGCGTAAGGCCGGCGCGGTCCCGCTAACCCGGTCCCGATCATCCCGCCGATCGTAGCGTCGTTCCCAAGATGCGGAGGCTCACAAGCGAGCATCTGACTTTTGCTCGCGAGCAATGCTTCGAGATCACCGATTCTCGTCCCGGCGCGCACCGTCACCACCAGCTCGGTCGGTTCGTAGGCTATCACCCCGGACAAGTTTCGCAGTGACAAAGGCGTTCCCACCACCCCGCGCCCGTAAAACGCCTTGGAATCACTGCCGAAGATGCGTAAGGGCTCGCCATACCGGTTGGCTGCCTTCACCGCGGCAGTGATTTCTTCGAGGGTCTCGGGCGCTAACATCAATCTCCGGCGCGCGTCATCCAAGCGCTTCGCGTCCCGCCGGCGCGAATCCGCGCCGCAGCGTGTTTTCGGTCACGGTTCGCGGGATCATGAACTGGAGCAAATAATCCGGACCGCCGGCCTTGCTGCCCACCCCGCTCATCTTGAATCCGCCGAAGGGTTGGCGCCCCACCCACGCGCCCGTGATCTTGCGGTTGACATACAGGTTGCCGACTTGCAGCTCGCGGGTTGCTTGCAGGATATGAGATGGACTGCGCGAATAGATGCCTCCGGTTAACGCGTAGGGCGTCTGATTCGCCACGCGAATCGCCGTATCGAGATCGGCGACTCGCATCACCGCGAGGACCGGCCCGAAGATCTCCGTTTGCGCGAGGTAGGAATCAGGCGCAACGTCGGTGAAAATCGCGGGCCCCACGAAATAGCCGCCGCCCAAATCCGGACACGGCATCGCCAAGGCGAGCTGAGCCCCGTCCGCCCGGCCCCGTTCGATCGCCTCGAGCACTCGCGCCTTGGCGCCGGCATCGATGAGAGGGCCCATGGACACAGCGGCCGTCTCGGGCATCCCGATGCGTACACTGCGCGTCGCCGCCAGCAGCCGTTCGAGAAAGCGATCATAAGCCTGCTGAAGGACGATGACCCTAGAACAGGCGCTGCATTTCTGCCCTTGATACCCGAAGGCCGACTGCACCACCCCGGTCACGGCTTCATCGAGATCGGCGTCGTTGTCGATAATGATCGCGTTCTTGCCCCCCATTTCCGCGATGACCTGCTTGACATGAGACTGTCCCGGCCCGACATCCGCGGCCATCCGGAGGATGCGGCGGCCGACCTCCTCCGAGCCCGTAAACGCAATGAAGGCGACCTGCGGGTGCCGCACCAGATATTCGCCGAGCGTACCGCCCGCGCCCGGCAGGTATTGCACCACCCCGGGCGGTACGCCGGCTTCTTGCAACAGCCGCACAAAACGCGCGGCGATCACCGGTGTCTGCGAGGAGGGTTTCAACACCACCGTGTTTCCGGCCGCGATCGCGGCCGACAACATGCCTGTAAGGATAGCCAGAGGAAAGTTCCAGGGAGAAATGATCGCACCGACCCCGCGCGGAGCATACCGATAGACATTTTCTTCACCGGGGACGTCGTGACACCGTGGCTGCTCCCAGCGCAGCGCCTCGCGAGCGTAGTACTCGAGGTAATCGATCGCCTCGGCGACGTTGGCATCGGCCTCGATCCAGGTCTTGCCGGCCTCGAAAATCTCGAGCGCCGCGAACTCATCGCGCTGCCGGCGCAGCGCTTTGGCCGCATATAGCAACAGATGCGCCCGCTCACCCGCCGCTGGCCGCGACCAGTCCGCGAAGGCCCGCAAGGCCCCGGAAACAGCGCGATCCGCATGCCCCGTCCCGGCCCGGGCCACGCGTCCGATCACCTCATCGGGGCGCGCGGGATTCACCGACAGCAGTTGCTCTTTCGTCCCCACCGCTTTGCCATCGATGAGGAGCGGATAGTCGCCGCCGAACGCGGTGCGCGCCGCTAATAAGGCGCCGTGAAACGCGCGCCGCTCGGAGGGATCGGTAAAACGATGCGGCGGCTCGTTGCGGAAACGCGGGAGCGTCCGCGCGCCGGCTGGCTCCGCGCCGCCCTCTCCAACACGGGGCCGCGACGCGCTTTCCGCCGCTGGATCATCCTCATGCGGAGAGGCGAGCAGTTGCCCCGCCGCCAGCGTGCGCGCCAGGTTTATGCGCTGAAACGATTGACTGGAGGAATTCTCGAGCAGCCGGCGCACGAGGTACGCCATGCCCGGCAGCAATTCGCCGAAGGGGACATACATCCGCAGCCTATAGCCCATCTCCGCGAGCACATCCTCGAGCCCGCTCGCCATGCCGTGGAGCATTTGGAACTCGAATTCATCTCGTTGGATCCCACGCTCTTCGGCGAGGACCATCGCGAAAGCCACGCTCCGCAGATTATGGGTCGCAACCGCCGCCTCGATCCTGGGGCGGTGTTCGAACAAGAGCCGCACACAACGCTCGTAACAAGCGTCGGTCTGCCATTTCTTGATCCAGACCGGCACCGGCCATCCGTGCTGCTCGGCGATGACCGTCTCATAATCCCAGTAGGCGCCCCGGACCAAACGTACGGTGATCGGCGTCCCGCGGCGGGCCGCCCAGACGCTGAGATCATTGATATCGGCCTCGGTCTCGCGGAGGTAGGCTTGCAATGCGATCCCGGCATCCGGCCAGTCTCGGAGCTCCGGTTCCATCAGCAGTTGCTTGAAACAGGAGAGCACGGTTTCCTTGAGGTGAAACTGCTCCATGTCCACGCACACGAAGCTACCGCCGCGCCTCGCCGCGAGGAGAATTGGCTTCAAGCGCGCCGCGATCCGCGCCGCGCCGGCTTCGGGCGCCACCGCGGAGAGCTGAGGATCGAGTGACGATAATTTGATCGAGGCATTCAGCCGGGGCAGTCGCCGCCTCTGGCCCTGATCGAGCACCGGGTGCGGCGGCCACGCCGCGGCTTTTTGCGGGATGCGCGCGAAGAAATCCAGATACCGGCGTTGATGCTCCTCGGCCTCGGCGTCGCTGACCACCGCTTCGCCCACGAGATCAATACTGAAGCCGATGCCCCGCTTGCGCAGCGCTTCAGCCGTGCTTAATGCTTCCTCCACGCTAGCGCCCCCGAGAAAGCGCCGCGCGAGTCCCGTCATGGCCTTGCGCACGGCGCCGCCGATGATCGCATTGGCGAAGTCCCCGCGCACGCGGCGCACGCCGAAGCGCAGCAACCCGGTCAGCGGAAAATCGCCGTGCCCGAAGTATTCGTGCAGGTGTTCGGTCAGCTCGCGGTCATCGTCCAAGGCCGGCAGCACATCGACGAAGCGCAGGGCTTGCACGCGGAACCCCTCGCTCTGCATGACTTGGTTTAAGAACCGGTCCAACCACAGATCGACGGAGCGCGCCGCCTGTCGCCGCTGCTCGAAGGCCGCGATCAAGCGTCTGCCCATTTCCTGGACTCGGTGCTCGAGATCGTCGTCTAGACTCGCTGGAATCGCCATGGGCTTCTCTTCCCGTCCTCGCTCGCCATCCTCTAGCACGGGCGGGTAAAAAGCAAGGCGCCTCTCGCGGGGTAGTGTCTCAGTTTGAATTTCGGCTATAGAGTCGGCAAGCGGCGAAAGCGGTCACAGGAATGGCGTTGGACAGAGGTCTTACCGATTAAAGGTTGTGGCAGGCAAAAGCAAGCGATTCGGCTGCCCTGGAAATGATATAAACCCAAAGTGTTGGTAGAAAGTTCTCGCCGAGTCATCTTTTGCATCGACGACAATCCCAGCGACCGCGAGTACCGCGTTCACCTGCACCACCTTTTGGCAGGCGTCCGCTAGGAGGATCGAACCGAGGCCCTTTCCTTGAAATTTCTCATCTACGGCCAGGCGGCCGATCAACGCCACTGGCACAGGATAACGGGGCAGTTTACGTGCGAGCGCTGTAGGAAGGTCCGAACAACTCACGCTGCCAGCGCTAAGGGTAAAATAACCCGCTAGGTGGTGTACATCGTCTTCTGGCACAACGACAAAGACGCGCGCCAGATCGCGTCGTACATCCTGTGATGCGTACCGCCTGATATACTCATCAAGGGCGTGTTGTCCGCAGCAAAAGCCTGTCGTATCGACCGCTGCATCGAGCGGGCGGATACGAAAGGCCGTCACCGACGGATCTGTTTGGCGTGACGCTTTACAGCGCGTTTTAGGGCCGCATTAGGCTCGACGAGCGTATCTATGGCGGCGAGAAAAGCCTTAAAATTTATCGGATTCAAGGTAATTGACTCATGCGCCTGTATGACTTGTTCAGCCGAGGCTAAGGCGTGCGAGAGCACGAATTCGGACACGCTGATATGCGTATAGGCGGCCGCCTTGTCCAGCAACTGTCTTGCCCGATTATCGCAGCGGATGTTAAGGCGGCTTTCCTTGATCGTTGAGGCGCTCATATCGGACTCCAGAAATCGGACGCAGGATATTGTGCGCCATTTGTACTCACGTTGCAAGGCGATCCGAAACGATCGAGCGAAAGTCGGGTGAAGGTCAGCAAGAGGGCAGGACCCGATCAAACTGAGACACTACCCTCGCGGCGCGGGTCACGCGCAATAGGACGCGCGACTGGCAGGGGCCTGGCGTAACCACTACACTGTCCGCGAAAAGCCGATGAACCTTCCTTTTCCGGTTCGATTGTTTCTCGCCGCGCTGGCGAGCCTTGCGCTCGCCTCCGCCTTGTGGGTGCTTTTGTACGCGACGGATCTGGCCTTCGAGGTCTGGGAAGGGCTGCGGTCGTTACCGCTCTTGGTACAGCTTTCCTACGCGGCAGTGATCCTCGCGCTCACGGGAGGATTCACCTGGCTGGTGTGGCGCCTGCTGCGGCCGCGCAAACCCTCCCCGGCTCGCCCGTTACCTTTGCCCCTTGATGACGCCGCGCTGGAAGTGCGGATCGCCGAAGCCGAGCGGCGCGGCGCCAACATAGGCGAGGTGCGCGCCGAGCTGGCCGTGCTTTCCGAGCGGCGTACGGGAGAGCAGATTTTTATCGCCCTATACGGCGAGAGCAGCAGCGGCAAATCCTCGCTCATCCAAGCCTTGCTCCCCGGCTGTGAGGCCGTGATCGATGCGCGCCGGGGGACGACTCAAACACTGACACGCTATGCATGGAACCGCCCTGACGGGACACCGATCCTGCTCACCGATCTACCGGGCCTGAACGTGACGGAGGGCGGCGACGAAAGCGCGTGGCGTGAAGAAGCCGTGCGGGCGCACGTTGTCATCTACCTCACCGACGGTGATCTCACGCGCGATCAGTATCTGGAGCTACAACACCTCGCCCGTTTTCAGAAACCCGTTATCCTGGCCTTGAACAAAATCGATCATTATATCCGGGATCAGCGTGAAGCCTTGCGCATAAGGTTGGCCAGCCGCGTGGCGTCTCTGGGCGATATCGACATCGTCGCTATCTCGGCAGGGGGTATGCGTCCAGTCGTCAAGGTACGCGCCGATGGCCGCGAAGAGCTTGCTTCCGCTGCGGTTCCCATCGAGATCGACGCTCTCGTTAAGTCTCTCGACCGCATTCTTCGGCGCGGCGCCACCGCGATCAACGCATCGCGTGACTCGGCCGTGTGGCGCTTGGCGGCGGATAAGCTCGATAGGGCGGACGTGGTACGGCGCGAGGCCCACGCACAAGAGATCATCGACGACTACACGCGTAAGGCCGTGCTCGGGGCGGTGGTCGCGATCAGCCCCGGCACGGATTTGCTGGTCCAAGGCTATCTCGGCACGGGACTGGTGCGCGCGCTGTGCCAGGCCTATGACGTGAGTCCCCGCGAGTTGGATGTGTCGCGCTTCCTCAAACTCGCTTCTGACCAGGTGCGTAAAACCTTGCCGCTGGTGCTGACCGTCGCCGGAAACGTTTGCAAGGCATTCCCCGGCGTGGGGACCTTGGCCGGGGGGCTTTTGCATGCGGTCGGTTACGGGATTATCTTTGAGAGCCTGGGCCGCGCCATTGCCGCTACCCTGAGAGAACATGGGGCGCTTATCGTATCACCCGCTCTGCGGGCTTTTGAGGACAAAATAACCGATGATCTGGAAGCGCGTGCTCGACGTCTTGCTGCCTTGGCGCAAGAACGCAAGTCCTGAAGCGGCCGCCGCCGGGCCTGCCGGCCACGTCGATCTCGCCCGCGAGAGCCTGCAGTCGTTGCTTGCGGACCGCAACCTGCCGGGCCCGGTCCGGCGCGGACTCGCCGCCGAACTCGCCGGGGTGCAGGCGATGCTCGACAAGCTCGAACACGGACACATCCACATCGCGGTGTTCGGGCGGGTCGGTGTGGGGAAGTCCGCGCTGCTCAACGCCCTGCTGCATGAGACGCGGTTCAGCACCAGCCCGCTGCATGGGGAAACACGAGAACCGCAATCCGCCGCCTGGCAAGAATGGGACGACGGGGGATTGTTTCTCATCGACACGCCTGGCATCAACGACATCGACGGCGAGGAACGCGAACGCCAAGCGCGCGCCGTGGCGGCACGCGCCGATCTCGTCCTGTTCGTAGTCGACGGCGATTTATCGGGAACGGAAATGCAAGCCTTGCGGGTCCTCATCGCGGCGCATCGGCCGGTGCTCTTGGTCTTCAATAAGATCGATCGCTACACGGATTCTGATCGGGCGCTGCTCTTGGACCATCTCAAGCTTCGCGGCGCGGGCCTCATCCCGCCCGACCATATCGTATGCACCGCGGCGGAACCGGCCGAACGCATCTACCTTGAGGCCGATGCTCATGGCCGTGAAATCGAGACGCGCCGTCCCGCGGCTGCCGATGTGGAAAGCTTACGGAGCGCGCTCTGGTCGATTTTAGAAGCCGAGGGAAAGACTCTGATGGCGCTCAATGCGACGCTCTTCGCCGGATCGGTGTCCGATGCCATCGGCCAGCGGATCGTGGCAATCAAGAAAGAGTTAGCCGACCGGCTCATTAGAAAATATTGTGTCGCCAAAGGCCTGGTCGTGGGGCTCAACCCGGTGCCGATTTCGGACCTGATCGCGGCCGGGCTCGCCGATGTCGGCCTGGTGTTCCATCTTGGGCGCATCTATGGACTCCCGGTCACCACCGCCGAGGCGGGCGGGTTGCTACGGACCATCGCCGCGCAAATGGCGCTCGTGATGGGCACCGTCTGGGCCGTGCACTTCGTCGCTTCGGCCATGAAGGGCGGCACGGCGGGCCTGTCGACGTTCGTGACCGGGACGGCCCAAGGCGCGGTGGCTTATTACTCGGCCTACGTCGTCGGGCGCGCCGCGCAGAGCTATTTCGCGCTCGGCCGTTCGTGGGGACCGAACGGCCCCAAACGCGTGGTGCAGGAAATCCTTGAAAGCCTTGATCGCGAGTCGCTCCTCGGCGACGCCCGCGAACAGATCGCTCAGCGCCTGCGGTATTCGGGGACCGATTAACCGAGTGCCGACGTATGCTCCGCCGCGGCTCTCGCCTACCTGCGCCATCCCTAATCGTCCGTCTGGGCCATCACCAACACCGCCGCCCCTTCGATGGCGCCCGCGCGCAGCCGCCGGAGCGCCTCGTTGGCTTCTTCCAGCGCGAAGGCCTGCACGTGGGTCTTGATTGGGACCTGCGGGGCGATCGAAAGAAGCTCCTCTGCGTCTTGACGGGTCAGGTTGGCGACCGAGCGAATGACCCGCTCCTCCCAGAGCAGGCGGTAAGGGAACGCGGGGATATCGCTCATGTGGATGCCGCCGCAGACGATCACCCCGCCTTTGCAAGTCGCCCGCAAGGCATCGACGATGAGGCGACCCGCGGGTGCGAAGATGAGCGCCGCATCGAGCCCCTCGGGTGGCCGCTCCCCGGACTCGCCGGCCCATACCGCGCCTAAGCGCCGGGCGAACGCCTGCCCCGCGACATCCCCTGGGCGCGTGAAGGCATAGATCCGCTTGCCTTGATGGACGGCGACCTGGGCGATGATATGGGCCGCGGCGCCGAAGCCATAGATCCCGATGCGCTCCGCATGCTCTCCCGCCATGCGATAAGTGCGATAACCGATGAGCCCGGCGCAAAGAAGCGGCGCAAGCTCCGCATCGGCGTAGCCCTCCGGCAAGCGAAAGCAGTAGTTTTCATGCGCTAACGCGTACTCCGCGAAGCCTCCATCGACGGTATAGCCGGTGAAAAGCGCCTTATCGCAGAGGTTCTCCTGCCCTCTTCGGCAATACCGGCAACTGCCATCCGTCGATGCGAGCCAGGGCACCCCTACGCGCTCGCCCACGGCAAAGCTCCGTACCTCGGCGCCCGTCCCGACGATGACACCGACGATCTCGTGGCCCAGGATCACGGGCAGTTTCGGCTCGCTGAGATCGCCGTCCAAGACGTGCAGGTCCGTGCGGCACACCCCACAGGCGCGCACCCGGATCAAGACCTGCGCCGGGCCGGGTTCGGGTACCGCCATCTGCATATAGCGCAACGGCTGGCGGGCTGCTTCGAGCACCATGGCCCTCATGGTATCCGGAACGGTCATTCGCTGAAGGGAAAAGTGGTCAGGCTCCCATGTTTCATTCCATCCCTTTGATCACACGATTGCAAGATGGGAGGACGCGGGACGCGTTTCCAAAACCCATAACAACCCGCGTACCAGCGAAGGCGACACGGTAGTTTGGCACTTTATATGCTGCCATGTAGATGCCCAGTGTTTGGGAGGTTGTTATGAATATATTCGCTGTCGTAGCACATCGATGCGCCGCTGCGCGAACTGCTCAGTGCTTATTAAAGGCGGTCTTGGTTGAACAGAATCGGCGTTTCCTTCGCACCGGCGGTGTGAGCGTGGGCAATCGCGGTCACGGATTCCATCCGGCGTTTGTCGATCGCGAGACCGGCACGGTCTACATTGCCCGCTTCACTGATGGACGCCCCGCCCCGATGCATATCCTCGATGGGTTGCCCGCAAAACTTGTGGTCGAGCGGCTTCCGTCAGGGCATGTCGCGACTGTCAAAGGCTCGATCGAGGCCGGATTCGTTAAGGATGGAAATTTTATCACTCGTGAAGAAGCCGCCGCCGCAGTCGACGGTTGAACAGGAGGTATTCCTATGGACCGCGAACTTCTAGGCTTGTTGTTTTTGGCGTTTGTGCCTGGTATGGTGATTGTCGTTGTAGGGACGGTTACCGCAATACGGAAATACGGCGCCGTTTTTCTGTGGTGTCTGCGGTTGGAACCAGTGCGCGACAGGCTCGTCGCGCTACTACGCGACATGCAAGCACCCCAACCCGTGCCCGTCGACGTGCAGCGCGACGCTATCATAGATATCAAACCGGCCGCCCATGTCGCCGCTACTTGCGGAAAAACTAATTCGGTCCCGCCGAACGATCCATTCCTTCGGGCGTGAGTCGCCGCCGCGAGAGCTTATTCTGCGCGCCATTGATCTCGCGCGTTGGGCACCGAATCACCGGCTTACCGCGCCATGGCGTTTTTACCTCTTGGGACCCGCGACCGCCGATGCGATCTGCCGCTTAAACGCGGAGCTGACCTCCCAAGCTAAGGGTGCTCAAGCGGGGCAGGCCAAGCTCAGGCGCTGGCGCGAGATTCCTGGTTGGCTGGTACTCACCTGCAAAAATTCCGACGATCCTATCCGTGCCCGTGAAGATTATGCGGCCTGTTGTTGCGCACTTCAAAACATGTGCCTGTATCTGTGGAGCGAAGGTATCGGGTTTAAATGGAACACGGGCGCCGTCACCCGCGCCTCCGGCTTCTTCGACTTGATCTCGGTAAACCCGGCGTTGGAAACCGTGGTTGCCCTGGTATGGTTCGGATACCCGGCCGAGATCCCGAGCACCGCTCGCAAACCCGCCTCCGAATCTCTTATCGATCTCCCTTAACGCTCTTATCCTGCCGCGCCAGCCCGAGGCGCGATGCCGCGGACGACCGCTACGCCGGTTCCCCCGTGAGAAGAATCGGGCCCTGCATATGGATATGCCCGACCGACGGTGCGCGTCAAAAATGCCGAAAACCGTGAAACCGCGGAACGAACGCTGTGCCGCGAGGATGGATAAAACGCAATCCTCCCCGCTTCTGGATCTGACCGATGCGAGTAATCGAAACCCCGCTGAGATCCGGTCCCAGCTTATCGACGTGGATCTCTGGGACGGTGAAACATAGCTCATAATCTTCCCCACCGCCGAGCGCCAATTCCCATTGTCGAGGAAGCTCCGGCAGCGCCTGTAACGCGCTGGAGCGCGGGAGGCGATCGAGCTCGATCACGGCCCCGACGGCATTCGCGGCGAGGATGTGGCCGAGATCGGCCGCTAGGCCATCGGATACGTCGATGGCGCTCGATGCAAGGCCACGCAGCGCGACGCCCTGCGCAACGCGCGGCACCGGTCTGTGCAGGCGTGTCCGCAGGTAGCGCGTGTAAGGAGCAATTTCGATGTGCGAGCCGCCCAGCGCCTCTAGAGCGAGCGCGGCATCCCCCAAGGAACCGGTGACAAAAATCGCATCGCCCGGTTGCGCGCCGAT
>Ga0136627_1000275_pt1 | contig 18322 bp, 14 predicted proteins | sample AntDrymUQ4892206_2_FD_104652 | JGI IMG/M metagenome (GOLD analysis project Ga0136627, IMG submission 104652) | Polar desert sand microbial communities from Dry Valleys, Antarctica - metaG UQ489 (22.06) | ecosystem: Environmental > Terrestrial > Soil > Desert | place: Antarctica: Dry Valley... | reverse complement strand
CTCGTCCTCGTCCTCGTCCTCGAAGTCCTCCGCGTGACCGGGGGAATCCCCGGTCGCGTCCCGCTCGGGCTCCTCGTCCTCGAGCTCGGGTCCGTACTCGCCGGCGTCCTCGTCGAGACGAGAGGGAGGCGGGTGCGACATCGTGTCCTCTGACACGCCCTCGGCCGGATCTCCTTCCTCCTCGTCGCCGGCCGCCGCGCGGGCGGCGGCCGGGGTCGCGGCGGCGGGACCGTTGCTCGCCGCCGGCGCCGCACCCGCGGCGGAGGCCGCCGCCGTGCCGGGCGCGGGCGCTGCGGCCGGACGCAGACCGGGCTGAGTGGACTGGACGCCCGGCGGCCTGGGCACCGGCCTGGGCACCGGCCTGGCCAGCCCCTGCGTGGGCTGGGCGAGGGGCCCGGTGCGCTCGGGGGCCCGGCCCGCCCAATCGCGCAGCCGGCGTACGTCTCGCGCCTGCGAGAAGTAGAGGGCGGACAGCACGGCGAGTCCGACGATCGCCGCGAGCCCCGCGTAGGACCCGATCTCTTGGATGATCTCCATGAAGAGGTGGCTCAGACTCTAGTGCGGGAGGCTCGTGAATACGGACCGGGGGGTGCCCGGCTCAGCTCGAGGGCGCCGGACTGGGCTCCGGCGCCCCGGATGCGCCCAGCGCGCGCTGGGCCGACAGCTCGGCCACGGCCCCGGCGAGGCCGGCGGCGTCGCCGTTGTAGACCAGCTCCTCGATGCGGGCGAAGGCAAGCTCCACCCACTCAGGCTCGGCCCGGGGGCGGACCGCGGAGAGGATCTTCTCGGCCGGGGTGGGCTGCGGGCGCTCTCCCGGCTCGAACAGCTCCTCGTGGATCTTCTCCCCGGCGCGGCGGCCCACGAACTCGATGGCGATGTCCACGCCGGGCTCCTTGCCCGACAGCCGGATCATGTTGCGCGCGAGGTCCACGATCTTCACCGGGTCTCCCATCTCGAGCACGAAAACCTCGCCGCCCGTGGCCAGCTCGCCTGACCGGATGATCAGCTGCACGGCCTCGGGGATCGTCATGAAGTAGCGCGACATGCTCTCGTCGGTGACGGTGACCGGACCGCCGGCGGCGATCTGGCGGCGAAAGATCGGCACGACCGATCCCGAGGAGCCGAGCACGTTGCCAAAGCGCACGGAGGCGTACCGCGTGGCGCGGTAGCGGTTCTGGGCCGCCTCGACGGCCCACTCGGCAAGCGCCTTTGAGGCGCCCATCACGGTCGTGGGGGTGACCGCCTTGTCCGTGGACACCAGCACGAACCGCTCCACGCCCGCCTCGCCCGCGGCCGCGGCCACGATCCGGGTGGCCACGGCGTTGTTGCGCACCGCCTCGACGGGGTTCTCCTCCATCAGCGGCACGTGCTTGTACGCCGCGGCGTGGAAGACCACCGAGGGCTTCTCCTCCTGGAACAGCTCGGCCATCCGGGTGGCGTCCTTGCAGTCGGCCAGCACGGCCGCGGTGGCGCCGAAGTGGCGCTCCTCCTCGAGCTGGCGGCGGATCTCGAACAGGTTGCTCTCCGCGTGGTCGATCAGCACGAGCCGCTTGGGCTTGACCCGCGCGATCTGTCGACACAGCTCGGAGCCGATCGAGCCACCGGCGCCGGTGACCAGCACCACCCGGCCGCGAAGGTAGGCGCCCACCCGGTCTATCTCCACGCGGACGGGCTCGCGGCCCAGGACGTCCTCGACCCGCACCTCGCGCACCTGGCGCAGGAGGTTGGGGCCGCGCGAGAGCAGCTCGAACACCGTGGGCAGGGTGCGCACCGGGATGTCGCGCCTGCGGCAGGCCGTGACCACCTTCTGGCGCAGGACGCCCGGCGCCGAGGGGATGGCGATCACCACCTCGTCGGGCTTGGTGTCGTCGAGTATGCGCGGGAGGTCGGCGGTCGTGCCGTGCACGCGGTGGCCCGACACGAGCATGCCGCGCTTGCGCGGGTCGTCGTCCACGAAGCCGATCACGGCGCTCGACAGCTCGGGGTTGCGACGCAGCTCGAGCGCCACCTGCTGGCCACCGTTGCCGGCGCCCACGATCAGCACCTCGTTGCTGGCCCGCTGCACGAGCGGGCCCCGCAACGGACGCTCGACGACGGCGCGAACGAGGAAACGCGCGCCGCCCACCAGCGCCAGCGTGAGCAGGAAGTCGAGGGCGATCACCCCGCGCGGCGGATCGCTGGCGCCCAGCGACAGGAGGAAGAGCCCCGCGATCAGCACGAAGCTCGAGACCACCACGGCCTTCACGATCGACTCGAAGTCGGTCTGGTCCACGAAGCGCCACAGCTTGGAGTACAGGCCGAAGGCCGCGAAGAGGGCGAGCTTGGCCACCACCACGAAGGCGACCGTGTCGAGCATCAGATCCTCGTACCGGCCCGGGATCCCGGCGTCGAAGCGCAGGACGAAGGCCAGGTAGTAGGCCAGCGCGACCAGGCAGGCGTCCACGCCCACCTGTCCGAGGCGGCGCGTTCTGACCGATGATGTGATCCGGGTCTTCACGTCTGTCGGGCCGAAAGCAGCAGTTTCACCAATTCGCGCGGGTCTCGGCGGATCCGGGCGCAGTCGTGCAGCGGGCGCTTCTCGATCCTGATCTCGTCCGGATCCTCGAGCTTGAGCAACCGTCCCTCTGCCAGCAGCGCCTCGTCGACGGCGCCGGGACGGCCCTCGAAGGTGGTGAACACGGGAGTCCCGAGCGCCACCGCCTCCCGGTTCATGGTACCGCCGGCGGAGATCACGAGGTCGGCGAAGGCGATCAGGCTCTGGGCGTCCACGGCGCGCTCGGGGATGATGAACCCTCCCAGGGCCTCTATCTCGGCCTGCTGCGCCGGCGTCCGGGGGAGCACGACGGCCTGCGCGCCGCGCACCCTCTCGAGCACGCGCCCGAACAGCGGGTTCTCGAAGCGGTGGTAGAGCGAGACCTCCGGCGGGGTCCGCACCACCACGATCGGCTCGCGGGGGTCGAGCCCCAGCTCGGCCAGCACCGCGTCGTCGGGCTCGAAGTCCGCCAGGTAGTACTCCTCCTTGAGTCCCTCGTAGGAGCGCACCTTGCCGCGGGCGCCGTAGCGCTCCAGGCGCTCGGGCGGGATGGCCTCGGGCACGACAACCGCACGAGCAAGACGGCAGTTCACGTTGTGCTGCACGGTGGCCCACTCGTAGTCGAATGCCGTGGCCGAGGGGATGCGCAGCAGCGCCGCCGCCACCGTCACGTCGTTGGAGCCGTGACCCAGCGCCACGTCGAAGCGCCGAGGCCGCGCCCAGCGTGTGAGCGCGGCGCTGCGGCTGGCCAGGCCGAGCCCCTTGCCGGCCAACCGCCCGCCGCGGTGGCGGCCGATGGCGGTGTGGGCGATTCCGAACCGCTCGCACAGCTGCAGGGTCTGCGCGAAGTCGCGGGCCGTGACCTGGACCTGGTGCCCGTCCTCGCGCATGGCCGCGATCAGCGGGCGCATCACGAGCACGTGGGGGCTGTTGGTCAGGTCGACCCAGATGCGCACGCTTGGACCACCTCACGGACGGCGCCGTCGGAGAGCTGGGTGCCCATCGGCAGCGCCAGGTGCGTGCGGGCGGCCTCGTCGGTCCCGGGCAGCTCCAGGCCGGCGGGGGCGTAGCCCGCGGTGGCGGGCTGGCGATGGATGGGCGTCCGGTAGTAGGCCCGCGCGCCGATGCCGCGTGCGGCGAGCACGTCGCGTAGGCGCCCCGCGCGCTCGTGGCGCACGACGTAGAGGTGGTAGACGTGCTCGGCGCCGGGGGCCGGCTCGGGCAGCTCTGCGTACTCGCCCAGGCCGTGGCGCGCGTAGGACTGGGCGGCAGCGCGGCGCGAAGCGTTCCAGCCGTCGAGCTCGGGCAGCAGGATGCGCAGCACCGCGGCCTGCATCTCGTCGAGCCGTGAGTTGTAGCCCACCTCCACGAACGTCTTCTTGTCGTCGGAGCCGTGGAAGCGCAGCCGGCGGGCCCGCTTGGCCACCTCGTCGTCGTCGGTGACCACCGCGCCGCCGTCGCCCAGGCAGGGCAGGTTCTTCGAGGGAAAGAAGGAGAACGTGGCGGCGTCGCCGAGGGCCCCGGCCATCCCCTCCCTCAGTCGCGCTCCGGCCGCCTGAGCCGCGTCCTCGAGCACGGGCACCCCCAGCTCTGCCAGCTCGTCGGTCGGCGCCACGTTGCCGAACAGGTCGACCGCCACGATCGCCTTCGTACGGGGGGTCATCGCGGCGCGCACGGTCTCCGGCGTGACGCAGAAGGTGTGCGGGTCGATGTCGCAGTAGACGGGCGTGGCGCCGGCGTTCACCGCACCCTCGACCGTCGCGTAGAAGGTGAACGAAGGGCAGATCACCTCGTCGCCGGGCTCGACGCCGAGGGCGCGCAGGGCGATCGTGATCGCGTCGGTTCCGTTGCCCACGCCCACGCAGTGGCGCGCGCCGAGGTAGCGGGCCAGCTCCTCCTCGAAGGCCTCGACCTCGGGACCGAGGATGTAACGGCCGGCGTCGACCACCTGCGCCAGGGCCTCGGCCAGGCGGGGCTTGTACGCCTCAAGGCTGCTGGCGAAGAGGGAAACAGCCATGACGGCTCGCTACCCTACCCCGCTGCCCGTGGTCCTCCTCGCCTCCATCACCGACCCGATCGTGAACCTGGCGACGGACGTGGTGGACTCGATCGGGCTGGTCGGCATCTTCGTCCTGATGACGCTCGAGTCCGCCTGCATACCGGTGCCGAGCGAGGCCACCATGCTGTTCGCCGGCTTCGCGGTCTCCGAGGGCGAGTACTCGCTGACCGCCGCCGTCGCCGTGGGGTCGGTGGCCAACCTGGTTGGCTCGTGGATCGCCTACGCGGTCGGCTACTACGGCCGCGTGGACATCCTCGAGCGCCACGGCCGCAAGCTGCACATCAAGAAGAGCCATCTGCAGTGGGCCGACCGCTGGTTCGAGCGCCACGGCGACGCCACGGTCTTCTTCACCCGCATGCTCCCGATCATCCGCACCTTCATCTCCCTCCCCGCGGGAGTGGCCCGGATGCCGTTCTGGCGCTTCAGCGTGCTCACCCTCGCGGGTTGCATCCCCTGGGTGCTGATGCTGACCTTCATCGGGCAGCAGGCCGGCGACCGGTGGGAGGATTGGAAGGACTCGCTCCACTACGTGGACTACGCGGTGGCGGCGATGATCGTGGGAGGCCTGGCCTACCTGCTGATCCGCCGCCGCCGTGGCGGGCCGCCGGGCGACCCGGCCGCCGAGGCCGTCTAGTACCCGCCGCTGGCTCCCGCCATCCGCCGAATGGCGGGATCGCGGGATCGCGCCTACGGTGGACTTCCGCCCATGAGCCGCACCTACGACAGCGCCTGGGCGCCCGGCCACGCCGTGGTCGACCACCACACCGCAACCCGTGACCGCTCCCCCGGGGACTCCCTCGACGTCCTCATCGAGCACCTACGGGCGCACCCGCGCGTGGACGCCGCGGTGTTCCTCGTGGTCGACGCCGCGGGCGGGAGGGTGGAGCCGGTCACCGGGTGGTTCGCATCGCCGATGCTGCGCAAGGCGCTCGACGCGGCGCTCGACCGCCCTTATGACCGCACCAGGCCGGGGCTGGCCGAGGCCTCGCTCGAGCGCGATCGCCCGCTCTTCCTCCCCTCGGTCGAGGCGTGGGAGTCGGCGTCTCTCCTGAAGCGGCAGATCGATGCACGCGTGGATCCGGCCTTGGCGCCGGAGGCCTGGGAGGCGCTGAGCGCGGCATCGCTGATCGGCTGCCCGGTGCGCACCTCGATGGGCCGGCCGATCGGAGTCCTGATAGTGGCCTCCACCGATGCCGCACACCCCCTGCGGCGCAGCGACCTCGAGACCGTCAAGGTGCTGGCCGACCTGGCGGCGCTGGCACGGGAGCGCTCAGATCTGCTGTCGGGCGAAGCCGCGCGGGCGCGCGAGGAGCTGCTGCTCAAGCGCGCGGCGGAGGGCACGGCCGGCTCGCTGGAGATCCGGGACGTCGAGATCCAGTCCGTCGAGCACTCGCTGCGAGTGGTCGACGGCGATCACGCCGCGCTGACCCGGATCGGCGAGCGCTCCAGCCGGCTGGTCACGGCCGCCGGCACGAGGATCGCGCTACCCGCGGGGGACACGGCGCTCGATGCGGGCACGCTGGCCGAGGTGGTGCGCACGCGACGGACGATGCGCCTCGACCACGCGGTGCACGTGCCGGTTCAGCTGGGCCGGCGGCTCTTCGGGGTGCTCTCCGTGCTCCGGGTCGCCGGCCGCTCGTTCGGCTCGCGCGAGGCCGAGCTGATCGAGGCCGTCGCCCGTATGACTGCCGCGGCAATGGCGAACGCCCTCGACTTCGACCGCGAACGTCGCCTGGCACAGGCGCTCACGCGTGGCTTCGTGCCGGCCTCCCCCCCGGAGGTGCCGGGGTTCGAGATGGGCTTTCTCTACGAACCCGCCGAGAGCCAGGTCGCGGGCGGCGATCTCTACGGCTCGTGGCGGTTGCCGGGCGGGGAGGTCGCCGTACTGGTCGGCGACGTGGCGGGAAAAGGCGTTGCCACGGCCGCGCTGAGCGCAATGGCGCGCTTCTTCATCGAAGCGCGCAGCTGGGACAGCAGCGACCCGGCCGAGACCCTCGCACGGGCAGGCGCGATGCTGTCCAGCCGCCTGCCCGAGGACACGTTCGTCACGGCCTCGTTCGGCCTGCTCGGCGCCGATGGCTGCCTGCGCTACGCCAACGCCGGCCACCTGCGGCCGCTGGTACTGCGTGCCGACGGCCGGCTGGGCGAGGCGGGCGGCGCGGGGCTCCCGCTCGGGATCTCGGCCTCGACCGATTACGAGAACCGCGAGCTGCGCCTCGGACCCGGCGACCTCCTGCTCGGCTTCACCGATGGCCTGGTGGAGGCCCGGCGCGACAGCGAGCTGCTGGGCGAGGAGCGCCTGCGGCGCATCGTGCGAAGCGCCGCTGCGCAGGGGGGCGACGTCCAGGAGCTTGTACGGCTCGTCCACCACGATGTGCGCGAGTGGGCCGGAGGGTTGAGCGACGACGTGGTGCTGCTCGGCCTCAGGCGCCGCCTGACCGCCGGGTCCGGTTGAATGGCCTCGTGAGCGGGGACTCTGCCTACGCGCGCGCCGGCGTGGACACCCACCGGGCCGGCAGCGGCGTGGCGGCTCTGGTCGACGTGCTGCGCACGATCGACACCGGTCGCGAGCAGCGCACCCTGCTCGGCTCAGGCCACTACGCCAACGTGATGCGCCTGGCCGGCAGCACCGGCCTGGCCCTATCGACCGACGGCGTGGGCACCAAGCTGATCGTGGCCGAGGAGCTGGGCCGCTTCGACACCGTCGGGATCGACTGCATCGCCATGAACGCGAACGACGTGATCTGCGTGGGCGCCGACCCGATCGCGGTGCTCGACTACATCGCCGTCGAGGAGGCGCGGGATGAAGTGCTCGCCGCGATCGGCCGCGGGCTGAAGGCGGGCGCGGAGGACGCCGGGGTCGAGATCCCGGGCGGTGAGCTGGCCGTCGTGCCGGAGCTGATCCGCGGCCATCCCTCGCCCAACGGCATCGACCTGGTGGGCATGTGCGTAGGGCTGGTGGATCTCGACGCCGTCGTGACCGGAGCCGCCATCGAGCCCGGCGACGCCGTGATCGGGCTGCCTTCGAGCGGGGTGCACTCCAACGGCTACACGCTCGCGCGGCGGGCGCTCACCGACCTTCGCGAGACCCCGGCCGAGCTCGGCGGCGCGACCGTGGGGGACGCGCTGCTCGAGCCCACCGTGATCTACGTGCGCGCTGTCCGGGAGCTGCTGGCTTCGCCTGTCGAGGTGCACGGCCTCGCCCACATCACCGGAGAGGGCCTGCTCAACCTGCTGCGCTTACAGGCGCCCGTCGGCTACAGAATCGACTCGCCGCTGCCCGGACCTCCGATCTTCGACCTGATCGCCGCCCGGGCCGGCACCGACCCCGAGGAGCTCTACGAGGTGTTCAACATGGGCTGCGGGTTCTGCTGCGTGGTACCCGCCGAGCAGGCCGGCGATGCCGTGGCCGTCCTCTCCGCCCGCCACCCGGGCGCCGCCGTGATCGGCTCGGTGATCGACCGCGCCGGGGTGGTGGCGCTCCCCGTCCAGGGCCTGGAGGGCCGCGAGGGAAGGGGGTTCAACACCGTCTCGGATTAGGCCGGCTCCCACAGCCGCCCGGCGAGCACCGGCACGGGCCGCACCCGCCACTCCAGCGCGAGCGCCGCCAGCTCGGCCTCCACCTTCGGTTGCGCCGTGGCGCACACCGCCGCCACCTCGGGCGCCGCCATCGGCCCGAAGCGCCGCACCGCGTCCATCACCCCCGGCCGGGCCTCCCCCGACGGTCGCCCGCCGGCCGCCACCACGGCGTCCCGGTAGGCCTGCACCCCGTGGAAGCCGCACACCCAGCGCACCTCGCCATCCTCGCCCTCGAAGCTCGTGGTGGGAAACGAAACACGCTCGCCGGCCGCCCCAGAGCAGCTCACCTGGTCGACCTGGCGCGCCGCGTCGGGTACGCCGCGCGCCTCCTCGAGGTCGGCGCCGAAGGACTCGACCGTCGAGTGGGAGGCCAGGTCGATCCGGAAGCGCGCCACGTCGAGCCCGGAGTCGCGCGCCAGGCCGGCCAGCGCCTCGCTGTTGTCGAGCTTGCGCCCGAAGCAGAAGATGCCCTCCCGCAACGCCCGCAGGTAACGGCAGCCCCCATCTGGGGCCTGCTCGGCCGCCGCCTTCACCGCCATGCAGGCTGGGTAGCTCGACCTCATCGGGTCCTCGTCCCACACCCGCGGATCGGTGGGCATGCCGCTCTCGGCGGCGGCGTCCATCCAATGCCTGGCCAGGCCCGCGGGTGGAAACTCGCGCGCGAGCCCACCCATCACGAAGGTCCAATCGAGGTCCTCGCCGAACTCCACCATCAGAGCGCGCAACGCCGGCTCGCCGGCCCAGGACCAGACGCACGCCGGATCGGTGATGTAGCGAACGCGAACCGCCATGGAAAGCCCCACAATACGCAGGCAGATGATCGGCACCTCCCTGAACGAGCGCTTCCGCCTGGAGGAGAAGATCGGCACCGGCGGCACGTCGACCGTCTACCGCGCCTTCGATCCCACCCTCGAGCGCTGGGTGGCGATCAAGCTCATGCACCGCGACATCTCGGAGGACCCGGACCAGCTCGAGCGCTTCCGGCGCGAGGCCCGTGCGGTGGCGAGGCTGTCGCACCCCCACGTGGTCACGGTGATCGACTTCGGCGAGGACGACGGCACTCCCTACATCGTGCTCGAGTACGTGGAGGGCGAGACACTCAAGGAGCGGATCAAGCGGATGGGGCGCCTGCCGGTGGCCGAGGCCGTGGCCTACGCCATCGAGATCGGCCGCGCGCTGTCCTGCGCGCATGCCGAGCGCCTCGTGCACCGCGACGTGAAGCCCCAGAACGTGCTGATCGACATGGACGGTCGCGCCAAGGTCACCGACTTCGGCATCGCTCGCTCGCTGGAGGCGCACGGCCTGACCGCGACCGGCCGCGTGCTCGGCACCACCGACTACGTCTCCCCCGAGCAGGCCCTGGGCAAGGAGGTCACCGAGCAGTCCGACGTCTACTCGCTCGGCATCGTGCTCTTCGAGATGCTCACCGGCGAGGTCGCCTTCAGGGCCGACAGCCAGGTGGCCGTGGCCATGAAGCACGTGAGGGAGCCGATTCCCGACGTGCAGCGCCGTCGCCCGGAGGTCTCCGCGTCGCTCGCGGCGGTGCTCGAGCACGCGACGGCCAAGGACACCGCCAACCGCTACCCGACCGCGGACGACGTGGTGCACGACCTCGAGGAGGTCCTGGCGATCGAGGTCGCACGCTCGGGCGAATCGACGGGCGAGGCCACGACCGTCCTGCGTGCACTCAAGGGCGATACCGCCGACTTCGTGCCCGCCCGGCTGCGCAACCCCCGCCGCTGGCTGCTAACCGTCCTCGCCGTGCTCGTGCTGAGCGGCGGCGTGGTGGCCTATCTCGCCGGACGTACCGAGAAGGGCGCCGGCACACCCTCGCCCGCTCACGCGGGCGGCCTCACCGCCGTCTCGCTGCCCGGCGACGCCGCCGAGGACTACGACCCGCAGGGCGACGAGACGGAGTCCCCGGACGCGACCCAGAACGCGATCGACGGCAACCGGACCACGAACTGGGGCACCGAGAGCTACGAGAGCGACTTCCAGAGCCTTGGCAAGGACGGCGTCGGGCTCTACGTGGACGCCGGCTCACCGGTCGCGGTGCGCCGGGTGGACCTGACCACCCCCACGCCCGGATTCACGGGCTCGGTCTACGCGGCCAACGAGGTCCCCGAGGACATCTCGGGCTGGGAGAAGGTGAGCCGCGACACCGAGGTCTCGGAGACCGAGCGGATCACCACGGACGTCGGCAGACAGAGGTTCCGGTACTACCTGCTGTGGATCACCGACCTCGGCGAGGAGGAGAAGGCCGAGGTCCAGGAGCTGACGCTCTTTCGGTGAGCGACTACCGCGCTCCCCTGGGGTCGTGGCCTCCCGATTGAATCGGCCCGGCGGTCAGCCTGAGACGACGGGCTCTACATGGAGACCGGCGAGGGCGACTCTCGCCTGGGTTCGAACCTCTGACCACGCCGGCGACATCCGCACCGCCTGAGAGCAGGCGCGGATTCGCAAGAGCGTCGTGGGGGCTGTTGAGCACAGACCCGACCGTATGGCCTCAGCCCCGGTAGCGCGCCTCGCGCTCGTGGCGCGCCAGTGCTATGGCCAGCAGCCGGTCGAGCAGCTCCGGGTAGGCCACGCCGCTCTCCTCGAACAGCCTCGCGTAGACGCTGGTCTCGGTGAAGCCCGGGATCGTGTTCAGCTCGTTCACGAGCACCCGTGCATCGCCGGTGGGATCCTCCACGAAGAAGTCGCAGCGCGCCATTCCGGCGCACCCGACGCGGCGAAAGACCTCTACCGCCAGCGCGCGCACGCCCTCGCTGACCGCTTCGGAAAGGCGCGCCGGCACCACCAGCTCCATCCCTCCCTGCTCGTACTTGGCCTCGTAGTCGTACCAATCCGCCTCGAACACGATCTCACCCGGTACCGACGCCTCCGGCTCGGCGTCGCCCACCACCGAGCACTCCACCTCCATCCCGTGCGACATGGCCTCCACTATCACCAGCGGGTCGTGCTCGAAGGCGGCAGACAGCGCCCCGGGCAGCTCGCCCGCCAGGGAGACCTTGGAGATTCCGACGGAAGAGCCCATCCGCGCCGGCTTGACGAACACGGGCAGGCCGAGGTCGGCCAGAGAGGTCTCGTCGTCGTCCTCGCGGAGGGCCGCGTAGCCAACCTGGGGCAGCCCGGCGGCGCCCATCAGGTCCTTGAACAGGACCTTGTCCATGCACAGGGCGGACGCCCGCACCCCGGCCCCTACGTAGGGAGCGTCGAGGACCTCCAGCACTCCCTGCACCGTGCCGTCCTCGCCGTAGGGGCCGTGCAGCACGGGGAAGGCGACATGGCACCCGAGCAGCCCCCCGCCCGGGTCCAGGCTCACCGGGGACCCCTCAGAGCTCCAGCGCCCCTCGCGGGAGATCTCCACCGAGACCGGCTGATGGCCCGCCTGCTCGAGCCCGGCGCACACGGCCGCCGCGGAGGCCAGGGACACGTCGTGCTCGCTGGAGCGCCCGCCCGCAAGCACGGCCACCCTCACGGCGGAACCGTGGGGTCCGGCTCGACCGGGTCCGGCTTGACCGGGTCCATGGGGACCTCGAGCCTGCCCACGATCAGCGTGACGGTGGTGCCGCCGTCGACCTCGGCGCCGTTGCCCGGGCTCTGCTCGATCACCACGCCGTCCTCGTCGAGGGTGTCCGTGGCGCGCTCGGTCACCGAGCCCTCCAGCCCGACGCTGCGCAGCATCCGCAGCGCCTCGGACCGGGTGAGGCCGGTCACGTCGGGAACGGTCACCTGCTCGGGCTCTATGGCCACCGTGATCGTCACGTCATCGCCGCGCTCGAGCGTCGCGCCGGCGCCCGGGGACTGCGCGACCACCTCGTTCTCGGTCTCGTCGGACTCCTGCTTCTCCACGCGCACGTCGAGGCCGTCGCGGGTGATGCGCGTCTCGGCCGCCTCGCGTGTAAGGCCGACCACGTCGGGCACCGAGATCTGCTCCGGCCCCGAGCTCACGAACAGCCTCACTAGAGTGTCGCGATCGACCTCCGTCCCCGCGATCGGAGAGGTGCCGATGGCGAAGCCCTCCTCGACCGAGTCCGAGGCCTGAGGATCGGCGGTGACCCTGAGGCCCGCCTTGTCCAGATCCTTGATGGCCCGCTTCTGGGGCAGGTCCTTCACCGAGGGCACCCGCACCTTGCCCGGCCCACGCGAGACGACCAGGACCACCGGCTCGTCCTGCCGCGCCGCCTCCCCCGGGTCGGGATCCTGGCGCAGCACACGATCGAGGGGGGCGAGGCTGCGCTCGCGCTGAACCTCGACCTGCTCGAATCCCGCGCGGTCGAGGCGCTCGCGGGCATCGGTGAGCTTCTGACCCACCACCCGAGGCACATCGACCTCCTCGGCCCGGGTGAACACGAAGGCCATCAGGCCGATCAGTGCGAGGATCAGGATCCCGAGGACGACGGTGGGCCATCGCCGGCGGCCCTTCTCCTCCGGCTCGGAGCCTTCGGGAGGGGCCTTGGGAGCCTCGGCGACCACTACGGGCACCGCCGCGAAGGCCGCGGTGTTGCCCGGACCTGCGTCGCCCTCCACCCCCGCGGCCTCGACGTACGGACGGCACGCCTCGAGCGCCGCGGCGAAGTCCTCCGCGCCGGCCCACCGCTCGGCGGGATCCTTTGCCAGCGCGCCCAACACCACGGCCTCGAGGTTCGGCTCGACGGCACGGCCCTCGCCCGACATCGGGGGAGGCGCCTCGGACAGGTGCTTGAGCGCTATCGACACGGCGCTGTCGCCTCCGAAGGGCAGCCGGCCGGTGAGCATCTCGTAGAGCATGATCCCGATCGAGTAGAGGTCCGAGGCCGCGGTCACCGGGTGGCCCTGCGCCTGCTCGGGCGACAGGTACTGCGCGGTGCCCATGATCGACCCGGTCTCCGTCATCTCCGACGCGCCTGCCCGCGCGATCCCGAAGTCGGTGACCTTGGGCACGCCCTCGTCGTCCACGATCACGTTGTGGGGCTTGAAGTCGCGGTGGATCACGCTGTGGCGGTGGGCGAACGCCGCCGCACCGAGGATGCTCACCCCCAGGTCGATCGTCCGCATCTGGTCGAGCGGAGCTTCTTGGGTCAGGACGTCCTTCAGCGTGCGCCCGCGCAGGTACTCCATGGCGATGTAGTAGGTGCCGTCGTGCTCGCCCCGGTCGTACACGCCGACCACGTTGGGGTGCTGAAGACCCGCGGCGGCACGGGCCTCGCGGCGGAAGCGCTCCACGAACTCGGCGTCCTGAGCGAAGCGGCGGTGCAGAACCTTGAGCGCCACCTCGCGCCCCAGGTGGCTGTCCTCGGCCAGATAGACGTCGGCCATCCCGCCCGATCCGATCCGGCCCAGGATCCGGTAGCGCCCATCGACGGTCGTGTTCTCCGCGACCTCGGTCATCGCAGCAGCGTCTGCATCACCTGCGCGGCCAGCGGCGCCGCCACCTGCCCGCCCTGCGTGCCCAGGGGCTGGTCCTCGAGGGTCACCGCGATCGCCACCTGCGGGTCCTCCACCGGAGCGAAGCCGATGAACCAGAGCTGGTTGAGCTGCGCCCCGAACACCTCGGCGGTGCCCGTCTTGCCCGCCACAGGTACGCCGGAGAGGGCGGCGGCGGTGCCGGTGCCCTCCTCGACCACCCGGCTCATCATCGCCGCGAGCTCGCCGGCCGACTCGGGCGACATCACCTGGCTCTGCTCCTCGGGCTCGAAGCTCTCCTCCACCCGGCCGTCGGGCGCCACGACCTTCTCGGTGAGCCGAGGGCGCATCAGCTTGCCGTCGTTGCCCACGGCGGCGGCCACCATCGCCATCTGCAGCGGCGTCACCTGGATCTGGCCCTCCGCGCCGCCCTGCCCGATCGCCACACGCCCCACGTCGAATCCGTCGTCGCCGTCGAGCAGGCGCTGGTCGGCGTTGCGGACGCCGCTCGCGTTCATCTGGTCCTCGGGGTAGTCGAGGGCCGGATCCTGGTTGAAGCCGAAGCGGTTCATGTACTCCACCAGCGTCTTCCGGCCGATCTGCTCCCCGACCTGTGCCCACACCGTGTTCACCGAGTTGGTGAGGGCATCGGTGAGCGTGATCGACCCGAAGTCCTGCCCGCCGAAGTTGCCCAGCGGCACGCCGCTGATCGGCCGGCCGGAGGCGCCGTCGACGATCGAGTCGGGGTTGAACTTGCCGCTGCCCAGCGCGGCCGCCGCGGTCACCACCTTGAAGGTCGACCCCGGCTGGTAGTTGGCCTGTGTGGCGCGGTTGACCACCGGACGCGCCTCTTCGTCGGCGTTGAGCCGGCTGAAGCGGTCGGTGGGCACCTCGTTGGGATCGAAGCCCGGCGAGGAGGCCATGGCGCGAACCCGGCCCGTCGAAGGCTCGATCGCGACGATCGCCCCCTGGCGACCACCGAGCGCATCCAGGGCCGTGCGCTGCGCGTCCATGTCCAGCGTGGTGGTCACGTCGCTGCCCTCGGGCGCCTTGGACTGCAGCTCGGAGAAGATCGAGCTGAGCTCGTCCTCCTCCCCGGTCAGCTCCGCGTTGCGGAAGCGCTCGATGCCCACGCTGCCGCGATCGATGAACGAGTAGCCCACCGCGTGGGAGAACAGCTCGCCCTCCGGATAGGTGCGCTCGAAGACGCGCCGCTGACCGGATCCGCGCGGCACGCTGCGCGCCAGCACGGTGCCGTCGGCCGCCCGGATCAGCCCGCGCGGGATCTGCTGGGCCTCGATCAGCGACCGGCGGTTGAGCGCCTGGTCCTTGAGATCCTGGGCCTCGAAAACTGTCCAGCGCGACGTGAAGCCGACCAGCGTCGCGAAGAGCAGCATCGACAGGGCGAACAGCTGCACGATCTGGCGGTTCACCGGCTCACGGTCCTCATACCAGGCCGCCCTGGTCCATCCGGGCGCGACCCTTGCGGGCGTGGTCGGACACGATCATCAGCAGCGCCAGCAGCACCATGTTGGCCACGATCGAGCTGCCGCCGTAGGATACGAAGGGCAGCGTGACGCCGGTGAGCGGGATCACCTTGGTCACGCCGCCGACGATCACGAACACCTGCAGGGCGAGGACCGCGGTCAGCCCGGTGGCCAGGAGCTTGGAGAAGCCGTCGCCGGCCACCAGCGCGGTCTTGAACCCGCGGCTGGCAAACAACAGATAGGCGAGGATCAGGCCGGCGGCGCCGAACAGGCCGAGCTCGTCGGCGATCACCGCGTAGATCAGGTCTGTCTCGGCGGCGGGCAGGATCGAGGTCCCGTTGGGCAATTCCAGCAGTGCCTGGCCGAAGCCCTTGCCGAAGAGTCCTCCGTCGGCCTGGGCGAACAGGGACTGGGCGATCTGGTAGCCGCCGCCCACCGCGTCGTAGAGCTCGGGGTCGAACGGGTCCTGCCACACATCGATCCGCTGCTGCACGTGGTTGACCGTGTTGGCGAAGTAGGTGGCGCCGCCCAGGAACATCGTGGCGCCCACCCCCACGAGCGAGAGCCGCGCGGTCGCCACGTAGAGAAGCGCGAGAAAGCCGCCGAAGAACATCAGCGAGCTGCCCAGGTCCCGGATGAACAACAGCATGAACATCGCGAGTCCCCAGATGAGCAGCAGCGGGCCGAAGTGCTTGATCGACGGACGCTCCCTCAACACCGCCGCCATCGAGACGGTGAAGATCACGAGCAGCACGATCACCGCGGGCCCCAGGTCGAGGGCCAGTGCGATTGCCAGGACGGCGAGAGCCGGCACGACGAACATCAGCACCTGGCGACCGGAGGACAGCGGGCGCAGCCGAGCGCGCACCAGCACGTCTCCCGTGTCGCGCAGGTAGCTCGCGAGGAAGACGATGATCGCGATCTTGGCGAACTCGGCGGGCTGGAACTGGATCGGCCCGACCTGCACCCCGAGGTATGCGCCCCGCACCTGGCTGCCGATTCCGGGCAGGCGCGGCATCACCAGCAGCGCTATCCCGACCGCCGCGATCGTGTAGCGGTAGCGCTCGAGGGTGTGGTGGTCGCGTAGGAACACGACCGTGGCGCAGAAGAACATGAGCCCGATCACGAACCACTGGGCCTGCTCGCGCGCCAGCTCCGCGTCGATGCGGTAGATCACCACGAGCCCGAACGCCGCGAGCAGCGCCGCGAGAGGAAAGAGGTAGGGGTCGGCATCGGGGAGCCGCGACCGGATGAACAGGTGGGCGAACACGCACAGCCCCAGGAACACGAGCCCGTAGGTGGCGGTTGCGTCGCTCACGTCCTCGGTGCGGGTGAGCAGCACGGCCGCGAATCCCGCGCTCACCAGCAGCGACACGGGGATGAGGCCGATCAGCTCGCGTGTGCGGGCGCTCAACGCTCGGCCCTGCCGGCGTCGAGGGTGCCGCGCTCGAGCTGTCGCATGAGGTCCGCGGCGTCCTCACGGCTGCGGAGCTCATGGTCCAGCAGCCGCTCCCGGCGGCGCTTGGCAACTGTCGCCGCCGGCACGCTGCTGGTGTACTCCCGCGAGTAGAGCTCGATGCCCAGCGGCAGCTCGTAAGGAAGCCCCCGGTAGAGGGTGAACAGACCGGACTCATCGGTGCCCAGGAAGTGCACCTGGCGCGAGCCGATGTAGAGGCCGGCCCCGATCGCCCCGATCACGGCAAGCGCGGCGAGGGCCTTGAGCGCCGGCCGCGCGCGCCGGCCGCGCCCTCTCGGTGCCGCGCCCTGCGGTGGCGCCGTGCTCGCGACCGCGGGTGACGCCGAAGCCCGTCCTGACGGCGCGCGCGCGCCGGCGCGCTCCTGCTCTGACACCGCGGAATGCACGTCGCCGGCGGTCAGGCCCTGATGAATGGTCTCTCCCCCGGAGAGGGTGTCCTGCTCGGCCGGGGCACGGCCGTCGTCGGCCACGCGGAAGAGGACCACGGTGATGTTGTCCCTGCCGCCGCTCTGGTTGGCCGCACGCACGAGCGCCTCGGCGGCCTCGCGTAGAGTCTGCGAGCCACGCAGGATGGCCTCCGCCTCGTGGTCGGAGATCATGCCGGTCAGACCGTCGGAGCAGAGCAGGTACACGTCGCCGTCGCGCGCGGCGTGGGTGTGGGCGTCCACCTCCACGTCGGGCTCGGGACCCAGCGCACGGGTGATGATCGACTTCTGGGGGTGGTTCTCGGCGGCCTCGGCGGTCAGCTGCCCGCTGCGCTGCAGCTCGGCCACAAGGGAGTGGTCGTGCGTGAGCTGGGTGAGCTCGCCCCCACGCAGGCGGTAGGCGCGGCTGTCGCCCACGTGGCCCACGCTCAGCCCGCCCTCGGTGAGCACCGCAGCGGTCAAGGTGGTGCCCATGCCCCTGCGTGTGGAATCGCGGCGGGAGAGGTCGTAGATCCGCCGGTTGGCCTCGCGGGTCAGCCGGGTGAGCCACTCCTCCGGGGTGGCGCCGTCGTCGTGGGTCTCCTGGAAGACCTCCGCGGCCGTACTGGAGGCCACCTCACCCGCCCGCGCGCCGCCCATGCCGTCGGCCACGACGAACACCGGGTCGGCCAGCACGTAGCTGTCCTCGTTGGCCTCTCGCTGACGACCCACGTCGGAGAGACCCTCATGCTCGACCACCCGCAGTGCCATTCCTACTCCTCGTAGCGGTACTCGCTGTCGCCGATCCGGATCACGTCCGCCACCTTCAGCCGCTCGGCGCCGCGCAGCTGCCGGCCGTTGAGGTAGGTGCCGTTGGTCGACCCCATGTCCTCCACGTACATGAAGTCGTCGCGCGGAAAGATCCGGGCGTGCGCGGACGAGGCGAAAGGGTCGTCGATCTGGACCTCGGCGGAGTCCGCTCGGCCCATCAGCGCCCCGTCGGAGAGGTCGAAGGTCGTGCCCGGCTCGTGGCCGAGCGCCGCGACAACCACGAGCTTGGGCTCGACCGAGCCCATGAAGGAACTCTGTGGCTCCGCGCGGCGGCGCTGGGCACCGGGCGCCTCCACGGGCTCGCCATCCACGGCCGCGCTGCCGCCGGCCCCGCGCCGCAGGTCGCGCAGAGCGCTGCGGGAGACCCACAGCAGGAAGAGATAGAGCACGGCCAGGAAGCCGAACTTGAGCGCGACCGCCAGGGGATCGTCCACTAGTGGTGCCTCCGGCAGGGGGAGATCATGAGAGGGGTCCTCTCACTCGAGCTCGAAGTCCAGGTCGGTCACGCCGACGGTGATCCGGTCGCCGTGCTTGAGCTTGGCCTGATCGACGCGGCGGCGGTTG
>Ga0136627_1000273_pt1 | contig 18344 bp, 16 predicted proteins | sample AntDrymUQ4892206_2_FD_104652 | JGI IMG/M metagenome (GOLD analysis project Ga0136627, IMG submission 104652) | Polar desert sand microbial communities from Dry Valleys, Antarctica - metaG UQ489 (22.06) | ecosystem: Environmental > Terrestrial > Soil > Desert | place: Antarctica: Dry Valley... | reverse complement strand
TGCCGGTGCCGGTGCCGGTGCCGGTGCCGAGGCCGGTGCCGAGGGCGGATCCACGGCGCCGGTCCCGTCGACAGGTCACCGGCCGATTTCCGTGGCCGCCAGGCTGTCGGCGGAAGCGGGCAGTCTGCTCACCCTGATTGGGACGGTTCCCGCTGCGCCCGGGGCGTTGGCCCGTGCCGCCGATCGACCGGTGACCGCGATCTTGTCCGCCGTCGCGGAGCTGGAGACGGCAGGGATGGTGCGCACCACGCCCCGAGGACCCGTGCTGACCCACGCGGCGCCGACCGAGTTGCGCAGCCAGTGAACCCGTGGGCAGGTCCTGCAAGCCGCAACTCAAGAAATGAGCCCTTTGTGTCGATTCTTCCTCCGAGGGTCGGGAGAGGCCGGGCCCTAGGGGGAGGAACGACCATGAAGAACCGCGTTGTCTTGCTACTCGGTGCGATCGCCATGCTCGTCTCCACGCTGGGCGCACCGCGCAAGTGGTAATGCCCGACCGTCAGTCTCCTGACGTTCGGTAGGCGACAGGAGGGAGCGGTGTGCCGCTGCTGCTGACCGCACTCGCAGTCGGCATTGCCGTCATCATCGCCTCGGGGGGCCGCCTGTCGCGCCTAGCCGAGATCCAGTTGCGGGGCGGTTTCCTGCTGGTGGCCGCCATGGCCCTGCAGGTGGCGCTGATGCTGCACCTGCTGCCCGCCGACCAGCGGGCGCTGCACGGTGCCGTGCACCTGCTCAGCTACGGGCTGTCGGGCACCTTCGTCATCGCCAACATTCACGTGCCGGGCCTGCCGCTGCTTGGCCTCGGCGGCCTGCTGAACCTCCTGCCGATCGCCGCCAACGGCGGCGTGATGCCGGCGTCGCGCATGGCGCTGGAGCGCGCCGGGATGGTCGCCGTGCCGGCGGACTTCTCCAACTCCGCTGCCCTGAACGGCTCGCGGCTGTCCCTGCTGGGTGACACCTTCGCGCTGCCGGCCTCGTGGCCGTTCGCGAACGTGTTCAGCGTCGGCGACATCCTCATCGTCGCCGGCGCCATCTGGGGTCTGTGGCGGGTCTGCGGCACCCACCCGCTGCCCCGCTCATTGCGCCCCCTCGCCGAGCTCCGGCAGCACCCGGACTTCTTGCGGCTCTGGGGCGGCCAAGCGGTCTCCCACTTCGGCGACTGGGTCTTCGCCTTGACCGTCGCCACCGGCCTTGCCGGGCAGGAGGACCCTACCCGCGCGCTGGCCGTGCTGCTGGTGCTGCAGGTCGCGCCCGCCGCGGTGGTCGGGCTCCTCGGGGCGCCCCTGGTCGACCGCTTTCCACGCCGGCGCCTGATGATCGTCGCTGACTTGGTGCGCGCCGTCGCGGTGGGGTCCCTGGTGCTGGCCGGCACCCCTTCGATCGTCCACCTCGGGATCGCCTCGGTGTCGCTCGGCGCCATGGGCAGCCTGTTCCAACCAAGCTTCTCCGCCTCGCTGCCGAATCTGGTGCCCCGCGAGCGGCTGGTGGCCGCCAATTCCCTGGTCTCGGCCACCTTCCACCTCGCGGTGATGGTGGGGCCGATGGTGGGCGCGATCATGGCCCTGCGGCTGGGCAGCGCCGTGGCCTTCGGCGTGAACGCGGCGACGTTCGGCTTCTCCGCCCTGCTGGTGTGGTCGGCCCGCGTGCCCGACAGCCCGGCGGCCGTCGTCGCAGCCCGCCCGCTCACCGCGCTGCGTGAAGGGCTGTCCTACTCCTGGCGCACACCGCTCGTGCGTGGCGTCCTTAGCGTCACCTGCCTGGCGATGATCGCCTCGGCCGTGCGCTCGCCGGTGGAGCTGACCTTCGTGCAGAGCGTCCTGGGCAGATCGGTGGCGACCCTTGGCCTGCTCGGTGGAGCGTGGGGAGCCGGCATGGTCGCCGGATCCATCGTCGCGCCGGCTGCGGCCAAGCGCTGGGCCCGTGAGCAGGTGTTGACCGTCAGTGTCGCGGTCGTCGGCCTGTCGGTCATCGTGGCGTCGCAGGCCAGCGCGCTCGGCATCGTGGTGGTCCTGTGGATCATCGCGGGCGTGGGCAACGCCTGCGGAGCGATCGCGTACGAGACCCTGTTGCAGGAGCGGACCCCCGACGCGGTCCGCGGGCGGGTCATGGGAGCCTCTGAGGCGATCATGGAGGGCTCCTACCTGGCAGGGATCTTCCTGGCCGGCTGGCTCGCGCCGGTCGCGGGACCCCGGGCGATGTTCGGCATCTCAGGTCTCGGTTTTGTCACCGCGGGTCTGGTCAGCGCGCTGGTCATCGGCCGCAAGGCCCGTCAGACGGTGCCGCTGCCCGAGTCCGCCCAATCCCGTGCCGATGCTGCGCGCAGTCCCGCTGTAAGCCGCTGACCGGCGCGGCGCTGGCGAGGTTCGTCGCGGGGATCGCGGGAAAGGTCCGACCATGGGCCAAAACGTCGCACAGAAGCTGATCGGCTCGCATCTGGTGACCGGGGAGATGACCCCTGGCAGCGAGGTCGGCATCCGCATCGATCACACCCTCACCCAGGACGCAACCGGGACGATGGTGATGCTGGAGCTGGAGGCGATGGGTCTGGACACGGTCAAGACCGACCTGTCGGCCCAGTACGTCGACCACAACTTGCTGCAGACCGACGAGCGCAACGCCGACGATCACCTGTTCCTGCACAGCGCCTGCCGCCGGTTCGGCATCTGGTACTCCAAGCCGGGGAACGGCATCAGTCACGCCGTGCACATGCAGCGCTTCGGCAAGCCGGGCGTGACCATGGTCGGCTCGGACAGCCACACGCCGGCGGCCGGCAGCCTCGGCATGCTCGCCATCGGGGTTGGGGGGCTCGAGGTCGCGATGGCCATGGCCGGTGAGCCGCTGTACATCACCATGCCCCAGGTGTGGGGCGTGGAGCTGTCCGGCGAGCTGCCCCCGTGGGTCAGCGCCAAGGACGTGATCCTGGAGATGCTGCGCCGCCACGATGTCAAGGGCGGGGTCGGGCGGATCATCGAGTACCACGGCCCTGGCCTGGCGGGGCTGTCGGCGATGGACCGCCACGTCATCGCCAACATGGGCGCCGAGCTGGGCGCCACGACCACGGTGTTTCCCGCCGACGACGAGGTGCGCCGCTTTCTGACCGCCGAGCAGCGCGGCGACGACTTCTCCGAGCTGCTGGCCGACGGCGACGCGACCTACGACGTGCACGAGCAGCTCGACCTGTCCACCCTTGAGCCGCTGATCGCCAAGCCGTCCAGCCCCGGCAATGTCGTGCCCGTCGCCGAGGTCGCCGGCGAGGAGGTGACCCAGGTCGTCGTCGGGTCCTCGGCGAACCCTGGCCTGCGCGACTTCGCCGTCGTCGCCGAGATCGTGCGCGGCCGCCAGACCGATGACGCCGTCTCCTTCGACGTCAACCCCTCTTCGCGGCAGGTGCTGGAGAACCTGTCGGCGATGAACCTGCTGATGCCGCTGATCCAGGCCGGTGCGCGGCTGCACCAGTCGGGCTGCATGGGTTGCATCGGCATGGGGCAGGCGCCGGCCTCAGGGCGCAACAGCTTGCGCACCTTCCCGCGCAACTTCCCCGGACGGTCGGGCACCAAGGAAGACTCGGTGTTTCTGTGCTCTCCTGAGACGGCGGCGGCGGCCGCCCTCACGGGCCAGATCACCGATCCCCGCGACCTGACCGAGCGTTTCGGGATCACCTACCCGCGCTTTCAGGAGCCCGAGGAGAACCTGGTCGACACCGACATGCTGGTCGCACCGCTGGCGCCCGACGTGGCGGTCAAAGAGGAGCTGGTCAAGGGCCCCAACATCTCGTCGTTGCCTGACTTCGACCCGCTGCCCGACGAGTTCAGCGCGCCGGTGCTGCTCAAGGTCGGCGACAACGTCTCCACCGACGAGATCATGCCGGCGGGCCAGAAGGTGCTGCCGTACCGCTCGAACATCCCCAAGATCTCCGAGTTCGTCTACTACCAGGTCGACGAGACCTACGTCGAGCGCGCCAAGGCCGCCGACGGCGGGCACTTCATCGTGGGTGGGGACAACTACGGCCAAGGTTCGTCGCGCGAGCACGCCGCCATTGCCCCGCGCTACCTCGGGCTCAAGGCGGTCATCGCCAAGAGCTACGCCCGCATCCACTGGCAGAACCTGGCCAACTTCGGCATCGTCGGCCTGCAGTTCACCGACCCGGCCGACTACGACCGGATCGAGCGCGACGACGTGCTGCAGCTGACGGGGCTGCGCGCGGCCCTGGAGTCAGACGACCGGCGGGTCGAGCTGGTGAACACGACCAAGGACGAGCGCTACACCGTTGGCCACCGCCTGTCGCCACGGCAGGCGGAGATCGTCTTGGCGGGGGGCCTCATTCCGGTGTTCCGCCGGCGACTGCGGGCGCAGGGAGCCACGACCGCCTGAGCTCCTCGGCCGGCGTGCCGCAGCCCGCCAGCAGGAACAGCAGGAATCCGACCAGCGCAGCGCTGAGGTATCGCACAGACGTCCGCCGTGGTGGTCCTGAAAGCACAGCGTACGCCCATCGTGACGGTCAGTACGGGTATAAAGGGGTGCAATCGTCGTGTACTGAACTCTGCAACAGTGGTCACAGCAACCGCGGCGCCCGAAAGGAGTGGCATGGAGATCCGGCAGGACCTGCCACCGCCATGGGCGCACGCCTTGGACGTCTTCACCCGGCATCTGCGCGACGAGCGGATGCTGGCCGGCCTGACGGTCGAGGCCTACCTGCGGGATGCTCGGCAGCTGGCCGGATTCTGCGCCGGCTTCGGGGTGGACGATCCCGACGAGGTGGAGCCACTGGTGCTTCGCCGATGGCTGGCGCAGCTGTCCAAGGAGGACTACGCTCGCGCGTCGTTGGCGCGCAAGACGGCCGCCGCCCGGGGGTTCTTCGGTCTCCTGGCGCGACGCGGTCTGGTGGCACGCGACCCTGCGCTGCACCTCGGCACACCCAAGGCCGGTCGGCGACTGCCCAAGGTGCTGCGGGCCGACCAGGTCGGCGCGCTGCTGGCGATCCCTGACGCGGCCACCCCGATCGGCCTGCGCGACCGCGCGGTGTTGGAGCTCCTGTATGCCAGCGGAGCGCGGGTCAGCGAGCTGGCTGGCCTGCCGGTCGACGCCGTGGACCTGGCCAGCGGTAGCGTCCGCCTGCACGGCAAGGGCAGCAAGGACCGCGTCGTGCCGCTGGGGGAACCGGCCTGCATCGCGGTGGAGCGCTGGCTGCGCGACGGGCGGCCCCAGTTCGCCGTCGCCGGCGCGCAACGGTCGCCATCCGTGCTGCTGACCCGGCGGGGGACGGCCATGACGCCCAACGACGTGCGCGCGGTGGTGACCAAGGCCGCCGCTGGGGCGCAGCTCGGCCGGGTCACCCCGCACACCCTGCGCCACAGCTACGCCACGCACCTGCTGGAGGGCGGCGCCGACCTGCGCAGTGTCCAGGAGCTCCTCGGCCACGCTGCCCTGTCGACGACCCAAATTTACACTCACGTCTCGCGCGACCACCTGCGCGCCAGCTACGAGCACGCCCACCCGCGGGCGTGACGGGACCCTCGATGCCCTCTTCGGCAGCGCGCACCGCATCCGGCGCAAATCGCGGCGGTCAGCGTGTCGGGCAGGGGCGGGTCAGCGCCGACCCGGAGGTCGTGGCGCTGTGGCAACGCTACAAGGTCGACGAGCATCCCTCCGTTCGCGAGCGGCTGATCCTGCAGTACTCGCCGCTGGTCAAGTACGTCGCGGGCCGGGTCAGCGTCGGCCTCCCCGCCACCATCGAACACGCCGACCTGGTGTCCTACGGGATGTTCGGGCTCATCGACGCCATCGAGAAGTTCGACCTCGAGAAAGGCGTCAAGTTCGAGACGTACGCCATCACGCGGATCAGGGGCGCGATCATCGACGAGTTGCGGTCCATCGACTGGATCCCGCGCTCGGTGCGTGCCAAGGCGCGCAACGTCGAGCAGGCGATGGCGTCGCTGGAGCTGCAGTTGCGTCGCACGCCGACCGAGCAGGAGCTGGCCGACAAGCTGTCGATCGGCATCAAGGAGTTGCGCGCCATGCTGACGCAAGTGTCACTGGTGTCGGTGGTGGCATTGGACGAGTCGTTCGGCGGCGACGACAACGACCGTCAGTCCCTGATCGACACGCTGCAGGATCCCAAGGCCGCAGACCCGCAGGCGAGCTTCGAGGACGCCGAGCTGCGTTCGATGCTCGGCGAGGCGCTCAACCGGATGGGCGAGCGCGAGAAGACCGTCCTCGTCCTGTACTACTTCGAAGGCATGACGTTGGCCCAGATCGGCGAGGTGCTCGGCGTCACCGAGTCACGCGTGTGCCAGATGCACACCAAGGCCGTGCTCGGCTTGCGGACCAAGCTGCGGGAGCGGGGCGCCTGACCAGCGGCTGGCCGGTGATTGACCAGCCGCTTTGAGCCATGGCCGTCGCCGTCGCGGCGGCTCTTCCACAGCCGGGCTGAGATCGCATGGGGCGCTTCGCCCGCGGCGTCGTAGCGTCCGGTCATGCAGCGCTTCACCGCCTCCCTGTTCGCCGCCCTGGCGCTGGTCGTTACCTGGCTCCCCGCCGGCCCCGGCGGGTCCGCGCCCGCCGCCTCGGCATTCGCTGCGGTCGGTCAGTCCCGGTCGCCGACGGCCGGGGTGCCACCGGTGCGCGGCCCGGTCCTGCGCACCTTCGATCCGCCGGCCTCCCGCTACGGCGCAGGACACCGTGGTGTGGATCTGGCGGCGGCGCCCGGCGAACCGGTGCGGGCCGCGCTGGACGGGCGCGTCAGCTTCTCGGGGACGGTGGTCCGTGTGGGCTGGGTGACCCTCGACCACGGCGGCAGACTGTCGACCACCTACGGGCCGCTCGACCCGCGCTCGGTGCGCGCCGGCGACCGGGTGAAGTCGGGGCAACGACTCGGGCGCGTGGCCGACGGTGCGCTGCACCTGGACTGGGGTGCGCGGGTGGGTGACACCTACATCGACCCGCTGTCGCTGCTCGGTCGTTGGCAGGTGCACCTGACCAGCCCCGACAGCACGGTGACCAAGCTGCCGGCACGGTGGGTTACCTCGCCACAGGCCGTGGGCCGCGGTCCCGGCGCCCTGGACACTGGTGTGGCCGGCACCGGGCAGCAGTGGCATCTGGTTGCGCCCATCGCGGGTCCCGTCACGTCGCCGTTCGGGACTCGCGCGCACCCGATCTCCGGGGAAGTGCGGGCTCATGCCGGGATCGACTTTGGTGCGCCGTCTGGCATCCCGGTCGCCGCGGCGGGCGGCGGGACCATCACGTTCGCCGGCGCCGCCGGTGGCTACGGTCTGCTGGTCATCGTCGACCACGGCGGCGGGCTGACCACGCGGTACGCGCACCTGTCGAGCCTGGCGGCGGGCGCGGGTCAGCGGGTCGCGACCGGGCAGGCGATCGGCGCCGTCGGGTCCACTGGGCTGTCCACGGGTCCGCACCTGCACTTCGAGGTGCGCTTCGACGGGGTGGCCCAGGACCCGGTCCGCTGGCTGGGCCGGCCTACCGGATAGAAGGATTGGTCACAATAGTGTGACCAATCCTTCTATCTGTGGCCGACTCGGGCAGGCTGGGGCGGGTGCTATGCTCGACCACGGTCCGGCTTCGGCCGGCCAATCCTTGCTGCCTCGGTGACGGGGCGGACATCACAGCGGAACCGCGAGGCCTGCGGTCTCCCGCGGCTGCACATGCCGATGGGGGGAAGGCCTGGACGTCGCTTCGGCGGCCCGGTTCTCGCGAGGCCCAACCGCGACAACACAAGGAACACTCATGGCAGTCGTCAGCATGCGCCAGCTGCTTGAAGCCGGTGTGCACTTCGGTCACCAGACCCGCCGTTGGAACCCGAAGATGAAGCGCTTCATCTTCAGCGAGCGCAACGGCATCTACATCATCGACATCCAACAGTCGATCGGGATGCTCGAGCAGGCCTACGGCTTCGTACGCGACAGCGTGGCGAAGGGTGGAACGATCCTGTTCGTCGGCACCAAGAAGCAGGCGCAGGAAGCCGTCGAGCAGCAGGCTCAACGCGTCGGCATGCCCTACGTGAACTATCGCTGGCTGGGCGGGATGCTCACCAACTTCGAGACGATCAAGACGCGCCTGGTTCGCCTGCGTGAGCTGGAGTCCATGGAGGCCGAGGGCACGACGGAGCTGCTTCCCAAGAAGGAAGTCCTGTCACTCCAGCGTGAGCGCCTGAAGCTGGAACGCAACCTCGGCGGCATCCGCGGCATGACCAAGCCGCCGTCGGCCATCTGGGTCGTCGACACCGTCAAGGAGCACATCGCCGTCAAGGAGGCCAACCGCCTCGGCATCCCGGTGGTGGCCGTCGTCGACACCAACTGCGATCCCGACGTGATCGACTACATCATCCCTGGCAACGACGACGCCATCCGCTCCGGCGCCCTGCTGACACGGATCATCGCCGACGCCTGTGCCGAGGGCTACGTCCGGCGCGCCAGCCGCACCGCCGACGACGTCGTCGCCGAGCAGGCGGCTGCGGCGGCCGCCGCCGCTCAGGCTCCGGCCGCCCCGACCAAGCCCGCCGCCGAGCCGTTGGCCGAGTGGGAGATCGCCTTGCAGCAGGAGGAGGCGGCTCGCCATGCCGCACGGGCCGGTGGTGTGTCCGCACCACAGCCCGGGCACGCCACCGAGAAGCCCGGCGAGGCACAGGTGGTGCAGCAGGCGCAGGCCGACGCTGCCGCGGAGCAAACCGACACCGGCGCCGCCGAGCCGCCGGCCGACACGCCGCCGTCCGGCCCCGGCTCCGCCGACGAGGCGGCTCGGGAGGCCGTGGCCACACCCGGCGACGCCGACAATCCCGACATGCCGGTCACGCCAGAGCAGCGCTGACCAGGCTTCACCCGCGAACCAAGGAGTACACCGTGCCCGACTTCACCGCCGCCGACGTCAAGCGGCTCCGCGACGCCACCGGGGCCGGGATGATGGACTGCAAGCGCGCCCTCGTCGACGCCGACGGGGATCTGGACAAGGCAGCCCAGCTGGTGCGCGAGCGCACCGGGGCGAAGATGGAAGGCCGCGTCGGCGAGCGCACCGCCGCCGAGGGGCTGGTGCACGCCTACCTGCACGCTCCCACGCCGGGACTGCCCCCGAAGGTCGGTGTCCTGCTTGAGCTCAACTGCGAAACCGACTTCGTGGCCAAGGGCGAGGGCTTCCGCCAGCTGGCCAACGACGTGGCGCTGCACATCGCGGCGATGCGCCCGCTGGTGATCAGCGAGGCCGAGGTGGACCCCGACGCCATCGCCGCCGAGCGCTCCTTCGCCGAGAAGCTGGCCCGTGACGAGGGCAAGCCCGAGCACATCATCGAGCGGATCGTGGAAGGCAAGGTCAAGGCCTTCTACGCCGACAAGGTCCTGCTCAACCAGCCCTTCGTGAAGGATGACAAGCGCACCGTCGCTGACCTGCTCAACGAGTTTCAGCGCACCAGCGGTGAGAAGACCGTCGTCGGCCGTTTCGTGCGGTACCACGTGGGAGGCTGACCATGGGGAGCTGGCGTGGGTGAGGCCAAGTACGGGCGGGTGCTGCTGAAGCTCGGTGGCGAGGCATTCTCCGACCCGGTCAGCACCATCAGCCCGACCGTCGTGAGCTCGGTCGCCGCCCAGCTGGCCGCCGTCATCGAACTCGGCGTGCAACTGGCCGTGGTGGTCGGTGGCGGCAACATCTTCCGCGGCACGTCGCCGCAGGCAGGGGGGATGGACCGCTCCAGCGCCGACCACATGGGCATGCTCGCCACGGTCATCAACGCGCTGGCGCTGCAGGACGCCTGCGAGAAGTTCGACCTGCAGACCCGCGTGCAGTCGGCGGTGTCCATGCAGGAGCTGTGTGAGCCGTACATCCGGCGCCGCGCGGTCCGCCACCTGGAGAAGGGCCGGCTGGTCATCTTCGCGGCCGGCCTGGGCGCTCCGTACTTCTCGACCGACACGGCCGCCGCCCAGCGCGGGCTGGAGATCGGCGCCGAAGCGATCTTGAAGGGCACGAAGGTCGACGGCGTCTACGACCGGGACCCGAAGTTGCACCCAGGAGCCTCACGCTTTGACGAGCTCAGCTACCTGGAGTTCCTTCGGCGCGGGCTGAAGGTCATGGACACCACCGCGATCTCGCTGTGCATGGACCACGACCTCCCCGTCAGCATCTTCGACCTGTTCGTGGAGGGCAACCTGCGCAGAGTGATGTGCGGCGAGCCGATCGGCACGTTGGTGCATGCGATACCGGACAAGCCCGACCTGGAGAACTTCTTGTGATCGACGACACGATGATGGAGGCGGAGCTGAAGATGGCTGCTGCCGTGGATCACACCCGGTCGGAGTTCGGCAAGATTCGTACGGGACGGGCGAACCCCGGGTTGATCACGGATCTGCCCGTGGACTACTACGGCGCGCCGACACCGCTGCAACAGCTCGCGGGTGTCTCCGTTCCCGAGGCCCGCATGCTGCTGGTCAGTCCCTACGACCAGACCGCGCTCAAAGCCATCGAGCGCGCCATCAGCCGGTCTGACCTGGGTCTGAACCCGTCCAACGACGGCAAGGTCATCCGCGTCGTCTTCCCCGACCTCACCGAGGAGCGCCGCCGCGAGTTCGTGCGGATGGCACGCGAGCGCGCCGAGGAGGGGCGCGTGTCGATCCGCAACGTTCGCCGCAGCGCCAAGTCCGAGCTCGGCCACCTGCGCGACGCCTCCGACATCACTGAAGACGACGAGCGGCGTGCTGACAAGGCGCTGCAGGACCTGACCGACACCTACGTCGGGCAGGTCGACAGCCTGCTCAGCCACAAGGAGAAAGAGTTGCTGGAGGTCTGAGGCCCCCGCGACCCGTCATGCCCGTCGCACCGCCCATCCCCGCCGGCCCTCCCTCCCCGGCCCACCACACCCTTGGCCGCAACCTGCCCGTCGCGATCGCCGTCGGGGTCGCGCTGGCTGCGCTGTTCCTCGGGACGCTGTTCCTGCACCCCGTCGCCTTCCTGACCTTCATCGCGGCGATGGTGACGCTCGGGCTGTTGGAACTGGATCGCGCGTTCCGCTCGAAGGAGTTGCGGCCGGTCACGCCGGTGGCCCTCGGCGCAGGCCTGCTGCTGGTCTTCGGAACCTACGCTTCCGGGTCCAGCGCCCAGAGCGTGGTCGTGGCCCTGGTGGTGGTGGGCGCGGGTGCCGGGGCGGTGGTCAGGCGCGGCGGCGAAACCCCGTTGCGCAGCCTGAGCCTCACCTGCCTCATGGTGCTGTGGGTGCCGTTTCTGGCCAGCTACATCGGGCTGCTACTGGCCAGGCCGCAAGGCGAGTGGTTCGTCATGGCCACGGTCGCCCTGACCGTCAGCAGCGATATCGGGGCGTTCGCCATTGGGAGCCGCTTCGGGCGTCACAAGCTGGCGCCTCACGTCAGCCCGGCCAAGTCGTGGGAGGGGTTCGCCGGGGGACTGGGCACGGCGCTGCTGCTCGCCGTGTTGGTCACCGCGAACGTTCCGGGCTTCACGGTGATCACGGCGCTGGCCCTGGCGGTGGGGGTGTGCGTGGCCGCGACCGTTGGCGACTTGGCGGAGTCCATGGTCAAGCGTGACCTTGGCGTCAAGGACCTCGGCGGGCTCCTACCAGGGCATGGTGGCATCATGGAGCGCGCCGACGCGATCATCTTCGCGCTGCCGGCTGCCCACCTGCTGCTGCTCGCGCTCGGCTCATGACCATGTCGATCCTGGATCCCTACGCCCTCCGGCGCGACGGCCTCGCGGCGTTGCTGGACGACCAGCCGCGCTACCGAGCCGACCAGGTGCATCGCTGGCTGGTGCGCGGCGTCGACGATCCTGCCGAGATGACCGACCTGCCCCGCGGCCTGCGCCAGCGGCTTGCTGAGCTCCTGCCGCCACCGTCGGTGCTGCTGCGCCACTCCAGCGCCGACGGCGGCCTGACCCGCAAGGTGCTGCTCGGCTTCCCCGCGGAGGCCGGCCCGCGCTCGCCGCGGACTGATGTAAGGACCAGAACTGACGGGGAGATTGCCTCGCGCCCGCTTCGGACTGGCGTGGAAATCGAAAGCGTGCTGATGTGCTATCCGGCGCGCGAGGGCACGGCGGGGCGGGCGACGGTGTGCATCTCCACCCAGGCGGGTTGCGCAATGGGGTGCCCGTTCTGTGCCACCGGCCAGGCCGGCCTGCGCGGGCAGCTGTCCGTCGGCCAGGTCGTCCGCCAGGTCACGGTCATGCAGCGCCTGCTGGCCGACGGAACCGTCGACATCCCGGGTGTCCCCGACCACGTCACCAACGTCGTGTTCATGGGCATGGGTGAGCCCCTGGCCAACCTTGACGTCACCATCGCGGCGGTGCGCTGGCTGCACGACCCGGACGGGTTCGACCTGTCCGCCCGCAGCATCACGGTCTCGACCGTCGGGCTGGTGCCGGGCATCCGGCGCCTCGCCGACGTGGGGCTGCCCATCACGCTGGCCGTCAGCCTGCACGCCCCGGATGACGCGCTACGCGACGACCTCGTGCCCGTCAACCGCCAGCACCCGCTGGCCGAACTGCTGGGGGCCGCCCGCCAGTACCGGGAACGCACCGGTCGTCGCCTGACCTTCGAGTACGTCCTCATCGACGGCATCAACGCCAGCGTGGATCAGGCGCGGCGGCTGGCGGCGCTACTGGGCGGCTTCGGCGCCCATGTCAACCTGATTCCGCTGAACGCCACCCCCGCGGTGCCGTGGCGTGCCCCGCCGGTGCCGGCACAACGAGCATTCCTGGCGGCACTGCACGAGTCGGGGGTGGCGGCCACGATCCGGCGCAACCGCGGCGGCGACATCGACGCGGCGTGCGGGCAGCTGTACGCCGACTACGCGATGGCCAGCGGTCGCACCCTGCCAGCAGCCGTCGGCGCGGCCGAGCGGTTGTCGCCGCGGCAGGGGGTTGCGCAACTGGCCGGAACCCGGCCCTCGTGACCACCGTCACCGTCCTGGGCAGCACCGGTTCGGTCGGTACGCAGACCCTGGCGGTGGCCGCCGAGCACCCTGACCGCTTCACCATCACTGGCCTTGCCGCGGGCAGCAACGCTGAGCTGCTGTGCGCACAGGCACGCCGACTCGGGGTCCGGCGCGTGGCGCTGGCCGACCGCGAGGCCGCGCGTCGGGCGCGCGATGTGCTGGGCGGCGACGTCGAGGTGCTCGACGGCCCGGAGGCGGCCACCGAGCTGGCCGCCGAGACCGCCGACGTGGTGCTCAACGGCATGGTCGGATCCCGGGGCCTGCAGCCCACGCTTGCGGCACTGGCGGCGGGCAACCGGGTGGCGCTGGCGAACAAGGAGTCGCTCATCCTCGGTGGACGGCTCGTGCTCGACGCCGTGCGACGACCTGATCAGCTCGTCCCGGTTGACAGCGAGCACAGCGCCCTGGCGCAGTGCCTGCGGGCGGGAGCCGAGCGGGAGGTGGCCCGGCTCGTCATCACCGCCAGCGGCGGGCCTTTTCGCGGCCGCTCCCGCGAGGAGCTGCGCGACGTCACCGTCGCCGACGCGCTGGAACATCCGACGTGGAGCATGGGCGCGGTCATTACGATCAACTCGGCGACGTTGGCCAACAAGGGCTTGGAGGTGGTGGAGGCCCAGCTGCTGTTCGGCATCGACTACGACCGCATCACGGTGGTGGTCCATCCGGAGTCGATCGTGCACGGGATGGTCGAGTTCCACGACGGCGCCACCGTGGCCAAGCTGAGCCCGCCGGACATGCGGCTGCCGATCCAGCTGGCGCTGACGTGGCCGGAACGCCTTGCCTACGCCCCGGCCCGGTTGGACTGGGGACAGGCGCGCGCACTGCAGTTCGAGCCATTGGATGCCGAGACCTTTCCCATGGTTGCCCTTGCCGTCGCCGCCGGTCGGCGCGGCGGGACCCATCCCGGCGCCTACAACGCCGCCAACGAGGAGGCCGTCACCGCCTTCCTGGCCGGCCGGCTGGGATTCCTCGGCATCCCAGCTACCGTCGAGGCAGTCTTGGCAGAGCACGACGGCACCGAGGCTCCGGATCTGGCGACGGTGTTGGAAACCGAGACGTGGGCGCGAGCCCGCGCCGCCGAGTTGATCCGCGACGCGAGGGCGACTGCATGTTCGTAGTGATCTTCATCCTGGGCCTGATCTTCGTGATCATGTTCCACGAGTTCGGCCACTACCTGACGGCCAAGCTGTTCGGGATGAAGGTCGAGCGGTTCTTCCTCGGCTTCGGGCCCACGCTGTGGTCGTTCCAGCGCGGTGAGACCGAGTACGGGGTCAAGGCCATCCCGGCGGGTGGCTTCGTCAAGATCACCGGGATGAGCGCCTTCGAACAGATCGACCCCGCCGACCGAGGCAGGGCCTTCTACGAGCAGGCGGCGTGGAAGCGCGTGATCGTGCTGTCCACCGGCTCAGCGACCCACGTCGTCGTCGCGGTGGTCCTGCTGTTCGCCGCGCTGGCCTTCGCCGGGCTGCCCAGCATCGACGAGCCCGCGACGACGATCATCGAGGTGGTGGTCGCCGACAGCCCGGCCGCCGAGGCCGGTCTGCGCCCCGGCGACGTCATCACCGCCGTCTCAGGGCAGCCGACCGCCGACTTCGAAGACGTGCGAGCTGAGCTGGACGGACGGGGCGGCGAGTCCGTGCCCATCGTGATCGAGCGCGACGGTGCCGAACAGCAGCTGCGCGCCACGCTCGCCAGCGAGAATCCCGAGGGCGAGCCCGGGGCGTTCCTCGGCATCGGGCCGCAACCGGTCGTGCGCCGGCTGCCGCCCGCCGAAGCGCTGCGCGGCACCATCACCGGCGACTTCTCCGTCGGCCGGCTGGTGGGGCTGACCGTGTCGGGGCTGGGGCAGGTCTTCACCCCCGACGCGCTGAGCGACTGGTTCCGCTCGGTGAACGACCCGGGGCCGCGCGACCCCAACGGGCCGGTCAGCCTCGTCGGCGTCGGTCAGACGGTCAACGCCCTTGGCGTCGGCGGCGACATCTTCGCGGTGCTGGTGATCTTCGCCCAGCTCAATATCGTCCTCGGCACGCTGAACATGCTGCCGCTGCCGCCACTGGACGGTGGGCACGTGGCCGTGCTGCTGGTCGAGGAGGGCGTCAACGCGGTACGGCGCATGCGCGGCCGCTCGGCGCGGTGGCGCCTGGACCCGGCGGTGATCACCCCCATCGCGCTGGTGGTGATCCTGTTCTTCGTGGTGCTGTCGATGACCGCCCTGTACGTCGACATCGTCAAGCCCGCCAGCGACCTGCTCCAGCAATAGTCGGCCCGTCCGGGCGGCCGAGCGGTGACCCGATCGGTCAAGGGGCCCCACCGGTAGGCTGGGCCACCCACCACCGTCGACCCCGAGGATGCTTCGTGGGCACGTCTCTTCCTGTTCTCAACACCCAGCCGGCCGTACCGCCCGCCGCGCATCACGCCCCTCCGGCGCGCCGCGCGACGCGACGGCTGAACGTTGGCAGCGTGCCCGTCGGCGACGGCGCAGCCATCAGCGTGCAGTCCATGACCACGACGCCGACCCACGACGTCAACGCCACGCTGCAGCAGATCGCCGCGCTCAACGCCACCGGAGTGGACATCGTCCGGGTTGCCTGCCCCCGCCAGGAGGACGCCGACGCGCTGGCGGCCATCGCCGCCAAGTCCACCGTGCCGGTCATCGCCGACATCCACTTCCAGTGGAAGTACGCGATGGCCGCGATCGAGGCCGGCTGTGCCGGGGTCCGCATCAACCCCGGCAACATCCGCAAGCACGACAAGGTCAAGCTGATCGGCGACGCGGCCAAGGAGCGCGGCATCCCGATCCGCATCGGCGTCAACGGCGGGTCGCTGGAGGACGTGGTGCTGGCCAAGCACGGTGGCGTAACCCCTGAGGCGCTGGTGGAGTCCGCGCTCAACGAGGTGGCTCTGCTGGAGGCGGTGGACTTCTACGACACCAAGATCTCGGTCAAGCACTCCGACCCGTGGGTCATGATCCAGACCTACCGGCTGCTGGCCGAGCGCTGCGACTACCCGCTGCATCTCGGCGTCACCGAAGCAGGCCCGCCCAAGACCGGGATCACCAAGTCCGCGGTCGGGATCGGCACGCTGCTCGCCGAGGGCATCGGCGACACCATCCGCGTGTCGCTGTCGGCCGACCCCGTCGAGGAGGTCAAGGCCGGCATCGCGATCCTTGAGGCGCTGCACCTGCGCGAGCGCGGGCTGGACATCGTGTCCTGCCCGTCATGCGGGCGCGCCGAGGTCGACGTCTACAGCCTCGCCGAGCAAGTGCAGGAGGCGCTGGAGGGCATCGACGTGCCCTTGCGCGTCGCGGTCATGGGCTGCGTCGTCAATGGTCCTGGCGAGGCTCGCGAGGCCGACGTCGGCGTCGCCGCCGGCAAAGGCAAGGGCCAGCTGCTGTACAAGGGCCAGGTCGTGGCGCAGGTCCCCGAGGACCAGATCGTCGACAGCCTGCTGCAGCTGGCCAACGAGGTCGCCGACGAGATCCGCGCCGAGCGTGGCCAGGGCGCACCCGTCGTCGTCGCCTGACGCCAGCCGCCGCCGATCCACACCCGCTCAGTCGCCACCCGACAGGAACGACAGCAGCACGAAGCGACGGCCGTCGGTGACGTCGAGGACTTCGTGCAGCAACGAGCAGGAGAAGATCAGCGCCGCGCCGGCGGCCGGCCGATAGCGCTGCGGACCGTACTCGGGGAACCGCAGGTGCCCGCCGGAGTAACCGTCGTTGAGGTTGAGGGTGAGCGCGAACCGCCGGTGGGCCGTTGACGGGCTCAGGTTGTCGCGGTGGGCCCGGAAGAACCCGCCCGTGGTGGCGTCGTAGCAGCCGATCTTGAACCCCTCGAAGCGGCTGGCGCGGAAGGCGAACGCCTTGGCGATCTCGGGCATGATGCGCCGGCCAACTTCCGAAGCGATCCGCTGGGACAGCGCCTGATCGGTGACCGTGTGGTCGCGCCGGCGCTTGTAGTCCACGGCGATGGCGTCGGCGCGGCGACCGCCCGCCGACGACTCGACGCCCGTCTCCACCGAGCCCTGCTGCTCCCAGACGCCCATCAGCTCGGCGCACATGCCGGCGCCCAGCGCGTCGGGGATCAGCAGCACCGGCGCCTGGGCGGTGATCTGCGAGGCCTCCTGCGGCGCAAGGCCGGCGATCGCGGCGCGCACCGCCTCGGCGGCCTCGCCCGCAGCGGAGTCGGTCCAGCCGTCGAGCACCCGCAGGTTGGGGTCCAGCACGTAGCCGGTGACGCCGGACCCCGCGCGGTAGGCGGCGTGGACCTTGCCGTCGGCGTCGGACAGCAGCTCGGGACCGCCGCCGGGGACAGCGTCGCGCAGCTGGCGCCAGCTGCCGGTGTCAGCGCCGGGGTGAGCCACCGCGTGCAAGGAGACGTCGAAGCCGTCGTCCTGCCGCAGCGCCGTGGCCAGCGCCTCGACGGCCTTAACCTGCTTCGTGTCGCCGGCGTCGAACAGCCAGATCACCGCCGGTCGGCCTCCCGCGGTGGCGTAGAAGCGCGTTGGCGTCCCGTCAGCACGGGGGAGAACGAAGTCGGGCGCGCGCAGGCCTCGCGCCAGCAACGGTGCACCGGTGTCCATGCGGTCTCCTGTTCTCAAGGGTCTGACCCAGCCTGCGCGATGCGACAGGCGGTTGCATCACCATTAGGCTCTTGCGAACCGTCTGGAGGCGCGCATGTTGTCCACCGCCGAAGCCGAGTCGTTCCTGGCGCAGCGCCACTGGGGCGCACTGGTGACCCTCAAGTCCTCCGACGGGCGGCCGCAGATCAGCAACATCGGTTACGCGCTGCTCGACGGGCGCATCCGAGTGTCGGTGACCGAAGACCGGGCCAAGACTGCCAACGTCCGCCGGGACCCGCGTGTCAGCCTGCATGTGACCAGCGACGACTTCTGGACCTACGTCGTCGCGGAAGGCGATGCGCAGCTGTCCCCGCTGGCGACCGAACCGGGCGACGAGACCTGCCGGCGGCTGCTGCAGCTCAACGAGGCTGCCACCGGCCACCCGCACCCCGACCACGACGAGTTCTTCGCGGCCATGGTCGCCGATCGGCGGTTGGAGCTGTCGTTCGAGATCGGCAACCTGTACCCGACAGCTCGGTGAACTTCCGGTAGCACCGCATTCGGCGGTCGAGGCGTTGCCGGGCGCGGCGCCCTTTGCTACTGTCGGCGGTGGACCGGTCGGACCGGGAGGTTCTGCGTGTCCGGGGTGCCGGTGTGAACGCACGGGAGCGCGCCCTGCACAACCGAGCGGAACCGAATGCGAAAGTGGGCTTCCGGCCCACTTTTTGTTTCGTTCGAGTGCCGGCGAGTGCCGAGCAGACAGGAGGTGACATGGCGCAGGACACTGCGGTGATCCGGCGTTGCGCCACCACCGTCGCCGCCGCCGCGGGCTTGGACCTCGTCGACGTG
>Ga0136627_1000271_pt1 | contig 18434 bp, 19 predicted proteins | sample AntDrymUQ4892206_2_FD_104652 | JGI IMG/M metagenome (GOLD analysis project Ga0136627, IMG submission 104652) | Polar desert sand microbial communities from Dry Valleys, Antarctica - metaG UQ489 (22.06) | ecosystem: Environmental > Terrestrial > Soil > Desert | place: Antarctica: Dry Valley... | reverse complement strand
GACTTCGCCGCGACAACCGCGCCCAGGAAGGGGATGAACATCGGAGCCGAGGCCTCGATGCCCTCCCTCCGGAGCTGGAACACGTGCCCCATCTCGTGGACGAGAAGGAGGATCACGAAACCGAGGGCGAACGGGAATCCCCAGATCAGAGCGTAGGCGCCGATCGAGACGAGCATCGACGCCGAGGTCGTGAACAGCTTCAGCTTCGGCAGCAGCAGCAGTACGAACTTGAGCTTGGCGCCGAACTTGAGCAGCAGCAGGCCGGCGGCGATGATCAGCCCGCCAGCGCGCCGCCACGGCGGCTTGGCCGTCGGACCCGACGCATCGGGGCGCTCCCCGGCGGGCGACTGGGGACCGTAAGCGGGCGCCGGCACCGTCTGGGGTCCGGGCGCTGTGACGCGTGGCTCCATCGTCGTCGGATTGTGGCAGCGGCGATCGCGCGGCCCGGCGGGGAGCACGTAAGCTGAGCTGGAACGGTTTTCGACGCAGCGCGCACGATGAGCGACGATCCCGAGCAGAGCCAGCCGATGTCCTCGCAGCGCCCGGGCGGCGGTGTGCTCGCCGTGCGCTACGGCATCCCGACGGTGCTGATCCTCGCGGGCTTCGTGGTCCTGTTCGTCGGCGGCGAGGGGACCAACCTCGAGGGCTGGGCGCTGTTCACCGGCGTCGGGCTCTCGGTGCTGCTGCTCAACGTGCTCCACCGCGCAGGCGTGAGCGGAGACGCCGAGCGCGACCGCGAGGAGGAGGCGCGGACGTTCTTCGACAGCCACGGCCACTGGCCCGACGAGCGGCGCGGGGGCGACCCCGCCCGCGCCGAGGACTCCGTCGCCGACGGCGCCCCGCGGCGCGTGGAGCAGCCCGATCCGCCGCCTCCCCCGGGCACCGAGCGCGAAGGGGATTCGATCGAGGCGCCGCCCGCGCGCCTGCCGCGTCACAAGCGCCGGCGAGGCCACTGACGCTCGGACAGCGCCCGTGGGCCTGCTGCGTCCGCGGGCGCGAGAACCGGCGCTCGCGGGGCGGTCCGCGGGCGCGAGAACCGCCGCTCCCCGGGCGGTCCGCGGGCGCGAGAACCGGCGCTCGCGGGGCGGGTTGACACCGCTGTCCGGGGCCAACTCGACCGACGCTCTACACTCGTTCCAGCTTCTACGGGGACGACAGGCTTCGACGTGGACGTTTCGTGGGGGCGGTTGCGAGCCGAGGTTGTCGGTAGGCCTCGTAAAACAACCGACAAAAAAATAATTGCGGATGAGAACCACTCGTTCGCGCTCGCTGCCTAGCTAACGCTGGCCAGTGAAGCTCTCGGCCTTCCCTCGGCCCGTGGGGGAGATGTCCGGGATCAATAAACGGGCTTGCTCCCGGCGCGCGCCTCTGGCGCCGGGGGGACTCTTCACAGAGGCTGGTCCCGATCAACCCCGCCGGCCAGGCGAGCTCGGGACGAGATCAGAGGGCCGGCTACGCTCGTAGACGCTGCTCTTTACGCGCCCGCGGACGTGGGTTCGATTCCCACCGTCTCCACTGACACCGGTCTCCCAACTGCTCTCGAGAGGCAGTTGCGGAGATTGGTCAGCTCGCTGAGTAGCTGCCAGTCTCAGCGGGCCGGTCGAGCTCGCACAGGCATCGGGCTTAACTCAGGGCGTCGGGGCCCCAGGCCGCAGAAAACGCAGACCGCGTCGGATTGCTCGAGCGTGAGCGTTCAAGAGTCAGGCTGGGCGGAGGCTGCGTGTGGTGCTGAGGGCTCTGCCGAGAGCGCCGCGCGCAACGCCGATGGGGCCAGATCAGCGCTGTTGGGCCACGCCACAGTTCCCATCCCATCATCAAGGAAGACCTCGCTAAAGCGGCCGGGATCGCGCAGGGCCTCGAACTGCTCGCCCCAGAGGAACGGCTCGACGTCCACTACACCAACAGCGCCATCGCTGAACGCCAAGCGGAGACGGAAGTCATCCAGCACCTCCATGGCTGTGATCACCGTGGGCATGACCCCAGCTTAGCCTGGAGGTGTGATCGCGTACAAACCTTGGTGCCTGAGCGCGCGTCGCCAGTCGACGTACAGCTCGTTGCGGTGGTGGTGGGTCCACTCGCGGATCTTGTTCTTGGTGGCCGCCGGCATGGCGCACGAGTCGTCCATGGCCAGACCCGTAGCGATGGCAAATCGGCAGTGATGGCCGTTTCCACGAACGTCGAAGTGCGGTGGCGGGTGGTCGTTGTGATTGATGAAGACGGTGTAGCCGTCGAAGTCCAGAGTGATTCGAGGCACGACTGCTGGGACCCAAGCACATCGAACTCGCCTGCACCGTCAGCGGCGAAGCGCTGACATCCGGCCACGACGGCACGGCGATCTGAGCCGCTGACGAACTCTCGCTGCTGCGAGTGGGGTGCGCGCCGCCCCGCGGACTCGCCACGCCGGAGAGCAAGCCGCCGTTGGGCCAGCGGCCTCGCCTGGTCGCAGGGCACGCGGCCTCCCGAGGCCGGCGTCAGGCGTCGGCGCGGAGCCCGTCCACTAGGCGCCCGAGCGCGTCGCCGGCCTCGGCCCGGGCACGCACCGGCTCGTGCGCGCGGGCGACGTAGAGCATGGCCTCCTCGAGGGCGGCGAGCAGGATCTGGGCGAGCGGGTCGACCGGAATGCGGGCGAGCGTGCCGGCGTCCATGGCCGCCTGGAGGCTGGCTCGCACGAGCCCGAGTCCGTAGCGCTCGCCGAGCTCGCGCCACGCCTCCCAGCCGAGCACGGCGGGGGCGAGGTTGGTGAAGCGCACGACCTCGGGGTCCAGGGACGCGTCCAGCGTCGCTGCGATGCCGGCGTGTAGAGCGGCGAAGGGGTCCGTCGCTCCGGTCTCGATGACCGTGGCGGCCACCCGTTGGGTCAGCTCGTCCTCGACCTGCTCTAGGACCGCTCGAAAGAGCTCCTGCTTGCCGGCGAACTGGTGGTATAGGGCACCGCGGGTCACCCCGGCAGTGCGCACGACCTCTTCGGTGGAGACCTCGGAATAGCCCCCGGCCGTGAACAGCTCGCGCGCGGTCGCGACGAGCTGTGCTCGTGTGCGCTCGGAGCGCTGGGTGTGGCGGTTGACAGATGGCATACGACCAGTATGGTTTCGCGTACTACCAGTATGAGGAGGCTTCGATGCAGCACCAGCTTGACCTGACCCAAGGACGTCTGCGCGTCCATGAGCGCGGTCACGGGCCCGTGCTCGTGTTCCTGCACGGTCTGCTCGTCGACCACGAGTTGTGGGAGGAAGTCGTCGATCGCCTCGCCCCGGCGCATCGCTGCGTCGCGCTCGACCTCCCGCTCGGCGCCCACCGCGACGCGATGCGCCCGGACGCCGACATGAGCCCGCGCGGGCTCGCGCGTCTGGTCGCCGAGGCCCTCGCCGCGCTCGAGCTCGAGGACGTGACGCTCGTCGCCAACGACACGGGTGGAGCCATCGCCCAGCTGACGGCGGCCGATCACCCCGAGCGCCTCGCCGCGCTCGTGCTCACCGACTGCGACGCGTACGAGAACTTCCTGCCACCCGTGCTGCGCCCGCTGCAATGGCTGGCACGCGTGCCGGCCCTCGCCGGGCCGATGCTGCGCGCCGGGCGCTTTGGACCGGTGCGCACGGCGCTGACCGCCCCGGTCAACAAGCGCCGCGACGCCGAGCGCGGACGGCGGTGGGTGCAGCCGCTCGTCGACGACGCCGGCGTGCGCCGCGACGTCATCAAGTTCCTGGCCGCGATCGACGGCTCCGAGACCGTCGCTGCTGCGCAGCGGCTGCGCTGCTTCGATCACCCCGCCCTGATCATCTGGTCGCGCGAGGACCGGATTTTCCCCGTGTGTCACGCGCACCGACTCGCGGCCGACCTGCCTGACGCCCGGGTCGAGCTCGTCGATGACAGCCGCGCGTTCGTCCCGCTCGATCAGCCCGCGCGCTGCGTCGAGCTCATCGAGGCCTTCGTGAGTCAGCGCGCGCGCGCTCAGGCCACCGGCGCCGGCAGCGCGTAGCGCACGCCGGTCAGCTGCTCGGAGACCTCCCACAGGCGGCGGCCGGACTCGGCGTCGTGTGCCGCGGGGATCGCCTCGACCCGGGTCGGGTGGCCGCGCAGCTCCTGGAAGCCGTCGGGGCCGTAGTAGGCGCCGCCCTCGATGCCGGGGGCGGTCGCGGCGTAGAGGGTCGGCAGCGCGCCGCGCTGCGCGCTCTGGGCGACGAGGCGGTTGCCCACGCGCATCAGCGCCTTGGCGGGGCCGGTGGGGCCGGTGCTCTGGAGGTTCGTGGCCGAGTAGCCCGGATGGGCGAGCACGCTGATGATCGGGGAGTCCGCGGCGCGCAGGCGGCGGTCGAGCTCGATGCCGAATGCGGCGTTGGCGAGCTTGGACTGCTGGTAGGCCGAGCGCGGCGAGTAGTCGCGCTCGCCCTGGAGGTCGTCGAAGTCGAGCTTGCCGCCCTTGTGCTCGATGCTCGAGAGCGTGACCACGCGGGCGGCGTCGGCGGCCGCGAGGCGCTCGAGCAGCAGCGCGGTGAGCGCGAAGTGGCCGAGGTGGTTGGTGCCGAACTGCAGCTCGAAGCCGTCGGCGGTGGTCTGACGCGGGGGCATCATGATCCCGGCGTTGTTGATCAGCAGGTCGAGACGCTTGTCGTCGAGGCCGGACGCGAAGGCCTGGACCGACTCGAGGCTGCCGAGGTCGAGCGCGCGGACCTCGACGTCGGCGCCCGCCGGCGCGGCGGCGGCGATCTCCGTCGCGGCCGCCTGGCCCTTCTCGGTGCTGCGGCAGGCGAGGATCACGCGCGCGCCGTGCTTGGCGAGCTCGCGCGCGGCGATCAGCCCGATGCCGCTGTTGGCGCCCGTGACCACGGCGACGCTGCCGCTCTGGTCGGGGATCTCCTCGGCGGTCCACTTGCTGCTCATCTTCGGGCGGTCCCTTCGATTGGGGTGGTCAGCGGCGGCGTGCGGCGGGCTCGAGCGCCGGGTTGGTCCAGCCGTCGTCGTTGTAGTCGACGTTGACGCCCGGGGGAACGATCTCGTCGATCTTGTCGAGCACGTCGCCGGAGAGCTCGATGCCGGCCGCGGTCAGCTGGCTCTCGAGGTGCTCCATCGTGCGCGGGCCGATGATCGCGGCCGTCACGCCAGGGTGGCGGATGACGAAGGCCAGCGCCATCTCGATCAGCGTGATGCCGGCCTGCTCGGCGAGGCGGCCGAGCGCATCGGCGGCCTCGAGCTTGCGCTGGTTCTCAGGCCGCGACATGTCGTAGCGGTCGGGCATCATCTGCGCGCGGCGCGACTCCGGGTGATCCTCCTTGCGGTACTTGCCCGACAGCCAGCCGCCCGAGAGCGGGCTCCACGGGATCACGCCCATGCCGTAGCGCTGGCAGGTGGGCAGCACCTCGGCCTCGATGCCGCGCACGAGCATCGAGTAGGGCGGCTGCTCGCAGACGAAGCGCTCGCGGTTGCGCCGCTGCGCGGTCCACTGGGCCTCGACGATCTGCGAGGCCGGGAACGTGGACGAGCCCACGCAGCGGACCTTGCCGGCGCGCACGAGGTCGGTCAGCGCGCCGAGCGTCTCGTCGATATCGGTGTCGGCCTCGGGCCGGTGGACCTGGTAGAGGTCGATCCAGTCGGTCTTCAGCCGGCGCAGGCTGTTCTCGACCTCCGCGACGATCCAGCGGCGCGAGTTGCCGAGCTCGTTGGGGTCGCCGCCCATCGAGCCGTGGAACTTGGTCGCGAGGATCACGTTGTCGCGCCGGCCGCCGGCGAGCGCCCTGCCGACGATCTCCTCGGACTCGCCACGCGCGTAGACGTCTGCGGTGTCGACGAAGTTGATCCCCGCGTCGAGCGCGTGGTGGATGATGCGGATCGAGTCGTCGTGGTCGGTGTTGCCCCACGCGCCGAACATCATCGTCCCGAGGCAGAGGGGACTGACCTTGATGCCGGTGGTCCCGAGTGGTCGTAAGTCCATGCGCCCCACCCTACGTGTCGTCGGCCGCCGGGTGAGTGACGCGGCTGTTGCGCGAGCGCACGTAGCGGGTAGAGGTAGCGTGCGCAACCCGCGCCCGCACGCATCCCAGCGAGAGGAGCAACCCCATGGCCGGACATACGCTGATCAACCTCAAGCAGGTCAAGGACCAGGCCGTCGACTTCGGCTACTCGCCCGACGTGGAGGCGCGCTTCGCGAGCGACGACCTCGGCGCCGAGCAGACAGGGCTCAGCTACCAGCGGCTCGCGCCTGGCGTGCGCCAGCCCTTCGCCCACCATCACGGCGAGCACGAGGAGCTCTACGTCGTGCTCTCCGGCGGCGGGCGCATCAAGCTCGACGAGCAGATCGTCGAGCTCGCGCCGTGGGATGCGGTGCGGGTGCCGCCGCAGGTCACGCGGGCGTTCGAGGCCGGCCCGGACGGCATCGAGATCATCGCCTTCGGGCCGCGGGGGATGAAGGACGGGACGGTCGTGCCGGGCTGGTGGACGTGACCACCTGCACCACCGTCCCCGAGACCCGCGGCGAGCTCGAGGGCGATCACGCGATCGAGACGCTGCGCGAGACCGGGCGCCGCCGGCTCGCGCTCGACTCCTTTCAGCGGTTTCGCGCCGCCGACGGCTTCAGTCACTCGCGCGCACTCGCCTTCCAGCTCACGCTCGCGCTGCTGCCGGCGCTGATCGCGGTCGTCGGGCTCGCCTCCGCCCTCGAGCAGGAGACCTTCCGGCGCGTCGTGCAGGACACGATCAATGCGCTCGCCCCGGGCGCGGTCGGCGACATCCTCACCGAGGCGCTCAAGCAGGGGTCGTCCAGCGCCGCGCGCGAGTCGGGCGAGACGGCGCTGACCGCCGGGGGGATCGCAGCGCTGCTCGCGGGCACGACCGCGATGGCCCAGGTCCAGCGCGGCGCCAACCGCATCTACGGCATCGAGCGCGACCGCCCGACGCCGTTCAAGTACCTCACCGCCCTGATCCTCACGATCTCGGCCGGCCTGCTCGGCCTGCTCTCGGCCGTGCTGCTCGTCGGCGGCGCCGCCATACGCGAGGCGATCGGCGGCGGGGCGACCTTCGACGTCGTCTGGGCGATCGCCCGCTGGCCGCTCGGGCTGGCGTTCGCGGTCGGCTCGATCGGGCTGCTGTTCGAGGTCTCGCCGAGCAGGAACCAGCCCGAGTGGAGCTGGCTCGCCTTCGGCGCCGGCGTCTCGACCGTGCTGTGGTTGATCTTCATGGGCATCTTCGTCGTCTACGTCAAGGCGACGGACTCCTTCGGCGCGACCTACGGCCCGCTGGCCGGGACGATCGGGGTGTTGCTGTGGAGCTTTCTCACCGCGGTCGCCCTGTTTCTCGGCCTCGCCTTCGCCGCCCAGCTCGAGGCGATCCGCGCCGGGGTGACCGAGACGAGCGTCGAGCCCCGCGACCGTGGCTGAGGGCGCCGAACCGTCGGTACTGACGGGAGAGACCGGTAGGCTGGGCCGTTGGATGTCGATCCTGGACGCACACGAGCCGGCGCCGTCAGGGGGCGAGGTCTGGCTGCGCACCGACGATCCCCGCGAGCCGGAGCTGGTCTTCTCGTTTCCCTTCGACGAGCAGCTCAATGCGGCGGTCAAGCGGCTCCCGGGACGGTGGTTCGACTGGCGCCGTCGCAACTGGCGCGTCCCCGCCGATCCGCGCGCGGCGCGGCCGGTTGCCGAGCTGCTGGCAGGGTTCCCCGCACTCGAGCCCACCGCGGGAGTTCGCTCGTGGCTGACCGACGCCGACCGCTGGCGTGCCCTGGTCTCGGTCACCGCGCACGGGGGCTGTGGCGCGTTCCTGCTGCGCACGCTCGCGGGAGAGGCTCCGGGCGGGCTGCCCTCCGGTGAGGCGATCGGTGACGACCGCCTGCTGCTCGACTTCACCGCCGCCAACGCCGCGCGACTCGGGCAGCTCGAGGGGACCGTGCTCGACGATCCCGCGCGTCGCTGCGCCGGGGAGCTGCGGGCGGGCCTCACGCCTCCGGGGGCCGAGCTCGCGCTCGAGGCCGGCGACGACGGCGAGCCCCAGCTCGTCGTCGCGACGATCTGGGACTCAGCGCCGGCACAGGAGTTCAAGCGCCTCTCCGAGGCGCGGTCGGTCGAGCGCGCCGGGCGTCGCTTCAACCGCGCCGCGCGCTGGGGTGTGGCGGTCCCGGGCGACCCCGCCCTGGCCGAGGAGCTCGAGGCCTTCGTCGCCGGGCATCCGGGAGTCGAGGTCGACGATCGCGCCCTGGCCCTGATCGCCGAGCTGCGCGTCGAGCACGACCGCGCCGCGGCTACGGTCGCACTCTCCTACGCCGAGGACGCCGAGCTGAAGGACCTCACGCTCGGCGGTGAGCTGCACCCCTTCCAGCGCGCGGGCGTGCGCTACGCGCTCGAGCGGCGGCGGACCTTCATCGCCGACGAGCAGGGCCTGGGCAAGACGATCCAGGCGCTCGCCGCGCTCGAGGCCGACGAGGCGTTTCCCGCAGTGGTGGTCTGCCCGGCTTCGATGAAGCTGATCTGGGAGCGCGAGGCCAACCGCTGGCTGCCCGAGCGCAGCGTGGCGGTGCTGGGCGGTCGCGGCGAGTCGGCCTGGGACCACGGTGCCCGCGAGGCCGAGATGGTCGTGCTCAACTACGACATCCTCGACGTCCACGCCGCTCGGCTTGCCGCGCGCGGTCCCCAGGCGCTGATTCTCGACGAGTCGCACTACGTCAAGAACGCGCGCGCGCGGCGGACCAAGGCGGCGGTCGCCCTCGCGGCCGGGCTGCCACCGGACGCGCTCAAGTTCGCGCTGACCGGCACGCCGATCCTCAACCGCCCGGAGGAGCTGGTCTCCCAGCTGCGCGTGCTCGGCCGCCTGCGCGAGTTCGGCAGCGGCGCACGGCTGACGCGGCGCTTCAAGGCCGCCGCCAGCGACGACCGGCTGCACTGGAACCTGCGCGCCACGTGTTACGTACGCCGGACCAAGGCCCAGGTGCTGCCCCAGCTGCCCGCCAAGCGCCACGAGACCGTGCCGGTGCTGCTCTCCAACGAGCACGACTACCGGCTCGCCGAGTCCGACGTCATCGCCTGGCTGCAGTCGCAGCCGCTCGACCTGCGCTCGATCGACGCCAAGGTCGCCGCGGCGCTGCGCGCCGAGCAGCTCGTGCGGCTCAACCAGCTGCGCCAGCTCGCCGCCGCCGGAAAGCTGCCCACGGCGCTCGCCTGGATCGCCGACTTCCTCGAGTCCGGCGAGCCGCTGGTGGTCTTCGCCGAGCACATCGCCACCCAGCGCGCAGCGCTCGAGCGCTTCCCTGGGGCGGCCCGGATCCTCGGCGCGGACTCGTCGGTCAAGCGCCAGGCCGCGGTCGACGCCTTCCAGTCGCAGGACGGGCCGCAGCTGATCGTCTGCTCGATGAAGGCCGCCTCGCAGGGGCTGACGCTGACGCGGGCGAGCAACGTCGCCTTTCTCGAGCTCGACTGGACGCCCGCGCGCCACGACCAGGCCGAGGATCGCCTGCACCGGATCGGCCAGGACAGCGCGGTCAACGCCTGGTACCTGCTCGCGCCGGACACGATCGACGAGACGATGGCCGAGCTGCTCGAGCGCAAGCGCAGCGTGATCGGGGCGGTCACCGACGGCCAGGTGCGCGACGAGGAGCGGCTCGTCGACGCCGTCGTGCGCGATCTGCGCGCGCGCCCGTTCCGGCACCTGCGCGTGGTTGCCTGAGCGCGCGGCCGCGGGCGGCGCTATTGCGAGCCTCGGGCGCGCGCCGAGCGGGTCGGCGGACGCCGCCTGGCCGGCCGGGGTTGCGCCCGTCATGCCAAGCGTTTGAGCGCAGCGCGCAGGTCATCGACGAACTGCTTCAGCGAGCGCGAGGCCTTGCCTGCGCGGTAGAGATCCATCACCTCCACGATCTCCTCCGCGAACTCCCCGCCACCCCCGGTCACGATTTCCCCAGCACGCTCGAGCACTTTCACGAGCGCGGCCTTCCACTGGTCGCAGTCGCCGGTCTCGGGCAGCTCGGGCTGCTCGCCGAAGCGCTTTGCGAAGGATGTGGGGTCTGCGAGCAGCCAGTGCTCTACACACGGGTCGGGAACGCCCACGACCTCAACCGGGAAGGCCTCCAGGTCGATCGCCTCGGCGATCTCTGCGCGCCGGGCGGCGACGCCCACCGCGTTCGCATCGACGATCACTACGAGCAGGTCGGGCAGACCGCCCTCCTTTCCCAGGAGGGCCTCGTAGGCGCGCAGCTCGCGCTTGAGCCGCCCGACGCCGAAACGCGCGGACGCCACCTGGATCGAGACCTCCACCTCCTGCTGGGCAGCCAGGCGGGTCAGGAGGGCTCGCGCCCAAGCCTCATGCGCCGCGTCTTCGCAGAAGAGATCGACCCGGCGGGCCATCCTCAGAGGTCGAGCCAGCCCCTACGGACAAGTGCGGTGATCTTGTCGTAGTCGTCCGGCTCCTCGAGCAGTTCGTCGAGCGCCTGGTCCTGCCACAGGCCGAAGTCGCTCAGCCGCTTGATGATGGTGGACCGGCCGCTGCGGCTCACGCTGAACAGGCCGATGTCGGCGCCGTCGCGTTGAGCGCGCTCCAGCATTGCCGCGACGAAACCGGGGGAATGGGTGGTCACCACGACCTGGGCGCCACTGCGGCCCGAGATCGATGCAAGCAGCTCCGCGATGCGCTCGAGCCGCTGCGGCTGCACACCGTTCTCCGGCTCCTCGAGGGCGATCAAGCCGGACTGGGCGGTCACGGCGACCGCGCACAGGCCCAGCACCCTCAGCGTGCCCTCGGAAACGATGCGCGAGGAGAACACCGTGCCGTCCTGCTCGATCTGGAGGTCGAGGGTGCCGCGCTTGGTATCGAGATCGACATAGAGGCGCCCGATCGCCGGAATGATCGAACGAAGTGCGCGGTTGACCGCTGCGAAGGCCTTGGCGTTGCGCACCTTGAGCCCGTAGAGGAAGGGAGCGAGATGCTCGCCGTTGACGCCGATGTCGGGGACATCGCGCGGAGGTACGGCATCGCGCATGGCGGAGGCGGGATCGAAGTAGTAGGTGCGCCACTGGCGCAGCTCGTCCCTGACGCGGTCGAACAGTGGGTAGGACGACCCGGACAGGCGCGCGTCGGAGAGCAGCGTGTGGTTGGCTCCCAGCTGTTCGTGGGGAGGGCGACCCCCGCCTCCCGATCGCCGCAGGATCAACTCCTTGTTCGTGACTTCAATCCGCGGTCTGTCCTTCGGCGACCAGTCCTTGCTGAGGCGGGTGAGGTACTCGTCGGCGAGGGAGAGCGCGCCGGCATCCGGATCGATCTCGACGCCGACGCGATAGCGCACGCGCTCAGGGGCGCCGTCGCCCATCGCCGAGCCAAGCTCAAGATCGGCCTCGAGTGTGAACCGGGCAGACGGCTGCCCCAGCAGCTCCGGGAGACCTCCCGGCGGCAGCGTGAACGCCTCGGTGGGAAAGCCGCGTATGGGCGGCGCCAGTGCTTCCGCGAGGGTCCGCTGGGTCCCGGAGCGGGCGAGCATCTGCACCGCGTCGAGCACGTTGCTCTTCCCAGCCGCGTTGGGACCTGCGAGCACGACGACCCGCGGGAGGTCGAGCGTCACTTCGCGGAACGACTTGAAGCCGGCGATGCTCAGGCGTCGGAGCATGGGCCCATCGCCGCCGAGCCTCTGAGCGAGCCAATCTTGAGTCGGGTCAACACGACACGCGGAATCTACTCGTGACAAGCAGGTGGATGTGGCTCGTCACGCTGCCGCTTGCCAGCTGTGAAGGAGCAAGTCCAGGGCATCAACGACGGATGCGAGGTCTCGGGCCCCACCTGAGCGAGATCCTGCACGCCGTCCCGGTCGGCGCTCACCCTGCACCGACACGATCGAGGAGGACCGATGCCGGCGCTGTTCCTGCTGATCGGCCTCGCGCTCGGCGCGGGTGCCGCCTACCTGGTCATGAGCGCGCGGATGCGCGACACCCGCGCCGTCGCGGCGGCGACGCTCGCCGCGACGACCGACGCGCACGAGTCGCTCGCGCACCGCTTCGCGGCGCTCTCGGGTACCGCACTGCGTGAGAACGGCGAGCATTTCCTCCAGCTCGCGACCGCTCGCCTGGCCGCCCAGCGCGCCGAGTCGGCGGGCGAGCTCGACGCCCGCAAGCACGCGGTCGAGACGCTGGTCGAGCCGGTCAGCCGCCAGCTCGAGGCCGTCAAGAGTGGCCTCGAGGAGCTCGAGCGCAGCCGCGCCGAGGCCTACGGCGGCCTCAACCGCCAGCTCGTCGAGGTCTCGGAGACCCAGCGTCGGCTGCACTGCGAGACCGCCAATCTCGTCGGCGCGCTGCGAGCTCCCCACGTGCGCGGGCGCTGGGGCGAGGTCCAGCTGCGCCGGGTGTGCGAGCTCGCCGGGATGCTCGACCGCTGCGACTTCACCGAGCAGCAGAACCTGGGCCGGCAGGGGGAGGGCCGGCTGCGGCCCGACCTGGTCGTGCACCTGCCCGGCGGCAAGGATGTCGTCGTCGACGCCAAGACACCGCTCGCCGCCTACCTGTCGGCGGCCGAGGCGGCCGGTGAAACCGCCCGCGAGGCCCACCTCGACGCCTACGCCCGCCACGTGCGCACCCACGTCGCCCAGCTCTCGGCCAAGGGCTACTGGTCGCAGTTCGACTCGACGCCCGAGTTCGTCGTCATGTTCCTGCCCGGCGAGGCGTTCTACTCCGCCGCCCTGGAGCGCATGCCGGACCTGATCGAGCGCAGCGTCGAGCAGTCGGTCCTGATCGCGACGCCGACGACGCTGATCGCGCTGCTGAAGGCCGTGTCCTACGGGTGGCGTCAGGAGCGCGTGGCCGAGTCGGCACGCGAGGTCGCGCGTCTCGGGCGCGACCTGCACGCGCGCCTGGGGACGCTCGCCGACCGCTTCGGGGTTCTCGGCAGGCGCCTCGACTCCGCCGTCGGCGCCTACAACGAGGCGGTCGGAACCTTCGAGGCGCGCGTGCTGGTCTCCGCGCGGCGCCTGGAGGAGCACGGGGCCGCGGCCGGCGGGGCCGCCCTCGAGGCCCCGCACCCGGTCGAGCGTGCCGCCAGGGGCCCGCGTGGGCCAACGCTCTCGCATTCCTGAGTAGAACCGCCTCGAACGGGGTACGCCAGCGCAATGCCCGCGAGCGCCGACGTGGTCGAGGAGGTGGTCGCGGTCGCGGGACAGGACATCGCGCTGCTGCGCCCGCGCGACTACGACGCGATGCTGACCGAGGAGGCGTTCGAGCGCGAGGATCTGCTGCCCTACTGGTCGCAGGTGTGGCCGAGCGCGCGTGAGCTCGCCGAGGTGCTGGCCGCGCGTCAGTGGCGTGGCGCGCGGATGCTCGAGCTGGGCTGCGGCCTGGGGCTAGCGAGCATCGTCGCCGCCCGTGCGGGCGCGCGGGTCACCGCATCGGACTGGTCGCAGCTGGCGATCGACAACCTGGCCGACAACGCCGCCCGCAACGGGGTCGAGCTCGAGACGATCGTCGCCGACTGGGACGAGCCCGCCGAGCTGCTCGCCGCGGCACCGTTCGACCTCGTCGTCGCCGCCGACGTGCTCTACGAGGCTTGCAAGGGCGAGACGCTGTCGTGGCTGCTGCCGCGCCTTGCCACCGAGGTGATCATGGCCGACCCCGACCGGGCGAGCGCCGAGGCCTTCTTCGACGCGGTCGCGGTGGGGTGGGAGCGCAGCGAGCTCTCCAGCAGGACCGATCCGCGGGTCACGGTCCACCGCCTGCGCCGGCCCGAGGTCGCGGCGTGAGGGGCGCTCGGTGACGCCGACCTGGGTGCTGTTCGACCTCAACGGGACGCTGCTCGACCCCGGTGTGATGGCCGACCCGCTCGGCGCCCCGGCGCGACTGGGCACGCAGGTGCTCGACGACGCTGTGTGGCAGGCGATGGCGGGCACCCTCGCCGGGACCTACCGTCCGCTGACCGACTACCTGCGCGCGGCGCTCGAGCGCCGCGCCGAGCTCGACGCCCTCGACGGCGGCGCGATCGACGCGGCGCTTGCCCAATCGGTGAGGATGCCGCCGTTCCCGGAGGCTCCGCTGGCGATCGACGCCCTGCTCGCCGCGGGACTGCGGCTCGGCGTGCTCACCAACAGCGCCGTCGAGGTCGGCGAGGCTGCGCTCGTGGCGGGCGGGCTGCGCGACCGCTTCGAGCTGGTCCTCGGCTCCGACGAGGTGCAGGCCTACAAGCCCGACCCGCGCGTCTACGCCCACGGCGTGCAGCGCACGGGCGCCGCGGCCGACGAGGTCGTGCTGGTCGCCGCGCACTGGTGGGACGTGATGGGCGCCGCGCGCGCCGGGCTGCGCACTGCCTGGGTCGGGCGTCGCGAGCGGGCGCTGCTGGCGACGGTGCCCGAGCCGGACTACCGCGGCGTCGACCTGCTCCAGACCGCGGCGAGCATCACGGCGGGGCGGGCGGCGTCGCGCAGGGGGACGGAGAGCCGAAATACGTAAAATGAGACTCAGTCTCACCAACCGCTACGCTCTCGACGGAACACGCCTGCGACCCTGATTCGAACCAGATTCCGCGTCGCGGTCAGCGTGGGCCGGACGAGCAAGGAGCCCGACATCGCCGTCAACGGAAAGACATCAGCCCCGCAGGCCGCCATCCCGATCACCGTCGTCACGGGCTTTCTCGGCGCGGGCAAGACATCGCTGGTCAACCATCTCGTCGCCGCGCGGTCGGGTGCCGAGCGCATCGGGATCATCGTCAACGAGGCCGGTGATATCGGGCTTGACGGGGAGCTGCTGGGCGACGTGAGCGACGACGTGGTCGAGATCGCCGACGGCTGCGTCTGCTGCACGAGCCAGGGCGAGCTGCTCGGCGCGGTCGAGCGCCTGCACCGCGCGGCGGGGCAGCTGGACCGCATCATCGTCGAGACCAGCGGTCTCGCCGATCCGGGTCCCGTCGTCGACGCGCTCGCGAACGTCACGCACGTCCTGCGCCTGGACACGCTGGTCGCCGTCGTCGACGCCGTCCACGCGCTCGATCAGCTCGACCGACATCACAGCCCCGAGGCCCTCCAGCAGGTGCAGCTCGCGACCCACGTGGTGCTCAGCAAGGTCGACGTCGCCGACGGCGACGCCGTCGAGGGCCTGCGCGCGCGGGTGCGCGCGCTGAACCCGGACGCGCAGATCATCGTCGCCCCGCGCGAGGCGCTCGACCCGGAGCTGCTGCTCGACCGCTTCACGTTCGGCGCCGCCGCCGACGTCGGCCGCGGCCACGAGCACGAGCACGGCCACGATCATCTCGACGTGGAGATATTCTCCGTCGAGCTGGAGGGCGAGCTCGACGCCGGGCGTTTCGACGGCTGGCTGGGCGGTCTGATCATGCTCAAGGCGCCCGATCTCTTTCGCGTCAAGGCGATCCTCGCGCTGGCCGGTGAGCCGCGACAGCAGATCGTGCACGGCGTGCAGACCTACGTCGAATCGGCCCCGGGGCGCGACTGGGAGCCCGGCGAGCGGCGCACGAGCCGGATCGTCATCATCGGCCGCGAGCTCGAGAGCGCGCGCTGGCGCGACGAGCTCGCGCGGTGCGTCGCCGGCTGAAGCGTGCTGACGAGAGTGGGAACCGTTCTCACTGTAAGGTGGCGGGGTGCTCGCTCCGTTCGACGTCTCGTACATGCAGAGCGCCCTGCTGGCCGGCCTGCTCATCTCCGTGCCGTGCGGCCTGCTGGGCGTCTGGGTGGTGCTGCGCGGTCTCGCGTTCTTCTCGCATGCTGTCGGGGTGGCGACCTTCCCGGGCGTCGTGCTCGGCCTCGGCTTTCCCGCCGTCGGCCCGTTTGCGGGGTCGCTGATCGCTGCCGGTGCGTTCGGGGTGGCGGTCTCGAGCGTCGAGACCGACCACCGCGTGCGCGGCGGGGCGGTCACGGGGCTGGCGCTGGCCGCGGCGATGGCGATCGGGGCGGTGCTTCTGACCACCGTGGCCAAGGTCTCGGCGCCGGTCGAGAGCGTGCTGTTCGGATCCCTGCTGGGCATCTCCGGCCTCGACATCGCCCGTTGCGCGGTTGCGGCGGTGCTGGCGATCGGCGCGCTCGCCCTGCTGTGGCCGCGCCTGGCGGCGTCGGCGTTCGATCGTGCCTGGGCGGCGCCTGCGGGCGCGTGCCCGGCGCGGACCGACGCGCTCCTGCTGATTCTGCTCGGCTTCACCGTGGTCACCGCGCTGCCCGCCGTCGGCAGCCTGCTCGTGTCGGGGCTGCTCGTGATCCCGGCTGCCACGGCCCGCCTGCTGTGTGACCGCATCGGCGCGATGACGGCCTGCGCCGTCGCTCTGTGCACCGCAGAGGTCGTGATCGGCCTCGTGCTGGCGCGTGAGCTCAACGTGGCGCCCGGGGCCAGCATCGCGACCGTCGGGGGGCTCGGGTTCGCGCTCGCCGCCGCGGTCGCCGCCGTGCGATCGGCCTGCTCGCGACGGGCGGCGGGCGCATGACCTCCCCGCGGTCGGCGCCAGATCGCCTCGACGAAGGCGGGGACCAGGGGCCGCACGCTGCGCCCGCCACCGTCACGGCCGATCGCCTGTCGGTGGCGTTCGGTGGCCACCCGGCCCTCAGCGAGGTGTGCTTCGCACTGACGGGCGGGACGTTCACCGGCGTCTTGGGTCCCAACGGAGCGGGGAAGACCACGCTGCTGCGAGCCCTGCTCGGCCTGGTGGCGGCGACCGGTGAGACGACCCTGCGCGGCCGGGCGGCGTACGTGCCCCAGCTCGCGATGGTCTCCGAGGCCTTTCCCATCGACGCGCTCGGGGTCGTGATCATGGGCCGCTACCCGCGGCTCGGTTGGCGGCGGCGGCCCGGGCGCGGCGATCGGCGGCTGGCCGCCGACCTGCTCGAGCAGGTCGGCCTCGCCGATCGCGCCCGCAGCCCGTTCGGCGCGCTCTCGGGCGGTCAGCGCCAGCGTGTGCTGATGGCTCGCGCGCTCGCCCAGGAAGGCGACGTGCTGCTGCTCGACGAGCCGCTCACGGGGATCGATGCGCCGTCCCAGAGCACGATGCTCGACGTGATCGGCGCGCAGCGCGCACAGGGCAAGACCGTGGTCATGACCACCCACGACCTCGGCCAGGCCGCCCGCGAGTGCGACCGGCTGCTGTTGCTTAATCGGACCGTCATCGGCGACGGCACCGCCGCCGAGGTCCTCACCCCCGAGGTCCTGGGTCGCGCCTACGAGGCTCAGGTGGTGATGCTCGACGGCGGGGCGGCACTGATCGACGAAGGCGTCCACCACCACCCGTCCCGCCGAGGGGCGGGCTGATGCTCGACTGGCTCACCGATCCCTGGACGTCGGCACTGATGCGGCGCGCGTTCTTCGAGGCGATGCTCGTGGGCGCGCTCTGTGGCGCGCTCGGGTGCTTCGTGCTCGTGCGCGGGCTGGCCTTCCTCGGCGAGTCGGTCGCGCATACCGTCGTGCTCGGCGTCGTGCTCGCCTTCCTGGCCGGCGTGCCGATCGCGGCCGGCGCCGCCGTCCTCGCCGTCGTCACGGTGGGGCTGACAACAGCGATCGGCAACGATCGCCGCTTCAGCGCCGACACGGCTATGGGCATCCTGCTGCCCTCCCTGTTCGGCGCCGGCGTGGCGCTGATAGCGCTCAGCGAGGGCTACCGGTCCAACCTCGACGACGTGCTCTTCGGCAGCGTCCTGGCCGCGACCGAGATCGATCTCGCGCTCGCCCTGCTCGCGGGCGCGCTGACCGCGGTCATGCTCGTCCTGGCCGGCAAGGAGCTCGCCCTGGTCGCCTTCGACCGCGCGATGGCCCAGGCGATGGGCTACCGCACCGCGCTGCTCGACCTGTTGCTGCTCGGCGCGGTCGCCCTCGCGGTCGTGGTCTCGCTGCGTGCGGTGGGCAACGTCCTGCTGGCCGGCCTGCTGCTCGGCCCGCCCGCCACCGCGCGCCTGCTCTGCCAGACCTTCTGGCGCATGCTGGCGTGCGCGGGCTCAATCGGCGTAGCGGCGTCGATCGCCGGTCTGTACCTCTCCTGGTACGTCGAGGTCGGGGGAGGCGCGGCGATCGTGCTCGTCGTCGCGGCGATCTTCATCGCGGTCGCGATCGGCGTCAGGGTCGCCGGGCGCGGGGGTGCATCGGGTGAGCGGCGCGCCGCGACGGACTTTGCGTATACTCCGGCCTATGAGAGCGAGTCGCATTATCACTAAGCCGGTTGTCGTCATCCTCGTCGGCGGTCTGGTTGCCGCCGGTTGCGGCTCAGATGACTCCACCGGCGCCGCCGGCGACGGCGACGGCGACGGAAAGATCCAGGTGGTCGCGACGACCATGCAGCTCCAGGACTTCGCCCGCCAGGTCGGTGGCGACCGGGTCGAGGTGTCGGGCATCCTCGGGCCCAACGACGAACCGCACGAGTACGAGCCGACGCCCGAGAACGCCGACTCGATCAGCGGTGCCGACGTCGTGCTGGAAAACGGTGCCAACCTCGACGAGTGGCTCGACGACCTGCTCGCCAACGCCGGCAGCGAGGCAAGCCGAGTCACCGCCGTGGAGGGGATCGAGCTG
>Ga0136627_1000270_pt1 | contig 18441 bp, 20 predicted proteins | sample AntDrymUQ4892206_2_FD_104652 | JGI IMG/M metagenome (GOLD analysis project Ga0136627, IMG submission 104652) | Polar desert sand microbial communities from Dry Valleys, Antarctica - metaG UQ489 (22.06) | ecosystem: Environmental > Terrestrial > Soil > Desert | place: Antarctica: Dry Valley... | reverse complement strand
CTGAGCAGGTGAGGACAGGAAGTAGAGAACGTAAATACGTGGCATGGTTCGCCCACAAAGCCTAATATACGAGGCATGGTGGGAGTACCTTCGCACGATCAGCTTTTCAATCCGACTTTGCGGGCACTACGCGAGTTGGGTGGCAGCGCTTCCATTATCGAACTCCTGGACCAGGTGATAAACAACCTGAAACCGCCCCCAGAAGTAGGGGAGCAGCCGCATAACGGCAAGAGAAACCAGACAGAACTCGAATACAGGTTGGCTTGGGCGCGGACATATCTGAAAAAGTACGGTCTTGTGCACAACTCCGAGCGAGGGGTATGGGCGCTTACCCCTCGTGGGCACGAAGCTGGAACGGTGGATCCGCAAGCGATAAACCGTTTTGTGCGAGAGCAATCGGTCCGAGAGCGACAGGGTCGGACAGATTCTACAGAGATCGATGAGAGACGGACAGAGCCCGAAACGGACCAGGAAGAGACGGATTCCTGGCGGGAGACCCTGATGACTACTCTGCTCCAAATGTCTCCAGACGCTTTCGAACGCCTCTGCCAGCGCCTGCTGCGGGAGTCCGGTTTTATTCAGGTGGAGGTAACAGGGCGCTCTGGTGATGGTGGTATCGACGGGCATGGGTTGGTGCGCCTGGCCGGGTTGATAAGCTTTCCGGTCATATTTCAATGCAAGCGTTATAGGGACACGATCTCTTCCAGCACAGTGAGAGATTTCCGTGGCGCGATGGTCGGCAGGGCGGATAAGGGCTTGATCATCACGACCGGCAGTTTCACGCGCGGCGCAAGCTCGGAAGCGACGCGCGACGGCGCCCCGCCAATAGACCTGATAGATGGGGAGCAGTTGATTGACAAGCTGAAAGACCTACGGCTCGGTATCGCGACCCGACAGGTCGAGGTCGTCGAAGTAAACACCGAGTGGTTCTCTGCGGTCTAGTTACCAAGGTGGAAAGGGGTATCGTTGCGCGCGCGTGATCTGGGCTTGGAGATCGGCGTCCTCCCATCAGGCCCGAACGACGCGATCACGGACGTCGAGGGCGTGAGGGTCGGCCACTCGACGATCATCCGGGGCGAGGGGCCGCTGGTGGTGGGGGAAGGGCCGGTCAGGACCGGCGTCACCGTCATCTGTCCGCGGGAGGGACTGGCGCGGGACGAGCCGGCCTTCGCGGGGTGCCACAGGTTCAACGGCAACGGGGAGATGACGGGGCTGGAGTGGATCCGGGAGGCCGGCGCCCTCACGACGCCCGTGGGCATCACCAACACGCACAGCGTAGGCGCCGTGCGCGACGCCCTGATAGCCGCCGAACTGGAAGAACGCTCCGGCGCGGACGAGTACTGGTCACTGCCGGTCGTGGCCGAGACCTACGACGGGACGCTCAACGACATCAACGGCCAGCACGTCGGGGTGGAGCACGTAAAGGAGGCGCTGCAGAGCGCGTCCGGCGGGCCCGTGGTCGAGGGCTCCGTGGGTGGTGGGACGGGCATGATCTGCCACGAGTTCAAGGGCGGCATCGGTACTGCCTCGCGGCGCGTCCCCGACGAACAGGGCGGATGGACCGTGGGCGCTCTGGTCCAGACAAACTACGGGAGCCGTTCGACTTTGCGCGTGGACGGGGCGCCCGTTGGCCGCGTGCTCACCACGGAGCGGGTACGTTCCCCGTTCGAGGATGAGGAGACCGAGCAACCCGCCGGCACCGGCTCCATCATCGTGGTCCTGGCGACCGACGCTCCGTTGCTACCTATCCAGTGCGACCGGCTGGCGATACGCGCGGGCGTCGGCCTCGCCCGGATGGGCGGCGGCCTGGACGACGGCAGCGGCGACATCTTCCTCGCCTTCGCCACCGGCAACCGCGGTCTCCCGAGAGCTGTCCTCGACGCAGATCTGCCGCAGACGGTGCCCGTCCGGATGCTGCCCAACGAGCGCATGACGCCGCTCTTCCACGCGGCGGCCGAGGCGACCGAGGCGGCGATCCTGAACGCCATGCTCGCCGCCGGCACCGTGACCGGCCGCGACGGCATCACCGCCCACGGCCTCGCGCCCGACGTACTACTCGCCGCCCTTGAAGAGGCCCGCCCCCTGGCCGGGAGAAGGCTTTAAGGCATTGAGGCATTGAGGTTTTGGGCCTTGGTACGACGGGCCTCGCTCCCGGCCGGCCTCAGAGCCTAGAACCTCAAAACCTGATCCCGCGAACCGCTCTAGCTGCTCGGCTGGTCCTCTTCCTGCTCCCCGCTGTCGTCGCTCAGACGCTCGTAATCGTTCCAGAAGATCTCGACGATCACGCCTGAGGGCTCTATCTCGTACACGCCGAGGGTCAACCTCTCCTTTGCCTGCTCGTAGTCGGAATCTTGCGGGCTGCCTTCGGGGATGTACGTCCCCCGCTCCCAGGTGGTCTCGACACCCTTGAGGCCCTCTACGGTGCCCTCGGTGCGGTCCGTCTCCTCCCAGCCCCCGGCGGGGAGTTGCTCGTCGTAGAAGGCGCTCGTCGTGTCGAACTCGGAGTCGATGACGAAGTTGAGGCTGAAGTTGTAGTCCGTCTCGCTGACGTAGTCGGTGACGGCGCCAGCGGGGAGCGGGAAGTCATCTGGCATGATCTCCGGCAGCTCCTCCCCGCTCACATCTCCGGGACCGGCCACCGCGAGCCCGCCGCCGGAAGACTCCTCGGGCTCCGCCTCCCGCACCTCGTCTTCTTGCGAGGTAGATTCCGTCTCCGGCACCTCCGGCTCCGTCGTCTCGCCGGCATCCTCGACCTCGCCCTGGAGGCGCTCCACTTCGCCTTGCAACCTCTGTACCTCTTCGTCCAGCCGCCCGTTCTCCTGGCGAAGGTCCTTGTTCTCCGCCTGCAAACCGGATGCCTCCGTCTCCGTCGAACCGCCGCAACCGGCCAGCACGAAGGCCGCAACGAGCACGAGGATAAACAGCTTTCCAACCCCGGTCATGCGCACGACTCCTCTCCGCATGGTTTCCAAACCCCGCCCCCCTCGGTCTCCTACGGCCCCCATACCTCAACAAGCCGGCGGAGTTGGGTGCGACCCGAGGCGAGGTCGCCGCGGCCGTCCATCCGCGTTAGCATGTGGGCATTTCTTGTCTCCCTGAAGAGGAGGGCTGGCGTGGTAGACGGCGGGCGGTTGTGGAAGAGGCTCTCGGAGCTGGCGGAGATCGGCCGGCAGGAGGAGGGCGGCGTGGCCCGGCTCTCTTTCACGGAGGAAGAGCGGGCGGCCAAGGACCTCGTCGCCTCGTACATGGAGGAGGCCGGGCTCGCCGTGCGCGAGGACGCGGCGGGCAACCTCTTCGGACGTCGGGAGGGAAGGGACCCGGAGGCCCCGGCGGTACTCGTTGGCTCACACGTGGACTCCGTCCTGAACGGCGGCGACTTCGACGGGCCGCTCGGGGTTCTCGGCGGCATCGAGGTCCTCCAGACGATGGACGAAGAGGGCGTAGAGATGGGACGACCGGTCGAGGTGGTCGCCTTCACCGACGAGGAGGGCGCCAGGTTCTCGCTCGGCATGATCGGCAGCCGTGCCCTCACCGGCACGCTCTTGCAAGAAGACCTGCGCCACGAGGACCGTAACGGCGTCTCCATCGAACAGGCGATGCGGAACGCCGGCCTGGACCCCGGCAAGGTCGGCGAGGCGGCCCGGCCCGCGGACTCTCTGGCCGCCTACCTGGAGCTGCACATCGAGCAGGGGAAGGTACTCGAAGGAGAGGACCTCCCGGTCGGCGTGGTGACGGGCATCGCGGGGCCCGTGTGGCTCAGGCTCTCCTTCGCGGGGGAGGCCGGGCACGCGGGCACGACGCCCATGGGCGCCCGCCGAGACGCCCTGGCCGCGGCGGCGGAGGTTGTCGGCGTAATAGAAGAAGAGGCGTCCGATACGGGATCGACCGTCGGGACCGTCGGGCAGATAGAGGCGGGGCCCGGCGGCATCAACATCATCCCGGGTCGGGTAGATCTCTCCCTAGATCTGCGGGACATAGACGAGGCGGTGCGCGACAGGGCCGAGGGGCGTATACGGGGGCGGGCGGGGGAGGTATGCAACCGTCGCGGCATAGATCTGTCCTTCGAGGAGCTTCAGCGTCTCCCGCCGGCGCCGTGTTCGGAGGAGATCCGGGGCGCCATCTCCGCCGCGTGCGAGAAGGAGGGTATACGGCCTCACCCGTTGCCGAGCGGGGCGGGACACGACGGGATGCACGTCGCGGAGCTCTGTCCTATGGGCATGATCTTCGTCCGCTCGAAGGACGGCGTAAGCCACAACCCGAAAGAGTGGAGCAGCCGGGAGGATTGCGAAGCCGGCTGCAAAGTCCTATATTTGACCGTGCTCGACCTGGCAAGGCAGAGGTGATCTAGCCGGAGGGGGTACGCCATCGCGACCGCAACGCTCGATGCTCTCGTGGAGGATATGAAGGGGCGCCTGGTCGAATGGAGGCGACACCTTCATCATAACCCCGAGGTCTCCTTCCACGAGGAGCAGACGGCCCGGTTCGTCCGCGAGACGCTCGAGTCCTTCGGGGGGTTGGAGATCTCCCGTCCGACGGAGAACAGCGTCGTCGCCCGCCTCGTCGGAGAGAGGCCGGGCCGCACCCTCGCCCTCCGCGCGGACATCGACGCACTGCCGATAACGGAGGAGAACGACTTCGGCTTCGTCTCCCAAAATCCCGGCGCCATGCACGCCTGCGGCCACGACGGCCACACCGCCATGCTGCTTGGGGCGGCTGAGATACTCTCCGGGATGCGCGACGAGGTCGACGGCGAGGTCCGCTTCGTCTTCCAGCACGCCGAGGAGCTCTTCCCCGGCGGCGCCGAGGAGCTCGTCGAGGCCGGGGTGATGGACGGTGTGGACGCCGCCGTCGGTATCCACCTCTGGTCCCAACTCCCGGTTGGCAAGGTCGGCGTCACCTACGGCCCGATGATGGCAGCGCCCGACATCTTCAACGTCACCATCCAGGGCAAGGGCGGCCACGCCGCCATGCCCCATCAGACCGTGGACTCCATCGCCGTCGGCGCGCAGGTGGTGACGAACCTGCAGCACGTCGTTGCCCGCGAGACCGACCCGCTGGCGAACGTGGTTCTCTCCGTAACCCGTTTCGAGGGCGGCACGACCCACAACGTCATCCCCGGCACCGTCGAGATGGAGGGGACCGTGCGGACCCTCGATCCGGCCGTGCGCGACCGGATGCCCGGGATCATGGAGAGGGTAATAAAAGGGGTCACGACGGCCCACGGGGCCGACTACGAGTTCTCCTACACCCGCGGCTACCGCCCGGTGGTCAACGACGACGGGTTGATTCGGGAGATCGAAGAGACAGCCCGCGACGTGGTAGGCGAGGGCAACGTAGAGGCCATGCCGCCGAACATGGGCGGGGAGGACTTCTCGGCCTACGGGCAGCGGGTGCCCGCGGCGTTCTACCTGGTCGGGGCGGGGAACGAGGCGAAGGGCATAACCGCCCCGCACCACCACCCGCGCTTCACCATAGACGAGGACGCGCTGGCCGTGGGGCTCAAGATGCACCTCGCCGTCGCGACGAGGATGCTCGGCAATAAAGGAGGCGCGGCATGAAGCTCATACACGTCCTGGCTGCTCTACCTTTCCTCGGCATCCTGGTCGGGGTCGGGTTCGTGAACCGGGTGGAGCCGTTAGTGCTCGGGATGCCCTTCATCCTGTTCTGGATCGTGATGTGGGTGGTGCTTACCTCGATCATCATGGCGATCGTCTATCGTCTGGACCCGACCAACAGGGAGGACGCGGAATGAACGCGGCGCTCGTCGTCATCTTCTTCTTTCTCGCGTTCGCGCTCTTTCTCGGCATAATGGCGCGGCGGGGGCAGGACATGGACATGGAGCAGTGGACGGTCGGGGGGCGGGGGTTCGGGACGCTCTTTGTTTTCCTGCTTTTGGCCGGGGAGATCTACACGACTTTTACCTTCCTCGGCGGCTCGGGCTGGGCCTACGGCGAGGGCGGGCCGGCCTTCTACATCCTCTCCTACGGCTGCCTGGCCTACGTTATGAGCTACTGGCTCTTGCCGGCCGTCTGGCGTTACGCCAAGGAGCACCGCCTCCACTCCCAGTCGGGCTTTTTCGTGAAGAAGTACGAGAGCAAGGGCCTCGGCGTCTTCGTCTCGCTGGTCGCGGTCGTGGCGATGGTGCCCTACCTGGCGCTGCAGTTCCTGGGGCTCGGGATCATCGTCTCCTCGGCCTCCTACGGGACCATCTCGCCGCTCGTGGCGGCGATCATAGGCACCGTCTCGGTGACCATCTACGTCATGGTCAGCGGCATCCGCGGCTCCGCCTGGACCGCCGTCATAAAGGACGTGATGGTGCTCGTGGTCGTGGTGGCGCTCGGGATCTACCTCCCCTTCACCCTCTACGGCGGTATAGGCGAGATGTTCCGGGAGATACAGGCCCAGAGACCTGGCTTCCTCGCGCTGCCGGACGAGGGCTACAGCGTCTCCTGGTTCGTCTCGACGGTGCTGCTCACGGCCTTGGGCTTCTACATGTGGCCGCATTACTTTACGTCCACCTTCTCGGCGGAGAACGAGAAGATCTTCAAGCGCAACGCCATCTTCCTGCCCCTCTACCAGCTCGTCCTGCTCTTCGTCTTCTTTATCGGGTTCGCGGCTATTCTGCAGGTGCCGGGGCTCGAAGGCGAGAGGGTGGACCAGGCGCTCCTGATCATCTCCAAGGAGGAGTTCAGCCCGTTCGTGGTCGGCCTCATCGGGGCGACGGGGCTCCTCACGGCGCTGGTGCCAGGCTCCATCATCCTGATGGTCGCGGCCACGGTGCTTGCGAAGAACGTCTTCGGGGCGCTCTCGCCGTCCACAGAAGAGCGTCGCATAATGCTCCTCGCCCGGCTCCTCGTCCCGGTCGTCGCGCTCGTCGCCCTGTGGTTCTCCCAGCAGAGCGGGCAGGGCGTCGTGCTCTTGCTCCTGCGCGGCTACAGCTTCGTCACGCAGCTCTTCCCGGCCGCGACCCTCTCGCTGTTGCCCAACAACTTCGTCACCAAGTGGGGCGCCGGCGCCGGTATCGCGGCGGGCGTGGCGACTGTCACCTACGTCACCGTCGCCGGCACCACCATCGGGGACCTCCTGCCCTTCCTGCCGCAGGTGCTCGCCGACACCAACATCGGCATCGTCGCCCTCTTCGTGAACTTCGCCGTGATGATCGGGGTCAGCTTCGCCACCGGCGGTTTCGCCGTCCGCCGCGAGCAGAGCGTGTGAATTTTAGGTTTCAGGCATCAGGTTTCAGGCATCAAGTTACCGGTTGCCCGCGTGGGTCTGTGGGGAGGCTGGCCTAAAGGTTCGGTGTCGCCGTCCCTACAAATGGGGTATGGAGCTGAGGGAGCTTGAGACTTTCGGTGAGCCGGGGGCTGTGGTCTATCTCGCGGATTGCATCGAGTTCATGCGCCTCATGCCGGCGGGGAGCGTGGATGCCGTCTTCGCCGATCCACCCTACCGGCTTTCGAACGGCGGCGTTACCGTGGAGGGCGGGCGCCTCGCGTCCGTGGACAAGGGAAACTGGGACCGTTCGCTCGGTTCTTTTGGCGAGGATCACGCCTTCAACGAGCGGTGGCTGAGAGAAGCGCGCCGCGTCCTCAAGCCGGGCGGGACCATCTGGGTGAGCGGCACCCACCACATAATTTTCAGCATCGGGTTCGCGCTACAGACGCTGGGGCTCAAGGTGATCAACTCCGTGGCCTGGGAGAAGCCAGATCCACCCCCGAACGCGCTCCATACGGCATTTACCCACGCCCACGAAACGCTCGTCTGGGCGGGCAAGCGGGGCGCGCGTCATACTTTCAACTACGACGTCATAAACAGCAGGGACCCAGGCTCCCAGGTCTCGTCCGTCTGGCGAATACCGCCGCCCTCCAGGAGAGAGAAGCTCCACGGCCGCCACCCGACCCAGAAGCCGCTCCGTCTCGTGCGCCGGGCGCTGCTCGCCTGCACACGGAAGGGAGATCTCGTCTTCGACCCTTTCTGCGGCTCGGGGACGACGGCTGTGGCGGCCAAGGAATTGAACCGTTCATTTGTCGGGGCGGAGCTCGAAGGGGAGTACGTCGGGCTCGCCGCGCGCCGGATAGCCGCGGCGGAGCGGGGCGGTATGCTCGAAGCGATTCACGGCGCCGCGGCCGTCCCCGACGGTTGACCCGGGTCGTGGCGGGCAATAGGGTTGCGGTGACGGGTAGGCTACGAAGGTGGAGGATATGACAGAAGACGCGCAGGCGGCCGGGCTGCCGGAGGACGTCGCCGGGATCTTTCGCCTCGACGGGCAGCGGGCCATCGTAACGGGGGCGGCCTCGGGGCTCGGGAAGGCCATCGCGCTGGGGTTCGCCCACTTCGGCGCGGACGTGGCCTGCCTGGACATCGACCTCGAAGGCGCCCGGAAGACGGCTGACGAGGTCTCGGCGCTGGGGCGCGAGGGCTACGCGGTGCGGGTGGACGTGCGGGACTGGGACGATGTGCAGAACGCCGCGGAGGAAGTGAAGTCCCGGGCGGAAGTGGTAGACGTGGCGGTGAACGTGCCGGGCATCAACCGCAGGAAGCCCGTGTTGGAGTTGGAGCCTGAGGAGTTCTCCGAGGTGCTCGACGTGAACATCCGGGGGCTCTTTCACTGTGCCAAGGCCTTCGGGGGGCTCATGGTCCCGAACGGTCGAGGCAGGATCATCAACATGGCCTCCATCTTCGGGCTGGTCGCCATGGAGCGCCAGGCCGCCTACGCTTCGAGCAAGGGGGCCGTGGTGCAACTGACGAAGGTGCTGGCGCTGGAATTCGCGCGGCACGGCGTCCGGGTCAACGCCCTCGCGCCCGCGTACTTCACCACGCCGCTGGTGCGCCAGATCATGGAGGACGAGGCCTGGTACGAGGACGTCGTCGGCCGCGTGCCCCAGGGCCGGTTCGGGGAAGTGTGGGAGATCGTTGGCCCGACGGTCTTTCTCGCTTCGAAAGCCTCCAGCTTCGTCACGGGTACCGTCCTTACGGTGGACGGCGGGTGGACGGCGGCCTGAAGGTACTGTCTGGAGGTGGTGACTTTGGCGGGTTGTGGTATCTTGACATCAGGAGGTCAAAGATCAGTATGCAGCAGACGAAAGATATATACGAGTACTCTACGGAAGAGTTTGTCCGGAGACTGGAGCACTCAGTAAATAGCGACCTGGGCATGGATCTAGATACTTTCATCAAGAGACATTCGCGCCCCAACGGGGAGCTATTGTCGTTTACGGAAGCTCATCTGGTTAGAGCCGCCAGATTGGCCGGACTCTTGAAGACCTATTCTTAGGACCGCAACTGGTCGACGATAATCGGCAGAGGTTGTCTGTTCAGGGGCTTGCTGATCACTTCGGCACGCTACTCGAAAAGACCATTAGCGCAAAGCCGATCAAGCTACAAGGTCAGAAAATAAGGGATAAAGAAGCTCCCGACTGGTTGATCGGCAACTACGCTCCAGACAGGGACAAGCTTCCCACCATTGAGCCTATCGAGTTAAAGAACGGCGGCTTCCTTCGGTTCGAGCATCGGGTGCGCGTGCTCGACGATCCGGGGACAGAACGCAACATAAATAAGACAACCACCCTCAGTTACAGTTATGAATACTCCGCAACTTCTCCGGACGATCCAGACTGGATTCTTCGGTACGAGTACGAAACGGAGCCTCAAGACCCGAAAGCCAGGTACCCGGCTGGTCACCTACACGTGAATGCGGAGCCAAGAGACTACACGCAAATTGAGAAGGTTAAGAACTTCCCTTTATTGCACCTTCCAACGAGTCGCTTGTCTATCGAAAAAATCATCTGGCATCTGGCAAACGAGCATACTCCACGTGCGAGAAAAGCCGAGAAACAAGAGTGGTTCGAGCTCCTGAACGAGTCCGAGAAGGGACACAGAGAAAGGACAACTACCGGAAAACGTCCGTCAACGCGACCTCCCATTCTTGACGGTTAGTTGCGTGCGTTCGCTAACTTGAGCCTACTCGCTGTAGTGCTCGCCGACACGCATATTCCTCGTCGGGCGAAAGGGTTGCCGGAGGGGCTGACGCCGCATCTCGAATCGGCTGATCTGATCTTGCACGCCGGGGACCTTCTGGTGGAGGATGTTCTTTACGAGCTGGAACACTACGCGCCGGTGCGGGCCGTGAAGGGGAACGTGGACGGGTGGGACGTGCGATTGCCCGAGACGCTGGAGTTCGAGGTCGGGGGCGTCACTGCCGCCATGATCCACGACTCGGGCCCGAAGAAGGGGCGCCGGAACAGGATGAGGCGCCGGTTCCCGGGGGCCCGCGTCGTCGTGTTCGGGCACTCGCACGTCCCCTGGCTGGATGATGAAGGCGGGCTGATGCTTTTCAACCCCGGCAGTCCGACGGACAGGCGGCGGCAGCCGGATCACACGTTCGGGCTGCTCCACGCGGAAGACGGCGAGATCCGGGCGGAGATCCTGATCCTCTAGGCGATTGACGGCGAATGGGACAGCAGCTAGCGACGGTACCAACCCCAAGATCACAACAGGCTCTATTCTTTCTCGATCTTCGCGTTCCGCGGGTGGGCAGATGAGAACCGGATTGTCCGCCTCCGTTCTCACTCTGGTAGAGACGCTGCCGAGCCACGCTCGCTGCATGGTCTCCAGCCTCTTGCTTCACACGGCTACAAGGGTGCCACTCTCTTCATCTTGCCGGGCGGCTTACAAGACCGCGGTAGCCGCATCGTATTCCGGGGGCCGGATCTCGAGCCGGTTGCCCAGCGCTTCCTTCAGATCGTTCGTCCTCTTTGAGAGGTCGTCTTGCTCCCGCCGTACCTCGTCTTCGGCCAGGTAGGTTTGTGATCTCCTCCGCCGGGTGACCTTCCCTCGAATGCGTCGTGCCGGCAGCGCCTGTTACGCTTTCGACCCTTGCCACCTGCTCGTCCGGCAACCGCCATGCATCTCTGCGGTTGCTTTCCCACGAACGACTCGAACCAGATGCAGCCCGGAGCCGGTCTTCTGCAGAGGTCGGCGGTAGCCCGACCGGATGAAGCCGTGTTCTCCGAACCGTTCGTGGCCAGCACGACGGTGGTCGGAAAATCTTTCACGTAAACTTTCTCCGGGGTCGCCCTACCTTCGGCGGGCGGCGCGGCACCTCGTGGGTGATACGGCAGCGGGGCGAGGGCGACGCGCGGTGTAGAAAGCCGCCCACGTGACGCACAACAGGCCCGCGACTATCTCGTAACCCATGACTATTTCCTCCGGTTACGGTTCTCTTTTCGGATATGTCTCACCTTGACTGCCCGGGCGTCGCTCACGCGGTCTGGCGGTTGACCAGGTTGTAGAGGAAGAGCAGCACGACGGCCCCGAACGTGGCGACGACGATAGACCAGACGTTGAACCCCGTCGCGCCCGTGCCGCCGATGAGCCCGGCCAGAAAGCCCCCGATCGAGGCGCCGGCCATTCCCAGGATCGTGGTTACGACGAGGCCGCCGGGTCCCGAGCCCGGCACTATCCACCGTGCCAGGAGCCCGGCTATGAGCCCGACCACAACCCAGGATACGAGTCCCATCTTTCTCCTCTCGATCTCCGAAGCTTCATCTTTTCGATCCTTATTCTGATCTCCGGGCATGAGAACGGTCTTTGCGGATCATGAGAGTTTCCACAGAAAGACCAGGCGACCGTGGAAGGTTAGTAGAATGAGTGCCATGGGACGGCGGAGATGATGCGGATACTCGTAATCGAAGACGAGGTGCGGCTTGCGCGCCTGATCTCGCGGGTGCTCAAGGAAGAGGGCTATCTCCCCGAGACGGCGGAGAGCGGTAGGACCGGCCTGGCTTTGGCCCTGGCCGAAGACTTCGGCCTCCTAATCGTGGACTGGATGCTCCCTGACCTCGACGGCGTCGAGGTGATCCGCCGGTTGCGCGCGGCGGAGATGAGCGTCCCTGTCCTGATGCTGACGGCCCGCACCCAGATCGAGGACCGTGTCGAGGGCCTGGACGCCGGCGCCGACGACTACCTGCCCAAGCCTTTCGCCTTCCCGGAACTGCTCGCCAGGGTGCGGGCTCTCTCGCGGTGGCCGCGCGACGGGAAGCAATCCGACCCGGTCCTGGCCGCTGGCGACGTGACGCTCGACCCGCACCGCCACGTCGTCTGGCGCGGCCAAGAACGCATAGACCTGAGCGCGCGAGAGTTCGCCCTCCTCGCCACGCTGCTCAGGCGCCCGGGGCAGGTCTTCACCCGTTCGGTACTGCTCGATACCGTGTGGAGCGGCTCTGCCGACGTCTACACCAACGTTGTGGACCTCTACGTCTCCTACCTGCGCAAGAAGCTCGACAGGAAGGGGGAACCCTCCCGCATCCGTACGGTGCGCGGCTCGGGCTACACCTTCGATTCCCGGCCGGGGCGTTAGCCGGGACGTTGAACGAGAACCGCGTCCGCGTCCGGCTCACGATCGGCTACGTGGGCGTCTTCGCGCTTATGTTCCTCCTTCTGGGGCTCGTGGCCGTATTTGGCTTTTCCAGGGCGCTCGTCATCCAGCAGGACGAACTGCTCACCCAGGAGGCCAGGAACACGACAAAGAACCTCCTGGAAGGCAGCGAGACCGAACTGCTCGCCACGGAGTCCGACGAGTTCGGCTGGATAGCGCTCGAACCTGACGGCGACGTCATGGGCTGGAACTGGACCACCAGACCCCTGGGCCTCCCGGATGACGATCTGTTCGAAGAAACCCTTCAAGAAGAGGAGATCCTCTCGGACACGGTTCGGGGCAAGGACGGCGCCGCGCGGGTGGTGAGCATGCCCATGTACGACGACTCGGACGAGCTGGTCGGGGTGATGCAGTACGCCAGGTCTTTGCAGAGGGTCAGGAGCACGGTCAACGAGCTCGTCCTCGTCTTCTTGCCGCTTGGGATCGGGGGCCTGGGCCTTGCCGCCATCGGCGGCGCCTACATGGCCGGGTGGGCCAGGAGGCCGGTGCGGGAGGCCTTCGAGCGGCAGCGTGCGTTTATCGCGGACGCCTCCCACGAGCTCAAGACGCCGCTCACCCTGATCCGGGCAGACACCGAGGTGTTGCGGCGTGGTCTGGACGACCCCGACGACAGGGAGCTCACGGACGACGTGCTCGTCGAGACCGACAGGATGAGCAACATCCTCTCCGACCTGCTCCTCACCGCCAGGCTCGACGCCGGCAAGCTCCTCGTGGACGAGGAAGAATTCGACCTGGTGCCCGTGATCCTGGACGCCACGGACCGCTTCGGGAAGCAGGCCGCTTCCAGGAAGCTACGGTTGGAGATCGACGAACCCCCGGACGGGCTCCTGGCCCGCGGCGACCCGTCCCGCACGGGACAGATCCTCGGCGTGCTCCTCGACAACGCCCTCGCCCACACGCCGCCGGAGAGCGGCGTCACCCTGGCCGCCCGCCCGAGAGACGGCCTGGTCGAGACCATGGTTTCGGACACCGGACCCGGCATTCCCCCTGAACACCTGTCCCGCGTCTTCGAGCGCTTCTACCGGGTAGATAAGGCCAGGAGCCGCGCAGGCGGTGGGACGGGCCTCGGCCTCTCTATCGCCCGCGACCTCGCCCGCGCGCAGGGAGGGGAGCTTCGGGCTGAGAACGCCGAAGGGGGAGGAGCGGCTTTCCGCCTCAGCCTGCCCCGGACGAGAGAGGCCCCTCGCGCCAAACGTTGATCTCCCCCCTCTAGGGCCACACGGTGGCCCGGGGACGGGGGATCTCCTCGCGTGCCCGGTAATCTTCCTACCGCGGGAGATCCGGGCCCGGCGTCTCACGGAGCCTAGAAGGTGCTCGACGAAGTCCCCCTTCTCCACGCCGACCAGCTCCGACAACGCGCGGCCGTCGAGGTCCGGCACGGGGTCCAACAGGACCCGGCCGACGCCCGCACAAGGGCCGAGCAGCACGGAAACGAGCTCGCCAACCGCCGTCTCCCGGACGCGCCAGCGTCCCCGCCCCGGCCCGAGATCGAGGTACATCGCGGCCTCATCCGCGAAGCTGAACACCGGCAGGGCGGGCCTCTGCCCCGCAAGGTCCGTTGTCAGAACGTCCATGCGTCCGGCCTCGATCTTCGAGATCAGCCAGAACGTTTGTGGTGGTAACTTCTTCATGGAATCCTCTTTCCGCCGGCGTCCCCGAACTCTGGCCAACACCTTTCGTCGTCTGGTCCGGTCGCGCTGTTCCTTTGCGCGCCTACGTTAGCGGGGCACCGCGCCCGGTGTTGGTCTCGTCGGGCCGGTCCTCGGCGCGTGGGGAGCGGCGGAAGGGTATGCCCTCGAGGTCGAGGTCGTGGCGCATGCGCCCTCGTGTGCTCTCGGCGACCTTGGGATCGGCCAGCATCCGCCGTACCTCCTCTTCCGTGGCCATCCGGCGCACGTACTCGTCCTGGACCACCTCCTGCAGGCGTGCCCCGTTTTGCAAGCGGTGCACGACGTACTGGAGCACCCTCTCCTCGCGGGCCGTGCGGCGGCGACCGCCGAAGAGCCGGGACCAGAGAGACTTCCACTTCTCCAACACGAGATCCTCCTTCGTCGGGTACTCTCTGCCGGACCCTGCCTCTGTCTCCTACTGTGAGTATTGTGAGATGCGGGCGTGTGAGCCGGGTGTGGGAAAGGTGAGAATCTGGACAGAAACGCGCCGGGGTTGCCGGAGCGGTCGTCGGGGGCGGGCAACCTAGGTCGTTCGGGAGGGGGTTTCGGCGCGCCCGCGCCGACCGCCCTAGGGGTCGAGCGAGAAACCGGCCCGCGCTAGCTCGCCCGCGGCCCTTTCGAGCTCGCTCTCTCTTACCATCAGGTAGTCGGAGTCCTGGGTTGCCACCACGAACAGTTCCACGTCGGCCTCCGCGAGCGGCGCGGCCATGGACGAGATCATGCCGGCAAGGTCGAACTCGAAGGGGCTGTCCACCTTCAGGCACTTCCACCCGGCCTCGTGGTCCACGTCGGCCGGGACGGACCCCTGCGGGCAGACGACCGAGAGCTCGTCCTGCGTCCTCGAAACGGACCAGAACTCGCCCCCCACCGCCCAGTCCGGCAGCGAGGCGTTCTTGTCCATCCTGCAGATCGCGAACGTATCCTGCAGCAGCGAGTACGACCGTCCGGAAGCGTCCATCTGGCACATTCTACGTTACCCGGGCGCGCGGCGACCTACGAGTACATCCCGGCCCGGGTAGGGGGGAGGCCCTACCCCGGCAGGTTGCAACCACCGTGATGCCTGACGCCCCGGGCCGAAACCGGCCAACCGGCGGAGGGTACGGGGGGCGCCCGTTCGCTGAACGCGCGATTGTCCGTGGCGTGGGCCCCGGCCCCCCGTAACGGCCGTGTTGGCCCAGGAGGGCTACGCGCCGTCTCCCGCCGACGCCGTTGTTCTCACGGGTGTCCCACGAGAAGGCGCCTCGTCCCGGCGCATCCTGTGAAGACTCTCATGACCCCTAAAGGCTCCTCACATAAGCGGGCGGCAAACTTGGCGGCACGATGAGCTGCGCAAGATCAGAGGCCGCAAAGGAGGGTTGACGCGTGGGGACGGAGTTGAACAGGATCTTGCTGGCCGCCGACGGCTCGGGGGTCGCTTCCCGGGTGGCGGCCGATCTCGCCCGGTGGACCGGGGCCGAGCTTCACGTGGTTCGCGCGTGGAGCGCGGACCTGCCCGGTGCCTACGCCCTGACGATGCCGAGCGTCCGCGCCCGCTGGCACGAGCAGAAGGCGGGGGAGACGATCTCCGAGGACGTGGAGCGCATCGAGGAGACGGGCGCGACGGTCGCGGCTGCCCACTACGCGAGGGGCGACGCCGCGACGGAGGTCTGCGCCCTGGCGGCAGAGCTCGACGCCGACCTCGTGGTCGTCGGCAGCAGGGGCCTCGGCCCGGTCGGCCGGCTGACCGACGGGAGCGTCTCCGAGCGCGTGGTGCGCCTGGCCGCGTGCCCGGTCCTCGTGGCCCGGGACGGCGAGGCACCGTGGCCTCCCGCGCGCGTGGTCGCCGGCGTGGACTTCTCCGAGGACTCCGTGACGGCGGCCCGGCTGGCCGCCGCCATCGGGGGTCTGGCGGGCGCCGAAACCCTTCTCGTAAACGCACAGTCGCCGTCCGAGACCGGCCACAAGGCCCGCGTCTCGGGTGCCCGCCGCGTCGACCGCGAGATGCTCGACGCGCGCGAGATGCTCGGCCGGGTTGCCTCCGGGATAGAGGCGGACGTCGGGATGAGGCCCGGCACGAGGGTGGTAGTCGGCGATGCCGCGGGCGCGATCCGTGCCGCCGAGGGAGCCGGGCAGCCGGTCCTGACGGCCGTCGGCAGCAGGGGTCTTGGGGCGCTGGCTCGCGTCACGGCGGGTAGCGTCTCCACCAGCGTCTTGCGCGCCGCGCGGGGCCCGGTCCTCGTGTACGGGCGGCCCTAGAGACGACGACCGCGACCTATGCGGCGACCAACGAAAAGAGGAGGAACCACGTGGACAGCTTGTCCAGAGAAGAGCTCGAGCGGTTGGCGGAGGCCCGCGGGGGCCCGCGCGTCTCGCTGTACTTGCCCACCCACAGGGCCGGCGAGGGGACGCGGCAGGACCCGATCCGCCTGAAAAACCTCACCTCCAACGCGAGGGAGCGACTCGTGGAGGCCGGGCTGCGCACCACGGAGGCGGACGATGTCCTCTCCCCGGCCCGGGATCTGCTTTCGGACCTCGCCTTCTGGCGCCACCAATCCGACGGGCTGGCCCTGTTTCTATCCGGGGATTCGTTCGCGAGCTACCGGCTTCCGCTGCGCTTCGACGAGCTCGCGGTCGTTGCCGACCGCCACCACGTAAAGCCCCTCCTGCCCCTGCTGGCCGAAGGCGGGACGTTCTACGTCCTCGCGCTCAGCCAGAACGAGGTCCGGCTCCTGCGGGCCACGCGCCGCGGCGTCGAGGAGGTCGCGCTGGAGGACACGCCCGGCAGCCTCTCCGAGGCCCTGCGCCACGACGATCCCGAGAGGCAGCTCCAGTTCCACACCGGCACGAGCGGCGGCGGGGGCGGCCGTCCGGCCGTCTTCCACGGCCACGACGCCCGGCCCGACCCCGGCGAAGACCTGCTGCGGTTCTTCCGGCAGGTGGACGCGGCGGTCACGGAGAAGCTCAAGGGCCAAAAGGCACCGCTCATCCTCGCCGGGGTGGGCTTTCTTCTGCCCATCTACCGCGAGGCGAGCGAGCACCCCGACGTGATCGAGGAGGGCGTGGAGGGGAGCCCGGAGGCTTCGAGCCCCGAGGAGCTGCGCGACCGGGCGTGGGAGGTCGTCCGCCCCCGCTTCGAAGAGGCGCGGCGGGAGGCCCTCGCCCGCCACGCGCGGCTCGCGGGGACCGGCCAGACCTCCGACGGGCTCGCGCAGATCGTGCCCGCGGCCTACTTCGGCCGCGTGGAGGCCCTGTTCGTCGCCCGGGGTTCCCGGCGCTGGGGCTTCTTCGATCCCGCCAGCGGCACGGCCCACGAGCACGGCGAGCCCGAGCGCGGGGACGGAGACCTCGTGGACTTCGCCGCCGTGCAAACCTTCCTGAACGGCGGCGCCGTTCACGTCCTCGAACCTGAGGAGGTGCCCGCCGGGGGCCCGGCGGCCGCGGTCTTCCGGTATTGAGCGCCCGGTCGGGCAGGAAGGGCCGAGGCCCTTCCTGCCCGAAGGCCCCGGCGCGTGGCGGTCTGCCGTGCGATGGCGGGGGTTGCGTCGGCAAAGCGAGCGCGGAGGCGGCGGGACTCGAGCGTTCGGGCGCGGGAGCCCGAAAGGGAGGGGGCCGACGTCCGGGAGATGCGCCATTGGGTAGGCCACCGCTGCGGGAGAAGCCTCGATAGAGGTCTCGATAGAGGTCCCGTTTTCTGTGGAAAGGCTCATAAAGGTCAAACCCCCATCACAGAGCCCGTAGACACAATAGTGGAAGTATCGGCGACGAAAGGAGGACGAGATGGGTCTCGTCTCTTGGGTAATCGTGGGAGCCCTGGCGGGCTTGCTGGCGAAGTGGATCATGCCCGGCTCCGGGCCCGGCGGGTTCTTGGTGACCGTACTGCTCGGCATGGCCGGTGCGTCCATCGGGGGCTTCTTCGTCGGGATTCTCGGCGGGACCGGGGCGACCGGCTTCAACATCTGGTCCATCCTGGTCGCAACGTTCGGGGCGGTGATCCTGCTGTTCGTCTACGGCCTGATCACCCGCCGCAGCTCGGTCTAGGATGAGGCGAGCCGCCTTCCCAACCCTGCTCGCGGGCGCCGGCTGCGCCCAACCCGCGCAGGAGGAGGAGCCCGAAGCGTCCGGGTCGCAGGCCGGGGCGGAGACAGCAGAGGGAACGACCCCGGACTCGGCGCTGGTCGAGGGGCTCCGGGGGGGCGAGTACGTGATCTACCTCCGCCACGCCGCGACCGAAGCGGGCGGCGTCAACGGCACCGAGACACTCGGCGACCGCGACGCGCAGCGCAACCTCTCCGGGGAGGGCCGCGAGCAATCCGAGGCCATCGGCGAGGCGTTCGAGGAGATCGACGTACCCGTCGG
>Ga0136627_1000269_pt1 | contig 18446 bp, 17 predicted proteins | sample AntDrymUQ4892206_2_FD_104652 | JGI IMG/M metagenome (GOLD analysis project Ga0136627, IMG submission 104652) | Polar desert sand microbial communities from Dry Valleys, Antarctica - metaG UQ489 (22.06) | ecosystem: Environmental > Terrestrial > Soil > Desert | place: Antarctica: Dry Valley... | reverse complement strand
CCCGTTATGACTAGTTAGGTCCGTGTCGGCAGAGGGCCCAAGAAACTTGAGGCCTTCGCGAAAGACTTTCAGCGGGAGTTGTCCAGCGGGCAGACCGCGCGGATGTCGGCCTTGCGCACCTGCATGAATTCGGCCCGTCCACCGACCGCTTCACCGGCCAGCGTGGCCACCGTCGCCTCGGTTACGGGGATAAAGAGGCGGTGATCGCGCATGATGGACTCCCACGCCTCGGAGAAGCGGCCCAGCTCCGGCGCAAGGTAGATGGTCGCGACGATGCGGCAGGCGTCGAGCAGCAGCGCGACCTGGACCGAATCCAGGTCGACGCGTTCTTCGTCGTCGCGGGCCGACGCAGCGGTGGTAGTCATCGCGTATGTCTTCGGCACGCCACGACCGCCGGTTGACCCGTCGCCTCGGCTACTTGTTTGCTTCCGGCCCCATAGCCGAACTATTCAAGGCACAAGGGTCACGGGGATTTTCACCGGGAACGTGACCGAGCCGTCCTCGGCCGATTCCTCGAACACCATGATCATCGCCTCGGTTGGCTCATCGACCTCGAAGGCGACCCGCTCGCTGAAGCCTCCGCGACATCCAGAGCCGCAGGTCGCGGTCGTGAACGTCTCGGCCAGGACCTCTCCGCCGGCGTCGACGATCCGAATGGAGACGTTCGCCTCGAAGACGTTGGCCGTGCCCGACACCGTCACCGGGCTCGTGACCTCGGCCCCCGCAAGCGGACGGCCGATGACAATGGGCGGAGAGAAGTCCTCGAAGTCGGCGCGCGTCAACGGCTTCTCGATCACCAGGCCCTCGTTCGAGAAGACCTTGACGAGCTTGCCGTCCAGTTTGAACGCGACTCGTTTCACGGTCGGAAACTGGGTCAGCGTGAACGTGACCTGGCCGAGCCTCATCCCCATCGACGCGGTTCCTCCACCCGTCTCGTAAGCCGCGGAGAGGTCCACGGTCGCGGTGCTGCCTTCGATGGCGAGTCCATTGACCTTCGTGTCGGCGGGGATCGCCGAGGTGAGCTTCCCGCCGTCTGCGGGCGGACCGGCGAGAAGAGCCTCGAGAGCGGCGGCGCCGACGCGCGCTGTCGACTCGACTGTGACCGACGCCGGGGCGAGCCTCGCTCCCCGTGCGAACCAAACCTCCAGGGACACGGTGTCGGTGGCTTCTTCGTCCTCGGATTCATCCGCATCTTCGGTCTCTTCCGGTGACGGCGACGGCTCTACGGACGGCGAGGGAGATGGCTGCTCTTGTCTCGCGGCAACGTCGCTCGAGTCATCGTCGCCGACGGGCGGGGACTGATCGCTGCACGCAACGAGAATCATCAACGCCACAACCAAAGACGCGGCGGCACGGATTCGCACCGACCCCTCTCTCATGCCTGGTCTCCTGTCTCGCCTGACTCCATCATGGACTCTTGATGTCTATGTGACGAGTGAACACCCGAAAGAGTTGCCGTGCCGGGATCGCACGCCCGGCCCCACTCCCGTCGGGCGCGTGGCAAAGTAGGCGGCGTGCCGGATGACAATCGTGCTGTGGACACGACCACACGCCTCGCTCCCCCGCCGCCCAGCCCCGTTTGGGAGCTACCGCTGCGCGTGACCCTCTACAGTCGGGCGCTTGCTCTACTGCGGGGCCTCCTGCCTCTGTTGTTGCTCGGCGGCGGCACACTCCTCGCCCTCCTCGACCCTCGCTCCGAGCCTCCCGATCCGAGCTTTCTGTCCCTCGCTGCGAGCTGGCACGCGCTCGTGGCGGTCTGTTGCCTCCTGCTGTTGCTGATGCGACCGGCCTTCGCGCGACGGGCGCACCTTCGGGTTGATCCGGGCGGCGTGACCATCGATCACGGGGGCGTGCTTCGCAGACCACTGCGCATTCCCAAGGAAGAAATCAAGCTGGCGGCGGCCGACACCACGCCGCGACCTCGCCGGTTTCAAATTGGTCCCAGGGACCACCGCCGCTTTCCGATCACTGCGCCGCGCGCCTACCAGGGCCCTCCTCTGCCGGAATGGCTCTACTCGCGCGTCGGAAGCTCTCCCTTTCCCCTCATCAGCCATCTCGGCGACCCGCCCAACGTCGTGCTCCTGCTCGAGCACCCGGTGACCCTGTCCTGGGCTCGCCGCACGATCAAGATCCTCGCGGCAAAGGGCCCTGTCCACGTCGCCCGACCGTCACAGAAAACACAGGGCTTGATGTTGCGAGTCGCCCATCCCGACCGAGCACGAGCCGCTTTTCACCAACACGAGCTACTCGGGGAAGTGACTGCGCAGGACGTGCTCGCCGTGGGTCCGGGACAGGAGCAGTACGAACGAGCACGCACCTACAACACTCGGGCCAACCTCCTGGTCGGGGCCATCATCATGCTGAACTTCGGTCCCATCATGCTCTTCGTCGGCGTCGGGCCCGCATCGTGAGCATCGTAAGTAAGAACGCGGCCGACCTCTACGGCCTGGCCCTCGCCGACTTCACCGCGGCGCGCAACGCGCTGTCGGCCGACTTGAAGAAGAAGGGCGATTCAGAGACTGCGGCCGCCGTGAAGTCCTTGAAGAAGCCGCCGGTGAGCGCATGGGCCATCAATCAACTCAGCCGTTCACATCCCGACGAAGTCAAGGCGTTGCTCGACGCGGGGGCCAGGTTGCGCGCCGCGCAAGACGCGCTCATGGGGGGCTCTGAGCCGTCGGCCCTGCGGGATGCGACGAAGGAACGGCGTGACATCGCGACCGAGTTGACGCGCCGGGCGGCGGCAATCCTCGAGGACTCGGGTACGAAGCCGAGCCGCACCCATCTCGACCGCATCTCGAACACGCTTCTCAACTCAGCGGTGGACGACGACGCGAGGACCGAGCTCGAAACGGGAACCCTGGCGGCCGACGTCGACGCGCCCGCCGGTCTCGGGGGCACTTGGGCAGCCGATGCTCCGATGCTCGACGAACGACCGGCGAAGGACAAACGAGCCGCTCGCAAGGAAGCGGATCGCCTCGCAGCCGAGGCCGACGATGCGGAGGCTCTCGCCGCCGAGATGGCTCAGGAGGCAGACTCTGCGCGCGCGGCCGCGGAACGGGCGATGCAGGCGTCGTCCGATGCTCGACGTGCCGCGGTAGAGGCCCGCCGCAAAGCCGACGAGGCCCGCAGGCATGTCTAAGGGTCCGCCGCAGAGCCCTGAGGACCTCGAGCGCCGGCAATCTCTGAGCAAGGCGCTGCCTCTCGAGTACTTCACGCTCACCTGGAACGTCATCGAAGCCGTCGTGGGTTTCGCAGCGGGTGTTGCCGCAGGGTCTGTCGCCCTAGTCGGCTTCGCGCTCGACTCGGTCGTCGAGTCGTCGTCGGCTGGGGTCCTCATCTGGAGGCTCAAAGCCGAGCAGCGCGGCGCCCACGCCGAGGAGGTGGAGCGGCGAGCCGTTCGTCTCGTCGCACTAGCTTTCTTTGCGCTCGCCGCCTACGTAGGAGTGCGCGCGGTCCTCGATCTCGTCACGGGCGCTCGGCCCGAGGAAAGCCCCGTCGGGGTCGGACTGGCGATCGTTTCGCTGATCGTCATGCCCCCTCTTGCACACTTGAAGCGACGCGCTGCAGGCAGACTCGATAGCAGGTCACTGCAAGCCGATTCAAAGCAGACCTCGCTGTGCGCCTACCTCTCCGCGATCCTGCTCGCCGGCTTGCTCGGCAACGCGTGGTTTGGTTGGTGGTGGGCCGATCCGATCGCAGGCATCGCCATTGCCGCGGTTGCGCTCAACGAGGGCAGGGAGCTCTGGAAGACCGACGATTTCTGCTGCGCGTGACTCAGTTCACCGACATTCTTCCGACCGAGTAAAGGATGCTGACATCTCGACTGCTGGTTGGTAGCAGAGTCGAGACGACTCGGTGAGAATCGGCGGCGTCGAAGGCCCAGCCGTCCGCGACAATGGCGCTCGTGACGTCGTCCCGCAGGAGCTCGACGTTCGTAATGCCGAGCTCTCCAGACCGTCAAAGGCGTGAGCATCTAGCATCACCTCGCTCCCGTCGCCATCTAACAGAATCACGACCATGCCCACGCTTACTCCCTTGTCCGGGCCCCGCGCTGAGACCGCTCAGCCGAGCCCCCCTCGTGGGGCCCGGCTCCCCACGCCCTTGCTAGCGAACCAGTTTGACCGTCAGCTTGCGGCCTGCGTTGGTCTGGTCACCGAGGATCACTTCTCCCCCGGCCCCCTGGAAGTCCCCTGTGCCACCGGTCACGGCTGCAACTATCCGATCCGCGTCGGCGAAATCGACCGTCGTGGCCACCTCGATGTCGCCCTGGTCGAGTCCGAGCGTTCCGCTACAGCGCGCCACGCCCGGCGACGCCGTCATCGTGCAGATGCTTATCCAGGATCCGAGTTCCTTCCTGTCGGCCCGGTTCCTCAGCAGATTGTTGAAGATGAGCATGTCGCCCGGGCCGAAGTCGCTCTCGCTCTCGGCAGGCTCGCCCACGTCAACGAACTCGAACTTGTCGCTCACATCCAGGAACCTGAGCGTCTGGGAACCTCCGCCCTTGCTTGAGCCACCTGTTGCCTGCGCCACTCCTCCGATGAGCAGGATCGCACCGAGCGCCAAGGCGGTGTAACGCAACCGTTCTCTCATTGCTCCTCCTTCGTTCACGAGGAAATCCGACAAGGAGGACGCTATGGATCTACGGGAGCACTTTCATCGGGGAGCTCCCCCATCCTTCGAGGGGCCGGCTCGGGAGCCCGACGCCCGAGGCGGGCGGCCAGTTCGGTGCGGTTACGCACTCCAGTCTTGGCAAGGATGTTCGACACGTGCCGCTCGACGGTCTTGCGTGCGAGGAAGAGCGCCTCGGCTATCTCCGGGTTGCTGGCTCCATCAGCGACGAGTTGCGCCACCTCCAGCTCGCGGGGTGTAAGCGAGGCTGGGTCTCTTAGCGCCCGGCGCCAGGTGCGCACTCCCAGAGCACGCAGCGACCTCAGGGCAACGCGCTCCTCGTTTCTCGCCCCGAGACCCGCTGCCCGATCCGCCACAGTTTCGAGCACGCTAACGGCCTTCTTCGCTTCAATCACAGTCAGTGCCCTGCCTCGGTCGAGCTCGACCCACAGACTTTCGAGCACAAAGCCCATCTCATCCGCCTCAACGATGAGGCGTTCAAGCGAAGCCACGGCGTCGACCGATCCGGTGGGTTTGCGATCTATCAGGGCGCCCCCCACGACCTCAGGAACCGTTGTTGACGGTGCGCCACCGGATAATCCTGGTCCCACCCGACGAGGACGTCGGTGGCCGCATCCACCGCACCGCAGCGAACAAGAGACTCGGCCAAACGGACCATGAACTCGCCCCGGCAACGATCACACCCAGCTACCCGAGCATCCTTCGAGCCGCCCTCGAGCTGCTCCCAGACCACGGCGGAGGCCTCGGAGGGCCGCGCCAGCCGGGCAGTCGACACAGCAAGGTTGTAGCGCAGAAAAAGGCGGTAGTGAGGATCCTCCTCGCTCGCCAGCTCGGCCTTCAGCTCGGACAGGGCCCTCTGCCAACCGCCCTGGGAAAGTTCGATGAGGTGTCGCACGGCACGCGTCCACGAAAGCGACATGCGCGTGGGGGTCCCGACGCGTACGGCCAGCGCCGAGGCCTCGCGCGCCAGCTCCATGGCTTCGTCGAAGCGAGCCAGGTGGCGCAGGCTCAAGGCCGCGAGAAAGGCGGACTCGACCTGCGCGAGCGGAAAGACTTCTTGCCGGGCCGCTCGGCAGGCCGCCTGAAGGCGAGACTCTGCCTCGCGCACACGTCCCGCCTCTATGAGAAGCAGCGACGAGCTGATGCTTGCCTTCAACTCCTGCTCTCCCCGGCCTCGAGCCACCGTCGACATCTCGTCGGAGAGCTCCAGGCTGGCGCGCACATCGGCTGCCTGAAAGGCCGCATCGAATTCCGCACGCAGAGCGAGGAGGTAAGCCCCCCTCACCGAGGGATCCGGTTTCCCATCGGGGCCACCGCTCGTCAACGCACGGGCCGCGACGAGGGCAGCGCGCGACGACCTCCGAGCTCGATCCGGCTCGTGTCCCAGCCACCGGAGCACCAGCGCCTCCTGGACGTCCAGCTCGACGCGCAGCACCTCGTTCTCCGGAGCCCACGCTCGCGCTCGAGCCAGCCACTCGCGCGCCTCGGTGTAGCGCCTCAACTCGAAGGCCGCCCTGGCGGCGCCCAACCCGGCTTGGGCGCGCGCCTCATGCTCCTGGACCAGGCCGCACGCCAGCGCGTATCGTCCCAGGGCGGCGTCATGACTCTGGAGCTCGGCGGCGAGCGCTGCAACCGCCACATTGAGTGCTGCTGCGTTGCGGTGGCTGGAGACCGCCTCGTCCGCGATCGCCTCGAGTTGGCCGAGCGCGTCGAGACTGAGGAGCCGTCTGCGCGGTGAGCCCGCAAGGGAAAGTGCGAGATCGACGGCATCCATGCCCGCTGCCCTCCGGTGCGCCAGCGCCTCGGCGAGTAATGAAAGCTCTCCTTTCGCAACCGATTCGAGGTGACGCGCCATCCGAATGTGCATGTCGCGCGCCGTCGCAGGCGGGACATCACGCTCCACGGCAACGCGGATCAAATCGTGCGATACGGCGAGCGTGTTGACGGACCTGAGGACAACCCCGCGTCCGACCAGCTCTTCCCCCCCGTAGTCAACCCTGTCCGGCGCCCATGCCAGCTCCAACGAAGCTTCCTCTATCGAGACGGGTCGAGCAGCCACGACCAGAAGGGTCATCAATGTGGCCGCGTCGGTTGAGATCCCCTTGAGACGACTGGATATGACGTGTTCGGTATAACGCCGGTCGGAACGCGCCAACACCCCCACCCAGAAAGGGGACCCCTCGGCCTCGCCCCATAACGCTGCCGCGTCGTTGTCGCTGAGCTGCGGCGCCAACTCCTCGGCAAGCTTCATCCCCTCGGCCCGCGTGAGCGGCTCCAGAACCACCTCGACGAAGTCGTCCGAGTCGGCGAAGACCTGTTTCATGGAGTCGGCGAAGGCGGCCGCCTGTGGCGACGGACGCGACGCAACGATCATTCCGAAGGCGCGACCTGAAAAAACGGCGGCCCGCATCAGGTAATGACACAAGGAAGCGGTGGAGTCATCGAGCCAGTGCAGGTCGTCGACGATCACGAAGGCTCCGTCGAACTCCGATAGGCAGCGATGGGCGGACTCGCAAATCCTGAGCAGCCCCGGCCCCGAGCCGGACACAGATTCGTGGTAGAGCATCGCATTCAACTGGGGCCCCTCGCGTTCCGATTCGATGAGGGCGTGCAGCAGATCAGTCGCCCCTCCCAGCGGCAGTTCCCGGCCGGCTTCGTAGCCCGCGAGGGTCAGCACGGTCGTTGCCCCGAGCTGTTTGCGAACCTCGCCTAGAAGTCTGGTCTTACCCGAGCCGGGATCGCCTACGACGAGCGCCGCGATCGGGCGCATGGACTGGTGCAACCGACCAGTCAGGGAGGTCAGGGTGGCGAGCTCGGACACCCGCCCGACGAAGGAGCCGACCATGGTTCACAGTAGTCATGAGCCGGAAGCGAATACCAGGGGTTCGGCCCTCGATTGTGCCCGGGCCACCAGCTGGTCGTCATCGGGCACCGGACATGACTAGGCCCCGGAATGATCCGGGGCCCGTCTCGCTTCGCTGTGCTGCAGGCTCTTAGAACAATGGATCGGGAATCAGGTCGGCCGTGGTCACCGGGCCTGCGAGCGCCTGCATGCGTCCGATGGTCGTACCCGCGATAAAGGCGGGGAGATAGTCGGTCCCCACCACGAGGTGGGTGAGGTTTCCCGATGCAGCTCCGGTGACGTTACGAACCGCCGAACCCGAGTCTCCGGGGCTCGCCGCCCCGTCCCACCCGAAGGCGCTGCCGTTGCTGCCGGTGTCGCCCGGACCCGTGTAGGTCACGAGGCCGGCGCGCGGCGTACCGCCCGTGCCGATCACGAGACCGTGGCCGGAGTGAACCACCGCGTCACCGAACTTGGGAGCGGCTGCACCGGTCGGGCCGGCCCAGTGCGTCATCGAGGGGTTCACAACTGCTGCATCGCCGGATAGATGTCGATGAGTGCGAAGTCGTCGCCGATGCCGTTGTCGCGGCTGAGGCTGACCTTGCCGATGTTCATGAGCACGCCGGGTGCGGCCACGATCGTGACCTCGTCCCCGACGTTGGCGCAATGTGGTTCCGATCTCAGTGCCTCCACCGAACACGAAGTTGGTCGTGCAACCGGCGGGGAACAGGATCAACGACCCTGGCCGGATGCCCGTGAAGGCAAGGCCACTGGCGGGGATGGCGAGGTCGACTCCGTCGGGAATAGGTACGGTCTTGCCCTTCATTTCCTGGAATTTGCTGGGTTACCTGCCCCAGAGGGTCGGCCACGTTGCATCGCCGGGCGCCGTGCTGCCTCGAGGGCTTGGGGAGACGCCTATTCCGCTTCGCTGCGGCGAAAGCGGTCGAGGATCTTGGGTGTCGAGCCGGTCTTCCTCTCGTTCCTAATCGCCCGCTTGATCTCCTCGTGGTCCTCCTCGGACGTGAGATCGGATTCGAGGGCCTCGTGACGAGCCACGAACGTTCCGATCGAGGCCTGGATGATCGCCGCCGCCGGTAACGCCAGAAACGCCCCGATAGGTCCGGCGAGGCTCCCTCCCGCGATGGCAGACCCGATCGCGACGGCGGGATGCAGTTGCATGGTGTGCTTCGTCACCCGTGGGCTGAGCACGTAGTTCTCCACCTGCTGGTAAATGAGGATGAACACGAGAATGATCAGGGCGTCGACGGGGTCTTCCAACAGCGCCACCAGAAGCGGCAGCACCGATGCTATGTACGTGCTCACGACTGGAACGAATTGCGAGAAGAGGCCGGAAAACATCGCAAGCGGCAGCGCAAAGGGAACCCCGACTACACGCAACAGGATGTAAAGGGCAACCCCGTTGACAACAGCCAACAACAATCTCGAATAGAAGTACGCCCCCGACATGTCGATGGCGACCTCCCAGGTCGTCAAGACCTCACGCTGTCTCCGAGGCGAGAGCAGCGAGCAGACGGAGCGCCTGACCCGAGGCCCGTCGGCCACGAAGTAAAAGGTGAACAGCAGGATGGTGAGGAGTTGGAAGAGACCCGTCACCACGGCCGCACCAAAACCGAGGAGGTTGCCCGCCACGTCCGCCCCGTACGTCCTGAGCGCGTTCTCGATGTCCTGGGCCTCGGTCACGGCGGTACTCACCGAGATGTCGGTCCCGACCGCTCGTTAACCTGTGTAGCTATGGTGTCGAGCCACCCCGGCACCTCCGCAACCAAACCTTGTATCTGTCCAATCAACAACGGCACCATCGCCACGACCATGACGATGCCGAGGAGGATGACGGTGAAGAGAATCAGCCCGGTGGCGGCCCCGCGCCGCCACCCCCTCTGCGCCAGGAAGTTGACCGCCGGCTCGATTGCGAACGACAAGAACAGCGACACCACGATCATGAAGAGAAGGTCTCGAACCCGAGCCAGCATTTGCAACAGAAGGAAAGCCCCGACGACATAGACGATGATCATGAGGAGAAGCCGGGGAAGCCATAGGGGCAGACGAGAACTCGCCCGCAGCTCGTCAGTCGCGGGCGAGTCAAGTCCCTCGGGTGCAGTAGCCATCAGCCCTCCACGACCATGTGTACGTCTGACAAGAGCGTACTCCGATGGCATTTGGTACCTCCGCATTCGAACAAGGTAGGTTCTGAGTGTGGACATTGGCTCGATTGCGACCAAACAGGTACTCACCGTCGGCCCCCTTCACACGCTCGCGGAAACGGCCCGCAAGATGTACGAGCGGCGCAGCGGCTCGGCGATCGTTCAGAGCGACGATGAGAATCCGGGGATCATCACCGAGCGCGATCTGCTGCGAGCGGTGGCCGAGGGGGCGGACCTCGACTCCGCAGCGGTCGAGGACTACATGACCGCCAACGCGATCTCAGGCTCGAGTTCGTGGGACGCCGAGAAGGCGGCGCGACTCATGATCGAACACGGTTTCAGGCACCTTCTCGTGATCGGCGAGGCGGGCCAGATCGAGGGCATCCTGTCGATTCGCGACCTCACGAAGGCTTTTCTGGAGGAGTCCTAACGCCCGCTAGGAGCGTGGCGAGGCGATCTGGCGCGTCCTACGGCGTCGAGGAGACTGGCGAGCGGATTGAAGCTCACGGTCCGATAAGGGATGGTGGCGACGGGCACTCCGTAGACAGAAAGCGCGTCCACCAACACGCTCTGATCCCACTCGGCGGTTCGCTGGATAACGAAGAGGTTACGCGGATAGGCGAACTCGGCGCGGTAGCCCTTCGATCCGGGAATGAGCTTGCCCCACAGCGACACCTCGCCGACGACGTTGAGCGCGAGCCCGGTCAGCATCTGGCGCCGGAGGTGCATGAGATCGCGCGCTGCGTAGATCCCACATCGGCAGGCTTCGCCCGGCGCCTCGTGCTTCTCGGTGCGCATGCCGGAGACGAAGCGGTAGCGCCCGTCCACACCGGTGCGCTTGAAGACAGGACAGCGCGCCTCGAAGGGCGACTTCGCGCGCCAGAGATAGCCGCCGGCCCCCGACAGCGAGTGGAGGAGTCCTTCTCTCTTGTCCACACGCCAGTAGCGCCACCCGACAACCGGTTCGATCGCGTCGGGCACCGCGACCGAGGTCACGCGGGCACGGGGTCTGGGACGGGAGCCGGAATCGGCTCGGGTTGACGAATCGGGTTCTCGGCCGGCTCTACGACGATGGCCGGCTCTTCCTTGCCTGTGTTCATGGGCGTCTCCCTGGAGAATGATCTGAGAGTAACGCGGCGCGCAGGCTGCGCTTCCGGTATCCGCTTCTTACCCTGCGTGGCGAATTACTTCTCGCCCTCGGGAGAATTTCCGGTGATGCCAATATGAAGTGGCACCGACTGCCTTGCTTTCGGCAGGACGACCGAGTGCTCGATAGTACGAACGAGCGCGTCCTCGAGCGACTTGGTCTCGTCGTGCGCCATCACGGCGAACTCGGCGATGCCGCCGCCGCGCAGCCGGACCCAACCGGCGAGAACCGAGTCGCCGCTCCACAGGGTCCCCGTCTTAGCGCGCACCGGCACCCCTGCAAGTCGCCCGCTAAGCGTTCCCCGACCGGCCCCGGGAAGAGACGCTCTCAGGGCCGGCCCCCAGGGTTGTCGTCGAGCCTCCTCGAGGAGACGAACCAGATCCAGCGCGCTCAGCCGGTTTCTATACGAGAGCCCCGACGAGTCGTGGGATGTGACGTTGACGCCGCGTTGTTTCGCCCACACCTCGACGGCGCGCGCTCCCTGTGCGATCGTCCCGGGTGTTCCGAAGGTTCGTGCGCCGAGCAGCTTGCCGAGCATCTCCGCATAGAAGTTCGACGAAGTCGCGTTCATGTGAGCCACAAGGGCGCTGAGTGGGGCCGAGCGGATGCGTGCGATCGTCGCAATGCCGGCGGGGGCCGTACCGGTGGCCGGCTCTCCCCTCACGGTGATCCCGCGCCTCTCGAGTGCTCGCGTCAGCTCGGTCGCAAGCGCCGGCGCGGGTAGCGAACTGTGGTTTCCATCGAGAGCGAGCGCGGTCGGGCGCGCGACGAAGCTCCTGCTCCACGGCTGCCATCCGGGTGCGCGCCAGTCATCGTCGAACAGCGACGAGTCCGCGATGATCCGGCCTGTGATGCGCGTGACGCCCGATTCGACGATCCTTCTCGCCACATCCTCCGTTCCGGTATGAGTCGCGTCGCCCGGCCCGGAGACCATGCTCGGGTCACCCCCGCCCGCGATCCAGAGATCCTCGACGACGCCATCCGCCGGCTGCTGCGCGAGCACACGGGTCGTGATGCGATGACCGGGCCCGAGGGCATCGAACAGAGCCATGGTGAGCAGCACCTTCTGCACCGAAGCGGGGGTCCGCGGAGTGGCTGCGTCGTGCGCGTAGATCGTCTCGCCGGCCGCGGCCACGACGATCGACACATCGTGGCCTGCGGCCACGCGGTCGAGCATCCGCTCCGCCGATTCCGCGCCCGCGTGGGAGGCGCCGAGGACGAAGGGCAGCGCGAGGGCCATCCCCACTCTCGTTGCGCGTCTCAGGCTCATCCCACTTGGACGCCTTCGGATCCCCTTCGGTTCGGAGTGTCAGGCTTCGATGTTGTGCATGACGTGCTTGATGCGCGTGTAGTCCTCGAAGCCGTAGAGCGAGAGGTCCTTGCCGTAGCCCGAGTGCTTGAACCCGCCGTGTGGCATCTCGGAGAGGAACGGGATGTGCGTATTGATCCACACGCAGCCGAAGTCGAGGCCCTTGGACATGCGCATGGCGCGGCCGTGATCCTTGGTCCAGACGCTCGCAGACAGCCCGTAGTCGACATCGTTGGCCCAGGCGAGCGCCTTGTCCTCGTCGTCGAAGCGTTGCACGGTGATGACCGGGCCGAAGATCTCGCTCTGGACCATCTCGTCCGACTGTTGCAACCCGGCGACCACCGTCGGCTCCATGAAGAACCCGTTGCCGTTCAGCCGCCGACCCCCGGTCACGATCTCGGCGTTGCCGGGAGCACGCTCGAGGAAGCCTTGCACCCGTCCGAGCTGGTTGGCATTGTTGACGGGTCCGAAGTAGGTGCCTTCGTCGTTGGGGTCGCCGGTCGGGTGAGAGCTCGCCTGCTCGCTCAGCGCTGCCACGAGGTCATCGTGAATCCCCGGCCCGGCCAGCACACGCGTCGCCGCGGTGCAGTCCTGACCCGCGTTGTAGTAGCCCGCGTCCGCGATCAACTCCGCCGTGGTGGAGACGTCGGAGTCGTCGAACACGATCACGGGGGCCTTGCCACCAAGCTCGAGGTGCACGCGCTTGAGGTCCTTGGCCGCGGCCGCGGCCACCTCCATTCCGGCGCGAACGCTTCCGGTGATCGAGGCCATGGCCGGGATGTCGTGCGTCACGAGCGTCGCTCCGGTGGTGCGATCCCCACAGACGACGTTGAAGACACCGGGGGGCAGGAACTCGGCCATGATCTCGGCCATTTTCACAGTGCTCATCGGAGTCGTATCCGATGGTTTGAGCACGACGGTGTTGCCCGCGGCAATTGCGGGGGCCCACTTCCAGACCGCCATCATCAGCGGGTAGTTCCACGGAGTGACCTGGGCGCAGACGCCGACCGGCTCGCGCCGGACGTATGAGGTGTGACCGGTCATGTACTCGCCGGCCGACCGACCCTCGAGTATGCGAGCGGCCCCGGCGAAGAAGCGAATGGTGTCGACCGAGGGAGGGACCTCGTCGGTGATCGCGAGGTGGACCGGTTTGCCTGTGTTGGCGACCTCGATATCGACGAGCTCCTTGGCCCGCTCCTCGAAGGCGTCGGCGATGCGCAGCATCGCCAGGCTCCGCTCCGACGGTGCCGTGTCGCGCCAGGTCTGAAACGCCCGCGCCGCCGCCTTGCACGCTGCCTCGACATCGCGTTCGGTGGAAATGGGAGCGCGCGCGTACTCCCGGCCCGTTGCGGGGTTGACGACCGGAGAGGTGGCGTCGGTGGCCGAGTCGACGAGCTCGCCGTCGACGAAGTTCTGCACTTTGTCCGTCACATCTATTCCTCCTGCGTTCCCTGCGGGCTCACTCCGGCGAGACCGACTCCTCGTTTGTAGAGCTGGTCGGCGATGATCACGCGTTGGATCTCCGAGGTCCCCTCCCAGATGCGATCGACGCGCAACTCACGGAACATCCGCTCGGCGACGTTCTCGCGCATGTAGCCCCGGCCCCCGAAAATCTGTACCGCCCGGTCGGACACGCGGTTGGCCATCTCCGATGCATAGAGCTTGATCATCGAGCAGTGCGCGTGCTGCAGCTTGACGTCCGCGCCCGCGTCGACCTCCCGAGCGGTCGCATAGGTCATGAGGCGAGCGGCCCACAGTTCGGTCAGCGAGTCGGCGAGTATGAACTGAATCGCCTGGTACTCGGAGATCGAGTGACCGAAAGCCCGCCGCTCCTGCGCGAACGCGCTCGCCTCATCGATCAAGCGCTCTGCCGCGCCGCAGCAGCGCGCCGCGATCATGATGCGCTCGTAGCGGAACCACTCGTGCGTGTAACGCATACCGTCACCCTCAGCTCCAACGAGGTTCGCTTCCGGCACTCGTACGTCATCGAAGGCGAGAATCGGGTGGTGGTGGGCAAAGGTGTGCGAGTAGGCCGGCGTGCGGACCGTGCTGATTCCGGGCATGTCGAGGTCGACGAAGAACATGACGTGTTCGCCGCTCGCCGTCTTCGCCTGGAAAAAACAGTAGTCGCAGAGGTTGGCCGAGGTCACGTGCCACTTCTCGCCGCTGAGGACGTAATCGTCGCCGTCTCTGGTCGCCGTTGCTTGCAGAGCGTCGACGTCGCTTCCGGCTTCCTCCTCGGTGATTGCGTAGCACTCGTGACGCTCGCCTCGGATCGTCGGTCTGACCCAGGTGTCGAGCTGGTGCTGCGTCGCGACCTCTGCGACCCATGCGGCCGGCGTCGTCACGACCCACGCGAGCGCGTTGGTGACGCGCCCGATCTGCTCGGACACGATCACCTGTTGCAGGATCGTCAATCCCCCGCCGCCGAGTTCCTTGGGCATGTTCATCGCCGAGAGGCCGAGGTCGATAGCCTTCTGCTTGTGCCCGGCGGTGACATCGTCTGGCAGTTCGCCTTCGTTCATCTCGGCGGTCTCTTCGTAGGGAATGAGCTCGTCGGCGAATGAGCGCGCCTTCGCCTGAATTGCGAGGTCCTCTTCGCTGAGCGACAACGCGCCGGTCATGATCTCTTTCTGACCGAGCGCGCGCGCCGCAGACGTCGTGATCGTTTGGTGTCTTTCAGCACAACCTGAGCTGCGTTGCGTCCCGGCACCGCCATGACGCCGCCACCCGGGTGCGTTCCCGAACCGCACATGTAGAGGTCCTTGACCGGCGTGCGGTAGCCGGCGTATCCGGGAATCGGCCGGAAGCAGAACATCTGGTCGGGCGTCATCTCGCCCTGCATGATGTTGCCGCCGAGCAAGCCGTAGCGCCGCTCGATCTCGGGCGGCGGAAGTACCTCGATGTGCTCGACCGAGTCGGCGAAGCCGGGACAGTGCTCGTCGAGCACCCGCACGACGTTGCGCCCGTAGGCGTCGGCGCCGCCGTCCTCCCACGAACCATCGCTGAGCACGAAGGGACCGAACTGCGTGAAGCAGAGCGCGACGTGCTTGCCCTCTGGAGCCACTCCGGGCTCGAACACCGTCGGGAAGACCGCCTCGACGTAGGGATCGGCCGACATACGCCCGTACTTGGCGTCGTCCCAGGCCCGCTCGAGGTACTCGATCGAGGGCGAGATCGACATGATGCCGGTGTGCGGATCGCCGGGGATCGCTCCCTCCCAGGCGCTCGGCCGGGGCAGATCCCTCAAGGCGAGGTTGACCTTTACAGAACCCGAGCGGGTGCGGAAGCGCTTGATGTCGCGCGTCGCCTCGTCGGGCAGATCAGCCTCGCCGATGAGGTCGAGGTAGGTGGTGGTCGGGTGAGCGTTCGAGATGACCCGGCGCGCTCCCAGAAAGACTCCGTCGGTGAGCTCGACGCCGGTCGCCCGCCCGTTGCGGATGATCACCCGGTGAACGGGCGAGTCGAGACGCACGTCCGCTCCCGCCGCCGTCGCCGCGTCGGCCATGCTCTTGCTCACCGCTCCCATGCCGCCGTGCACCCAGCCCCACGCGCCGGCGTGTCCGTCTATCTCGCCGATCCAGTGGTGCATGAGCACATAGGCCGAGCCGGGGCTCATCGGTCCGCACCACGCGCCGATGATCGTCTGCGTCGCAAGCGCGCCCTTGACGTGCTCGTTCTCGAACCACTCGTCGAGGAAGTCTTCACCCGAAAGAGTGAACAACCGCACCGCTTCGGCAACGTCGCGTCCGCTCCAACTACGCAGCTTGCCGGCGACCGCGAGCCACTTCGGCAGTTCGCGCAGCGACAGGTTCGGCGGGACGACGTACATCATGTCGTGCAGCAACTTTGCGGCGCGCTGAAAGTACTTATCGAACTCGATGTAAGCGTCGGCGTCTCTCTTCGAGAAACGCGCGATCTCCTCGGCGCTCCGGGCGACGTCGCCCCACAGCGTCAGCGAGTTGCCTTCCTTGTAAGGGAGGTAGTAGTCGGGATCGAGCAGCGTCGTCTTGTAGCCGAAACGCTTCAGTTGCAGTTCGTCGATGACTCTGGGCGGCATGAGGCTAACGACATAAGAGGCCGACGAGATCTTGTAGCCGGGCCACGGCGACTCGGTGACCGCAGCTCCCCCGAGCACGTCGCGCCGCTCGAGCACGAGCACGTCCAGTCCGGCGCGCGCAAGGTAGGCCGCGCACGCGAGACCGTTGTGCCCTCCGCCCACGATGATGACATCACGGGATTGCACGTTGCCCCCTGTCGTTTCCGGCTCGCGCCGAAACAATGCTGGTTGATCGTGCGCTTGCCATTTGCGCCTCGTCAGGCGACGATACTGTTTCGCCGTTCAACAAACAAGACCGCCTCGATATGGGAGCCTCCGTGGACCTGCGACTGAGCCACAAGGAAGTGGAACTACGCCGTAGGGCCAGGGATTTCGCCGATCAGCACCTGCTCCCTCACGAGCTCGATTGTGAGGCCGACGACGGTTTGCACGAGTCTGTTCTCAGCCCCATCCGAGAGGCGGTCGTTGAATGGCGGTTCAACGCCATCAACCACGCCGTCGAGGACGGGGGCCGGGGCCACGACCTCTTCGAGCAAATGCTCATCGAGGAGCAATGGGGCCGGGTCACCAACGCCTTATGGGATATCCCGTGGCGTCCTTCGATTCCATTGCGCTACGGCACCGAGGCGCAGAAGGAACGCTACCTACGCCCGGCCTGTCGAGGCGAGCGACGTGATGCCTACGCCATCACCGAGGAGGGGGCCGGCTCGGACCCATCGATGGTAACGACCACTGCGACGCGCGCCGGCGACGGATACGTCCTCAACGGAGAGAAATGGCACGTCACGACCGGCGACGTCGCCGACTTCTTCCTCGTGCACGCCCACGTCGGCGGCGATCCGAGCAAGGCGACGGTGTTCTTCGTCGACAAGAACCTGCCGGGAGTCCGTCTGGTTCGCACCCCAAAGTACATGCACACGTTCGTCTACGAGCACCCGATCTTTGCGTTCGAGGAGGTCGATCTTGCTCCCGATGCTGTTCTCGGATCAGTGGGTGGGGGCAACGACCTGACGCGCGAGTGGTTCGTGGAGGAGCGTTTGATGATCGGAGCTCGCACGGTGGGAGCGGCGACGCGCGCGCTTGAGCTGAGCACCGACTTCGCCACACAACGCCGCCAGTTCGGCAAGGTGCTGTTCGACTTCCAGGGCGTCGAGTTCATGCTTGCCGACATGGCGGCGGAGCTGGCCGCGTCGCAAGCTCTGCTCTACAAGGTCTGCTGGCAAGCGGCGCGCACCGAGATGGACCCGAAGGACCTACACGCGCTTGCGAGCACGGTCAAGCTCTCCTGTTCCGAGATGGCAGGACGAGTGATAGATCGAGCCGTACAGATTTTCGGGGGCCGAGGCTACATGCGAGAGAACCCGGTAGAACGGCTGTGGAGGGAGCTACGAGTAGACCGAATCTGGGAAGGCACCTCCGAGATCCAAAGAGCCGTGCTAGGCAACCACCTACGCAAACGCTCCACCGACACCTTTACCGACTGGCCTACCGGCCGGCCACCGAGCTAGCCACCACCTTTGAACGCTGCCGGTCTCTGCATCCTCAGCCCCCGATTCGGTGGTCAGGACGCAAGCGTCCGAGTTGCAGGCCTGGAAGCGGTCAGCCTGACCGTCAAGCTTTCACGTTTAGGTTGCCGACCTCTGCGTCTTCAGCCCCCGATTGGGTGGGTCAAAGACGCAGCGTTCGAGTTGCGGGCGTGGACGCGTCTTGACCCGGTTCCACGAGAGCGTCGACTGCGACGCAGCCGTCGTGGGTCACCACCAGTGGGTTGATGTCAAGAGCGCCTAGATCGTTGCCCAGTTCGGTCGCAAGTGCGCTCAGTTTCAGGACCGCGTCCACCAGGGCGTCCGTATCGAAGGGGGCCGAGCCTCTCGCTCCGTCCAGGAGCGGGCGCACTTTCAGGCGATCAATTAGGCGCCGGGCTCGGGGTTCGTCTATGGGGTGCAACGCCGTCGCCCGGTCATGCAGAACCTCGATCAGGGTCCCGCCGGCCGACACGACCAGCACCGGACCGAACTGCGAGTCATTGACGATCCCAAGGCCCATCTCGACACCCGGCGGGGCCATCGCCTGCACGACTACATCGGGGCCGAGTCTGCGACACAGGTCTCGGTAGGCATCGGCCACCGCTCGGGCCGAGGTCAGGCCGAGCTTCACTCCCCCGGCCTCCGTCTTGTGCGCCAGTCCCTGCTTGTCCGACTTCAGCGCAACCGGGTAGCCGAGCTGCAACGCGGCGCGCAGAGCCTGGGCGACGCTGTGGACGCGGCGCGTTGCGATCGTCGGGATGCCGAAGTCCT
>Ga0136627_1000268_pt1 | contig 18516 bp, 16 predicted proteins | sample AntDrymUQ4892206_2_FD_104652 | JGI IMG/M metagenome (GOLD analysis project Ga0136627, IMG submission 104652) | Polar desert sand microbial communities from Dry Valleys, Antarctica - metaG UQ489 (22.06) | ecosystem: Environmental > Terrestrial > Soil > Desert | place: Antarctica: Dry Valley... | reverse complement strand
CGCTGGTGGAGCGCTGCGTCGAGTTGCTCGACCAGGCCGAGGCCATCAGGGACCTCACCAACTACCACTGGTGGCCCCAGGAGGCGTCATGACGTCCAAGCACTCTTAAACCGGATTCCGTATCAAGCATCAATTCCGGCGGCCTCACCTGGAGACCGTTGGCCCGACGATCAGAGCAATACCATGCGCTAGAGCCGTCGGAAGGCGGCATGCTGAAAGTCCCCGTAAGGGACGGGCTAGCAAGCGGAGTCGTAAGCCGGAGTGTGCTGAAGGGCGCGAAGCGTCGTGTTCAAAAAAAGACCGGGAGGGTGCAGGCTCTCCCCCGGTCGAATTGGGGGACGGACCAATAGACGGCCCGTCCCCCGGATGTTTCGTCTGCTACTACCTGCGGCGCAGGATAGCGTAGGTCAGGATACCCGAACCCACGAGCAGCGCGGCCGCCGGCAGAAGAATAGCCGGGCCACCGCTGGTCGGGAGGCCGCTGCCGGTCTCCTGTCCGCTGCCGGTCATCTCCATCATGGAACCCTCCATCATGGTCTCTTCCATCATGGTCTCTTCCATCATGGTCTCTTCCATCATGGTCTCTTCCATCATGGTCGTGTCCTGAGCCATCGCCATCGGCGCCAGGACCAGCATGGCCATAAAAGCGACCATTGCCAAGAGAATTATCCTCTTCATCCAGTCCTCCTTCTGTTTACTCTGTCTGTCAAGCGGCCTGCACTTCCTTCTCCAACCGAGAAGTTACCCACAGTGTACCGAACCGAAACGCAAAAGTCTCCAATATCTTAATGATTTTTAACAAATTTAACGAAGATTGCGCATTGGGCTGGGCTGCGGGGGCAGAAGGATTCGAACCTTCGGGCGTTTTGGCGCCTCTGGTTTTCAAGACCAGCGCATTCGTCCGCTCTGCCATGCCCCCCCGTGTTTCATGGGGGCATTATACGCGGCACGCCTCCGCGTAGAGCCTCTGGAAGGGTTCTCCGGGCACGACGCCGGCGAAGACGGACGGTTCGCCGAGGGAGGCCTGGACGCTCCGTATCTCGTAGTCCCCACCCGTGGTGCGCCTGGTCCAGTAGTAGCCGTGCCAACCCCGGGTCCGCATACCGTCCGCGTTGCGGTGGCGGTAGAGCCCGTAACTCTCCCCGGGCGGCTTCGGGCGGCGGGGTCTCTCCTGTCGAGGTTCGGGGGATCTCGGTTCCCTACACCTCGAAGGCCGAGGGGCAGAGGTCGTTTACCCCGCAGTCCCCGCAGGCCGGTTTGCGGGCCTTGCAGACGCTGCGGCCGTGCAGGATCAGGAGGTGCGAAAAGACTGTCCAGTCCCCTTTCGGAACCGTCTCCATGAGGTCCCTCTCTATCTTCTCCGGGTCCTTTCGGGTGGTAAACCCGAGCCTGTTCGAGAGCCGCCGGACGTGGGTGTCCACCACGACGCCCTCGTCTATGGAGAAGGCGTTGCCGAGCACCACGTTGGCCGTCTTGCGCCCGACGCCGGGCAGGGCCACCAGGTCGTCCATGGTGCGCGGCACCTCGCCGCCGTGGTCCTCCACGAGGGCGCGGGCCATGCCCCGCAGCGACTTTGCCTTGTTGCGGAAGAAGCCGGTTGGGCGGATGTCTTCTTCGAGCTCCGTGGGGTCGGCCCCGGCGTAGTCGGCGGCGGTGGGGTACCTGGCGAAGAGGTTCGGGGTTACGGCGTTCACCCGGACGTCTGTGGTCTGGGCGGAGAGGATCGTGGCGACGAGGAGCTCCAGGGGGTTCTTCCAGTCGAGCGCCGTGCGGGCGTCCGGGTAGGCGGACTTGAGACGCGCGATGGTCTCCTCGACGGGTGCTTTACCTTCCACGATGGCCGGGGATTATACCCTGGACTACACTGTCCCCGGAAGACGTCTCGCAGAGAGGGGAACCCAAACATGGCCGAAGTCGCCTTCGACTACACGAACCTGCGCGAAGTGGAGGGGGGGCTCGCGGACGGGAACCTCGACGGGGCAAGGCCCCGTCTCGAGGAAGCGGTCGATCGGCTTCTCGGGGATCCACCCGGCTTCATGCGGCTGCCGAAGACGCGGGAGTACGCCGAGGCTTCGGCGTCGGTGGCGGAGGAGATCCGGGGTTCGGGTGCGACGGATTTCATCCACGTCGGTATCGGGGGATCCGCCCTGGGCCCGATGGCTCTGCACCGGGCGCTCAACCACCCTTACTACAACGCGCTCCCGGGCCGCAGCGGGCCGCGGGTCCACTTCGCGGAGAACACGGACCCAGGGACGTTGTCCGCCATACTCGACATAGCCGACCCGGGCGGCACCTGGGTCAACGTCGTCACCAAATCGGGGTCCACGGCCGAGACGATGGCGAACTTCCTCGTCATCCGGGGCTCCCTGGTAGACACTTTAGGCTCATTCGGCTACCAGGGGCGCACCATCGCCACGACCGACCCCGAGAAGGGTTTTCTGAAGGAGATCTCCGAGCGCGAAGACCTCCGCGTGCTCCCCATCCCCGCCGACGTCGGAGGCCGCTTCTCCGTCCTCACCCCCGTTGGGCTTCTCCCGGCCGCCGTGACGGGCCTCGACGTGGAGGCCCTGCTAACCGGCGCCGCCCAGTGCGTGGACGAGGTGCAGGAACAGGGGGTGGAGCACCCGGCGGTCGTCGGTGCGGCCATGCACTACCTGATGGACAAGGAGCGCGGGCGCAACGTGCGGGTCATGATGCCCTACGCCGACTCTCTAGAGCGTCTCGCCGCGTGGTTCGTCCAGCTCTGGGCGGAGTCGCTCGGCAAGGAGGGCAAGGGCTCCACCCCGCACGGGGCCGTCGGCACCACGGACCAGCACTCCCAGGTCCAGCTCTACATGGAGGGGCCGCAGGACAAGGTAATCGAGATCGTCGAGGTCGGGGACCACCCCCGCGACCTGACCATCCCCGAAGCCTACGAGGACCTCGAAGGCGTCGGCTACCTCGGCGGCCACACCATGGCCGAACTCCTGAACGTCGAGTGCGACGCCACGAGAAGGGCCCTCACCGAGGCCGGCCGCCCCAACTCGACCATAAAGCTCGGAGCCGTAAACGAAGAGAACCTCGGCTACCTCTTCCAGGCCCTCGAAGTACAGACCGCCGTGTCCGGCGTCCTCTACGGAGTAAACGCCTTCGACCAGCCCGGTGTCGAGGCGGGGAAGGAGATCACGTACAAGAGGATGGGAAGGCCAGGTTACTAGGTTTCAGGTTCTAGGCTTCAGGTAAGGGTCGGCGAGGCCCGGCGGACAGACCGGCAACGAAGCGGTTGGTCGAAGCCCTGATGGCGGGAACCAGAACCTCTGTTCCGTTTCCGACCCGGCTACGCACCCGCTGGTCGGTGTCTACGGCCAAACCAGATCACGCCACAGAGACACTTCGTGCGAAATGCTGATACCTGATGTCTCGAGCCTAGAACCTGAAGCCTAGAACCTACTTCGCCGCTATTCCGAAGACGACCGGGGCCGCTTTGCCGTGCAGGGGGTCTCTCTCCCTGTCGCGGACCACGCGCCAGAGGGACGGGGCTTTCCGGCGCAGGTCGGCAAAGGCGCGGTTCCGCTCCACGTCGTCGGCGAGGAGGATGCCACCGGGGCGGAGGTGGGACCAGGCGGCATCGAACTCGCGGCGCATGTTGCGGCGGGTGTGGAGGCTGTCGTGGATGAAGAGGTCCACGGGTCCGGTCTCGCGGAGAAGGCCCGGCAGGACGCGCCTGCTGGAGCCACGATGGAGTTGCCATCCTTCCCGGAGTCCGTCGGGTACGGCGACGCCCCAGAAGCGCTCGTACTCCCTTCTGAGGGGCGGCAGGTCAACGCTGTGGAGCGTCCCGCGGCCGTTCTGTTCCAGGGCTTTCAGCATGAAGGCCGAGCTGACGCCGTAGGCCACCCCGGTCTCGACGACCGCCTCGGGTGTGGTGAGGCGGCAGGCGAGGTAGCACAGGCGGGCGAAGAGCGAGTCGGCGGCCCAGCGCTGGCTAAAGGCGTCTCCGGCCCGGATCTCGCCGAGCAGGCGGCGGGTGCGTTCCTCGACCTCCTCCAGGGCCGGTTCGGCCAGGATCTCCGCCGCCCGACCCGGCTCGTCCTCCAGGCTTCGCAAAGCGTTCTCCCAACCCACCGTTTCGTCCGCCGGAACCGCCGGGCCGGAGAGCCGTTCCAGGGCGAGGTCGGCGTAACCGGCCGATCGGTCAAGGAACTCGTAGGGTCGGCGGGGGAGCAGGGAGAGGAGCAAGGCGAGGGTCTTGAGGCGCTCCGGGGTGCGCACGGGCATACGCGCGGTCTCTCCGTTCGTCGGGGCGGGGCCGTCCAATGGTAGGGCAAAGGGGAGCCGTCCGTCGGGGGCAGGTATAATGGGGGTTCGTCGGAAGCGGAGAGAGGAAATTTTTCCTATGAAATGGCTCCAGGTCTATGGTCTGCCCCGTCTACCGCTGTTCCTGGCGAGGTGGGCGATGAAGCTCGGGCTGCCGGGCCCGACGTGGTACAAGTGGAAGGCGGCGAGTGCCGGGACCGGGGTTATTCTGGACGAGATGATCCGGGCCGCCGACGACCTCGGTTACGACGGCCAGAAGGTCGGAAAATTGGCTATGAGCCGCATCGGCCAGAAGCAGGGCTCGGATTTGCGCGAGCAACTAAACGTCACCACGATGAAGGACTCCGTGGACGTGGTCATGCTCGCCAACCGCTTCTTCGACATCGAGATCACGCTTACCGAGACTAAGGACGGCGAGTACGTCATAAACGCCGATCGCTGCCCCTGGTTCGGCGGGATGGGCCACGACGGAGTCCCCGGCTGGGACGTGAAGCCCTGCGCCGCCTTCTCCACCTACGAGAAGGCCATGGTAGAAGCGATAAACCCGAACGTGAAGTTGTCCTATACCGAGAAACGCACAACCGGCGGCCACACCTGCCGCGGCGTCTACCAGTACAAGGACCAGGAACTCGGCGACGGCCCGGCCGAAGGCGTCCAGCCCGAGATGGTCAGCATCGGACGGAAGCCCAAGAAATAGAGCGCCCGGTCTAAGGCCTACGCCTCTCGAAACCCGGCGGCTCCCACTACTGGAACTCGACGCCGGGCAACTCTAGCCGGAAGGTGTCCTCTGCGAACTCCTCGTCGTAGGAGATCTCCGTAATCTCCGCAACGCGGAACTCCACGCCGTCGAGCCTGGCCGCCACGCGCAGCAGCGTCCCGATCTCTCTGTCCACCAGGAGCACGTGGTCGGTGGTCCCCTCCATCGAAGCATTGTAGCCGTGGAAGATGGCCGGCGGGTAGCCCCACGAGACGGTGGCGACGAGCACCTCCACGGCCTCCTTACCCACCACGGTCGCCCTCCGGCCCGTTCTGTGGACGGTCGCGTCGTCGAGAAGGGCGTAAGAAAACAGGTCCTCCGAGGGGACGAGCATGAATGAGAGGTCCGTATAGGGATCCTGATGGGGCCATTCTTCCGCGCCGGGGGGAACGTAGATGGCCGTCCCCGGTGGCTCGTAGACCCACCGCGGTCCTTTCGAGCTGCCGAACACGACGCAACGGAGCATCGAACCATCCTGGGTGCGCCACTCTTCACGCCAGCGGTCGGACCGCTCGTGCCAGAGGCGGACCACCTGCCTGGAGTCTTCGTAGGCCCGGAGGAAGTCCTCCCTCGGAGGCCGCCGCCACCCGCCTCCGTCCTCGCGCACCATTCCGAAGCCGGACCCGTGCGCGAAACGCCAGTCTACGTAGCGTCGGTTGGCTTCTTCTGCCACGTCCGCGTGGACCGTGTGCACGACCATCGTGCGTACCGACTCGTAACGCTCACCGGCTTTGAAAAGCGATTCGTAGACCTCTTCGGAATCGTCGTTCGGACCGGCCATCGTCCAAAGGTAACCGCCCCCGGCGGCGTCCGCAACTCCCTGCAAAGCACCGGCTACGCCAGCGGGTAGTGGTACCGCTTGAGAAGCGGCACCGTCAGGGCGGTGACGAGCTTCTGGTCGCGGGGGCTCATCTTCTCCGTCCAGGCCTGGTCCTGTTTGAGTTCGACGGCGCCGGTGTCGAAGCGGTTGGGGTTGCCCGAGACGGTGTGGCTGATGCCGAGCTTGACCTCCCGCTCCCCGACGAGGGGCAGCTCCGCGCCTTCTTCCCCGACAAGCTTCAGCATGGCCTCGAAGCTGGCCCGCGGGTCGGCGATAAAGTCCTCGTAGCGGAGGCGGAGGTACTTCTCCGGGGACTCGCGCCACAAGGCTTCGATAGCGGCGTTCCATGCGTCCCAGAGGACGGCGCTCTGGGCCGGGGTCTTCTGGTGCATGAACTCGCGGTCGGCGCTGTCGGGCTGGCGCTTCTTTTTGGCCCAGGAGTAGGCGGTGGCCCGCGGGTCGCGGACCAGGTGAAGGACGCGCAGGTCTATGCCGGGGACCATGCCCAAAGCGTAGCCGTAGGCCGGCTCCTTGGAGGTGTCAACGACCACGCGGCTGCCGGAGACGGAGCGGATGGACTTGTAGAGCCGTCCCGTATTGTCCAGGAACTTGCCGAGGCGAGCCAGGATCTTCTCCCTGCCGCCCTCCGTCAGCATGAGCGGGATGTGGCGGGTGCGGGCACCAGAGTACTGAAGGCGCATCATCTCGCGGGCGAGCCCTTCGTTCCGGCCGCCGAACTCCTCGTCGAAGACGGGACCCCAGAAAGGGCACTCCCGGGCGGGCCTGCCGCAGCCGCAGAGCCTGTTCTCTATGAGGGCGTGCTTCCAGATAAAGTTAAGTTCTCCGCCGGAGAAGAAGCCCTCGACCTGCCCCAGCGTGTTCGCCAGGATCGTGCTCCCGCTCCGCCCGAGCCCGGCGACGTAGAGGACCTTTACAGGGGCGTTATCCACGGCCCTCTCCCCCACCGCGGAAGCGCGCCGGGAGGTAGCGCTTCGCGACGTTCCAGAACGCGCCGAGGAACTCCTTGTCGGTATCAGAGAGGCCGAAGAGGAAGAGAAGGGCGAGGAACACGACGCCCAGGAAGCCGCCCATTACCATCACGTTCGGGATCGGCCCTCCGGGGAGCGTGACGAAGAGCGTGATCGCGTACGTCGCGCCAGCCGCTATGGCGCCCGCGGCCAGCGGCTTGAGCCAGGCGAGGTTGAAGGGCCAGAAACCAAGGCGCCACTTTACGGCGGCCATCGTGCCCGTGTTCTCCGTGATGATGGCCGTGGCCATCCCGATCGCGGCGCCGAGGATCTCGTAGCGAGGTATGAGTATGAGGCTGACGACAACGCCGGTGACGGCCGCGACGGAGGTGGCGATCATGGCGAAGTTCTGGTTGCCGGTCATGGCGAGCATCCGGGGCGCGGGGCCGACCGAAGAGCTGTAGAGCTGCGCGACGGCGACGATGACGAGCGCTGTCACGCCCTCGCTGAAGCGTTCGCCGAAGACCGACATCACCTGCGGGGCGAAAACCACTATCACCAGAAAGAGGGCGAAGGCGCCGGTGAAGATCCAGCGCGAGACGTCCTTGTAGAGCCGCCCCATCTCCTCCCTGTCCTGCCTCGCGTGGAGGCCGGAGATTATGGGGGAGAAGATGCCCGAGAAGGCGAAGCGCACGGCCGTGAGAAAAGTGGCGGTGCGGGCCGCGGCGTTGAAGATGCCGACAGGTGCCCCGGCGGCGAAGGCGCCCAGGATCAAGATGGCCGACCAGTTGTTGAGGTACTGCGCCCCCTGCGTGATGCTCATGGGCACCGAGACCCCGAAGAGCGCTTTTGTCTCGAACTTTGTCTGAGCCCGCCGGTCGAAGAGGGGCGGGAAGAGCTTTCTCAGGTAGTAGAGCCCGGCGAGGCCCGCGAGGAACATCGCCAGGGCGTAGGCGGCTATCACCCCGATAATGCCGGCCCCGAGCACGTAGCAGGCCCCGACAAAGAGAAGGAAGAGGCCGGGGCGAATGAGCTGCTGGACGTAGGCCGCGTAGGTGACGGTCTGGAAGCCCTGGGTGGCCCAAGCGGTCATGCTCATAAAGACGAAGAACGGCAGCACGAACGCGAAAGCCCTGAGCACCATGACCATCTCCGGCGCGTCCCTCGGCAGGCGGTCGGCTATCAGCCCGGCGCCGAAGAACATGACAGCAGAGAGCACGAGGCTTATGGAGAGCGTGATCAGGAGCGTTTGCACGATGGTCCCCCGCACCCTCGCCTCGTCCCCGTGCTCGCGGTGATGCGCGACGTAGCGCACCACCCCGTTCTCCATCCCGAACCTGGACAGGATGTGCACCCCGTTGACCACGGCCACGCCTAAAGTGTAGAAGCCGTAGAACTGCGCCCCGAGAAGCCGGGCGACGGCAACCTGCGCCACGTACCCGAGCACGCGCCCGACACCCTGACCCGCCGTGCTGATGCCGGCGCCGCGCGCCACCCGCGCCACGTAGGTGTCGTCCCCTTCTCCCGGACGCCCACCGCGCGCTTCGCCGGACGGCGTCACCGGGGGCGCTTCCGCCTCAGGTTCGGGCGCGGAACCCTGGCCAACCGTGGGCCTGAGCTCGTCTCGTTTGGGGTTCTTGTCCTCGTTCACGGCACGAGATTATAGGGGTTTTCATACCGACGAAAAGCCCCACGCGGAAAGCCCCTAGCCATCCAGGGAGCCGCCCGCGTCTGCAAGTACGTAGTCGTCGAACATGCGCCGGACGCGGTCCGGGTCCTCGCCGGCCAGATCTCTTTTTGTTTCGGGGTCGTTCTGGAGGTCATAGAGGTGGGGTTCCGAGCGGTCTTTGCGGGAGAACATGAGGTAGCGGTCGTCGCGGGCCCAGACGTGGTCGGCGTAACCGAGGGTGAAGTGGTCCCTGGGCGGGAGCTCGCCGCCCTCCATCAGGACGGAGAGGTACTGGCCGTCCATCCGCTCCTGGGGGAGCAGGCCGAGGATGCCGAGGATCGTGGGGGCGACGTCGTGGGTGGAGGCGAAAAAGTCGCTGGTCCCTCCGGCGCCGAGGCCTTCAGGGTGCCGGATCATGAACGGTATGTCCGTGAGCTCGGGCCAGAGAGCGTTGAAGGGCTTGCCCGTAAAGCCGTGCTCCCCGAGCGCGACCCCGTGGTCGGAGATGACGACGACCACGGTGTCGTCCAGACGTCCCGCCTCCCCCATCTTGTCCAAGAAGCGCCCGAACCAGCGGTCCACCATAGTCACCTCGCCCGCGTAGAGCGCCCGCATCCGCTCCAGCTCATCCTCCTCTATCCACTCCGAACCGCCGTAGTTGGGGACGATGGGGTCGGGCCCGTCGTAGCCTTCTGAGTACATGTTCGCGTACTCCTCGGGCGGGTCCCAGGGCTCGTGCGGGTCGAAGGAGTCGAGCACGAGGAAGAACGGCTGCCCCTCCCCGGAACGCTCCATAAACTCCATCCCCCTGGCAAAGAGGCGCGGGGCGAAATAGTCCTCTTCCGTCTTGCGGTCGCGGGTGTTGGCGACGTACTGCTGGACCTTGCTGACCATGGCCTCGTCGTTGCCGGGGACGGTGTTCCTCTCGACCACTTCCTTGGGGGCCATGGACTTCGGGCGGTAGCGGTCGCGTTCGTTGCCCCGGATCCAATCAAACACCCGGAAGCCGCGCTGGAAGTTCATGGAAGGGTGGAACATCGGCTGGGTGTCCGAGTAGAGGGCCGTGTTGTAGCCGGCGGCGACCAGCGTCTCCGAGAGCGTCACCTGGTCCTCGGGGATCGGCTGCCAGCCGGCCGGCTGGAAGGTCTCCCCCGGCAGCTCCACCCTGTTCCTGAACGGGAAGGTCCTCAGGCCCGTGTGGATGGCCCGCCGGGCGCAGATGGTCGGCAGGGACTCAGGGTAGGCCCGGGTGAAGCGGAAGCTCTCGCCCGCGAAGGCGTCCAGGTTGGGGGTCCTGACGCGGTCGTTCCCGTAGACGCCAAGATGATCTTTGCGCAGGCTATCCAGGATCACCAGTACTACGTTCATGGTCTTACCTCCGAAACAGAAGTGTCCGCGCCCCGGTTTCACGGCCCGGGCGCCGCGGCATATTCTAGAGCAAACGGGCCGCATGGCCGGCCCACGGCCCGAAATCGTATGAAAAGGGTCGGGCGATGTGGGACCGCCCGCCGGGAAGCACCTGGTGGAGAGACAGAGAGATTGACGGCGACAGCGTTGATGGCGCTGGCCGATGGGTCGCTCTCAGCCCGTACCAGTGCAGATGGCTAGTACGCTCCCTCGCGGCGCAGGACGGCGCCGAGGGTCTTGAGGATGATCTTGAGGTCGAAAGAGAGCGACCAGTTCTCCATATAGTAGAGGTCCAGGCGGACCATGTCCTCGAAGGAGAGGTTGCTCCGGCCGCTGATCTGCCAGTACCCGGTCATCCCAGGGACCGCGCCGAGCCGCCTCTTGTCCTCTTCTTCCATCTTCAAGAAATCCCGCACCGGCAGCGGCCTCGGTCCGACGAGGCTCATCTCCCCCTTGAGCACGTTGAACAGTTGCGGCAGCTCGTCGATGCTCCAGCGCCTGAGGAAACCCCCAACGCGGGTCACGCGGGGGTCGCGCCTCATCTTGAAGACGGCGCCCTCCGCCTCGTTCATGGCCTCCAACGGCTCCTGAAGGTCCTCGGCGTCGGCCCGCATCGACCGGAACATGAAGCAGATAAGGGTCTTCTCGTCCGCCCCCACGCGCTTCTGCCGGAAGAGCACGGGCCCCGGCGAGTCGAGCCTGACAGCGATGGCGATGGCGATGAACAGTGACGCCAGGAGCAGGAGTCCTGACGCCGAGACGGCCACGTCGAGGGCGCGCTTGAGGGCGCGCTGGTGGTTGTCCAGTTGGGGATAGCGGACGTCCAGGAGCGGCATGCCCATGCCCTCGGAGAGGATGGTCCTGCCGCGCATCAGGGCGAGGGCGCCGGGCACGACCCGTAAAGGTACCCCGCGAAGGCGCACCGAGTGGAGCAGCCCCAGGAGCTCGTCGTCCGGCAGCCGCTCGGCCCCGGCGAGGACGACCACGCGCGCGTCCGTGCTGTCGAGCGCGGAGCGCAGCGCAGCCAGGTCCGCCACGCTGCCATCCAGGTCCACCTCGCCGGCCAGGACGTAGGCACCGGGGGCCATGGCCCGCAGCACCCGCCTCCGGTCGGGCTCCCGGCCGGCCACCAGCACGGGGGTCTGGCCGAGGCCGCGCTGGTAGACCCGCGCCACGCCACGCTCGAAGAGCAGCCTCATCACGGAGGCGGCGAAGAGCGCGAGCGAGGCGGCGACGAGGACGACCGCGGGCCCGAGCCCGCTCTGCGGGTAGACCGCGGTCCCGGCGAGCGCGAGCCCCGCCCAACAGAAAGAGGCCCCGATAAAGGCCCCCGGGTTCCTCCGGACCGGCGCCCTGTCGTAGAGTCGAAAGGCGGCGAAGACCACCACCCAGACGCCGACCAGCAACGGTGCCAGTGAGATGACCCGGTCGGTCCCGTCATCACCGGGAAGCCGCAGCGCCCCCAGCAGGCCGGAGAAGAGCGCGGCGGCGTCCAGGGCCGCCAGCACCACAACGCTCAGCGAGCGCCGCAGAGACTTGAAGCCGAGCAGCTTTTTCAGGATGTTTTTCGAGAGCAACACACGCACCTACGGGGACGGATTATAGCGTCCGTGCCAGGGTAGACCTCCGAAGAACAATGACCCCACGCTGCGGCGCCCTCTTCGACTAGAAAGGTTGCCGGCTCAGTTGCTCACCAGGTACCTCTCGCCGCACCTTCTGTCCTCGCGACAAAAAGCCTCTTTGGGTGAGATCCTGTCGTATTTATACACCCGGGAGTCAATCTTGATGCCCTTCCGACGCGCCGCGGTGCCCACGTAATGGTTGCGGGTGACCTGTAGCCCCGCGCCCCCGTAGGGCGAGCCGTCGGGGTTCGTCTCCGGGTATCGGTAGAAAGCCGTATGGAGATGCACCCTGCCGACCGCGATGTTGCCCCCTCCGCTATCGCCGGCGTAGCCGATCACGGTGTCTCTCGTCACCTCGTCGCCCTTGCTCAGGCCGCTTCTCAGGGCCTCCAGATGCGCCGAGAGGTTGACGTACTTCCCATCGCACGATTTGATCGAAACGAAGATCCCGTAGTCCGCGTGGGTCTGGTTGCGGCCGGCAAAGGTCACGCGCCCGCACTTGAAGGGCGAGAAGACGGAGTTCCACCTGTCGAGCGGATAATCTACGGCGAATTTGTCGTTGGTGTTGCGCGGCTCGGTGCATCGGCCGTAGCCGAGGTCGCCGTGGGTGTACTGGCCCCAGAAGTTCGGGATGCCGATCGTGCTCCACCCGGTCGGGATGCCGTCGCCATCGCTACCGTTAGCCTTGGAACCGTGCTGGGTCTGCACGAAGAAGCCGGGGTCTGCCCTCCAGCACCCCTCGGCGATGCGCTCCTCGCCGCCTCCCTTCGTGGTGGCACGCGTGGAGGTGACCGAAGACCCGTCTTCGGTGGTGGAGTTTTCGGGGACCTTCTCGTCCTCCTGGCGTTCCACCGCGCGCGCGTCCGCGCCTGAAGGGTACAGCGCCCCCGTCGAGTTGGCCCCCGGCAACCCGAGCGAGCCCGCGGATCGCGACGGTTGCTCGAAGCGCACGTCGGAGAGCAGCTCCCTGCTGCCTGCGTCCAGGCCCCGCCCTTCCGGATCATCGGCGTAGACGTTGATCTTGTAGACGCGACCGTTGACCGGCACGTAGACCGCGGTGTAAGGGGTGCTGCCGGGTATCGCCCCGACCGCCACGCCCTCGTGCTCCCTAGCGACGTCCACCGTCTCGCGCTCCAGGGACAGGTCCGGATAGTCGTCCAGAACCCCCTCGACCTCGGCTTCGATGTCTTCGGGCGCCAACTCGTAGGCCAGCGCTACCCGCAGCGCTGGCTGACCGCCGTGGTCGTGCGCCGCGTCGGTGTCCGGGTACCAGAGGGTGTACCCGTAGGTGTCGTCGTAGGTGTAGGGCTCCCGCTCGACGTTCCACTCCGCCGGGTGGACGACCGCCGCCCCGACGGCCTCACCCCCCGTCTTCCGGGTCGTATCGGAAGGTTCCTGGGCCTCCGCGCCGGTGCCCGCGGCCACCATGACTGAGACCACTGCGAGGAACACGAAACCCAATATCTTGTTGCGCATCTCCCCCTCCAAGGAATATGTGCTGTAAGCCTGACCATTATCGGACAAAAGTTTCGATATGTTAAGGGATATAAGTTACATTTGTTATCTCTTTCGAGATCCCACCCCCTCCCGCCACCGCTGCGCGAGGACGCGGGCCAGAAACAGCGGGTTGCCGAGCAGGTAGCGACGCCACAGCCGGCGGGGCTCGACGAGGAGACGGGCGAGCCACTCGAAGCCGTTATCGGTGAGGAGGCGCGGGCCTCGCCGGAGCCGCCCGGAGGCGTAGTCGAAGACGGCCCCGCCGGTCAGGGCGACCCCGACGTCGAGCCTGCGGTGGTTCTCCATCAGCCAGCGCTCCTGCAGGGGCATGCCGAGACCGAGGAAGAGGACGTCGGGCCTCGCGGCGTTGATCTCCGCCACCACGGCCTCGTTCTCGGTGCTTCCAACCCGGTGATCGAAGAAGCCGTGCCGGACGCCAACGATTTTCAGGTCCGGGTGCGACCTCCGAAGCCTTGCCGAGGCTTCTTCAGCCACGCCGGGACGGGCGCCGAGGAAGAAGAGAGAGAAACCTCGTTCCTCGGCGAGGGCGGCGAGGCGCGGGAGCCAGTCGGCGTAGGTGATCCTCCCGGGAAGACGGTCTCCGAGCATCCTGGCCGCCAGCCTCACGCCCGCCCCGTCGCAGAAGACGACGTCCGCCGCTGCGAAGAAGTCCCGGAGCCCCTCGTCCTCGTGGAGGAGGTTGAGGCAGTGGGCGTTGACGTTCAGCACGATCCCGCCCCGGCGCCGGACGAGGCGCGTTACCTCCGCGTGCAACCCCTCGGCGGTGATCCGGTCCACCCCGACCCCGAGCACCCCAAACCGCCCGCCGCGGCTCACACCCGGCTTCCGAGGGCGCGCAGTATGGACGCCTCGATCTCCCGGAACCGGACAGGCCACGAGTTCTCCCGCGCCAGACGCCCTCTCGCCCGGGCCCTTTCGTCAGTCTCCGTCTCCGGAAGGCTCTGCAAGGCCCCGACGAAACCCTCCGGCCCGTCGGCGAGGTACACGTGCTCGGAGAGATCTTCCATCGCCGGAAGCGGTGAGGCCACGACGGGGCGGCTCGTGGCGAGGCACTCGTAGGTCTTGGCGGGCGAGATCGCCCGCGTGAGGCCGTTGATCCTGTACGGCAACACGAAGGCGTCCACGCCGGCGAGCGCCTCCGGCAACCTTCCGTGGGACACCTCTCCCCGGTACTCCACGTTTGGTTCGTCAGCCAGATGTCTCTCTGCGGGGTCGAGCACCCCGACCAGCCGCAACCGGAAGCCGGCCCGCGCGACGGCCCGGAGAACGCCAAAGTCCACCCGCCTACGGTCCGCGTCCCCGAAAAAGCAAACCGTTCGCGGCGGCAGGGCGGGGGGATGCTCCTGGAGGGCGGCGAAGTGTTCGTAATCCACGGCCGGGCCGCTGAGCGAGGCGTCCGGCCTGAGGCGCCGGGTCCTTTCGAGGAGGGGCTTCGAGGTGCAGGAGACGAGGTCGGCCCGCGTGAGGAGCTCGCGTTCGGTGTCCGTTATGTCCTTCGGGACGTGGGGAAATTGCTCGTAGTCGTCCGCGCAGTCGTAGAGGACGAGGCGGGGATCGAGGGCGGAGATCAAGTCCAGCGTCGTGCGGGTCGGCGGGTAGGCGACGACGATGGGCCTCACGCCCACGGCCCTCTCCAGGTCGCGCGCCACCCGGGGCAGGAAGAACCTCCGGTTCGCCGCCCTGAAGACCCGTAGGGTCGGCGGCAACACGAGCGGGGGGTACACGAGGGGCCCGCCGTCCCCGGCCCGCCCGGCCCCTGACCCCCGGACCCTCGCGCCGACCTTCGCGAGCGCGGACGGTCGGGGATTGGCAAGGCCCGTGGTCTCGACGAAGACGGTCGGGTGGCCTGCGCGGGCGAAGAGCGTCGCGACCGTCTGGTGGCGCTGCCAGAGGAAATTCCACCGGACGCCGGAGAGGACGACGACGGGGGTTTTCGTCACGGCAGTCCCCGCTATCCCCGGGTCTCCGCGCCCATCAAGTCGAGAGCTCCGGCGGTGTCGGGCATGGGACCTGCGCCGTAGACCCGGTCGAGCCCGAAGAGGCCCAGGACCTCTACGGCCCCCTCCAGCCGCTCCCCGCTCACCCGACTGCGCCACCCGTCCACGGACGGACGCTCCCCCCAACGGCTGGTAAGGGAGGGACGTCCGAGTTTTCCGAGGACCCCATCGTCGAAATCCCGCCCAACGAACGCGAACAGGCGCCGCAACTCCGGTTCGGGGTCGAGGACGAGGTTCTCGTAGAAGCAGAGGTGGATGGCGCCCGGCGAGAATTGCCTGAGGGGCACGTGGTTGTCTATGCACCACAGGAAGAGGTGCCGCTCGAAGGGGTCGCGGGCGGCCCGGATGCGTTCCTCAACCGGCAGGAGGTGGTCTTCGACGAGATCCCCCTGACCCATCGCCTCGTCGAGGTTGTCCCGCCACCCGAGCGCGAGACGGGAGGAGACGACGGCGCACGGGTGCCGCATCAGCAGCACGATGGGCATCCCGGGGAAGTTCTCCGCGAGCCAGCCGAGCAGCAGGTTCGCCCTTATGTCCTTCACCAGGCGCCGCCGGGCCACGAGGGCGCCGCCCCGGTCGGTCCAACCGCTCCGGAGTTGGCCGGTTACGGCCTTCCGGGCGGGTTCGAGGAACTCTTCGCGCCGGTCCCCGGGCCTCAGGTATTGCTTGCTCCCGAAGCCGCGGAAGTCCTCGACCTTTCCAGGGTGGAACGGCTCGAAGACCTGGCGGTAGCCTGAGTCGTGGTTGACGAGCCCAGAGAGCCAGGTCGTCCCGCTGCGCCCGCTCCCGGCGAGAAAGACCGTCTCGGTGTGGTCCCCCCTGGCGAGGTCGAGGCCGCCGAGGAGCCTTCGCAGAGAGGCTCCGGCCGCCGACAGACCAACGTGGCCCCGCACCAGGACCCGCTTAGCCCGGGGTCGTCTCGTCCGCGGACCCGCCGGCGGCCTTCGGGGGGTCGCCCGTCTCCCGGGCCAGCCGCACGGCGGAGGCGGCGAGGACGAAGAAGAACAGCGTCGAGGCCGGGAGGTACCAGTGCCACTCGACGACGGAGGAGACCAGGTAGACCACCATGCCCGCCACGACGCCGGAGAGCAAGAGCCGTTCCTCCCCCTCCGGCCGGCGCCGCCAGGCGGCCCGCGCGGTAAAGGCCAGGAGGACGACCACGAAGGCCACGAGGGCCAGGAAGGCGAAGATGCCGGTCTCGGTCAGCTGTTCCAGGTAGAGGTTGTGAACCTGTTTGACGCCCTGCACGCCCGGCCGGCCTTCGAGCCAGGTGTACTGGAAGGTGCCGGCCCCGGTCCCGGTGAAGGGGTTTTCGAGCCAGACCTCCCAGGCCAGTTTCCAGTAGTCCGCCCTGAAGCCGACCCCCAGGGAGACGAGCCTCTGGGCGGCGTTCCCCCCCCGGTCCGGGTTGCTGAAGACCTCGCGCGCGGCCCCGCCGAGGCCGCCGTACCCCGTCACCAGGAGGGCGGCGAACGCCGCCGCGGCCACGGCCGCGCCGATCCCCACGGCCGCGCCGAGGTAGCGCCGGGCGACGGCCGTAAGCTCGTAGCGGGAGGCGAGGTACGCGTAGGCGGCCTGCAGGACGAAGGCGACGATGAAGGCCAGGATCAGGTCGTCGCGCAGGACTAGCCCGTCGGCGACCTTCTGGCCTGGGGCGGCCCTGGGATCGAGGAGCGAGCCCAGGCCCTGCATCCGCCACCAGAGCCAGGCGCCCGGGATGGAGACGAGCAGCAAGTTGGCGAGCATCTGCAGCCGGTTGGCGCCCAGCACGAAGAGGACGCCGAGGCCTACCCCGAACGACCCGATGCCGCCCCGGGAGAGCGTCAGGTAGAGCGTGACGATGGAGCCGAGCAGGAGCACGGCGTAGAGCCCCCGCAGGACGGGGTTGCGCAGCTCGGTCATCCGCGAGAGCGCCAGCACGGCCCCCATGCCCAGAAGGACCGCGGCCGTGTTGGGGTACCCGAGGGTCGAATCTACCCTGTAGCCGTCAATGGAGTTTATCTCGTAGTCGTCCGGGTAGGTCTTCTGCAAGATCCCGTATCCGGCCACCACGGCCACCGCCAGGCCGAGGCCGTCCACCAATGATTCCACCTGCCGGTAGCCCGGCAGGGAGCCCCGGGCGAAGGCGCTCGCGCCGACGACGGCCGCCAGGAGCAGCAGGAGCAGGGCGAACCAGTACGAGGTCTCCCAGAACGCGCCCAGCACCGCCGCCAGGGAGACCACCAGCGCCCATCCAAGACGCGGCACCGCGACGTCCACGGCCAGGGCTATGGCGAAGGCCGCCAGGTACATCGAGGCCCTGAGAGCCTCCTTTATCGTCTCCGTCTCGCTTATCGTCCAGATCATGGAGAGCCCCTTCACGAGAACGAGGGCCGCGAGGAGCGAGATCATGACCCACCCCTCCCGCGGCACCCCGCCATAGAAGCCGCGCAGGAGCAAGGTCGCGAAGAGCAGCCACAGCACGCCGGCGGCGACGGGAAGCCACAGCGCGTCGTCGTACAGGCCGTTGCCCATGAGCCCGAACACGGTCGCGCCGACGAGCGAGAGCACCGCAAAGGCCTTGAAGACGCCGAGCAAACGCCCGGGACGCCAGCCCTTCTCGCCGTCCTCGCGGCCCGCATCCAAGAGGCGGTCTGTGTAGCTCTCGCCACGCCTCGCCCCCTCGCGGCTGGAGATGTTCCCGGGCATGACCATCGCGTAATGGTACACGTGGGAGGAGGCGAAGCGGGGGACGGGCGTGCCCGTTCCCTTCGCCGCGGTACCGGCGAGACGGTGGCGGACGATTTGCAACCCCCTGATCACCGGCCCGCCGCCGGAATTGGGAGGCCGGCGGTAGTCCTTGCAACTCCGGAGACCGCCAGCCTCGTCGGGCCTGGGGCGGCCTTCAATCCCCCACCCGGTCTCGGTCGGGTCCGGAGGGCGGCCGTCAGTCTCGCGGGGTCTCTCCGGCGGCGGTCCGGGCGCTGGGCTCCGCGGCGGGACCCTCTCCGGCGGCGAGCCTCACGGCCACGGCGGCGAGGACGAAAAAGAACAGGGTCGGAGCCGGGATGTACCAGTGCCACTCGAGAAACGAGGAGACCAGGTAGACCACGAGCCCGGCCACGAGGCCCGCCAGGAGCGGCCCGTCCTCTCCTGCCGATTCCGACGACCGCCAGGCGGCCCGTGCGGTGTAGCCCACCAGCAACGCCACGAAGCCCAGCAGGGCCAGGAACCCGAACACCCCGATCTCGGTCAGTTGCTCGAGGTACAGGTTGTGGACCTGCCTGACGTCGTTGGTGTCCGAGCGCTCTTGGAGCCAGGTGTAGTGAAAGGTCCCGGCGCCCGTGCCCGTCAGTGGATGTTGCTTCCAATCCTCCCAGGCCACCCTCCAGTACTCCGCCCTGTAGCCCGTGCTCAAGGAGCCGAGCCTCCGGCCGGCGTTCTCCGTCTGGGCCGGGTTGCTCGTGAGCTTTTCGTAGGCTT
>Ga0136627_1000267_pt1 | contig 18518 bp, 12 predicted proteins | sample AntDrymUQ4892206_2_FD_104652 | JGI IMG/M metagenome (GOLD analysis project Ga0136627, IMG submission 104652) | Polar desert sand microbial communities from Dry Valleys, Antarctica - metaG UQ489 (22.06) | ecosystem: Environmental > Terrestrial > Soil > Desert | place: Antarctica: Dry Valley... | reverse complement strand
GCCGACCACGCTGCCCTTGCCGCTCTCGAGCAGGGGCGCGAGCGAGGCCGCCAACGCCTTGAGGGAGAAGGCGCTGGTGGTGAAGGCCTGGACGGCGCTCTCGGAAGGGGTCTCGAGGAAGCGCCCGCCGAGAGCGTCCTCCGGAGCGAAGGCGATCGCGTGGAGTACGCCGTCGAGAGTGCCCCAGCGAGACTCGAGGTCGCTCGCCAGGGCCTCGAAGTCCTCGGGCTTGTTGACATCGAGCTCGAGCACGTCGGGCGTGGAGGGGAGGCTCTTGGCCGCGCGCTCGGTGAGCCTGCGGGCGCGGCCGAAGCTCGTGAGCACCACCTCCGCCCCCTGGCGCTGGGCCTGCTCGGCCACCGCATAGGCGATCGAGCTCTTGGTCATCACCCCGGTGATCAGCAGGCGCTTGCCCTCGAGGATCATCGCGCCACCGAAGCTGCGTCCTCGGCCGGCTCGGGCGCATCCTCGCTCCGGACCACCGCCTCGATCTTCGCCCTGACCACGAGCTCGTCGTCCTGGTTGAGCACTCGCCACTCCCACCCCTCGAGCCCGCGGCCCTCATCCGGGCGCGCGAGCTTGGCCTCGACCCGGATCGTGTCCCCGATCCGTACCGGCCGCTTGAAGACCACGTCCTCGATGCGGCGCAGCGCGATCACCCGCTCGGGGTCGAGCGGCACGAGGCCGAGCGCGTAGGAGAGCACGAGCATCCCGTGCGCCACGATGCCGCCCAGGTGGCTGGTCTCTGCCCAGACGGCATCCGTGTGCTGGGGATGGTGGTCGCCGGTCAGCGCCGAGAACGCGACGATGTCGGCTTCGGTGATGGTCCGTCCGCGCGTGACTTCGGCATCAGGCGTCATGACGCCTCGATGGTGAGGACGGCGTTGTGCCCACCGAAGCCGAAGGAGTTCGAGATGGCGCGCAGCGGCCTTCCGTTACCCGGGAGCGACCTGGCCTCGCCGGGCACGTAGTCGAGGTCGCAGGACTCGTCGCGCTCCTCCCAGCCGACGGTGGGCGGGGCGATCCCGCGGCGCAGGGCGAGCAGCGTGGCGGCCGCCTCGACCGCGCCGGCGGCGCCCAGCGTGTGCCCGATCGCCGACTTGAGCGAGGACACGGGCAGCTCGTGGGCCCGGTCGCCGAGCGCGGTCTTGAGCGCCTCGGTCTCCGATTGGTCGTTGAGCGGCGTCGAGGTCCCGTGGGCGTTCACCCAGTCCACGCCTTCGGGCCCGATCTCGGCGTCGGCGAGGGCAAGCTTGATGGCACGCGCGGCGCCGTCGCCCGAGGGGTCGGGCGCCGTCAGGTGGTGGGCGTCCGCCGTCGCGCCGTAGCCGATCACGTAGCCCAGGATCTCCGCGCCGCGCTCCTGTGCGGACTCCTCGGTCTCGAGCACGAGCGCCGCGGCCGCCTCACCCATGATGAAGCCGTCGCGGCGGGCGTCGAAAGGACGCGAGATACCCGTGGGCGAGGTCGCGCCCATCCGCGCGAACGCCGCCTTGGCCAGCGGGGTGATGCCCGCCTCGGCACCGCCGACCACGCACGCGTCCACATCGCCGTACTGCACCATGCGCAGGCCGGCGCCGATCGCATGGGCTCCCGCCGCACAGGCCGAGACCGTGCCGTAGCACTGGCCCCTGAGGCCGTGGTGCATCGCCACGACCCCCGCGGCCGCGTTGGCCATCATCATCGGCACCGCCAGCGGAGAGACCGCGTCGACGCCGCGCTCGTGCAGCACCCCGAGCTGCTCCTCGATCGTCCCGATCCCACCGATGCCGGTTCCCATTATGCAACCCATCCGCTCCGGATCCAGCGGGGGGTCCTCGCCCTCCCAGCCCGTCTGCGCGAGCGCCTCGGCGCACGCCACCAGCGAGAGCTGGGTGAAGCGGTCCGCACGCCGGGCCTCCTTGCGCTCCAGGAGCTCTTCGGGGTCGAAGTCGACGCAGCGTCCAAACCCGTCCTCGATGCCCGACTCGCCTGCCGACCAGCGATCGATCAGCGCATCCGCGCCCACCCCCAGCGGCGTGACCGCCCCGATGCCCGTGACCGCGATCCGCCGCGTCACGACTTCGCGCGCTCCGAGACGAAGTCGACCGCGTCCCCGACGGTCTTCATGTTCTTCATGTCCTCCTCCTTCATCTGCACGCCGTACTCCTCCTCCACGATCTGCGCGAGCTCGACGAGATCGAGCGAGTCGATGTCCAGCGACTCCCAGTCGGCGTCGCGGTTGATCGCCTCGCGGTCGGCGCCGAAGCTCTCGAGAGCCTCGGTCATTCGCTCCTGAATCTGGTCCTTGTCAGCGCTTGCCATTCTCAGATGCTCCTTTCAGGCGGTCATTCCGCCGTCTACTGTCAGGGTAGTTCCGTTCACGTAAGAGGCCGCGTCCGAGGCGAGGAAGCGCACGCACGCCGCGACCTCCTCGGGGGTTCCCGCCCGACGCGCCGGGATGGCGCGCAGCAACTCGTCGCCGATGCCCTCGGTCAGCTCGGTGTCGACGAGACCGGGGGCCACGGCGTTGACGGTCACCGAGCGCCGCGCGACCTCCGCCGCCACCGTGCCGGTGAAGGCGATCATCCCGGCCTTCGAAGCGGCGTAGTTGGCCTGGCCCGGGTTCGCCCGCTGGCCCACGATCGAGGCGATGTTGACCACACGGCCGAAGCGGGCCCGCATCATCCCGCGGAGCGCGCGGCGGGTGAGCCTGAAAGCCGCGGAGAGGTTGGTGTCGATCACCCGGTCCCAGGCGTCGTCCTCGAGCTGCGGCGCCAGCCCGTCGGCGCGCATGCCGGCGTTGTTGACGAGCACGAGCACGGTCCCGAAGCGCTCCTCCAGAGGCGGGAAGAGGGCGTCCGCGGCGGCCGGATCGCTGACATCGGCCTGCAGGGCGAGCGCGCTGCCGCCGCCGCTCTCGATCTCCTCGACCACCTTCTCGGCGCCCTCCTGGTCCTTGCGGTAGTTGACGCCCACCGTCCAGCCGTCCTCGGCCAGCCCACGGGCGATCGCCGCTCCGATGCCGCGAGACGCCCCCGTCACGAGCGCGCAACCCTCGGGCCCGTCGTTCACGTCTGCCATTCGATGATCCCCGATCCCGACATGGAGGCTGTCCTATCCACCCGCGGTCCCCGCCGGCTCGACCGCTCCGGTCTCGACATCCTCGAGCGTGCGGCGCACGAGACCGGCGAGCACCTTGCCCGGTCCGGTCTCCTCGAATCGGCGCCCACCGGCCGCGTAGAGAGCGTGTAGGACCTCCACCCAGCGCACGGGCTCCACCAGCGCCTCCGAGAGCCGCTTGCGGACATCGTCGAAGGGGGCCGCCGTCACACACGAGTAGGCCGGCGCACGTGGCTCGCGCAACTCGATGTCCTGCAGGAAGGAGAGGAAGGGCTCGACCGCATCCGCCATCAGCGGCGAGTGAAACGCGCCGGTGATCGGCAGGCGCTTGACGCGCACCCCCGCCTCGCCAGCCTCGGCCTCGGCCGCCTCGATGCCCTCGGCCGGTCCCGACAACACCACCTGGCCCGGCGCGTTGTCGTTCGCGACCGCCAGCCCGTGGCGCTCGGCGATCGGCCCCGCCTCCTCGCGCCCGGCGCGGACCGCGAGCATCGCGCCACCGGTCCGCGCCGCGGTCGTCTCCATCAGCCGGCCGCGTTCGGCGACCAGGCGCAACCCGTCCTCGTCGCTCAGCGCCCCCGCGGCGGCGAGCGCCGTGATCTCTCCAAGTGAATGCCCCGCATAGAGGTCGGCCTCCGGCCGTCCCGCACGCTCGAGCCCGGCCAGCGCGGCGCAGTAGATCGCGGGCTGGTCGAAGCGCGTGCCCTCCCCCACCCGCACGAACGGGTCCTCGCCCACCTCCACCGCCGCAAGCTCGAGCAGGTCTGGACGCCACTGACCGACGGTCTCGGCCATGCCGGGCTCCTGGCTGCCCTGGCCCGGAAAAATTAGAGCGAGATCGCCCATGTGCCTTCTCTGACCGCCCTCTCCTCGTCTTGCCCCCGGGACCGTTCCGGGAAGGCCGAGCCTCCCGGGTTGGAGCGCGCTCCAACAGACGTCCAGCGTATGTCCCGGAACGGCCCGCTGTCAAACCTCCCTGCCACCGGCGTCTCGGATCGGCACGGTGCAACCGCGAGTTCGCGAGGACGAAAGCGAGACGGCGAGGAACCAGATAGCGTTGATTTATCGCGGGTCCGTCCCGACATCCGGACCTTGATCCGCAGGAGCCGCCGCCGCGGCACCTTGGCGGCTCGCTCGCCGAGGACGTCCACCTGCTGAGCGCGCTGCTCGGAGAGGCGGTCGAGGAAGTCAGCGGGGCGTCCGTGCTCGCACTCGAGGAGCGGGCCCAATCGCTCGCCCAGGAGTTCCGCGCCGGTCAGGAGCGAGCCGGGGACGAGCTCGCCGCCCTCGCGGCGGAGGTGTCGCTCGACGATGCGGAGTCGCTGATCCGGGCCTTCACGAAGTACTTCCAGCTCGTCAACCTCGCCGAGGACAACGATCGCGTCAGGCGGCTGAGGAAGGAGGAGGCAAAGCGAGCGCCCGGTCCCCGGCCGGGATCGCTGCGTGAGGCGGTTCACACCCTGCGCGAGCGCGGCGTCGACGCCCAGAAGCTCCAAGAGCTCCTGTCGAGGGCGGAAGTGACGCACGTGCTGACCGCGCACCCGACCGAGGCCCGGCGACGGAGGACCGTCGAGAAGCTGATGCGCATCTTCGCGGGCATCCGCGACCTGGACGAGCGGAGCGGGCCGCCTGACGAGGAGCGCGCGACGCGCAAGCAGATCGCCGCGGCGATCCAGGAGCTCTGGTCCTCGGACGACACCCGGGGGGTGGCGCCTTCGGTGCACGAGGAGGTGCTCGGCGGACTCGCCTACTTCCACGCGACCCTCGCGCAGGTCGTTCCGCTCCTCTACCGGGAGCTCGAGGCAGCCCTCGCCGAGGCCTACCCCGAGGACGAGATCACAGTTCCCTCACTGCTCTCGTTCGGCTCCTGGATCGGCGGCGATCGGGACGGGAACCCGAATGTCACGGCGGTGGTGACGGTCGATGCGCTCGACGTGATGCGAGACGCCTGCCTGAGCTTCCTGGAGGAGCGCGTAGCCCTGCTTGCCCCGCGCATGTCGATGTCGCGGCGGGTGACGGGCGAGGTGCCACTACTCGAACCGCTGCTCGCACACCTCGGAGGCTGCTTCCCCGAGCGCGCCGCCGAAATCGAACGACGCCATCCGTACGAGCCCTATCGCCAGGCGCTCACCCTGATGGCCGAGCGCCTCGGGGCCACGCGCCGGACCGAGCCGGACGGCTACGCCGGACCGGGCGAGCTGCTCTCAGACCTGCGGCTGCTCGAGCGCTCGCTGCGTGAGCAGGGCCAGCGGCTGATCGCCTCCGGTGACCTGCGCGACCTGATCCGGCAGGCCGAGGTCTTCGGCTTCCACTTCGCCCGCCTTGACATCCGCGAGCATGCGGATCGCCACCAGGACGCGGTGGCCGAGGTGCTGGCTCGGGCCGGCGTCGCCGAGAGCTACGCCGAGCTCGACGAGGCGGATCGCCTATCCCTGCTCGAGCGCGAGATCGAGGCCTCGCGCCCGCTCATCCCCACTGACCTGAGCGGCTTCTCGGAGAAGTCGCGCGGCGTGATCGAGACGCTGCGCGAGCTCGCCGACGCCCTGCGCGGCCGGCACGCCGGAGCGGTCCGCAGCTACGTGGTCTCCGGGACGAGCGACACCTGCGCGCTGATGGAGCTGCTCCTGCTGATGAAGGAGAGCGGGCTGGCCGGAGTCGGCGGCGAGGCGGCGATGCTCCGGATCGTGCCGCTCTTCGAGGCCGGCCACACGCTGGCGGGCGCGGCCGAGACGATGGCCCGGCTGCTGGAGGTCCCCGTCTATCGCAGGGCGCTCGCCGCGGTGGACGACATCCAGGAGATCATGGTCGGCTACTCCGACTCCAACAAGGACGTCGGCTACCTGGCGTCGAGTTGGGCGGCCTACAGGGCGCAGTCCGAGCTGGCGTCGGTTCTCCACCGGGGGGGAATCGAGCCGGACTTCTTCCACGGGCGCGGCGGGACGGTCGGCCGAGGCGGCGGCCCGAGCAACGAGGCCATACTCGCCCAGCCGCCGGGCACGGTGGGCGACCGCATCAAGGTGACCGACCAGGGCGAGGTCGTATCAGCCAAGTACTCGACCACGCAGATAGCCCACCGCGAGCTCGAGCTGACGGCGAGCGCCGTGCTCCTCTCGACGCTCGCCGCGGTGCCGCAGCCGCCTCCTGAGACGCTCCGCTCGTTCGAGGCGGCGATGGAGCAGATGACCATCCGCTCGACGACGGCGTATCGCGAGCTCGTGCACGAGGACCCCGACTTCCTCGCCTTCTTCTACGGCGCCACGCCCATCACCGAGATCACCAGCCTGCGCCTCGGCTCTCGACCCGCGAAGCGCGGTGAGCAGGCGGGAGTCGCGGACCTTCGCGCCATCCCTTGGGTCTTCTCGTGGACCCAAGCCAGGATCATCCTCCCCGGGTGGTACGGCCTGGGCAGCGCCCTGACGGCGGCGCGGGAGGACGCCGGCCTGGACTTCCTCCGCGAGATGCGGCGATCTTGGCCGTTCTTCGCCGCGCTGCTCGGCAACGCCGAGATGGCCCTGGCCAAGGCCGACCTCCGGATCGCCGAGCGGTACGCTGCGCTCGTGGCCGAAGAGGGGGCTCGGGAGCGGATCTGGGGCCGGATCAAGGACGAATACGAGGAGACGGTGCGCGAGCTTCTGGCCGTCACCGAGCAGGAGCGCCTACTCGACCGCCATCCTGTCAGTCAGGACTCCTTGGAACGGCGCAACCCCTACATCGACCCGTTGTCGTTCATCCAGTCGGAGCTCATGCGGCGGGCCCGTGCCGGCGAGGACGACGAGCAACTCGGCCGCACGATCTCTCTCGCGATCAACGGGATCGCCGGGGGACTGCGGAGCACGGGCTGAGCGGGCGATGGCGAATCCACTGACCTCGCAGCCTCCGGAAGGCAACGCCGGGATGACCCGCGTCGCGATCGTCAACCGCGGCGAAGCCGCTGTCCGCCTGATCCGGGCGGTGCGCGAGCTCAACCTCGAGCTCGGTTCCGGGATACGGACGATCGCGCTGCACACCGAGGCCGAGCGCGGGGCGATGTTCGTGCGCGAGGCCGACGAGGCCGTGGTCATCGCCTCCGACGGGGATCCGGGCCCCTACCTCGACCACGGCGAGCTCGAGCGGGCGCTGCGCGACAGCGCAGCGGACGCGGCTTGGGTCGGCTGGGGCTTCGTGGCCGAGGATCCCGCCTTCGCCGAGCTGTGCGCCCGCATCGACGTTGCCTTCATCGGCCCGCCGGCGGAAGTCATGCGCCGGCTGGGCGACAAGGTCGGGGCCAAGCTGCTCGCCGAGCAGGCGGGCGTGCCCGTGGCCGCCTGGAGCGACGGACCGGTGGAGACGCTGGACGCGGCCGGCGAGCACGCGCGCGAGATCGGCTATCCGCTCATGATCAAGGCCTCGGCGGGAGGTGGCGGGCGCGGCATCCGCGTGGCCGCATCCGAGGACGAGCTCGAACCGGCGTTCGAGGGTGCGCAGGCCGAGGCGCGGCGCTCCTTCGCCGACGCGTCGATCTTCATCGAGCGCCTGGTCACCGGCGCGCATCACGTCGAAGTCCAGGTGATCGCCGACCACCACGACAACGTCTGGGCCGTGGGCGTGCGCGACTGCTCGATCCAGCGCCACAACCAGAAGGTGATCGAGGAGTCGAGCTCCCCGGTCCTGAGCGCCGAGCAGGAGCAGGAGCTGCGGGCCGCGGCCGTGAAGCTGGTCCGTTCGGCCGGCTATCGCAACGCCGGCACGGTCGAGTTCCTCTATCAGCCAGACGAGGAGGCCTTCTTCTTCCTCGAGGTCAACCCCCGGCTCCAGGTCGAGCATCCCGTCACGGAGATGACGACCGGGCTCGACCTCGTGAAGCTCCAGCTGCACGTGGCCCGAGGCGGGCGCCTGGAGGGCGAGCCGCCGTCCGCATCCGGTCACGCGATCGAGGCCCGGCTCAACGCCGAGGATCCCGAACGGGCCTTCGCCCCCGCACCCGGGAAGGTGGAGCTGCTCAGGCTGCCCTCCGGGCCCGGGGTGAGGGTCGACACGGGCCTGGCCGAGGGCGAGGCCATCCCGTCGGAGTACGACTCGATGGTGGCCAAGGTCATCAGCTGGGGGCGCGACCGCGCCGAGGCGAGAGCGCGGCTGCGGCGCGCCCTCGCGGAGACCAGCGTGATCGTGCGCGGGGGGATGACGAACAAGTCGTTCCTGCTCGACCTGCTCGCCCGCCCGGAGGTGATCGCCGGCGCCACCGACACCGGTTGGCTGGACGGCCTGGTGGCCTCGGACGACCACATCCCCACCCGCCACGGCGACATCGCCGTGCTCGCCGCGGCCGTCGATACCTACGACGCCGAGCAGGAGTTCGAGCGCCGGGCCTTCTATGCCGCCGCCGGCCGCGGCCGCCCCCAGGCCAGGAACGAGATCGGCCGGACGATCGAGCTGCGCCACCGCGGGGAGACCTACCGCCTGGAAGTCGCCCAGACGGGCCCGCGCCGCTACAAGATCGAGGCCGACGGCTCGAGCATCGACGTGGAGGTCGAGCGCCTCCGCCGCTTCGCCCGCCGGCTCTCGATCGGTGGGCGAGCGTTCCGGATCGACTTGGTCACCCACGGCCCGGATCACCTGGTGGAGGTCGAGGGGGTCGCCCATCGCGTGTCGCGAGACGAAGGGGGCGTCATCCGGGCCCCGGCGCCCGCGCTGGTCGTGGCCGTGACGGTGGCCGTGGGTGACGACGTGGAGGCAGGGTCGCCGGTCGCGATCCTGGAGGCGATGAAGATGGAGATCACCGTCGTGGCCACGCATGCCGGAAGGGTGCGGGAGGTCATCGTCGCGGCCAGCGGCAACGTCGAGGCGGGTGCGGCACTTCTGAGCGTGGAGCCCCGCGCCGAAGAAGGCGAGGCGGCGCCCGACGCCCCGCGGATCGACTTCGAGGCGCTGGTGAGCGCCACCGACTCCGGGCCCCGCCTCCGGGTGCGCGGCCACCTCGATGCCCTGCGCAGCCTGATCATGGGCTTCGACGTGGATGTGGAGGAGGCCCGCCGGCTGGTCTCCGAGTTCGAGCGGGCCCGGGACCAGCTGCAGGCCGACGACCCCGAGGTGCTCCACGGCGAGCTGGAGATCCTCACGATCTTCGCCGACCTGGCCGAGCTCTCCCGCAACTGGCCGGCCACGGAGCGGGAGGAGCTCGAGGAGGAGGCCGAAGGCGAACGCGTCCGCAGTCCCCGCGAGCACTTCCGGTCCTACCTCCACTCGCTCGACATGGAACGCGAGCGGCTGCCTGAGACCTTCCGCGCCAGGCTCACACGCGCGCTGGCCCGCTACGGCGTGCACGACCTCGAGCGGGGTCCCGAGCTCGAGGAGGCCGTCTACCGGATCTTCCTCGCCCACCAGCGCGCGCCGTCACAGGTACCGGCCGTGATGGCGCTCCTCGACCGGCGCCTACAGCGTGCGGGGGCGCTGCCCGAGCCGCTGAGTGAGGAGCTCCACGAGACCCTCGACCGCCTGATCGTCGCGGCGCAGCTGCGCCATCCGGTGGTGGGCGAGCTGGCCCGCAGCGTGCGTTTCGGTGTGTTCGACCAGCCCGTGATCGAGGAGGCCCGCGAGCGGGTCGTTGCCGCGGCGCGCGAGCAGCTCGGATACCTTGTCGCCCATCCCGACACCCCCGACTACGGCGACCGCATCGAGGCCCTCGTCACAAGCCCGCAGCCGCTCATCCGGCTGCTGGGGGAGCGGATCGGGGAGCGCAGGGACCACGAGCCGATGCTCGAGCTGCTCACCCGCCGCTACTACCGGGTTTATCCGCTGGAGGAGGTGCAGGCGCTGGAGCGCGACGGACAGCGGTTTCTCACCGCGCATTACACGCCCGGCGAGGAGCGCGTCGATCTGATCACCACTGTTGCCGAGGCCTCGGAGCTGCCCGCTGCGGCCGCGGCCGCCGCCGCGCTCGCAGCCGATGCTCCCGCCGCGCGGGCCGTCGTCGACTTCTACCTTGCCTGGAGCGACCCGCCGCGCGAGACCGACGCCATGGCCGCCGAGCTTCACGCGGTGATCCGTGCGGCGGGACTGCCCCCGACGGTGGAGCGCGTCGCGGTGGCCGTGATCAGCCGCACAGGCCCTGAGGTCCACTACTTCACGTTCCGGCCGGGCGACGGCGGCTTCGAGGAGGAGAGCGTCACGCGCGAGCTTCACCCCATGGTCGCGCGCCGCCTGCATCTCTGGCGGCTGTCGGAGTTCGAGCTCACCCGGATGGAGGCGGCCGAAGACGTCCACCTCTTCCATTGCGCCGCGCGCGAGAGCTCCTCCGACGAGCGCCTCGTGGCGCTGGCCGAGGTGCGCGACATCACCCCCGTGCGTGACGCGTCCGGCCGGCTCACCGCCCTGCCGGAGCCCGAGCGCATCCTGGCCGCATGCCTCGACAGCATCCGCCGCGTCCAGGCTCAGCGCCCCCAGAAGCGGCGCCTGCACGGAAACCAGGTGCTCCTCTACATCTGGCCGACCATCGAGGTGCCGCTCGAAGAGCTGCGTTCGTTCACCCGGGCGCTGGCTCCGATCACCGCCGGGCTCGGTCTCGAGGAGGTGTCGATCGAGGCGCGCGTGCCGGCTCCGCCGGACGGTGAGCTGCGCGACATGTGCCTGGGCTTCTCCTACCAGGCCGGCACGGGGGTGATGCTCTCCGTGGACGAGCCCCCGACAGAGCCCTTGGCGCCCCTCGACGAATACGACCAGAAGGTGCTGCGCGCGCGCCGCCGTGGCACGGTGTACCCGTACGAGCTGCTGCCGCTGTTGACGCGCGCGGGCGGGGAGTTCACCGAGTACGACCTCGACGAGGACGGCCGTCTGGCGCCCGTGGAGCGCGCACCCGGTGAGAACAGCGCCGGAATCGTCGTCGGCGTGGTGCGCACGATCACCGACCGCTACCCCGAGGGCATGGCGCGGGTCGCCCTCTTCGGCGACCCGATCAAGGCGCTCGGCTCGATCGCCGAGCCCGAGGCCGTCCGGATAGTGCGCGCACTCGACCTGGCCGAGGAGATGCGGGCGCCGGTCGAGTGGCTCGCCGTGTCGGCCGGGGCGAAGATCTCGATGGACAGCGGGACGGAGAACATGGACTGGGTCTCGAGGGTGCTGCGCCGCCTGATCACGTTCACCCAGGCGGGGGGCGAGATCAACGTCGTGGTGGCCGGGATCAACGTCGGCGCCCAGCCCTACTGGAACGCGGAAGCGACGATGCTCTCGCACACCCGCGGCATCCTGGTCATGACGCCCGACAGCGCGATGGTGCTCACCGGCAAGCAGGCGCTGGAGTACTCCGGTGGCGTCTCGGCCGAGGACAACTTCGGGATCGGCGGCTATGACCGGATCATGGGGCCGAACGGCCAGGCCCAGTACTGGGCGGCCGACCTGGTGGCGGCCTGCGAGATCCTCTTCGCCCACTACGAGCACACCTACGTCGCACCGGGCGAGCGCTTCCCCCGGCGGGCGCCGACGACCGACCCTCCCGATCGGGATGTGCGAACGCACCCCCACAGCGTGCCCGGCATCGACTTCCGGGCCGTGGGCGACATCTTCTCAAAGGACACCAACCCCGAGCGCAAGAAGCCCTTCGACATCCGCACCGTGATGCGAGCCGTCGCCGACCAGGACCACCGGCCGCTCGAGCGCTGGGCGGCGATGGCGGGCGCCGAGAGCGCCGTCGTGTTCGACGCCCATCTCGGCGGCTATCCGGTCACCCTTCTCGGCATCGAGTCCCAGTCGGTGCCTCGGAGCGGCTTCCTGCCCGCCGACGGTCCTGACCAGTGGACGGCGGGCACGCTCTTCCCGAAGTCGTCGAAGAAGGTGACCCGCGCGATCAACGCCGCCAGCGGCAACCGGCCCGTGGTGGTCGTGGCCAACCTCTCGGGCTTCGACGGCTCACCCGAGTCCCTGCGCGAGCTGCAGCTCGAGTACGGGGCCGAGATCGGCCGCGCCGTCGTCAACTTCGACGGCCCGATCGTCTTCTGCGTCGTCTCCCGCTACCACGGCGGAGCCTTCGTGGTCTTCTCGGGCACGCTCAACGACAACATGGAGGTGATCGCCGTCGAGGGCTCCTACGCCTCGGTCATCGGCGGCGCTCCGGCGGCCGCCACCGTCTTCGCGCGCGAGGTCAACGATCGCACCGACGCCGATTCGCGCGTGGCCGAGCTCAAGGCCGGCCTGGAGGCGGCGGACGACGGCGACAGAGCCCGGCTGGGAGCCGACCTGGCCGAGAAGAGGACCGCGGTGCGCTCGGAGAAGCTTGGCGAGATGGCGGCCGAGTTCGACAGTGTGCACAGCGTCGAGCGGGCGCTTCGCGTCGGCTCGATAGACGCGATCATCCCGGCCGTGCGTCTCCGGCCTTACCTCATCGAGGCTGTGGAGCGGGGTATCGGGCGAACGCTGGAGGAGGGCGCGAGCGAGAGCCCTCCCGGCAGGCCGAGGCCCAACTGACGAGCGCGCCGCGCTCTACTCCACGTCGTGGACCTTGAACAGGTTCGTTCCCCCGCTGCGCCCGGGCGGAAGGCCCGCCGTGATGCCGATCTTGTCGCCCTTCACCGCCAGCCCCTCCTCCACCGCCGCGGCAGCGCACTGCTCGAGCAGGCCCATCGTGTCCGTGGCCTCCTCGCGCATGGCGGCCCTCACCCCCCACAGCAGCGTGCAGCGGCGCATCACGGCGGGGTCGGTGCACAGCGCCAGCACGGGGGCCCGCGGCCGGTAGGCGGACACCAGCCGCGCGGTGGCGCCCGAGCGGGTTGGGCAGACGATCGCCTTCAGGCCAAGCTGGTACACCGCGCCCACCGCCCCGAAAGCGATCGCGAGGTGCTGGTTGCTGGCCTGGGGGCCGCGCTCGGCCAGCCAGCGGCCGTAGGGCAGCTCGCGCTCGGTGGCCTTGGCGATCTGGGACATGATGTGCACCGCCTCGACCGGGTGGCTGCCGACCGCCGTCTCCTGGGAGAGCATCACGGCGTCGGTCCCGTCGAAGATCGCGTTGGCCACGTCGGTCACCTCCGCGCGGGTGGGCCGGGTGGAGTGGACCATCGACTCGAGCATCTGGGTCGCGGTGATGGCCGGTACGGCCCTGCGCCCGGCCAGCACCAGCAGGCGCTTCTGCACGAGCGGCACCTCTTCGATCGGCAGCTCGATGCCCAGGTCCCCGCGCGCGATCATGATCGCGTCGGCGGACTCGATGATCGGCTCTGCCGCCGCGGCCGCCTGGGGCTTCTCGATCTTGGCGATCAGGGGAATCTCGCTGCCCCGCTCCAACAGGTGCTCGCGCACCGGCTGGAGATCGTCCGCGCTGCGTACGAACGACAGCGCGAGCATGTCCACGCCCATCTGCAGTCCCGTGTCGATCAGATCGAGGTCGTCGTCGCTGATCGTGGGCAGGGAGGTGGTCACGTTGGGCAGGTTCAGGCCCTGGCGCGAAGCCACGCTGCCGCCCACCTCGACGTCGGTGACCACGTCCTGGGGGCCCGTGGAGACGACCCTCAGCCGGATCGCACCGTCGGCCAGGTAGATCACGTCTCCGGCCCCCACGAGGTCCGACAGGCCGTGCCACGCCACCGGCAGGCACTCCGAGTCGCCCTGCACGCTGCGCGTCGTGAGCACGAGGGGGCAGCCGGTGGGCACCTCGGTCACACCTCCGGCCACCGGGCCGAGGCGCAACTTCGGGCCCGGCACGTCGCCGAGGATGGCCACCCGCCGGCCGGCCTTCTCCGCCGCCGCTCGTATCCGGCGGGCGGTCTCCGCGTGGGAGTCGGCATCGCCGTGCGCGAAGTTGAGCCGGGCGACGTCCATGCCCTCCTCGACCATGCGCTCGAGCACCGCGGGCTCACGGGAGGCCGGGCCGATGGTGGCCACGATCTTGGTCGAGCGCATCACGCGGCCCAATCTACTCGCGCATGACGCGGCGACTTGTCATCGGCTTGGCAAGCCCGGGGCGCGGACCTACTCCCCGGCGCCGTCCGAGCGCTGTACGAAGCGCTCGACCAACCCTGCGAAGAACTCGGTGCGGGTGACCACGCCAAGCACGGCGGGGCCGTCCACGACGGGGATGATCAACACCCTGTGGTGCAGGAAGGTCTCGGCCAGCTGGGTGTCCGAGTGGTCGGGCCCGGCGGCGATGTGCTCGGTGTTCGTGTACTTGGACACCGGGTCGAGCCGGCACTCGAGCCGCTTGTCGATCACGTCCTCGATCGATCCGGACACAAATGCCGCGTACTTGAGCTCGGACAGGTAGCCCGGAAACAGGGCGGTGATGAACTCCCGCTCGCCAAAGATGCCGAGCAGGCTCGCGTCCTCGTTCACCACCGGCAGTGCGGGCACGGCCGCGTCCAGCAGCGCTGTCGCGGCGTGGCCCACCTGATCGCCGGCGCGCAGGAGCGGCACCTGGCGTATCACCGACTTCGTGAGCGATCTGGGACTCATGCTGCCCTCATAGGTACCGGATCGCGATGTAGAGGCTGGCCATCACCATCGAGATGAGTGTGACGGGCAGGCCGATCCGCAGAAAGGCCATGAAGCCGATCGGCTGCCCGGCGCGGGAGGCCATACCCGATGCGGCCACGTTGGCCGCCGCGGCGATGATCGTCGCGTTGCCGCCGAAGCACGCCCCGAGCGACAGCGCCCACCAGTAGGAGTTGTCGCCTCCGTTGCCTGCCTGAAGCTGCTCGACCACGGGAATCATCGTGGCCGTGAAGGGGATGTTGTCCACCACCCCGGAGCCGATCGCCGCCACCCACGCGATGCCCAGCAGCTCGGCGGTCCGGTCGCCCGCCGTGACCGAGGCGATCCCGTCCGCCACCTCCTTGATCGCTCCCGTCTCCTCGAGCGCCCCGACCATCACGAACAGGCCCAGGAAGAAGAACAGCGTGGGCCACTCGATCTCGGCCAGCGCCCGCTCGAGCGGCTGCCGGGTGATCAGCAGCATCACCGATGCCCCGGTGAGCGCCACGGTGGCGGGCTCCATGCCCAGCGCCTGGTGGAAGAAGAAGGCGACCACCGTGGCGATCAGGACCGGCATCGTGCGCCGCAGCTCGTCGGAGTCCTCGATCGACTTGCGCGGGTCGAGCTCCATCACCTTCTTCCGGTTGGCCGGCTCGATCTGCAGCTGTGAGCGGTAGAACAGATACAGCAGCGAGACCACCACGATCAGCGTGAGGAAGGCGATCGGCGCGAGGTTGAAGAGGAACTCGTTGAAGCTGATCCCGGTCGCGCCCGCGATCAGGATGTTGGGCGGGTCTCCGATCAGCGTCGCGGTGCCGCCGATGTTGCTGGCGATTATCTCCATGATCACCAGCGGGATCGGCGGGATGTCGAGCGTGTCCGCCAGCAGGAACGTGATCGGAACCATGAGCAGGATCGTGGTGAGGTTGTCGAGAAAGGCCGAGAGGACGGCCGTGGTAGCGGTGAGGGCGACCACCACTCCGAGCGGCCGGCCCCGCGAGATCTGACCGGCCCTGATCGCCATGTAGTTGTAGATCCCCGTGGGCTCGGTCAGCCGGACGATGATCATCATCCCCGCGAGCAGCCCGAGCGTGTTGAAGTCGACGGCTTCGATCGCGTGCTCCTGATCGATCACCTGGCTCACGACCACCAGCGCCGCTCCGGCGAGCGCGACCTTGGTGCGGTGCACGCGCTCGCTCGCGATCAGCGCCAGCGCCACCACGAAGATCACCACGGCCGCGGCCGTCACGGAGAGCACGGGGCCAGGGTATTGACCCGCGGTGGGCCGAGCGCCCGGGGCGGCCGTATCCCCTTCGCGATGCGAGTCCACCGCCTGGAACGCGAGCAGCTGCTTGCCCACCCCGTCGAGGAGGTCTTCCCCTTCTTCGCCGACGCGCGCAACCTGGAGCGCCTGACTCCCCCGCTGCTGCGCTTCGAGGTGCTCACACCGGGGGCGATAGAGATGCGGGCCGGGACGCTGATCGAGTACCGCCTGCGCCTGCACGGCGTGGGGGTGGACTGGCTGACCCGCATCGAGGAGTGGGAGCCGGGCGTGCGCTTCGTGGACATGCAGCTGGCCGGCCCCTACCGCCTCTGGCACCACACCCACACGTTCACCGCGCGCGACGGCGGCACGCTGATGTGCGACACCGTGCGCTACGCGATGCCGGCCTGGCCGCTTGGCGAGTTGGCCCTCCCCGTGGTGCGCCGCGACCTCGCCCGGATCTTCGACTTCCGCCGCGACACGGTGGCCAAGGCCCTAGCTTCATAAAGTAAAGTATTGGGAGTGCAGACCTTCTGGCGCCTCCTGGGCTTCCTTCGCCCCTACCGTCCCGGGGTGATCGCCTCCTTTGCCCTCGCGGCCGCGGCGATGGGCATGGGCGTGCTGATTCCCTACCTCGTCGGGCGCGCCGTCGACGATATCCGCACCGGCGCCACCAACCTCACTCCGCTGGCGCTCGCGATCGCCGGGGCCGCCCTTGGGCGCCTGGCCTTCTCCGTCATACGGCGCCTGATGGCCGGGCGCGTCTCCCTCGGCGTCGAGGTCGACCTGCGCAACCGCATGTACCGCCACCTGCAGTCCCTCGAGCTGGGCTTCTTCGACTCCCAGCAGACCGGCCAGCTGATGTCGCGCTCCACCGTCGACCTGCAGTCGGTGCGCTTCTTCCTGGGCTACGGGCTGATCTTCATGCTCCAGGCCGCGATCACGATCCTGATCGCCGCCGGGGTGATGCTCGCGGTCAACCCGCTGCTGGCCCTGGTGGCGCTGGCCCCTCTGCCGTGGGTCGTCTGGGTGGCGTCGCGCTACGGGCGCAAGAACCGCCCCGCCATCCAGGAGGTGCAGCAGCGGATCGCCGAGCTGACCGCGAACGCCGAGGAGAACGTGTCCGGGGTGCGCGTGGTCAAGGCCTTCGCGCAGGAGGAGCGCCAGCTGCGCCGCTTCAAGGCGGCGGTGGCGCGGGTGTTCGACCAGTCGATGGTGTCCACCCGGCTGCGGGCCTTCTACAACCCCTTCATCGGGTTCCTGCCCCAGCTCGGCCTGGCGGCGATCCTGCTGGTGGGCGGGCGCCAGGCCATCGAGGGGACGATCACCCTCGGCGAGTTCGTGGCCTTCTACGGCTACGTGCTGATGCTGACCGCGCCTGTGCGCACCCTCGGCGTCTCGCTCGGCATGGCGCAACGGGCGGTGGCGTCCGGCGCACGCGTGTTCGAGATCCTCGACCGCGAGCCCCGGCTCACCTCGCCCCCCGGCGCTCCCGCCCTGCCCCAGGGCGGCGGCCGCGTGCAGATGCGCGACGTGACCTTCGCCTACGAGGGCGGTCCACCCGTGCTCAGAGGCGTCGACCTGGAGGTCGAGGCCGGGCAGACGCTGGCCCTGGTGGGCGCCACCGGAGCCGGGAAGACGACGCTCGTGTCGCTGATCCCGCGCCTCTACGACGTCGACCGAGGAGCGGTGCTGATCGACGGCGCCGACGTGCGCGGCATCGACGTCGCGTCGCTGCGCCACGAGATCGCACTGGTCTCCGACGATGCCTTCCTGTTCTCCGCCAGCCTGCGCGAGAACATCGCCTACGCTCGCCCCGAGGCGACCGAGGACGAGGTCCGCCGGGCGGCGCGCCGCGCGGGGGCCGACGGCTTCGCCCAAGCGCTGCCCCAAGGCTACGAGACAGTGGTGGGCGAGCGGGGCCTGACGCTCTCAGGGGGCCAGCGCCAGAGGGTGGCCATCGCGCGGGCCCTGCTTGCCGAGCCGCGCATCCTCATCCTCGACGACGCCACCTCGAGCGTGGACGCCACCACCGAGGCCCGGATCAAGGACGCCCTCCAGGAGGTCATGGAGGGCCGGACCACCTTCGTGATCGCCCACCGCCAGTCCACCATCGCACTGGCCGACGAGGTCGCCGTCCTCGAGGACGGGGCGATCGTCGCTCGCGGGACCCACGACGAGCTGCTCGACAGCTCCGGCCTCTACCGCGAGATCGTCGAGCGCGGCCTGCCCGACCAGGTGCTCCTCAACCGGAAGCCGGTCGAGCGGGAGGTGGCGGGCCTGTGAACCTCCGGTCCGGTGCTCGCCGGAGAGCCATCCGTGCGGTGCTCAGCCGATCGGCGATCGGCCTGCGCTCCTCCGGCAACGTTCCGGCTGCGCTCCTCCCGAGCCGGGCACGTGGACTGTGGACAATCGTGCGCGGGGAGCGTGGCCGCTCGCGCAAGCTGCGTCAGATGATCGCGCTGCTGAGCCCCTACCGCGGGCGGGTGGCGTTGATGCTGGCAACGCTGGTCATAGGCGTCGCCGCATCCCTGGCCCCGCCGTACCTGGCCGGGCGGGCCATCGACGACGGCATTCAGGAAAAGGACACCGGTGCCCTGACCGTGGTGCTGATCGCTTTCCTCGTGGCCGCCGGCCTGAACTGGGCGGCCACCTACGCCCAGACCTACCTGGTCAGCTGGGTGGGCCAGCGGGCGCTCCAGGACCTGCGGTCACGGGTGTTCTC
>Ga0136627_1000266_pt1 | contig 18528 bp, 21 predicted proteins | sample AntDrymUQ4892206_2_FD_104652 | JGI IMG/M metagenome (GOLD analysis project Ga0136627, IMG submission 104652) | Polar desert sand microbial communities from Dry Valleys, Antarctica - metaG UQ489 (22.06) | ecosystem: Environmental > Terrestrial > Soil > Desert | place: Antarctica: Dry Valley... | reverse complement strand
GCTGCTGTCGCCGGGCGCCTCGGCCGTGTGCCTGGCGACCGCGCACACCGACACGCCGGCGATCGCCGGCGTGGCCGAGGCGATGGCGGTCGATCTGAGCGTCGACGTTCGCGTCTTCGCCAAGCCCGACGCCCGGCCCAACCGCCGCATGGCCGTCGCGATGGCCCGTGGCGAGGACGCCTCCGGCGCGCGGCGGACCGCGCGCGCCGCGGCGTCGCGCCTACACGTCGACTGAGCGGGCATGCCCGCGCGGCGCGATGCATCGCGGCGTTATCGCACGACATCGCGATGGATCGGCGCGCACGGGGGAGTCCGAGCGTTCGACGGCCATCCGACACGAGAGGCAGCACATCGGCATGAACCAGGACGCAAGCGGTACCGACATCGGGCGCCTCGGAGCGATCGTCGGCGAGTGGGCGATCGAGGTCACGTTCCCGGGCGGGCCGCCCCTCACCGGCGGAACCACGACGTTTGAGTGGATGGCCGGCGCGCGGTTTCTGATCCAGCGCTGGGAGGTGCCGGACCCCAATGCGCCCGACGGGGTGGCGATCATCGGCTTCGACGAACTGCGAAACACGCTCGTGCAGCACTACTTCGACTCTCGCGGCGTCGCGCGGCTGTACGAGATGACCTTCGACGGCGCGCTGTGGACGCTCACGCGCACGAGCGAGGACTTCTCGCCACTTAACTTCCTGCAGCGCTACCGCGGGACGTTCGCCGACGACGGGCAGACGATCAGCGGGGAGTGGGAGACGTCCAGCGACGGCGAGGCGTGGGAGCACGACTTCGACCTCGCCTACATCAGGCGCGCCGGAGAGGCCGTCGGGACGTGAACGAGCGGCGCGAGGCCGCGGCGCGTCCGTCTTGGGCTTGACGAACGCCCGCCCGTCGCGTGGCGCATTCAGCTGACGTCAGGACGCCCGCGGCAGATCCGCCACGTGGCTGGTCACGTTCAGTGTCGTGCCGCCCGGATCGCGCACGAAGAACCGCCGGATGCCCCACGGCTCGTCGGTGAGGGGGTAGACGTTCTCCAGGCCGCGCGCTTGCGTCCGCCATGACTCGCACGGTAGGACACCCGGCCCGTATCGTGCGGGTCATGTCGTACTGGTCGAAGATCGCGGCGCTGGAGTTCGTCGTGGACGGATACGAGCTCGAACGCCTCAGCGACGGCGCACCCGGTTCGGACCGCGTCACGGTCCACATGCGGCTGCTGGGCGCGGACGCCGTCGGCCTCGGTGAGGACATCTGGCCCTTCGCCGAGGAGCAGGACGCGCTGCTCGCGGCCGGCCCGGCGCTCCCGCTCGCCGGCCAGTGGACGATGGCGGACTTCTGCGCGCACCTCGCCACCCTCGAGCAATGGTCCGAGCCGCCCTCGTGGGCGGCGGGCCGCGACTACCGCAACTGGGCCTACGAGTCGGCGGCACTGGATCTCGCCCTGCGCCAGAACGTCACCTCGCTGCCCGACCTGCTCGCGATCGAGCCGCGCCCGGTGCGCTTCGTCAACTCGCTCGGCCTGGGGCCGCGGCCAGGTGCAGTTGCTCGCCCCGCTGTTTCACCCCGACGCCCCCAACGACGTCGCGCCGGCACCGTTCAACGCCCCCGACCTCGTCGACGGGCTGCCGCGCAGCCCGCTCGGCCCGCCGCGCGGCGACGCCGGCTTTCGCTCGGAGGATTGAGCCTGCAGAGCCGACCGGCCTTCAGGCCGCCAGCAGCCGTTCGAGGTGCGCGTCCAGAGCGGCGAGCGCCTCGGCCGGCGTGACCGACGCGGGCGCGCACAGCAGTACCACGCCAGCCCGTCGGCGAACGCGACGCAGTGGATCGCGTCGCGCCGCGGATCGACCCAGGGCGCCGCGTCGCCCTGGTCGACCGCCCACGCCAGGTGCTTGCCGAACACGGGTTGAGTGCGGGGAATGCGCACGATCGCCCAGCATTAACGCGGATGGCGGGCTCGCCGCGGCGCGCTACGGCGCTGCGGAGGCTCCGCGCGGAGACAGCGACGAGCCGAGCGTCTAAGCGCCAATAGGCAATATGCCTAGAACTCCGGACCCACGGCCAGTAAGGTTGATATAGGCAATCTGACCAATACTGGAGGCGCCGGCATGGCTGACATCGCACTTCCCATCCGCCTGGGCTTCCTGCGCCACCTGCGCGCTGAGCCGACGTCGTACGTCATGCGCTACCGCGGCGGCACGCTCGTCGCGCAGGGCGCCGGCCTGGCGTTCTGGTTTCGCCCGATCAACTCCGCCGTCGTCGAGATCCCCGTCGACGACCGTGAGCTGCCCTTCCTGTTTCACTCCCGCAGCGCGGATTATCAGCGCGTGACCGTGCAGGGCGCGATCAGCTTTCGCGTCGTCGACCCCGCCCGGCTCGCCGAGCGAATCGACTTCAGCGTCGACCTCCTGGAGGGGCGCTGGTCCAGCGAGCCGCTCGAGCAGGTCGGCGGGTTGCTGATGCAACTCGCGCAGCAGTTTGTCATCGACCAGCTCGCCGCGCGCGAGCTGCGCGCGATCCTCGCCGAGGGCGTCGCGCCGATCCGCGCGCGGATCGCCCGCGGCCTGGAGGAGGAGCCGGCGCTGGCGCAACTCGGGCTGCGAGTCGTTGCCGTCCGCGTCGCCGACGTCGCGCCGACGGCGGAGGTCGAGAAGGCGCTTCAGCAGCCGGCGCGCGAGCACATCCAAAGCCAGGCCGACGAGGCGACGTTCGCGCGCCGCGCGACGGCTGTCGAGAACGAGCGCGCCATCGCCGAGAACGAGCTCGCCAACCGGATCGCACTCGCCCGTCGCGAGGAAGAGCTCGTCTCCCAGCAGGGCGCCAACGAGCGCCGCCGCGCGGAGGCCGACGCGGAGGCCCGCATGGTCGAGGCCGAGGCCAACGACGAGCGCAAGCGCCTCGAGGCCCAACGTCGCGCGGAGACGATCGACATCGTCGAACAGGCGCAGCTGCGGGCCGAGCGCGAGCGGGCCGAGATCCAGAAGGCGATGCCGGCTGACGTGCTGCTCGCGCTGGCGTTGAAGGATCTCGCCGGTCAGCTCGGCAACATCGACCACCTGACGATTACGCCGGACCTGATCGGCCCGCTGCTGGCGCGCGCGGCGGCCGGGACCGCCCAGGACAACTAATGCTCCCGCGCGCGGTCCTCGTCCAGCGCCCGACCGAGTGGAGCGAGCTGCTCGCGCGTCACGGCACGCTCGAACAGGTGCGGTTCTTCCTGCGCGGGCGCGAGATCGACCCGGCGCGCATCGAGCAGCGCCACCACACGTTCCTTGGCCACCGCCATCACGTGCTCGCCGCGATCCCCGGCGACTGGCGGCGCGCGTCGGTCACCCGTGACGACCTCGAGCGCTTCCTCTTCGAGCCCGACGACATCGTCGTTGTGCTCGGCCAGGACGGCCTCGTCGCGAACGTGGCGAAGTACCTCGACAGCCAGCCGCTGATCGGCCTCAACCCCGAGCCCGAGCGCAACGCCGGGATCCTGGTTTCGCACCCGCCCGAGGCCGCGCCGGACCTGCTGCGCGACGTCGCCGCCGGCCGCGCCACCCTCCAGCACCGCACGATGGCGCACGCGACGCTCGACGACGGCCAGCAGCTACGCGCGCTCAACGAGATCTTCGTCGGCCATCGCAGTCACCAATCGGCGCGCTACACGCTGCACGTCGCCGCGCGCAGCGAGCGCCAGTCCTCCTCCGGGCTGATCTTCGCCACGGGCACGGGCGCGACCGGCTGGGCGAAGAGCATCAATGGCCAGCTTGCCGAACCGCTCACGCTGCCCGCCGCGAGCGACCGGGCGCTGGCCTACTTCGCGCGCGAGCCTTGGACGAGCCCCGCCAGCGGGTCCTCGCTCTCCAGCGGCCGGCTCAACGAGGACGAGATCGCCCGCGTCACCTGCGAGCTGCCCGACGGCGCGACGGCCTTCGGCGACGGCATCGAGGCCGACGCGCTGTCGATCGACTGGGGTCAGACGCTGGCGATCGGCGTGGCGCCGCGGGCGCTCGCGCTCGTGCGGTGAGGCATGGTCTTCCGCGCCGGCGGGCCTCAGTGCGCCAAGCTCGTTCGGGTGTTCGGTGCCGCGGTCGCCGGCGTCAGTCCACCCGCGCCGGCAGCCCGAAGCGCTCGAACCCCCCGTGGCCAGCGTCTCGTCGACGGCCTCGTCGGGGTAGCGCGCCAAGCGCTCGGGCTCGACCGGCTCGGCCGAGCGCGCGGTAGGGGAGTACAGGCCGCCGAGATGAGGCATCATTGGGGCGTGCGCCGCCGACCTGTCGCCCTTTTTGCCACCGCCGCCGGCTGCACGCTGCTCGGCGTGCTGGTGACCACCGGCGAGGCCACCGATTCGCGCACCTCGGTGCGCGAGGACGCCGTCTCGTGGGCGATCGCCCAGGACGGCACCACCGAGCGCGGCGAGACGAACTGCTCGCCGAAGATCGACCGCTGGCAGCGCGGCATGGGCCTGAACGTTCCGCCCTGCCGCGTCTGGTGCGGCGCCTTCGTGCATCAGGCCTACAAGCGCGCGGGCATCAACCTCTCCTCGCGCCTGATCGATCCCGATCGCTCCTACGACGACGCGATCGCCGGACGCCGCCACCTGCGCCAGATCCCCGTCTCGTCGGTCCGCACCGGCGACATCGTCTTCTACAAGTTCCGCAACGGCGTGCGCGCCTCGCATCTCGCGCTCGCCCGCGGCAAGCCGAGCAACGGCAAGCTCGACACCGTCGAGGGCAACACGAGCAACGCGGTGCGCCTCGAGACGCGCGGCACGCAATACATCGTGCTCGCCGCCCGCGTCATGACGTAGCGCGCGCCAGGCGCAGGCGCACGCCGTAGTACGGCTCACCGGCGCGCACGTAGTGCGCCGTCAGCGGCGACAGGACGAAGGCCTGTCCTCCGACGATCAGCGTGCGGCCGTCGTCACGCAACTCGTCGACGACCGCCGCCGTCGTCGCGCCGAGATGGACGATCTCGACCTCCTGGCCGACGTGCGGCATCGTGCGACTGGCGTGTGATCGTGAAGGAGTGTCCATGGAGCGCGCAGGAAAGCTGTGTTCTTTGGCCTCTCAGTGAACATACTTTCGTACCGGCGCTTGCGGCGCGCGCGGGCGCGGTTAGGGTCGCCAAACGCTCATCGGAGGCGCCGATCGCGGGTCTTGGGGTTCGGGTCGGAGGGGCTGACCGGGTGGTGACTCGGTCGGGTAGTGCGGGCGGGCGCGAACACCGCGCCGGCCGGCGCTACCGATCGGCGCCGCTGCCCAGTGCGCGACGGACATTCCCACCATCCAGGCGCTCGGCGCTCAACCCGCCACCGCACCGGCCGATAGGAAGAGCATGGACCACCTTCTGGACGATCAGCCGTCCGCGCCCGCCGGCAACGACGGCGCGATCGAGCAGGTCCTGCTCGGCCTCGCCGACGGCAGCTATGTGCTCAGCACGCCCGATGGCGCGGTCGCCGAGTGCGGAATCGGCGTCGTCGGCCTGCTCGGCGCGCCCGCCGACCGGCTTGTCGGCCGGCCGACGGCGGACGTGCTCGTCGCGGGCGCCGACGTCGGCGCCCGAACCGCCTTCGACCAGCTCTTGCGCGGCGACGGCGCCGCCCACGCGGCGCCACCCACGTTCGTCGTGCGGACGGCCAGCGGCGCCACTCGCTCGCTGCGCTTCGTCGTCGTCGCCGTGCCGCTCGCCCTCGGCTGGGAGTTCACGTCTCTGCTGAGCGAGCTGGGCTCACGCGATGCCGGCACCTGGCATCCCGAGGCGCTGCGGCTGCGTCACGGACACGCGCTCGAGGCGATCGAGGGCGTCGTACGCGAACAGCGCCAGCCCGACCCGAGCGCCCGCCTCGCCGGCATCCTGATCGTCGTGCGCGACGTCGACGCGCCGGAGCTCACGCGCGAGGACGTCGATCGCCGCATGGCCGAGCAGCGCGACGCCGCCCACGTTGCCGTCGCCGAGGCGGCGCGCCGCAAGGACGCAGCCGCCGGCCGCGCGGCGGGCTTGGACGTCGGCGCTGCCGACGAGCATCCGGGGTTGGACGATCTCGTCGAGCGCGCACGCGTCCTGCGCGAGCGCCTCGAGGATGCCGAGCAGGCCGCGGCGACGGCCGTGAGTGAGCGCGACGACGCGCTCGCCAAGTTGGCCGAGGCCGACGCCGAGCGCGATGCTCTGCGCGCGCGGGCCTCGAGCGTGCGGGCGGCGGACGACGGGCGCGTCGAGCAGCTGACCGGCGAACGCGACGAGGCACTGTGGCGCCTGGAGACGGCGAGCCGCGAGCTCGACTCCGCGCGCGCCGAGGCGGCGGGCGCCGTCGCCGAGACGGCCGCGCTACGCGACGCCGTCCACGCCGAGCGCGCGGCGCACAATGAGAGCGCCGGCGCCGAGCTCGTCGCGCTGCGCGGCGAGGTCGAGGCCGCCGAGGCCGACGCCAATGGGCTGCGCGCCGAGCTGCAGGGTGCCCACGGCGAGACCGCGCTGGCGCGCGGCGAGGCGGCGGCGATTCGCGCCAATCTGCAGAGCGCGCGCGAGGAGCTTGAAACCGTGCGCGCCGAGCTGACGGCCCGTGAGGGCGAACGCAACGCCGCGCACTCTGCGCTCCAGGCGCATCGCACGGAGCTCGCCGGGGTGCGCGAGGAGCTGACCGGGGCGCGCACGGAGGCAGACGAGACCCGCGCCGAGCTCGAGGCGGTTCGCGCCGACCTGGCGCGGACGCGCAGCGAGCTCGACGCCTCGCTCGCGGCGACCGAGGAAGTGCGTGGCGAACGCGAGCAGATGCGCGAGCGCGCGCAGCAGCTGCTCGGCGAGGCCGAGCGTGCTCGCGCCGCCGCCGACGCGATCCGCGCGGAGTTCGCCTTCGATGTCGATCCGGTCGTCGGCGAGGCTCTCGCCGGCCCGACCGCGCACGACGCGCCGGCGACCGCCGCGCCGAGCTGGCCCGGCGGACCGCCGCCGCTTCCCGCCGACCAGCCCGGCCAGGCCGTCGCGCTGATCTCCTTCGACGGTCAGTTCAAGCGCCTCGACGAGGCGTTCTGCTCGCTGCTGGGCTGTCACGTGGAGGACCTGCGCGCGGCGCGCTGGCCCTCGATCATCGACCGCGAGAACCTCCACTCACACCAGGAGATCGCCCGCGCCCTGCGCGCCGGCGAGGTCCAGAGCGCCGAGATCGAGACGGTCTACATGCACGCGCAGGGCCTGCTCGTCCCGATCGCCGGAACGGTGTCGCTGTACCGCGCCGACCCGCACGGAGCGCCGACGCACTTTCTCCTGCGCGCCGACGTCAGCCGGACCGCCGGCGCGCCCAGTTGAGCTACGAGCCCGCGCCCGCGCCGACCGGGCAGCTGACCCCGGTGCCGCCCAGGCCGCAGTAGCCGCGCGGGTTCTTCGCCAGATACTGCTGGTGGTAGTCCTCGGCGTAGTAGAACTCCGGCGCCGGCAGGATCTCAGTCGTGATCTCGCCGCCGCGGCCGGCGTCGGTCAGCGCCTCCTGGTAGCGGTCGCGCGACGCGGCCGCCGCGGCGGCCTGCCGGTCGGTCGTCGTGTAGATCCCCGAGCGGTACTGGGTGCCGACGTCGTTACCCTGGCGCATCCCCTGCGTCGGGTCGTGGCCCTCCCAGAACCGTGCGAGCAGCTCCTCGTAGGAGATCTCGGCGGGCTTATAGACGACGAGCACGACCTCGTTGTGGCCGGTCCGCGCGCTGCAGACCTCCTCGTAGGACGGGTTCGGCGTGATACCGGCGGCGTAGCCGACGGCCGTGGTGTAGACGCCGGGCAGCTCCCAGAAGACGCGCTCGGCGCCCCAGAAACAGCCGAGGCCGAAGATCGCCTGCTCGGTGTCGTCCGCAAACGGGCCGCGTAGCGGCGCGTCGAGGACGAAGTGGCGCTCCGGGACGCCGACCGGCGTCGAGCGGCCCGGTAGCGCCGTCTCGGCGGTCGGCATCTCGGTCTTGTGCTTGGAGAGGAAGTTGAGCATGGGTGGGGCCTCGGATCGTCGCGTTGTTGCACTGTCCACGGTATAGGCCGTTTGGTTACGCGGCTCGGTCTTGGCGCCCGGCTACTACCCTGCGCGCATGCCTGACGTCCCGCCGCCCGGTCCCGAGGACCGCAAGCCCGACGTCGGGATCAGAACGCTGATCGCGGGCGACGGCGTCCGCGGCGTCGGCGCGCTCTTCGTCTTCACGACGCACGTTTTCCTCCTGGCCGACCCGGTGCCCAACAACAACCTGCTCAGCTACGGCTGGGCGGCACCGATCCTCGGCCACATCGACCTCGCCCTGTCGGCCTTCTTCGTCCTGTCGGGCTACCTCATAGCGCGGCCGTACGCGCGCGCGTACGTGGCGGGCACGCGGCGGCCGCGCCTGCGCAACTACGCGCGCAACCGCGTACTGCGCGTCGTGCCGGTCTTCTACCTGCTGACCGCGCTCGTGCTGCTGCGCTTCGGCCTCGACGGCCAGATCGGCGACGCGGCGAACTCCGACCGCAGCAGCGCGTGGCAGGTCATCGGCCAGTTTTTCTTCATCCAGGGCCAGACCCAGGGGCCGGCGTCGATCCCGATCGGCCCCGCCTGGTCGATCGGTGCCGAGGTCGGCTTCTACATCGTGATCCCGTTCGCGGCCTACGGCGCCTACCTGGCGGCGAGCCGGCTGAAGGGCGCCTACGAGCGGGCGGCGCTGGCGCTCGGCGTGATCGGCCTCGTGACCGTCGTGAGCATCGCCCTGCGCGCCTACGACAAGTTCGACTTCAGCTGGCTGACGGCCCCGCCGGCGATCATGTACGGCTTCATGCCCGGCGTTGCGCTCGGGGTCGCCGAGCCGCTGTTCGCCCGCCACATTCGCGACCGTGCGCGGCTGGCGAAGAACATCGCCTGGGGCGCGTTCGCCCTCGGCCTGCTGTGCGCGATCGTCTACACCACGAGCGACTACGATCCGCGCCAGACGCCGATCCACCACGCGCTCGGGGTGCGCGCGCTGCTCGCCGCGCTTGCCAGCGGTCTGCTCTTCGCGGGCCTCGTCGTGCTGCAGATCGGCACCGATCGCGCCCCCCGTGCGTTCGCCAACAAGGCGATGCTGTGGCTCGGCGCGCGCTCGTACTCGTTCTATCTCGTGCACATCTGGGTGCTGCTCGAGCTCGACAACCTGCTCGGCCGCGACGACAGCCTCCAGACGCGCGTGCTCGTCATGGGCCTGATCGGCTTCCCGCTGACCGTGCTCTTCGGGATGCTGTCCTACCGCTTCGTCGAGCGCCCGTTCCTCGAACGCAAGCAGCGCACGACCCAGCACGCACCACCCGAGCCGGCCCCCGCCGCGCTCGAACCGGCGCGTTGACCACTGCTATAGGTAGATTGCTCGCCCATGTCCGGGGCTCTGAGAATCCTCTCGCTGGTCGTGCTGCTGCTCGGCGCGGTCGCGCTTGTCGCGTGCGGTGGCGCGGACGAGCGCGAAGCCAACAACACTTACGTCCGCCAACTCAATGCTGCGCAGCAGGAGTTTGCGACTAGCGCGAGCACCGTGTCGCAGCGCAAGTCAGCCGCGAGCCTCGGTGAGTACCGCCGTACTCTTCGCCGCTTTGAGGACGCGATCGCGCGTTTCACCACGAAGCTGCGCAGCATCAAGGTTCCCGCCGCCGTCCAGAAGGAGCATGAGCAACTCACGGCCGCGATTACCGGCTTCGGCGCGGATTTCGAGAAGGTGACGGCCGCGTTGAACAATCCAAACGCGCGAACGCTAAGCGAAGCACAGAGCGGGATCATGGCGGCCACCCAGCGGGCGAACACCCGCATCGAGGCAGCGGCGGCCGCCATCGACTCCAAGCTTCGAGCTACCTGAGCCCATGTCCCCGACCTGGATCTGGATGCAGGTGGCGATCGTGATCTGCGTGGTCGCGGGCATGGTGATCGCGATCGTGAAGCTCTCCACGTGAGGTACTAGAGCAACGATGTTCCGCTCGATCGTCGTCGGCACGGACGGGTCGGATACGGCCACGCAGGCGGTCCGTCAGGCGATCGAGCTGGCGCGCTCGGTCGGCGCGCGGATCGAGCTCGTCTCGGCCTATGAGCCGGTGTCCGACGCGCGGCTGCGCGAGGAGTCGGTCGTCGTGCCCAAGGACCTGCACTGGATGATCAACCCGCGCGAGGACGTGCTCGCCACGCTGGAGACGGCGGCCGACGAGATCCGTGCGGCGGGCGTCGAGGTGGAGGTGTTCGCCCGTCAGGGCGATCCGGCGGATGCGCTCCTCGACATTGCCGAGGAGCGCGGCAGCGATCTGATCGTCATCGGCAACAAGGGCATGACCGGCGCCAAGCGCTTCCTGCTGGGCTCGGTGCCCAACAAGGTCTCCCACCACGCGCCTTGCTCGGTGCTGATTATCCGGACGGTATGACCGGCGGCGGTGGCGGCGTGGTCGCGGCCGCCGCGTCGAGCAGCCCCGAGCCGAAGTAGCGGTCGCGGCCGGGCGCGCCGATGTCGCGCGCGCTGGCCTCGAGATGGCGCTCGACGCCGCCGGGCGTCGGGTTGGGTCCGAGGATGCCGGAGGCGAGCACGAGCGCCGCGACGCCCGCCACGTGCGGGGCGGCGGTCGAGGTGCCGCGAAAGCGCGGCACGATCTCGAACCGCGCCGGCGATCCGATGCGGAAGCTCACACCCGAGATGTCGCGCCCGGGGGGAAGGGTTGGCTGGCAGTTGGCGTCGCCGGGGATGTCGGCGTCCGCGCCGCCGCCGGGGGCGACGAGGTCCAGCCCCGGTCCGTGGTTTGAGTAATCGCCCAGGCAGCCGTGCTCGGTCGTGCCGCCGACGTTGATCGCCAGCGTGTCGTACTTCTTGGCGGGCACGTTCGGATTCGAGCTGTTGCCGGCGGCGGAGATGACGACGACGCCGGCGCGGCGCGCGTCGGCGAGCGCGGCGCGCACGCCGCGCGAGGCCGTCACGCTGCGCGGCGCCGGCGCCAGCGGCGGGCCGTCGTAGAGCTCGAGCGAGAGGTTGATGACGTCGGCGCCGTGGCGAACGGCGTAGCGGATCGCGGTGGCGATCGTCGACGGGTAGCCGCGGCCCTCGAAGTCCAGGACGCGCAGCGGCATGATCCTCGCGCGGTAGGCGACGCCGACGGTGCCGTAGGCGTTGTTCGCCGTCGCCGCGATCGTGCTCGCGATGAACGTGCCGTGGCCGTACTGGTCGTTGGGGTACGGGTCGTCGTCGACGAAGTCATAGCCCTTCACGAACCGCGCGGTCGCGAGATCGGGTGAGCGGCGGTACCGGCCGCGCCGCGCATAGGCGACACCGCTGTCGAGGACCGCGATCGTGACCCCGGAGCCGCCGCTGCCGCCCAGCTTGCTGGCCTGCGACCACGCCCGCGGCGCGTTGATCCCGAACGGGCCGTTGAGCTCCCACTGCACGTTGGCCCAGCCGGCGTCGGCCGCGGCGGCGGCAACGCCGGAATCGTTGGGGACGTAGGCCGCCCGCGCCCGCGGTTGACCCTCCCCGGCGAACGCCGTGGCGGGCAGGGCAACGGCGGCCGTGAAGGCCACCGCCGCCCCCTTACGGAGAAGTGCTGAGAATGTGATCACGCCGCAACGGGGAAACTTGTGAGCCGCAGAGATAACAACGATACGGACGCGCTGGGGTTGCGCCGCCATATCGCTGCCATAGTCCGCGTCCGATGGCGGCGGCGTTCTTTCCGCGGGACGAGTACTTCATGCGCCTGGCGATCCGCGAGGCGGAGGCGGCGCTGGCGCACGAAGACGTGCCGATCGGCGCGGTCGTCGTCCACGACGGCGAGGTCATCGGCGCGGGGCACAACGAACGCGAGCTGCGCCAGGACCCGACGGCGCACGCCGAGATCCTCGCGCTGCGCGAAGCCAGCCGCGCGCTGCACTCGTGGCGCGTGCTCGACGCTGTGCTGTACGTGACGCTCGAGCCGTGCGCGATGTGCGCGGGCGCGATCGTCCTCGCGCGCGTGCCGCGCGTCGTCTACGGCACGACCGATCCCAAGGCGGGCGCGGCCGGCTCGGTGCTCGACGTGCTCGACCAGCCGCGGCTGAACCACCGTCCGCGGGTCGCCGACGGGCTGCTGGCGAGCGAGTGCGCGGCGCTGCTGACGGACTTCTTCGGCTCTCGCCGCTGATCCACCGCTACCCTTCACGATCGTCCCGAGTCGGGCCCTGGAGGGGTGCGAGAGTGGTTGAATCGGGCGGTCTCGAAAACCGTTGTAGGGGTAACCCCTCTACCGAGGGTTCGAATCCCTCCCCCTCCGTCGTTTCGATTGCGACACCGGCGGCGTCTGATCTGCTTTGCCGCGCAGCTCGACCTTAGACGCGGCGGGGCTACGATCGACGGGTGCCGAAGACTGTCCGCGAGATCGAGAAGATCCTGCGGAGTAACGGCTGGACGCTTGCCAGGACCGTTGGCAGCCACCGCCAGTACGTGCATGTGAACAATCGAACGTCGTCACCGTGCCGGGCGCTCCTGGGAAACAGGTCGCGACCGGTACGCTGTCCTCGATCCGACGTGCAAGCGGGATCCAGGAGTTGCGATGACGGAGTATCTGGCGATCTACGAGCTCAATGCTGATGGCTGGTGGGCCTACGTACCCGACCTTCCCGGCTGCACGGCGACCGGCGACGATCGTGACGACGTTGAGCTGCACGCTCGCGAGGCGGTCGCGGCGCACGTCGAGCTGCTGCGCTCGACGGGCCGCGTCGTGCCGGAGCCGACGACGTACGACGTCAGCCGCATCGCGGTCTGACGCGCGTCACCCGATACGGCGCCAAGGCTGAAGCGGCTCGCCGTCGGCCGACGGGGTTCGCCCTGGGCGTCGACGCTACGCGACGAGCACGGGCGTGGACTGGCGCACGCGCTCGAAGAGGTTGATCACGTCGCTGGGGGCCATGCGGATGCACCCGTGCGAGGCGGCGCTGCCCAGCGACCCGCCGCTCGCGGTCCCGTGGAAGCCGACCGAGCCGTTGAAACCGATCCAGCGCGCGACGAGCGGATTGCGGGGATCGCCACTCGGGATCGACTGACCGGCGAGCGATCCGGCCCACTCTGACTGTGGCACGTTCCAGGCCGGGTTCTTCTGCATCGTCTGTACGACGAACTCCCCGGTGGGGGTCGGGAACTCCGGCGAGCCGACGGCGACCGTGTAGGTCCTGACGAGCTTGCCTCGGCGGAACACCCGCGCGCGGCGCTCTGCCCGCGACACGGTGACGGCAAGGGGCTGGGCGTCGTAGACGTTGGCGTAGGTGATCTTGGGCGAGACCTTGGTGGTGTTGGCGCGCAGCGTGCGCTTGTTCGTGGGGCTCGTCAACCGGCGTGTCAGCCGGGCGACGAGCGCGTCGCGGGCGGCCAGTCGGCGACCGTGTTTCGCCCGCTGGATGCTCACGCGCGTGAGCGTCATCTTCAGCTTGGCGTTGACCGGCGCGCGCCGCTGTTCGCGCTCGATGGTCGCCACGAACTTCGAGATCGCGACGCGGTTGACCGTCACGCGCACGGGGACATCGATCCTCGTGCGCTTGCCCGTCAGCGTGCGCAGGCCACGGCCGAGGAACGATCCCTTGCGTCCCGCGGCGTAGGCGCGCTCGACAGCGGCGCGTGGATCGAGCGCAACGCCCGCCCGCGCGGCGGTGAGGGTGTAACGGCGGTCGGCGAGCTGCACATGCGCCGGGCGCGTGATCAGCCCCGTCACCCGGGTGCGCGCGCGCTCGAGCGCCTGCGCCCGCGTCAGTCCACCGACCTCGATGCCGCCGACCTTGGCACCGGGGGGCAGCTTCTCGGAGCTGCTGCCGTCGGCCACGGCGAGCGCGCCCATCCCGGCGGCAACCAGGAGCGCAAGCACGAGAGCGGCGATGACGGCGATACGGGTCACAACAAGGACTTCCGGTTTCAGTGCAGTATGGCTCCGGGATCAAGCCGTTGCCGTTGACGGCGAAGGGTAGCCCACACGAAGCCCGCGTTTCTAGTGTCTGCCGCGTCCTGGCGGCGGTAACTCGCCGACGTTGACGGCAACGACCGAGCGCCGGCGGTCTGAGACCGCCGGCGCGGGGCAAACCTCACGCGACCGCGGACCTCACGCGGTGACCTCGCGCCGCGTGATCCGCCAGATGCCGATCAGCAGCGGAAGCGCCATCCAGAGCGCGAGCGCGGTGCCGGCCTGCGCCCACTGCGTGGCGTTGACCACCTCTTCGGACAGCGGGCCCGTGGCGCGCAACGTGTCCACCCACGAGGCGACTCCGGAGAGGAAGGACAGCGAGAGCAGAGCGGCAAACGCCGTCGGCAGGGCAAACAGGGCGACGATGGCGGGCGCCGAGGCCAGCAGGACCGCGCCGAACGCGACACCGACGACCATCCCGATGGTCAGGTAGACCGCCGCCTGGCCGATCATCGCAGCGACGTCAGACCAGGTTCCTTCGACACCAGGCGACGCGACGAGCACGCCGGCGGCGACGATGGCGACGCTCGCCACCAGCATCGCGACGGCGAGGGCGAGGCTCGCGAGGAGCTTGGCGCCCAGGATGCGCGAGCGCAGCGGGACCAGCGTGAACATGATCAGCCCCGTGCGCTGCGACCACTCGGAGGTGACGAGCAGCACGCCGGCGACCGGCAGCAGGACGGCGGCCGGCTGCAGCCCGATGTTGAGCCTACCCTCGCCACCGCCGGCGAGCAGGTCCGCCCGCGGTATCAGCACCGCCCGGCACACAAACCTTCCGCCGTTCGGCGTATTGGTCGCGGCCATCGGCGTATTTCGCCTGCAAGGCGGGTGCTTTCGGGGCAAAACCTAGGCGCCGCGACCGATAGATCAGACATGTGAACGCGCCATGACCGACAGTCGCCGCTCGACAACGTGATCGGTGAACTACCGTTACCGGATCGAAGGCCACGCAGGCAGAGGGACTTATTTTGACCAAGCTGGTTGATATCTACGCCCGTGACGGGCTCACATTCTCGATCGAGTTCTTCCCCCCGAAGACCGACGAGGCGGAGGAAAGCCTCTTCAGCGAGCTCCAGGAGCTCAAGAAGCTGCACCCCGATTTCGTGTCGGTGACCTACGGCGCGGGCGGCTCGACCCAGGATCGCACGCTCGGCATCGTCAAGAAGATCAAGTGGCGCGAGAAGGTCGAGGTGATGGCCCACCTCACGATCGTCAACCAGCGCTCGGGGGTCGTCCGCGAGATCATCGGCGACCTCTGGGGCAACGACATCGAGAACGTCATCGCGCTGGCCGGCGACCCGCCCGAGGGCCCCAACGCGCCCTGGAAGCCGCATCCCGACGGCTTCAACAACTCGCGCGAGCTCGTCAACAACATCCGCCGCGGCCAGAGCGGCTGGTTTGACTTCTTCTCGATCGCGGTGGCCGGCTTCCCCGAGGTCCACCCGCGCGCGGAGAGCCGCGAGAGCGATCTGAAGTTCCTCAAGGAGAAGGTCGACGCGGGCGCCGACGTGGTCATCACGCAGCTGTTCTTCGACAACGACGACTACTACCGCTACGTCGAGGACTGCCGCGCGATCGGCGTCGAGGTCCCGATCGTGCCGGGCCTGCTGCCGATCCGGTCTGCCGCGCAGTGCCGGCGCTTCACGAGCCTGTGCGAGTCGAAGATCCCGCCGCGCCTGGACGCGCTGCTGACGAAGGTCGAAGACGACGACGAGGCCGCGATCGAGCTGGGCATCGAGTACACCACCGAGCAGTGCCAGGCCCTGCTGGACTTCGGCGTGCCCGGCTTTCACTTCTACTCGCTCAACAAGGCGCGCTCGGTCAAGGCGATCCACGAGAACCTGAACCTCGGCGCGCTGACCGCCGCGGTCGCGTAGCTCCGACGACGATCACGCTCGTCGGGTAGGACCTACGCAGACCGGCGGGCACCGCTCGCCCGCCGGGCTCGCGTTGCGCTCAGGCTCAGGCTCAGACCGCGGCCGGCGAGTTCAGGTGCGGGTACAGCGGATACCTCTCGGCCAGCGCCCGCGTGCGCTCTGACAGCGCGGCGACGTCGGAGGCCTCGAACGGGCCGGTCAGCGCCTCGCTGATGACCTTTCCTATCTCGCGAAAGTCGTCGACCTGAAGCCCGCGCGTCGCCATCGCCGACGTGCCGATCCGCAGGCCGGAGGTGATCATCGCGGGGCGCGGGTCGTTGGGGACGGCGTTGCGGTTGACCGTGATGCCGATCTCGTCCAGCCTGCTCTCGGCGTCGGGACCGGCGAGCTCGGAGTCGCGCAGGTCGGCGAGCACGAGGTGCACATCGGTCCCGCCCGACAGCACGTTGACGCCGGCGCTCATCAGCTCTTCGGCGACGACCTCCGCGCCCGCGCGCGTGCGCCGCTGGCGCTCGCGAAACAGCTCGGTCCCGGCGATCTTCAGCGACACGGCCTTGCCGGCGATGACGTGCATGAGCGGGCCGCCCTGCTGGCCGGGGAAGACCGCGGTGTTGATCGGCTTGGCCCACTCGTCGGTGCTCAGGATCATGCCGCCCCGCGCGCCGCCGATCGTCTTGTGGATCGTCGTCGTGACGACGTGGGCGTGCGGCACCGGGCTCGGGTGCTCGCCGGCCGCGACGAGCCCCGCGAAGTGCGCCATGTCGACCATCAGCAGCGCATCGACCGAGTCGGCGATCTCGCGAAAGCGCGCGAAGTCGAGCTGGCGCGAGTAGGCCGACCAGCCGGCGATGATCAGCCGCGGGCGCTCCTCCTCGGCCAACTTCTGCAGTGCGTCCATGTCGACGCGCGAGTCCTCGTCGCTGACGCCGTAGGCCGCGACGTCGTAGAGCTTGCCGGAGAAGTTCAGCTTCATCCCGTGCGTGAGGTGGCCGCCGTGATCGAGGCGCATGCCGAGGACCTTGTCGCCCGGGTCGATCATCGCCATCATCGCCGCGGCGTTGGCCGTCGCACCGCCGTTGGGCTGCACGTTGGCGTTCTCGGCGCCGAAGACGTCCTTGGCGCGCTGGATCGCGAGTTCCTCCACGCCGTCGACGTACTCGCAGCCGCCGTAGTAGCGCTTGCCCGGCAGTCCCTCGGCGTACTTGTTCGTCAGGGTCGAGCCCTGACAGTCCATGACGGCCTGGGGAACGAAGTTCTCCGAGGCGATCATCTCGAGCGTGATCTCCTGTCGGCGCGCCTCGTTACGGAGGAGTTGCGCTATCTCAGGATCAACCTCGCTAACGGGTTTGGTGAAGTAATCCGGTCCCAGATCGGTCATAGACCGAAGGTAGCAGCGGGACGGCCGGTCAGTCGTTGGAGGCCGAGGCGCCCAGCAATGTGAGCGCGTCGAGGCCCACGAACGCCGCGCCGAGCGGTTCACCGGCGACGAGCAGCCGGGCCCAGAGCGCATCCGCGCCACCAGTGCGCACGAGCGCGAGGAAGCGCCGCGGGCTCTCGCGCAGGATCGCGATGATGTCGGGGTCGTCCGGGTCGCGGGCGACGGCGCCGATCGCCAGGTCGCCGGGCAGCCCGGCGGCGGACAGCAGCCGCGCCGCGCGCGGGCCGATGAGGCTGATCGTTCTGACCCCGGCCCCGATGTCCTTGTGCGGCAGGTCGGTGCGGTCGTGCCCCTTGCCGATCGGCGGGCCCGAGGCCAGCGCAGGGTGCGGGCCGACGAGCAGCAGCCGGCGCGGGTCTTGACGGATGTACCAGACGCTGCGCATCCGCCGGGCGTTGCGGGGCGCCAGCGGCGGGTCGCCCAGGCGGTTGACGAGCGCGCGGTCGAGCAGGCCCTGGTCGCCGTGCAGCTCGAACACGCCGATGTCCGAGCGGTCGGCGAGACCGACGCTCTTCATGCAGACCGCGAGCTCGCCCGGAACCGAGCCGTAGTGCGCCGCGATCGTGCGCCCGTCGCGGTCGTGGAGGCTCGCCCCGGCGGCGAGGCAGGTCTGCGGCACGGAGGACTCGATGATCTGGCGCGGGGTGGTTTGCACGGCTGCCTGGAGGTAGATCGGTCTGTCCCTTACGGACGCGATCGATCATATGCGCTGGGGCAAGCCGCGGGGTGTCCTCATGCCAACCGGGCGGGGGGGGCGGCTCAGCTCAGGCGGCCATCCGCTCGTCGCGGACCTGCTGCTCGGCCGACATGGCCATCTCGCAGAGCGCGCTGCGACAGCGGCTGGCGGTCTTGACGTTCGAGCGGATCGCCTCGGGGACGTCCATGAGATCCCAGCCGGCGCAGTGCGTCGCGGCGACCACAAGCAATTGCGCGAGGCTCGTCTCCGCGCGCGTCGCCGCCCGGGCGAGCGCCATCAGCGAGGCGCGGTCGTGGCGCGGGTCCGTGGCCTGGGCATGCAGGCTGATGACGTCGTTGGTGTAGTCGCCGGCGAGCGTGATCATGCGTCCGGCGACGGTGTAGTTCATGCCTCCGGACAGCCCGAGGTACTGCTCGAGGGTGAGCTTGCCGAGGCGCTTGTCGCGATCCGAGGGCTTCATGTCGTATCCAGGTGGTTGCTTGTGGGACGGTCTTGGTGGCTGGCCAGATACGTCCGCTGTGCAGGAGGTATCGACGTAATCCCCGCGCGGTGCAGCCGCGGAACGGTGAACTCGACAATGAGGCAATGCGCACAAGCGCTGGCGCCGGTGCCGGTGCCGGTGC
>Ga0136627_1000265_pt1 | contig 18628 bp, 21 predicted proteins | sample AntDrymUQ4892206_2_FD_104652 | JGI IMG/M metagenome (GOLD analysis project Ga0136627, IMG submission 104652) | Polar desert sand microbial communities from Dry Valleys, Antarctica - metaG UQ489 (22.06) | ecosystem: Environmental > Terrestrial > Soil > Desert | place: Antarctica: Dry Valley... | reverse complement strand
GACGTGTCGTAGCGGTGCCAGCGGCCGTTGCGGTCGCCCAGTACAGCGTCCACCGCAAGGACCGGGGGTCGTAACGCAGCTGCGCGATGGGCATACCGCTCCACTCCGGCCCAGCCTCCGGCCGCCACGGAGCGCGGCGTTCGACGACGGTCACCGACTTGCCGCGGGTCTGTACCTCGACGCGAACCTGGTCCAGCCCATCCTCAGGGATGCGGTGGTGGGCCCACCGCTGGACGCGTGCCAGGTCCAGCTCCGGCACGCCCAGCATGCGTCGCGACCTCGTCCGCGACGCCGCGGGTCGCGGCTCTGGTCGGGTCTCGTTCATCTGACGGCTCCTTATCCGAGAGGCAGGCCACGTCAGATGACCATCTCATCTAGCGACCAGTCACCGGCGGCTTCGACGAGGTTCCCGGGCTGCAGATGCAGACCCGCTGCGACCGCCTCACGCACCGCCCACTCGGCCAGCTGCTCGGCGGCATCTTCGCCCGCGTAACCGAGCACCGTGCTGTCCTGGGCGTCCCGGCAGCGGTACAGCCCGGCGACCAGCCCCTGCGCGAGTTGCCCTGCGGCGTCGGTCAGTCCCAGACGCGCGCGCCGTTGCAAGTCGTCGACGTAGGGCTGCACGGTCTCTTCGAGCAATGCCCAGGCCGCGTCGGTCTCGTGGACGTATCCCCCGCGCCGACGGCCCGCGCGAGCTGCGAGCGCCTCCAGCGGTATCCGCTGCAAGTTCCTCGCGACCTCGTTGGCGACGACCTCGGCGTCTTGCCGCTGCGCGCGTGGATACGACGTCGACTGGACAGCCGAGGATCGCCTGTAGCTCGTCCTGAAGATGAAGAAGGTCAAACAGCGAGCTGTCGGGTTGAAAGTCGACGAGGAAGTCGACGTCGCTTTCCTCGCTCGCGTCGCCGCGTGCGACCGAGCCGAACAACGCGATCTGGAGTCCGCGGTGCCGAGCAACGGCAGCCTTGATCTCCTCGCGGCGGTGCTCGACGAGGGTCCGCAAGTGCTGGCCAGTCTTCGTTGCCACAGTTCAAGGCTACGCCGTGGCAACCAGCACACGCGCGAAGGGCCCTTGCGGGATCGTGGTCGCCTTCACTCGCCGGGGACGCCAGCGTCTCCGGCCTTGAACATGGTCCGGAGGTCCGTCCACAGCGCTCACACGAGCTCCGCTGCAAACGAGAACTGGTCAGCGACACTGCGCTGATGGGCAAGAACAACCGAGAGCGCCGGGCGGCCAAGCGCCGGCGGCAGCGAGCATCCCGTCCCGGCCCGCCGCGCCATTCCCAGCACGGAAGAGCCGGCAGGTCCCACGGCGGCTTCGACCTGCCAGCAACCGTCGAGGAGTTGGCGTGGCAGGCCGTCGGGTTGTGGCGCGCCGATGAGGTGCGCTACCGCGGCCTGCTCGACGTTCTCGAAGAACGCGGCCAGCCGGCCCTCGCGATCCTTGAGCGGATGCTGGGCCAGGCGGTGGCGACGCTGTGGCAGCGAGGATGGACCGCCGTCGAGGCCGTGCACGTCACGAAGCGGTTGCTGTCAGAGCCACACGCCCACGTCGTTGCCGCTGCCGCGCTCGAAGACCTGCGCGCCCGTGGCGACCGGGGTGCTCTGCATCCGGGCTGGGCCGCGCAAGTCGCGGTGCTGTCGGAGCGGGCGGGAGGATATTCGCCGTCGCTCGACGTCGTCCTGCTCGTCGCTGTGCTGGCGGTCGTGTCACGGCTGCCCGACGTGCCGAGCACCATCCCAGCGCCGGCGGACTCGCCTGCGGTCGCCGGTCTCGCCTCCGCGCGGCTCGACGAGCGGATGCTCGCCCGCGTGCGAGCGCTGCTGGTCAAGGCGGAATCGACCGACTTTCCCGAGGAAGCGGAGGCGCTCACCGCCAAGGCGCAAGCTCTGATTGCCCGCCACGCGATCGACGAGGCGCTGCTGGAGTCGGGGCATGACAACGCAACGCCGACGATGCGCCGCGTCCTGCTCGACGACCCTTACGCCGACGCGAAGGCGTCCCTCGTGACGGCGGTAGCGTTGGCGAACCGCTGCCGCGTCGTCCAAAGCCCCGCCTTCGGCTGGTGCACGGTGTTCGGCTTCGGCGGCGACCTCGACGCCGTCGAGCTACTCGTTGCGTCGCTGTTGGCACAAGCGACCAGGACCATGGCGCGGCATGGCCCCCGCCGCGATCCCAGTGGCCGCTCGACGACGCGCTCCTTCCGCCGCTCCTTCCTGCTCGGCTTCTCTCAGCGGATCGGGCAGCGGCTTGGCGAGGCGACCGCCACGCAGGTCACCGAAGCCCAGGCGGAGCACGGCCGGCTACTTCCCGTTCTCGCGAGCCGCGACGAGCACGTCCGCGCTGCCGAGCAAGCCATGTTCCCGCAGGCGGTCAAGCGCTCCACCTCGGTCAGCAACGCCAGCGGCTGGACCGCCGGGCAGGCGGCCGCTGACCTGGCCGAGCTGAGCGTTGGCGCCCGTTTGCTCGACTCGTCCTGACGGCCGCCATCACCATTCGCAGGCCATCACGGCCACCATCGCCGAACAGAACTCCTCCCATCGGCGGGCATCTACGGCCCCCGCCTGACGCAACAAGCGATCGACGCCGACAAGCTGCACGTTGTCGAGATTCGCCACCGAATCGTCGGTGACTCCCTCGCTTTCCCCGAGCGGCACCTCCGTGCCGATGCCACGCACCGTCGTCGTGATCGGTGCGACGACGACCCGTGACAGGCGGCCCGCGACGCGGGCACGCGTGAGCACCACCACGGGTCGGATCTTGTCCAGGTCGGCCCACCACACCTGGCCGTGTCCGAGCCCGGTCACCGCTGTCGCTGGGCGCGGCGCTGCTGCGCGAGCTGCACGACCGCGTCCGGGATGTCGCCGTCATATGGCAGCGGCGTGGCCGGCGATTCCCATGACAGCTGTGGGTCTTCGTCATAGGGATGGAGCTGCAGCGCTGCGATCTCCCTCTCGTGCTCGAGTTGACCGAGAAGGGCTGCCAACGCGCGGTCGAGGAGCTGACTGTCGCTCAACCCTGACATCTCCCGCGTGCGCGCCAAACGCCAGGCATCCACGGTGGTAGAGATCCGCACACGTTTCATGCCACTGACCATAGCATCAGAGACGAGCGCATCCGCGCCGCCGCCCAAGGCATATCCACGCGCGCAGTCCAGCGGAACAGCTCAGCGGGTCAGGCGGCCTCTCCCGTGTCCAGGTCCAGGTCCAGGTGGTAGCTGGACGCTCGGATCGACACGTGGAAGAAGCGGAAGAAGCCCTCTTGGCCGAGCAGGTGAAAGCCGAACGGCCATGGGTCACAGAACGACACCGGTGCGCGCCAGACCAGGCCGTCGATGGCGAGGTCCACCGGAATCGACCGCGAGTGGGTGATCACGCCACCGATGGCGAGATCGACCGATTCCGCATCCCGCAAGTCAAGGCCAAGCGCCTCCGCGACCCAGGACCCGAAGCGGTTCTCCAGGGACCCGCTGTCGAGCAGGCCGGCGACGAGGAGATGCTGACCGTCCACACGGACGGGGGCGACCGGTCGGAGATAGTCCGTCGGTAGGCCCGGAAGCTCCTTGAAATCCAGCCTCATCGCAGGCGCAGTGCGTCCGACTCAGCCTCGTCGAGGGGTACACGAAAGACGACGGCGTCGTACTGCTCATGCTCATTCAGCCATTGCACGACGCGTTGCGGGGAGTTCGCTGCCACGAGGACGTCTAGGCCACGCTGCGCCACCCACTGACCGCGAAATGGCCGCAGCGACTCGGCTTCGCGACCTTTTTGAGGCCAGTCTGGTCGCAACGGTGCCTGCGTTGCCGTGGTCGCTCCGACTCGGCCCACGACAAGGCCGGCTCGTTGCAGGATTCGCCGCGCTTGATGCGTGGTGAAGTCCGCCCTGTCCAACCCGGTGACCAGCGCCAGGACCTGCTTGGGAGGAAACCGTCGACCGCTGACCACGACGTAGTGGTCGCGCAGCGGTTCCGGGAGCGCATCGGCGACGGCGTGCTCGAACGTCTCGCGTTCGAGTTCGAACGTCTGCCCCGCGACGGTCCGCATGGCTGCCATCAGCTTCTCCGAGTTGTACTCTCCGTTTCGTCTCTAAGAGATATCGTAGTGGCCAGCCGGGGTCAAGGCCCCTGGGGTACTGACCGGTGAAAGAGCTCTCGCGCCGTGGACCTCGCCGGCTGAGCAGAGTGACGCGCCGGTGTGGCATGGTGCCGCGATGACTCGGACACCCTGTCCGGCATGAAGGGCACACACCGATGACGCAACGTCGCCGCCCGCGCTGGTCGGAGCTGCGCCCGCTGCTGCGGACGCAGCCGCTGGTGTTCGACCCACGCGAGCGACGGCTGGCGCGGGCTCGGACCATCACCGACCTGCGGTCCATCGCGCTGCGGCACACACCTCGGGCGGTGTTCGACTACGTGGACGGCGCCGCCGAGGAGGAGATCAGCCTGCGTAGGTCCAGGGCGGCGTTCCGGCACCTGGAGTTGCTGCCGAGCGTGCTGCGCAACGTCAGCGCGGTGGACCCATCGACCACGATCCTCGGCCAGCGCGCCGAGCTGCCGCTTATCTTCGCCCCGACCGGCTTCACCCGGATGATGAACCACGAGGGTGAGCCCGCGGTCGTGGCGGCCGCCGCACGGGCTGGCATTCCCTACGCGCTGTCCACGTTGGGAACCACCTCAGTCGAGGACTTGGCCGCCGCCGCACCGAAGGCCCGCAAGTGGTTCCAGCTGTACCTGGTGCGTGACCGCAAGGCGAGCCGGGAGTTGGTCGACCGCGCGGCGGCCGCTGGCTATGAGGCGCTGGTGCTCACCGTCGACACGCCCGTCGCCGGCGCACGGCTGCGCGACGTGCGCAATGGCCTGACGATTCCGCCGGCGCTGACGCTCTCCACGGTCGCCGACGCCGCGTCGCATCCATCCTGGTGGATCAACCTGCTGACCACTGAGCCGCTGAACTTTGCCTCGCTCAGCTCCTGGGACGGCACCGTCGCCGAGCTGGTGAACCACATGTTCGACCCGGCCCTGACGCTCGACGACCTGGCCTGGCTGCGGGAGGCCTGGACAGGCCCGCTCATCGTCAAGGGGGTCATCACCGCCGCCGACGCCCGCACCGCCGTGGAGGCGGGGGCTGACGGGGTGGTGGTGTCCAACCACGGTGGCCGCCAGCTCGACCGTGCGCCGACGCCCCTTGAGCAGCTGCCATCCATCGTCGACGAGGTCGGCGACCGTGCCGAGGTGTACCTCGACGGCGGCATCCTCAGCGGCGCCGACGTCGTGGCCGCGGTTGCCCTCGGCGCCCGCGCCTGCCTGGTTGGTCGTGCCTACCTGTACGGGCTGATGGCGGGAGGCGAGCAGGGCGTCCACCGTGCCGCCGAGATCCTGCACACCGAGATCGTCCGCACGATGCAGTTGCTGGGCGCCACCAGCGTGTCCGAGCTCACCCGGGACAGCGTCCGCCTCCGTCGCTGACCGCCGGGTCCGGGACCGGCTCGTCGAAGGCCTCGCCCAGGTACGCCTCGACCACTCGCTCGTCGGCCAGCAGCTGGGAGGCCGGCCCCTCGAGGATGACCTCACCGGTTTCCAGAACGTAGCCGTGGTCGGCGGCCTGCAGCGCGCGGTGGGCGTTCTGCTCGACCAGCAGCACGGTCGTGCCCTCCGCGCGGATGCGCTCGATGACGGCGAAGACCTCGTCAACCAGCATCGGCGCCAGCCCCATCGACGGCTCGTCCATCAGCAGGATCCTCGGGCGCGCCAGCAACGCACGCCCGATGGCCAGCATCTGCTGCTCGCCGCCCGACAAGCTGCCGGCGGGCAACCGCCGGCGGTCGGCCAGCACGGGGAAGCGCTCGAAGACGTCGGCGAGCCCCTCGGCGATGTGGCGCCGCTGGTGCCAGGCACCGAGCTGCAGGTTCTCCTCGATGGTGAGCGTCGCCAGGACCTCGCGGCCCTCCGGGACCTGCACGATGCCGGCCGCCACCAGACGGTGACTGCGCCAGCGCGTGACGTCCTCACCATCGACGAGGATCTGCCCGCTCCTGGCGCGGACCAGGCCCGAGATCGCGGCCAGCGTGGAGCTCTTACCCGCCCCGTTGGCGCCGATGAGGGTGACCAGCGAGCCGCCCGGCACCGTCAACGACACGCCACGCACCGCCTGGACCGGACCGTAGGACACCTGGATGTCCCGTACCTCCAGCGAGGCGCCGGCGCGGTCGGAGGTCACGGCCCGCCCTTTGCCGCCGAGGGCGTCTCGTCTGGCGTCGTGCCAAGGTAGGCGCGGATGACCTCGGGGTTGCGGGCCACCTCGCCGGGCGGTCCGTCGGCGATGAGCCTGCCGAAGTCCAGGACCAGCACGCGGCTGCAGCTGCGCATCACCAGCGGGACGTTGTGCTCGATCAGCAGGACCGTTACCCCATTGGCGGCGATCGACCGGATGAGGTCGGCCAGACCCTGCGCCTCGACGTGGTTCATGCCGGCAGCGGGTTCGTCCAGCAGCAGCAGCGCCGGCTCGCCGCACAGCGCCCTCGCGATCTCCAGCCGTCGCTGGTCGCCGTAGGAGAAGCGCTCGGCCGGCTCGTCGGCGCGGTCGAGCAGACCGACCATGGCCAGGTAGCGGTCGGCTCGGGCGAGGTCGGCGGTCTCGTCGCGGCGAGCGCCGGGCACGAACGCCAGCCGGCGCAGGAACGTGCCTCGGGCCACGCGGTGCCCGCCGACCGTGACGTTCTCCCTGGCCGACAGGTGGGCGAACAGCTTGGTCTGCTGGAACGTCCGCCCCACGCCGAGGTTGGTGACCCGGTTCGCCGGGGTCCGCCGCAGCCGGGTGCCGCGCACCTCGACGACGCCGGCGGTCGCAGCGGTCAGACCGGTCACGATGTTGACCAACGTCGTCTTGCCGGCTCCGTTGGGCCCGATGAGCCCCACCACCTCGCCGGGTTCGATCACGAAGCCGACGTCGGCCAGCGCGGCCAGACCGCCGTAGTCCTTGCCAACGCCGTCGAGAAGAACCAGTGGCCCGCTGCCGGCGGGACCGGCCGGTGACGCCGCCTCGGCCTCTTCCGCCGCCGCCCCCTCGGAGGCGACCAACCGCTGGCGCCGGCTGACGCCGAGCGGCCGCCCCAGCCCCACAAGGCCCCCGGGCACGAACAGCACGACGGCCAGCAGGATCAGCCCGTTGTAGAAGGGGCGCAGCCAGCCGGCCTCGACGCCCAGCTGGCGTTGCAGCTCCGGCAGGAAGGTGAGGAATCCGCCGCCGAGGACCGGGCCCAGCCAGTGCGCCGTCCCACCCACGACCGCGTACAGCAGGGCCTCGACCGCACGCTCGAAGCCGAACTGCCCAGGGGCGATGAAGCGCGTGAAGTGGCTGAACAGCACCCCAGAAAGCCCAGCCATCGCGCCGGAGACGGTGAAGGCGAACAGCTTGTAACGCACGACGTCGATGCCCATCGCCCTGGCGGCGACCTCGTCCTCGCGGAGCGCGGCCAGCCCTCGGCCGAGCTTGCTCGGCCGCAGCCGCCAGAAGAAGAAGGCGCACAGCGCCAAGGCGAGGTAGGCCTGCCACAGCGTCACGACCTTCGGGATGGGCCGCAGCCCGATCGCGCCCCCCGTGACGTCGAGGTTGAGCGCGACGATGCGCACCATCTCGCCGAAGCCGATCGTGGCGATTGCGAGGAACACTCCGCGCAGCCGCAGCACCGGCAGTCCCAGCAGCAGCGCCACGACGGCACCGACGGACACCCCGACCACGGCGACCAACGGGAACGGCAAGCCAAGGTTGATCGTCAGCAGCGCCGACGTGTAGGCCGCGATCGACGCGAACGCCGCCTGCGCCAACGACAGCTGACCCGCGATGAGCACCGCGTACATGGAGAACGCCAGCACACCGTTGATCGCCATGAAGACCAGGACGGCGTTGTAGGTCCGAACGAAGTCAGCCATCAGACTTCCCGGACCCGCTTGCGGCCGAGCAGGCCCTGGGGTCGCAGCAGCAGGATCGCGAACAGCAGGCCGAACGCCACCACGTCACGCCAACCAGAGCCGATCCGAGCCACCGAGAAGACCTCGGCCAGACCGAGCAACAGGCCGCCCAGCATCGCGCCAGGCAGGCTGCCCATCCCGCCGACGATGATGACCGCGAGCCCCTTCAGCTCGATCGCCAGCCCCATCTCGACGCGGATCGAGTTGAACGCGAGCGCGAACAGGATGCCGGCGGTCGATCCCAGCGCGGAGGACAGCATGAAGGTGGTCTGCGTCACCCGCTCGACGTTGATGCCCAGCACCCGCGCGGCCCGAGGGTTCTCGGCGACGGCCCGCATCGCGCGGCCGAGCCGGGTGGACGCCACCAGCCAGTTCAGCCCCAGCATCATCGTCACGGCGACTGCGAGGATGACCAGCTGCAGCACCGAGACCGTGGCGCCGGCGAAGGACACCTGCGCGCTGGGGAACGAGCCTGCCGGGAAGCGCAACGTCTGCGGTCCGAAGATCCCCAGCGCGACCGCCACCATCACGATGGCCAGCGCGATCGACGAGATGAGCCCCGCGAAGTGCGCGTCGGGCCGCCCGCGCAGTGGCGCGAACGCGATGCGCTCGATGAGCAGCCCCAGGATCGCTCCGGCAGCGACGGCGCCGATCACCGCCGCCCACAGCGGCCAGCCAAGCTGCACCGCGAGCAGCAGGCCGATGAACGCGCCGAGCATGAACACTGCCTGGTGGGCGAGGTTGAGCAGGTCGAGAACCCCGAAGACGAGGGTGTAGCCCATGGCGAACAGCGCGTAGATCGACCCGAGGAAGACCCCGTTGATCAGCTGCTGCACGGCGACCTCCGCGCCAGGGGCATGCGACCTCGGGGACGCTACTCCAGGATGGCGAACTCGCCGTCGTCGACCACCTGCACAACGGCGGGGTGGTCGGCGTCGCGGGTGTCGGTGAAGGAGAACTCGCCGAGCACCGTCTCGACGCCGTCGATCGTGGTGAACCCGTCCCGGATCGCGTCGGGCTCGGCGCCGCAGGCCGACTCCACGGCCATGGCCACCAGCTTCATCCCGGCGTAGGCCTGCGCGGCGAACTGGTCCGGGGCGCCGCCGGCCGCTTCCTGGTAGGCAGCGATGAAGTCGGCGGTGGCGGGGTCGTCGGACGCCGAGTTCCACGCCGCCCCGACGACCACGCCCTCGGCGGCCTCGCCGGCCTGCTCGATGATCGCCGGCGAGTTGAACCCGTTGCCGCCGATGATCGGGACGTCGATGCCGAGCTCGGCCGCCTGCTGGATGATCAGCGCGGCCTCCTCGGCCAGGGCCGAAACGACCAGGGCGTCGGGCTCGGCGTTGCGGGCCGCCGTGAGCTGCGGTGCGAAGTCGGTGTTGCCCTTGGCGAAGGTCTGGGTCTCGGCGACGTCGACGCCCTGCTCCTCGAGGGCGGCGACGAACGTCTCGTGGCCGGAGACGGTGAACGAGTCGTCGTCGCCGTACAGCGTCGCCACGTTCTGCAGGTCGAAGGCGCCGACGGCGGCTTCGATGGTCTGGGGGATGACCTGCTGCTCGGTCAGCGAGTTGCGCCAGATGTAGTCGCCGATCTCGGTGATGCCCTCGGCGGTGTTCGACACGCCGAGCACCGGGACGCCGGCGTCCTGAGCCACCGGGTCGGTCGAGAAGGCGGTGTTGGACAAGGTGGGGCCGATGATCACCGAGACCTCGTCCTGGTTGATCAGCTTCTCGAAGGCCGGGATGCCCTGAGCGGGGTCGGAAGCGTCGTCCTCGACGACCAGCTCGTACGTCACGCCGCCCTCGGCGTTGCGCTCCTCGGTGGCCAGCTCGACGCCGGCCAGCTGGCTTTCGCCGTAGACCGCCGCGGGCCCGGTCTGGCTGAACACCACACCGACCTTCACCGGCTCGTCGAGGGTGCAGTCGCCGGCGGCTTGGCTGGCGGGATCGGTCGCCCCACCGGTGGCGGCGGCGTCGCTGCCCTCGGCGTCCGGGGACCCCCCGCCGTTCCCGCCACAGGCGGCGATCAGCAGCGCCCCCACGCTCAACACGGCGATCCAACGCAGCCGGTCCATGACCCTCTCCTCACATGTCGGAGTCGCCGCAGGCTACCAACCCGGCACCTGACGCCGGAGGGCGCGCTGCGTGGTCCCGCCCGGAGGCAGGACCACCCAGCGCGGTCAGCCGCGGCTCACAGCCGGCGGCACTGGTCCTCCTTGTTGCCCTCCACGGTGTTGCCGCCTCCCGTCGGGGCCGGGTTGTTCTCCTTGCATTGCAGGTTGCCGTCGATGTGGTTGCTGCGGATCACGACGCCACCGCTGTTGGAGAAGGCCTGCACGTTGCCGCCGACGGCGTTGTTGACCGCGGCGAGCTTGCGGCGATTCTCGTCGAACTGGATGTCGGCGTTGACGCGGTTGCGCCGAATATCGGCCGCCTTGCCCTGCTTGACCTGCACGCTCCCGCCAACGCGCGAATCGCGCACGACGACCTTCGCCGCGTTCTCGGCTTGCACGTTGCCGACCACGCGAACCTCTGAGGCCACCAGCGTGGCCCCCGTCTCGACCTTGACGGTGCCCTTCACGGTGGTGCCGTTGAGTGTGCACGTGCTCCCGTCAGGGACACGCACGTTGTCCAGGGTCCGCGCTCCCAGGGTGCCCCGGCAGGTGTACTCGTCGGCCAGCGCCGTGGTGGCGGACCCCAGCAGAAGGGTGATCGCCAAGACGATGGTCATCAATGTCCGTTGCATCCCAGTCCCTTTACTCCAGGCCGGACACGACGGCCGGCGACATCCCCCGTTGTGCCCTTCGGGGCTGAGAGCGGCGTGAGACGCGGATGAGGAAGCGCTTAGGGCACTCGACTCAGGTGGCCCGTCGCACGAGCGATCCCAGCAGCGCGATCAGGCCGGCGGCCGCACCCACGCCTGATGCTGACAGCAACGGCCCACCGGTGAAGGGGGCGCGAACGACGACCAGCAGGAGCCCCGCCACCAGGCCGGCGCCGATGACGACGACCATCACGCGCCTGGCCTCGAAGCGCCGCCCCGCCGGCGACAACGGCGCTTCAGCCGGGACGGCGAGGCTGGCGAAGGCCAGTTCGGCGAACAGCAGCAGTCCCGCGGCCACCAGCGGCGCCGCGGGGTCGATGCCCTCGCGGCTCAGCAGGGACACCCCGTACTGTCCTGTCAGGAGCAGCAGCGCCACGGTGATCGCCGAGGGCCAGCCGACCACGATCCCGAGTGCCGCCGAGATCAGGCCGAAGCCGCCGAGGACCGCCAACAGGCCACCCAGCCGGCCGGCCCCCGGCAGCGGGTAGGCCACGAGCCCGCCGGCGACCATCAACGCAGCGGAGGCGGTCAAGCGGATGCGCGTCGCGTCGTTCGTCGGAACGCCTCCAGCCTCGTCAGCGGGTTCTCGAACGGTTCGTCTGGATGCCAGGTGGCCACCGCGACGCCACGGCGCAGGAAGCGCCGGCGGACGTTGTCACGCTCCAGCGCCCACAGCCGGCGGGCCAGCCGGTCGGACTCGTCGGCGACCGGGGGCAGGAACGCGTCCGGGTGCAGCTCGACCAGCGCCATGTCCACGGAACGGCCGGCGAGGTCGGCGAAGGCGCGGACGACCCGCTCGTCCAGCAGCGGGCTGAGCCCGATCACCAGGGCCTGCGGCGGCAGCGCCCGCACCGGCACCCCGGCCGCGCCGGCCCACACCGCCGTGGGCAGGATGCGGCTGGTCAGCAGCGCGTCGAGAAGGCGGTACCGCTGCACCCCGCCCATTCCCGGACGTAGCCAGGTGACCATGCCACCCAGACCGACGATGCCAACCCGGTCACGTCGCGCCAGGTGCCCGGAGAGCAGGACCGTGGCGGCGCGCACCGCCAGGTCCAACGTTCCGGCCGCACCCGTCCGCGCCTCGGTGAGCGTGTCGAGGACCAGCACGACATCGCCGCTGCGCTCGGGATGCCGCTCGGCGACCCACAGCTCCTGGCGCCGGGCCGTCGCTCGCCAGCTGATCGCTCGAGCGTCGTCGCCGGCCGCGTAGGGGCGCAGCTCGGCCAGCTCCACGCCAGTTGCCCTGTGCCGCGAGCGGACGGCGCCCAGCTGCAGCTGGGTTTCCAGCGGCGCGAGCAGGCGTCGCAGGACCGGGGCCTGCGGATAGACCTTCAGCGTCGTCGTCGGTCTTGTCGCGGCGGTCGCGCTGAACATCCCGTACGGATCGACCATCCGCAGCCGCACCCCGCCGAGGCGGTACGCCCCCCACCGCTGGCAACGTACAGGGATCCGCAGCGAGCGGGACACGCCGGCCTCCAGCCGTACGATCGCCGCATCGTCGACCGCCACCAGCCCGTCGGGCAGCACGGCAGTCACCTCCACGCGGGCGCCACGCCCGATCGCGGTCAAGGTCACCAGCAGCTCGACGGCCTGCCCCTCGATGCAGCGCTGCCGGTCGACGGCCACGCTGACGGCGACATCCGGCCGCCGCACACTGAGCAACCCCAGCCCCACCAGGAGCGCGGGCGGCGCCGCCAGGGCCACCAGCTCGGGACGCGCGAGCGCCAGCCCGCCAACCACCGACACGACGGCGAGGGCCACGTAGGCTCCGAGCCGGTCGGTGGGGCGGCGCGTCACGAGGTCGGAACGGTCGGCACGGACTGTGGCGTGGGTACCAGGTCGAGGCATTGGCGGACGACGTCCTCGCCGCTGACGCCGCTGACCCACAGCTCGGGATGCAGGACCAGGCGGTGGGCGAGCGCGGGCACGGCGACCGCCTTGACGTCGTCGGGTGTCACGAAGTCACGGCCGTCGAGCAGCGCCCGCGCCCTTGCCAGTTTCACCAGCGCGAGCGACCCGCGGGGGCTGGCGCCGACCAGCACCGAGGGTCTCGCCCGAGTCGCCGCCGCCAGGTCGACGATGTAGTAGCCGACATCGGGCTCGACGTGCACCCCCTCGACGGCTCGCTGCATCGCCAGCACCGCCGCGCGGTCGGCGACGACGTCGAGGCGCACCTCGTCGGCGCCCCGGTCCAGCCGCCGCGACAGCACCTCCCACTCGTCGTCGCGGCCGGGATAGCCCACGCTCATGCGCACCAGAAAGCGGTCCAGCTGCGCCTCAGGAAGGGGATAGGTGCCCTCGAACTCGATGGGGTTCTGCGTGGCCAGCACGAAGAACGGGCCCTGAAGCGGCCGCGTCACCCCGTCGCTGGTCACCTGCCGCTCCTGCATGGCCTCCAGCAGCGCGGCCTGGGTCTTGGCTGGGGCCCGGTTGACCTCGTCGGCGAGCAGCACGTTGGTGAAGACCGGCCCGGGGTGGAACTCCAGACGGGCGCTGCGCTGGTCGTACACCGACGAGCCCGTGACGTCCATCGGGGTGAGGTCAGGGGTGAACTGGATGCGCGAGAACCGCATGCTGGTGACCTGCGCGAAAGCTCGCCCGATCAGGGTCTTGGCCAGCCCTGGCTTGTCCTCGACGAGGACGTGGCCGTCGGCCAGCAACGCCGCCAGGACAAGCTCCAGCACCGCGCGCTTGCCGACCACGGCGCGTTCGACCTCGTCGAGAATGCGGTGGCCGAGGTTGGTGGCGGCCGCCGGGGTCAGCTCGTGCTGGTCGCCCTGGGCGCTCATCGCGGGCCAGCCGGTCGTCCGGGATCCAGTCGTTCCAGCGCCGCGAGGGTGTCCCGTAGCACCGCTGGATCCATCCCCGGGGCCTTGTCATGGGTCGGCATCGTCCGGTCGCGGCGCAGCACCTCCCAGGCGACGTCGCCGACCGCTGGACGGGCCGCCGCGGGTTGGGCGAGGGTGGTGCCGGCGGCGGCCGCGAGGCGTTCGTCGGCGACCGCGCGCAGCCTCGGGCGCAGGCGGTACTCGGCGTCGAACGCAGTCGACAGCGAGAAGCTGACCAGTCGTTGCAGCCGCTGCAGTGACGGAGGAACCCGACCCGGCGCGGCAGGTGGTCGGCCGCGCCGCCACAAGACGGGGATGGACAGGTCGCTGTCCTGCGTCCGTGGCGCCGACAACCGCAGCCCCAACACCACCACGGCCAGCAGCAGCAGCTCGAAGGCCACCAGCGCCGCTGACCCTTGCAGCAGCAACAAGGCGGCCGCCGCGACGACGGCGCTGAGGATGGCGGCGACGACGACGCGGCTCACGGCCCGGCCCGCCGCACCGGCACCGCGGCGCCCGCAACCCGGTTCACCGCGCAACCTGCCGCACCGTTGCGAGCAGCTGGTCCAGGGCGGCTTCGGCCGAGGCCGCGCGCGCCTCGTCGACCGGGCGGTCGGCGAACCGAGCGACCTCGTAGGCCGCGGTCAGGCGCCCGACGGCGGGGGCGGTCCAAGGCGCGACGCGACCCACGCGGGCGCGGTACTCGCCTGGTGCTTCGGTGCGCCGGCGAGGCCATCCCGCTGCGTCGAGCTCGGCTTCCATCCGCGCGTAGGCGCGCAGCACCCTGCTGCGGGGGTCGCCTCCCAACGCTGCGGGTTCGGGCGTCGACGGCTCGGCCGTGTCCGGCGCTTTGGGCTCGGCGTCGTCAACGATGTGGAGCACATCCGGCTCGGCGGTCGGGCGCTGACGCTGGGAGGCGAGTGCCAGCAGGGCGAAGCCCAGTGCCACGGTCAACAGCAGCGGCCCCCACCGCGAGGCGGCCGAGGCGGGCGCCACGGGATCGGACGACTCCTCGGCCGTGTCGCCCGACTCGGGCTCCGGCGACGCCGGATCGAGCAGGCCGGTCGGTTGCAGCAGCGTCAGCCCGACGAGAACGGCGGCAAGTAGCAGGTAGGCCTGCCAGGCCGGCCGGCGTCGCGGAGGCCGTGGTGGTTCGTCGCCGTTGGGCCACAACGCCCACACCAGCACCGCGACCGCGACGGCGAACAGCGCTCCAACGGTCCATTCGAGACCCTGGGAGAGGTCGATGCCAAACCCGCCCAGAGCGGATCCGCCCAGACTGGCCTGCCGACCTCGCGGCAACGCCCGGCTGGCCAGCCCCGCGACGGCGAGCAGCCCGAGGATCGCCACCGTCAGCGCGACGGCGGCGGTCCGCTGCAAGCCCGCCGGCCTGGAAATGCTGGGCCTCCTGGTCGCCTGCGGAGGGTGCCGCGACCCGGCGCCACGGCAACGTCAGCATACGGCCGCGCCGCGCCCGCGAGGGCCGGGTCAGGCTGGGCGTCGACCGCCGACGACCAGCTCGCCGAGCAGCTGCTCGGTGGCCACGGTGATCTCCTCGACCGCCCGGTCGAAGGCCTGCGCGTTAGCGCGGGACGGCTCGCGGTAGCCGGACACCTTGCGCACGTACTGCAAGGCGGCCGCGCGCATCTCGGTCTCGGAGGCTTCTGGGGTGTAGGGCTCGCGCAGGATCTTGATGCTGCGGCACATCGGCGGCTCCTTGGTGTCCTGGCGGTGGTTCTACCCGGTCACCACCGACCGGGGTTCCGCGACTTTGTCACTGTAGGCGCGACAACGTCGCGGCACCCACTGGGGAAGCGGTCAAGAGTCGGCGGCTGCGCCGGCCGCGGTCGGGGTCTCGGCCTCGACAGAGTCGCGCGCCACCGGGCTCAGCAGCGCGCCGCAGACGCCAGCGAGGGTCAGCGAGCCGCCGAGGAGATGCGCGCTGGTGATTGCCTCGCCGAGGATCAGGAACGCCAGCACACCGGACAGCACCGGCTGCGCCAGCCGGATCACGGGCGGAACGTTGGCAGCGACCCAGCGCAGCGGCCACGTCGTGGCGAAGTGCCCGACCGCACCGGGTCCGGCGGCGACAGCCAGCGTGTACAGCAGGTCCCGGCCGCTGATGGCCCCCAGCGGCTGGCGGGTGACCCACACGAAGGCGCTGACCGTCAGCGCCGCCACCAGCATCGTGCCGAGCAGGAACGGCAGCACGTCGATGTCGACACGACTGAGCTTGCTGACCAGGAAGAACGCGGCGAAGGCGACCACGTTGCCCAGCGCCAGCACCATCCCCAGCGGGTGGCCTTCCGGGCCGCTGGACGCGCCGAGCACCACGACCGCGGCGCCGGCCATCGCCAGCAGCGTCCACAGGCGGAACGTGCGGCTCGGCCGTTCACCGAACAGCGGGACCGCCACGATGGCGACGATGATCGGTGCCAAGGTGTTCATCAACGACACGTCGGTGACCGAGGTGGCCTTCAGCGCCGTCATGAACATCAGCTGATGAATCCCGAAGGCCAGGCCCGAGTACAGCGGCCAGCGCAGCGCTCGGCGGGCCGGCAGCCGGCCACCCTTGCGCAGCAGCACCAGCGTGGCGACGCCGAGCACCGGCACGCCGAGCCACAGGCGCCAGAAGCTGAACACCGGGCCCGACAGCGACGAGGCCTGCACGAACACCGGTCCGGTCGAGTACAGCGCCACCCCGAACCAAATGGGGGCAAGCGGCTGCCGCCGACCGGCGCGCTGCAGCCGGTCGGCAGTGGATGAAGGCGTGGTGACAGAGGTGGCCATGAATCCGGGGAGTCGTCGAGCCGTGACCAGCCACGCTACCGTCCCGCTCACGCCGCCCAACTGGTCAAGCGGTCGGGCGTTTCCGCAGGTTGACCCCCGGAAACCCTATAGTCACCAGCAGCCTGCTGTCGGTAGTGTGCCGGCGGCCAGAGGTGCCAGGAGGCCATTCCATGGGTATCGGCACGAGCATCGTCCTGATCGTGCTCGGCGCGATCCTCACCTTCGCGGTCGCGACTGAGGAGATCTTCGGGATCGACCTCCCCGTCGTCGGGATCATCCTGATGGTGGCCGGAGTCGTCGGCCTGATCCTCACGCTGACCATCTTCGGTCCCCGACGTCGCACCACCGTCGTTGACGACCGCCCCCGCGAGCGCGAGGTCGTCCGGGACCGCGACACCTACTAGGACGGCCGGGGACGGCCGGCCGGGACGACTCGCGCGGCCGGCCGTGCCCGAGATACAGTCGGTCGTCCGCACGGCCTCTCGCGACGTGCGCCCGCGCCGGTAGCTCAGGGGATAGAGCATCTGACTACGGATCAGAAGGTCGGGGGTTCGAATCCCTCCCGGCGCACCTTCCAAACCAGCCCGAGTCCAAGGCCTGCCCTCACCTTCTGTGGTCGGTCAGGAGTCTCCAAGCCATCGTGGCCGTCCGTTGGAGCGTTGTGCTGACGCTCCAACCACGGTGGGGGAATCGACGGCACGCTCCTAGCGCCCGAGGCGTTCGCTTGGAAGTTCGTGCCAACCTCCAATTCCACTTGACAGGCCCGCCGGAAGTTCCGACTCTACTGGGGCCAGCGAGGACGATCTCACGCCGGTGGCGCGGGTGGCGTTGTGGGGGCCGCTATTGGACCGGCTGAATGTGGTCGGTGAGTGTTACCGGGCGTTGGTGGGGACCCAACTGGCGGGCGGGGACTTCCTTTCCGACCAGGGGTTGTTGGCCGACGGCGGCGACCGCCGTGTTGCGCGGGGTGCGGCAGTGCCGTCGGTGGCGACGCAGTCGCGGTTTTGCGACGGCGCCGAGCTGGACCGGACCGACGGTCACCATCGACCCGGACGCCACCCGGGTGGCGACCTACGGGTCGGGCAAGCAGGACAGCACCTTTGACGGGCTTGGCCAGACCGGGCTGTCGCCGCTGGTGGGGTCGAGAATGGCGACGTGCTAGCGCTAGCGGTACGCGGCCGCCCGCGGCCATTGGCGCGACCGTAACTGTGGTGTCTGCCGGCACCCGGATAATGCCGAGCGCAGCTGTACCTGGGCCGCAGCGGCATCCGTGATGTTGACGGCGGAATAGTCCGGATGCAGTGGAAGGGAGAGTGGTCGTGACAGTGGGCCGGATGACGAGCAGGGACGCCGTGCTCACGGCTCTGACCGAGTACGACCGTCTCGGTCAGGACGGGTTCCTCGAACAGCACGGCTACGGCAAGCGGACCCGCTACGCCCTGGTCCATCAGGGTCGCCGATACGACCCCAAGGCGATCCTCGGCGTCGCCCATGGCATCGAGTTTCCGGACGAAGGGCCGCTACCGTTCACGTCTTTCCACGGCGGCGCGCAAACGAACGGTAAGTTGCGACAGTTGGGCTTCGAGGTTGTGCTGGAGTAACCGTTGAGCGGCGCCGCAGAGGCTGACGCATAACGAATCGGGAGCGGGTTCGCGACCGATAACCGGGCATCCACCGGCGGCTGATGGCGTGACCAGTGGCTGAGTCGATGCGTGCTGTGGCGTTCCGCGAGATCGTACGCCGCCGTTACCGGCCCCTCTCTGGCCGGGTTGTTGGGCATGGGCTTCCGGGTGGGGTCGGTCGAGCTTCCGCTGGAATGGCCTGAGGCCTCTCGATGATCGCGGTCTTCCCAGCCGGCAAAGTAGACGCTCCTGCCGAGGGGAGCGCGTGAGCCGCGCCGCAGCACCACGACGCGACTGCAACCGTGGCTGCCCGTATCCGGCTGACCCAGCGTGGTGAACGGGCAGGACGGTCGTAGCGGCCGAGCAGAGCCCAGACGACATGTGCGCAAGAAATTCCTTTCCTTTCGTGGCTGATTCCGTAAAGTTCCGTCCGGACGCGGGTTCACAGGCGGCCGCCATTGCCGACGTCTGCCGACCTGACGACCCGACCGAGCAAAGGTGGGAGAGGTCATGGACGTCCAACGGCGCCGTACGGGTGCCGAGCCGCCGCCACAGCAACGGCGCAAGCGCCCCAACGTCACGTACACCGACGTTGACG
>Ga0136627_1000264_pt1 | contig 18637 bp, 20 predicted proteins | sample AntDrymUQ4892206_2_FD_104652 | JGI IMG/M metagenome (GOLD analysis project Ga0136627, IMG submission 104652) | Polar desert sand microbial communities from Dry Valleys, Antarctica - metaG UQ489 (22.06) | ecosystem: Environmental > Terrestrial > Soil > Desert | place: Antarctica: Dry Valley... | reverse complement strand
GACTTTCTAAAGAAACAATTCGTCGAGCGTGAAATGGAAAGCAAGGGTCGACTTTTTGAGTTTGCAGAAATTTCCTGGGCGCTTTTGCAGCACTACGAAGTGACTCATACGTTGATGCTTGATATCACCCAGTCATTGAGGGTCGCTGCTAGGTTGCGTCCGTAAACTTCTGTAAATTGGTGGCCCGCTAGCGAAGAAGGGGATAGCGTCTGGTAAGTTGTGGGTTGAGCACGAAGGAGGTGTACTTGACCCCCAAACATGAGTTCGAGCATGACGTGAAGCGGGACGTGGAGGCTAGAGTCCGCCAGGGCGTGAAGGCCGTCTTGGAGGAGGTCCTCCAGGAGGAGATGACCGAGCATCTGGAAGCCGGCCACCGGGAGCTGAGCCCCACCAGGCGAGGCGAGCGAAACGGCCACTACACCCGTAACCTCGTTACCCCCGCGGGCAAGATCGAGCGCCTGGAGGTCCCGCGCGACCGCGAGGGCGAGTTCGCCACGGAGATCTTCGAGCGCTACAAGCGGATGACGGGCGACGTGGAGGAGGCGATCCTTGAGATGTACCTCTCTGGGATCTCGGTCAGGAAGATAGCCGGTGTCACCGACGCCCTGAGCCGTGTGAAGGTCGGCAAGGACGCCGTGAGTCGAATCGTCTCCCGCCTCCAAGAGCAACAGAAGGAATGGCGAGAGCGCTCGCTTGAGGAGAAGAGCTATCCCTATCTGTATCTGGACGCCACCTACCTGAAGGTCAGATGGGGGGCGAGAGTCACGAGCATGGCTTTGTTGGCCTGCATTGGGGTGGACGAGGAGGGCTTTCGGGAGGTTCTGGCGGTAGAGGTGGCCGGCTCTGAGAAGGGCGCGGCGTATGCCTCCTTGCTCCGGGGGCTCATCGACCGGGGCCTCAAAGGCGTGAGGCTGGTGATCTCCGACGAGCACGAGGGGATAAAGGCGGCGGTCTTCGGCGAGTTGCCCGGAGTGGAGTGGCAGCGTTGCGTCGTCCACTTCGAGCGCAACGTGCTCTCAAGCGTGCCGGCCAGCGCGATGAGCGAGGTGGCCGAGGACATAAAGGCGATCTTCAAGGTGAGGCGCGAGAAGACCGCGCGGGCTCTGGGCGAGGAGTTCGTCGAGCTTTACGGCTCCCGCTTCCCGAAGGCGGTTTCGGTGTTCGAGGCCGGCGTAAGCGACGCTTTGGTCTACCTGGGCTACCCCGGCTCCCACCATGGGAGGATACGCACGACGAACATGTTGGAGCGGTTGTTTCGGGAGGTCAAGAGGAGGACGAGGGTGGTGGGAGTCTTCCCCAACGAGACGAGCGCGGCGACGCTGACGACGGAGATAGCTTTGAGGAGCAGCGAAGAGTGGGCGCTGAAGCGCTACCTCACGATGGACGCCCTCAAGGCAGTGGAAAAACCAAACCCACAACTTTCGAGACATTGACGAGCGGCCGCCCGCCCGCTTGGCCGAGAGGAAGAAGTGGATCGCGTCCCCGAGGTAGAGTCCGTCGTGACCGGCAGGCGCCGCCACAGTCGTCTCCGCAGTATCCACCGTCGCGGCTGTCCTCCTTGTCTCGGCCATGTGCCCCGCTCTCCCTCGGACCGCTATCGCGCATCTTATCTACATAATCTTACACGGCGGATAGGACGTTTTCTGCTTAGGCATAGGGTATTGCTCACGAAGAAGTAAGAAGTACCGGTTTAGTGTGTAAGATTATTCGGATGGTCGGCCCGTCGTTCACGCGTGGAGTTCACACCTGGAGCGCCGTTCTCAGTCCGTTGTCGAGGGCGACCATGGTGCGCGTGCCCAGCGAACCGACCCGGTCGCTGCAATAGCTCTTGTCCAGGGTCGCCAGTTGGGAGACGTTGACGACCGATTCCCTCGGCAGGCCCGTCTCCACGGACGCCACGAGCACATTGCCGGGTGCATGCGCGAGGTCAATGTTGCTGGTCACGGCCGCCACGAGCACCGTACGGATGCGGCTGCGGTTGAACTCGTCGGAGGAGACCACGACTACCGGCCTGCGGCTTCCAGGCTCCGAACCGACCGGCTCGCGCATTGAAGCCCACCAGACCTCCCCTCGTCTGGGCGCCTCCTCGGATTCCTCCCTGAAGTCCCCCATGGGGTCGTCCCATGGACGCTCAGGAGGGCTCACCAGTCGTCCCCGGCGGAGTCCATGGAGTCCGCCTGCATGCGCTCGAGGAGTGGATCAAGACGGCTCTGCTCTGCTGCCTCTCCGGCGTAAACGGCGTTCAGGCGCTCGGTGATGCCTTCCGCCTCGTGCTCCGAGAGGTAAGCGGCGAGTGCCTTGGCGTATAGTTCGCTGCGGCTCATCTTTCGGCGGTGCGCGAAACTTTCCGCAGACTCGAAGATCCGATCCGGTATGGAGACAGCCGTCTTCATGCGGAAAGTATAACATGAGTTATACTGAGTCATTGGATCGCCCCGCGAAGTCGGGGTCGGGAAAGCCGCGGCTCGGCCAGAGGGCCAGCGCGCGAGCTGCGCGCCGGGCCATCTTTCTCCCTCGCCGCGGTCTCATGTCCCGTCAGGTCCCTTCGGCCATACGCTCTATCAGGGCCAGCGTGGCCCGCGCGTCCCCGAGGGCCGTGTGGTCGCCGTCCGGCAGCTTCTGGTTTCTGTAGCCGCCTCTCTTGGAACGCTCGCCCACGTAGGCCGCGAAGGCGCGCATCGCGCATTCCCAGGGTGCTAGCTTACCGGCCAGCGCCGCCCGAGCCCCCAGGCGCCCCACGGCCACGTCCCACACCCTGCGGTCGTAGGAAGCGTTGTAGACGACCACCCGCTTGTCCCACAGCACCTCCAGAAGGTCCGGGTAGACCTCGACGAAACACCTCTCGCCCGAAAGGCTTTGTATGGTGTGGCCGTGGACGCGGGACGCCCCGGGCTCTATGGGACACGAGGGCTCGATCAGCGAGTCGAAGAGCGGCTCCCCCCGACAGGAGACGACCCCGACCTCGACGAAGTCTATGGGGGTGCCCAGGCCAGTGGTCTCCGAGTCGAGGACCACGAAATCTTCCCCCGACAAAAGTGAGCGCGCCCAGCGGACTGCGTCCTCGCGGCCGCCTATCCGCGGGGGAGCTGCCCCCGTCCGTGTGCCGCCCGAGCTTCCCATCCTTCTTTATCTTCGCACGGTGCGGGCGCCACGGCCACCCCGGGTCACCCCGGAGCGGTGCACAAAGACGGCCACGTACCCGGGGTCGGTGGACCGTTCTTGGGCGGAGGCCGTACCCGCATCCAGGGGCCGAAGAACCTCGGTCCGAACCATCGCGGCCCTTGCGCGAACCGCCGGTGCTGGCCGCGCAGGGCGGCGGTGCGAAGGATCCCCGAAGAGACCGGCAACGACGGGTCGCGCTACCGCCCGGGTGACCTCCCCACCAGCTGGAAGCTCGCCGGACATTCGGACCCCGCCACGACCGGCGCGGGGAGAGGGCAATGCGCGAGGCCACCAGCCATCTCCACGTCTCCCAATTCGACGAGTAGCGTCCGAAAAACGGGGAACCACACCCTTCGGAGATCCCGCCGAGGCGCTCAGGAGCCAACCTCGCGCGAGCGAAACCGCATTGTATTCTTAAAACCCGTCCTGACGATGGACTACGCTCACCCTTGACTCGGCCGAGCCCGCGGCCTGCTCGCCTGGCGACGCGAGTAACGCCCCGACCGTGACGGGGTCGAAGCCCAGCTCGCGAGCTCGGGGTGGCCCGGGTCTTCCAACATCCGCTGCCGCCCGGCGACCACGGACGATACCGCCGCGGGTCCCTGCTGCCGGGGGCGCCGTTTCGGAGGGCGCCCACCGTCTGGGCCGGCGCCGGGTACGCCTCGTCCGGCATCGTCATCGCCCTCGTTCCTCTCCTCGTGCGCGGGGCGGAAGAAGACCCCGGTCGGGAAACCGGGGCCGGTGCGACGAGATCGCGCTTTCCGGGCTACCCTTCGGGCTACCTTGCGTCCACCGTCTCCCCGACCTTCTCGGTCGGCGGACTCTCTTCTTTCTCTCTTCTCCGACGATGTTCTTCGTGCCGGTGTCGGATTTCCTCTTCCATCAGCCTGCCCTCGACAATCCTGCGCGCCTCTTGCTCGAGGTCGCGGTCCTTGCGCGTGTAGCACATCGGCTGGCACCTCCTTCCGTAGCGACGCTCGCGGTATCCCATGTCAAATTCGTGCCACTAGCGTAGGGGAGGCAAACACGACCCGGAACACCCCGGCGCTTCCGAATCTCCTTCGCCGCGGCGGCGATCTTCCTGTTCATCGACCTCGACATGCCCGGGCTGCAGGAATCAAAGCCCTTCCGTTTGGCCGAACAGATCGAGTCCCTGGCCGGGATCATTAGGGATCTGGCCGTGAAGCTCGACGAGGCAAGCGGCGATCTGGGATCACTCCTAGCCAACAGGGGGGCCGGTCGGCAGGCCCGGAGCGACGGCGAATGCTACCGGGCGCTCAGGGCCTACCGCATGGGATACGAACCGAAAACGGTGGCCGAATGGCTCGGCATCACTCCCTACAGCAGCACGACGGGCGCGGGCACCAGGGGTTGGAGGGCCAGGTTGCGGCGTATCCTGGTCCGTGGAGAGGAGGCAGAGAGGAAGCACTACCCCCGCGCCGCCGCGGTCTTCGCCAACCGGGACAACCCCCACGTCCGACGCAAGGCCGAGTCGGCCTACCTGACTTACGAAGAGGACGCACAGAAGTTCGGCCATCGGTCGGGCTGGTGGAACGTGGGCAGGGCGATCCACGTCAACTACCAGACCCAAAGGGGAGTCGAGGTGGTAAACGCATACATCGAACTCGGCTCCTGCATCGTGAACGAGATACCAGCCCTGCCGTGACCTCCGGGTTCCCGCGGATGCGGTGAGCAAGCCCTCTATAGGTCCTGCGGCGCCGATGGTTTCCTCTAAATCACCGCAAGTGCGGGTTTGGAGGAAACGACAAACGGGGGCCAAGCCCGTAGTATCTGCGCAGACGAAGGCGGCAATCAGGAGTCTGCACAGAGATTGGGTGAGCGGGAACCACACCCGGAGGCACTGCGCAACGCCGATCGGGCGAACATCCCCAAGGGCAAGATACGCGGGTACGCCCTGAAAAACCCGGGCAAGAGACGGCCGTTCGAGGCGCTGGGGTTCGCGTTGGCGGCGGGCAACTGGGAGACGTTACGCGACGCGATACGCGAACGGTTGCCGCACCGCCCGGCTGTCTTCGACAAGCGGAACGAGTGGGGCACGTACTTCGAGGTGGTGGTGCCCGTACGGGGGCCGAACGGCAAAGAGGCTCCTGTGCGGACCTACTGGATCTACGGGTTCGGCGAGGACGTCCCCAGGCTGGCCACGCTCTTCATCGACACCGAAAAGTGGGACCGTTGGGAACGCGAGGGCAGGGGAGCCCCTTAAGCCGTCGGGCGCGCGACTACCACGGCTACGCGGCGGGCGTCGCGTACACCTGTGCGGCGAGCACGGGCTCGGGCCTCCCCGCCCCCTCGCGCGATGGCCGACCGCGGCCGGGGGTCCGTAGGACGTCGAGGACCCGCCCGAGGTCGGGCGAGTAGGTCACCAGGGCCTTGGTCCGGCCCGCCGGATCGGCGTACTCGACCAGCAGGGCCGGCCTGGGGCGCTCGAAAACCTCCACGACGACCCCGGGATCCCCCGCTTCCACGCCGGCTTCCTCGATGCGTTCGGGGGCCTCGATCTCGTCAAGTTCCTCGTAAGCCGCGGCACCGGTTTGGTGCTCCGAACGACGGACGTACGGGTCTAGGTCCTCTCGGGCCTCCGCCTCAGCGCGTTTTGGGTCCCCCCAGTAGTGCAGGCTGTTGTAGTCCGCGCATATAAGCCGCGTCCATGGGGCCTGCCAGGCGAGCTCGCCCGTGGTCGCATCTATCTTTTGCTGTGGGGAGGAGAACCCTATCGCGCCCCAGGGCACCCCGGCAGAGATCTGCAGGCCGATGTCCTCCTCACCGCTGAGCGACTCCGCGAGCTCGCGCGCGGGGAGCTCGAAGGGCGCCGCGAAGTCGTAGGCGTCCCTGCCGGCATCCGGCTCGGACGAGAACCTGAGCAGCACCTCGCCGGAGCCCTTGCCGGACACGATGATCTCCCATTCGATGGGAAAATGGGCGACGACCACTCCGTCCGTGCCCGCGACGGTGAGCACCCGCTTGTAGCCCCTGAGGAAGTCAGGCACGGCCTCGGAGAACACGTTTGGCTGGGTCAGGCCCTTTCGAAGCGCGGAGAAGTAGGCGCCGTAGAACCCCTCTATCTGCCCGGGCAGCGCCTGGAGTTGGGCGTAAAGGTTGTCGCTCTCGTTTCCCATCTCGCCCCGAAGTTTACTTCAGACCCGCCCTACGTGTGTTTACCGCCTACAGACCCCGCCCGATCTCCTGGCGGTTTGCGTGCATCGAGCATCCAGCGGTTGGCGTCGTCATCGACTGCTAATGGCCCACGTTCGGGTCTCAGCGAACGACCCTAAACGAACGACCGACAGTTCGCTAACAAGGCACCGTGGCCCTACGATTTTCGGGTCAGGCCGGTCGGGAGGGCAGCCACCGCTCACATTCTCGCAGTAAGATCCTGCGCGACTGCTAGTCATACTCCATCCAGCGCCACACCAACCCGCCGGAGGACGTGGCGGCCGGCTACGTGGAAGAATTCTGAGCGCGATGAGAAGGTTCGGTCGGCAACGGCCGGATCGACACGGGCAAGCATCCTCCCCTCGTCGACGTTGCGCCTACGATGTAAGCCTGAATTGCGGCCGGTGACACGAACCGTAACTCACCCCCCAAGTCGGCGAAACAAAGCCCAAGCTGTCCAGCCAAGAGAGGCAGTGCTCCGGCCTCCTCTCGAAAAGACGCGCCACTGCTTCGGTAAACAGGTCTTCGACTCGCCTTACTCCGATGAAGAGCGGGAGCAGTCTTCCCAGCAGACTCGTCAATGATTCTGGTCTAATTCCCTGAGCAACCGGGCGCGTAGCCCGACCAAGGTTACGCCCACGACTTCGTTGCGCTCCTCGTCGTAACGCGCGATGACACCTTCGCCGACGGCCACGCCGACGGCCAGCCTGGGTTCGCCCACGGAGAGATATAGGACATCCGCCCCCTCGTCGTAGTCCCACCGCACGTCGGAGGAGCTCTCGAATATTGTTATCAACGCTTCCACAACGTCTCCCTTCTGGAGGATGGCCTGCGGGTCAGGTAAGCCGTCAAGATGAACCCATCCTCCGTACTCACCTCCCAGTAGACCACCACCAGGAATTTCTCGCCCAGGGGCGTGTCAGTATAGCGTCGAATCGCCAGCAGCTCTCCAAAGTCGCCCTCCTGAATCATGTCCGGCCCGGTCAGCGTCTCCAGTACTTTTCCCCGCTGACCATCTATCTCGGGATGCTGATCGGTGAGATGCCGCCAACGCTCCTCGGTGAGACGAATGGGGACGCCGTTCCTGGAACGTACTGCCAACATTTGGAGCAGTCTTGCGACCTTACGAAACGGCCTCCTGTAGCTGCCTTTCGAGGTCCTTGACCTCGTCGCGGAGCTTGGCGGCGTATTCGAACTTGAGCTCTTCGGCGGCCTCGAGCATCTCGGTTTCGAGGTCGGCGATGAGGGTGCGGAGCTCGTCGGGGTCGCGGGGGGCCTCGCTCCTGCTCCTCTTGTTCGCCTTGTAGAGGCCCTTGGCCTCCGCGGCGACGAGGATGTCCGAGACGCCCTTCACTATGGTGCGCGGCTCGATGTTGTGGCGCTCGTTGTGGGCGGTCTGGATCTCACGCCGCCGGTCCGTTTCGCCGAGCGCGACCCGCATCGAGTCCGTCTCCCTGTCGGCGTACATGATGACCCGGCCTTTGACGTTGCGCGCGGCCCGTCCGATGGTCTGGATGAGCGCCCGCTCCCCGCGCAGGAAGCCCTCCTTGTCCGCGTCCAATATGGCGACGAGGGTTACTTCCGGCAAGTCCAGGCCCTCCCGCAGGAGGTTGATGCCGACGAGCACGTCGAACTCGCCGGTCCGCAGGCCCCTTATGATCTGGATGCGGTCGAGCGTCTCGATGTTGGCGTGCATGTAGCGGGCCTTGACGTTGTGCTCCAGCAGGTAGTCCGTCAGGTCCTCGGACATCTTTATGGTTAGCGTCGTGATGAGCACGCGCTCGCCGTGCTCTACGCGAACGGCGACCTCGTTGAGCAGGTCGTCGATCTGGTTCTTCGTCGGGCGGACCTCGACCTCCGGGTCCACGAGGCCGGTCGGGCGGATGATCTGCTCCACTATCTGCCCGGAGTTCTCGAGCTCGTACGGCCCCGGCGTCGCCGAGACGAAGACCATCTGCTCGGTCTTGAGCAGGAACTCTTCGAAGGTGAGCGGCCGGTTGTCCAGCGCTGAGGGCAGGCGAAACCCGAAGTCCACGAGCGTGGTCTTGCGGCTCCGGTCGCCCTTGAACATGCCCCGGATCTGGGGCAGCGTGATGTGCGACTCGTCCACGAACGTGACGTAGTCGTCGGGGAAGTAGTCGAGCAGGGTGTAAGGTGTGGAGCCCGGCGGACGCCCGTCGAGGTGCCTGGAGTAGTTCTCGATGCCGCTCGTGAACCCGAGCTCGCGCATCATCTCGAGGTCGTACTGGGTGCGCTGCTTGAGCCGGTACGCTTCGAGCACCTTGCCCTCGCCTTCGAGCTCGGCGACGCGCCACTCGGCCTCCGCCTCGATGTTTTTGATCGCCGTCGCCATCCGGTCCTCTGCGGTGACGAAGTGGCTCGCCGGGTAGACCGTCATGACGTCGAGCTCGCGCAGGACCTCGCCGGTCAGGGGATCGGCCTCGATCATCCTCTCCACCTCGTCTCCGAAGAAGGAGACCCGGTAGATCGTGTCCTGGTAGGCCGGGTGGACCTCCAACGCGTCGCCCCTGACGCGGAAGGTGCCGCGGTTTAGCTGGAAGTCGTTGCGAGTGTACTGGATCTTGACGAGGTCCCGCAAGATGTGGTCCACGTCGTAGGAGCCGCCCTTCTCCAGCAGCACCATCTTGTTCCGGTACTCCTCCGGGCTTCCGAGGCCGTAGATCGCCGAGACGCTAGCCACCACGATCACGTCCCTGCGCGTAAACAAACTACTGGTCGTCGAGTGCCTGAGCCGGTCGATGTCCTCGTTGATCTGGGCATCTTTCTCGATAAAGGTGTCCGTGCGCGGGACGTAGGCCTCGGGCTGGTAGTAGTCGTAGTACGAGACGAAGTACTCGACGGCGTTGTTCGGGAAGAAATCGGCGAACTCGCTGGCGAGCTGGGCCGCGAGCGTCTTGTTGTGCGCGATGACGAGCGATGGTCGTCCAACCTTCTCGATGACCCGGGCCATCGTGTACGTCTTGCCCGACCCCGTGACGCCGAGCAGCGTCTGCGCCTTCAACCCCGCGTCCAGGCCGGAGGAGAGCTTCTCTATGGCCTGCGGCTGGTCGCCGGTAGGCCGGTACTCGCTATTTACTTGAAAGCTGCTGCGGGTCTCGATGAGAAAATCCTTCCTACGCGGATTTCGCGGGCCCGAAAGGGTCACCATCGGCGACCTCGACCGCCCTAAAATTATACGGCAGGAACCGCGTTTTTCCTCCCGTTTTCTGACGCGAGCCGTGGCATTACGCTCCGGTTCGCCGACGCTCCGAACCTACAGCGGGGAGTCTCTTCGGGTTGGACGGCGATGCATCAGACGCCGCGTTACTGACCGCCGCCGGCCTTCTCTTTGGCCTGATTTGCGCCGTCCTGAACCTGCTCCTGCGCGTTCGTGAGCTCTTGTTCGACCCTGTCCTGGCCTTTCTGGACCTCATCGTTGACCCGCTGCTTGCCCTTCTCTACCTGCTTGTCCACTTCCTCCCGCGCCCGGTCCTCGATCGCCTGCCCGCACGCGACCGCGCCGGACATCGGTATCAGGGCCACCACGAGCAACGCCGCCAGTTTCTTTCTCACGTTTTTCCTCTCCAGAGATCCGTACATCACGCTGACCCTACCACCGGGCGCGGCCGGTGCAACGCCCCGCCCGCTCTAGCCCGTGTTCCGGCGCAGGTCTTTTCCGTAGAGATCCTCGTACTTCTGCCGGGCTTCGAGCGCACGCTCGACGTACTGCCTCGTCTCTTTGAAGGGGATGTCTGTTGCTATGTCGAAGCCTTCGTCGGAGATCCAGCCGTCCACCGTGCCCTCTCCCGAGTTGTACGCCGCGAGCATCAGGCGCTCGTTGCCCCGGTACCGCTCGTCGAGGTAACCGAGGTACCAGGCGCCGAGCCTGATGTTCGTCCGCGGCTCCCTGTAATCGCCCCTGATACCGCTCCGTTGCTGGACGAACGCGGCCGTATCGGGGAGCATCTGCATGAGGCCGTAGGCCTCCTGATAGGATTCGGCGTCGGGCCTGAAGCGGCTCTCGGCGTGGATCACACCCGCCACGAACGCGGGCTCCAAATCGTTCTCCCTGCTGGCCTGCCGGATGGTCTCCTCGTAGCGCAGGGGGTAGATGGCTTCTCTTACCGTCTCGGGAGCGCCGAGCGCGAACGGAAGCGCGGCGAGGCCCGCGAGGACGGCCAGCAACGCGAGCAGCCCGCGCCGGCGGCGGGTCCGCGACCTGCCGTATTTACGCCCCTTGTTCGACACCGCCTTCAGAGCTCTTCTCCCCCGAAACCTTCGCCCAAAACTCCTCGGCCTGCTCCTTGAGTCTATCCAGGCCTCCGTCGTTTTCTACCACGACATCGGCCCGCCGGGCCTTCTCTTCCGGCGGCAACTGACGCGCCTCTATGGCCCGGAGCGTCCCCCCGTCCACGCCTCGCTCCGAGGCCCAGGCCCTCTGCCGTTCCTCCGGCACGACCACGGCCACGGTGTGGTCGAAATCCTCTCCCCTCCCCGCCTCGAACAAGAGCGGTATCTCGACCACGAACACCTCGCAGCAGCAGAAGCTCATGAGCCGGTCCGTCTCGTCGTGTACCAGGGGATGGAGGATGCCCTCCAGCTCGGAGAGCTTCTCGGGGGCGTCGAAGACCACCCGCCCGAGCGCCTTGCGGTCCACCCCCTCTTCCCCGAGCACCCCTTCGCCGAAGCGCTCCGAAATGTCGGAGATGGCGTTCTCGTTCCAACGGAGCAGGTTGTGGACGATCTCGTCCGCCGAGACCGTGTGCGCGCCGAGGTCTCCGAGCATCCCGACGAAGGCGCTCTTGCCCGACGCGAAAGGGCCGGTGACCGCTATGGTCACCGGCCCTTCCGTTTTGAGGCCCCTGTGTTGCGGGCGCCCGATTACTTCTCTTCGAGGTCCAGGTCGGAGAGGGCGTCGAAGGCGCCGGTGCGCAGGCCGCTGCCCTCGGAGGCGCCCCGCCCCCGGTCGGGACCGCGGTCGGCCTTGTCGTCGCGGCGCGGGGGACGGTCGTCCCGCTGGCGCGGCGGGCGCTCGGCCCGCTCTTCCCGCTCCTCGCGCTTCGGGCGCAGGGAGAGCGAGAGGCGGCGGCGCTTCGCGTCCACGTCGATGATGCGGGCGTCCACCTCGTCGCCGGAGCGCACGATCTCGTCCGGCGTCTCGACGTGGTGCTCGGCGAGCTCGGAGATGTGGATCAAACCCTCCACACCCTCGGCCACCTCGACGAAGGCGCCGAAGGAGACCAGCTTGGTGACGCGGCCCTGGATCTGCTCGCCGACGTTGACCTGCTCGACGATCTCCTGCCACGGGTCCTTGCGCGTCTGCTTGAGCCCGAGCGAGATCCTCTCGCGGTCACGGTCCACTTCCAGGACCTTGACCTCGACCTCTTCACCGACCTCGACGACCTCGCTCGGGTGGTCGACATGCTGCCAGGAGAGCTCGGAGATGTGGATCAGGCCGTCTATGCCTTCGAGGTCCACGAACGCGCCGAAGTCCACGAGGTTCGAGACGGTGCCCTTGATGATCTGGCCCTCTTCGAGCGACGTGAGGATCTTCTCGCGCTCTTCCTTGCGCTCCTCTTCGAGCACGGCGCGGCGCGAGAGCACCACGTTGTTGCGGCTCCGGTTGAGCTCGATGACCTTGCACTCGAGCTTCTGCCCGAGAAAGCTCTCCAGGTTCCTGACGCGCCGGATGTCCACCAGGCTCGCCGGCAGGAACCCGCGCAGGCCGATGTCCAGTATAAGGCCACCCTTGACGACCTCGATGACCGGGCCCTCGACGGTCCGCTGCTCGTTGTAGGACTCCTCGATCCGGTTCCACGCCCGCTCGAAGGCGGCCCGCTTGGCGGAGAGGATGAGCCTCCCGTCCGCGTCCTCTTTCTGGAGGACGAGCGCCTCTAGGCGCTGGCCGAGGTCGACCACGTCGTGCGGGTCGGCGCCCTTGCGGATGGTGAGCTCGTTGGACGGCACGAGGCCTTCGGACTTGTAGCCTATGTCGACAAGAACTTCGTCCCGGTCGATGCGGACGACCTCGCCCTCGACTATGTCGCCGTCCTTGAAGTCTATTAGGACGCTCTCGTCGACGGGAATGACCTCTCCGTTCTCCTCACGGAAAAAGTCTTTCATCGTCAACTCGCGGGTGGTCTTTTCGGTGGTGTCAGTCATCTAACCGGTTGCTTCCTTTTTGCCTAGTTTGCCGAACAGGGATTATAACAATGAACCGTTACCGGATCGTTGCGAAATCTTCTCTAGTTTACCTCATTCATCGCCAGAGGTCTCACCCGCCCCCACCGCTCCCCCACCTTGGCCTCGACCTCCAGCGGCGGATGCAAATCATAGGCGGCGACCATCTGGTCGATGGCGAGGGCGGCGACCACCTCCTCCTGCCCCCGGTCCACGTCGAAGACCAGCTCGTCGTGGACCTGCATGATCATGTCCGCCCCGAAGGACCCGAGCCGTGCCTGCAAGTCCACCATCGCCACCTTCATGATGTCGGCGGCCGTCCCCTGAACGCGGGCGTTGAAGGCGAGCCTCTCCCCCAACTTCTTGACGTTCTTGTTCGAGTTCCTTAGCTCCGGAACGTACCGCCGGCGCCCGAAGAGCGTCGTCGAGTACCCGAGCTCCTCGGCCTCCTCCAACGTCTCCTGCATGAACTCCGTCACCCGCGGATAACGCTCGAAGTACCGCTTGATGTACCGGTCAGCCTCTATCGGACCTACGTTACCGAGACGTGTGGCCAACCCAAACCCGGAGATACCGTAGAGGATGCCGAAGTTGACCATCTTGGCCCGCCGCCTGAGCTCCGGCGTCACGCTCTCCATCCTGGTGTCGAAGACCTCGGAGGCGGTCCGCGTGTGGATATCCTCGCCGTTCTCGAAGGACTCGACGAGCGAGGGCTCGCCGGTCATGTGGGCCAATATGCGAAGCTCGATCTGCGAGTAGTCGGCGATGACGAGCCGGCGGCCTGGAGAGGCGGTGAAGGCGTCCCTGATGCGGGCTCCCGTCTCCGTCCTTATCGGGATGTTCTGGAGGTTCGGCTTGTCGCTGGAGATCCGACCGGTCGAGGTCGCAGCCTGCCTTAGCGTGGTGTGGATGCGGCCCTCCGGCGTAATGAGGTCGCGCAACCCGTCTATGTAGGTGCCCTTCAGCTTCGCGTACTCCCGGTACTCGACTATAAGCTCGGCTATGGTGTGGCCCTGAATGCGCAACTGCTCAAGCACCTTCGCGTCGGTCGAGTAGCCGGTCTTCGTCTTGCGGATCGGCGGTATGGACATCTCCTCGAAGAGGATCTCGCCAAGCTGCTTCGGCGAACCAATGTTGAACTCGTGGCCGACCTCCTCGTAGATGCGGGCCTCGAGGTCGCTTATCCGCCCCACGAGGTCCTCGCCGATCTCTTCGAGGGCGGCGCGGTCCACGGGCATCCCGACGTCCTCGATCTCCCCGAGCACGTCCGCCAGCGGCAGCTCGACGTCGTAGTAGAGCCGGGCGAGCCCCATCTCTTCGAGCTCCGACTGGAGCCGCGGGAAGAGCGCGAAGATCAAGGCCGCACGACGTGCCGCCCCCTCGATCTCCCGGTCCTCGTGGCCCACCTCGACTTCGGCCAACCCCCGCTCCCCGGCCAACGCCTCCAGCTCGTAGCTTCCGAGACCCGGCTTGACCAGGTACGCCGCCAGGAACGTGTCGAACCCCGCACCCCGCACCCCGAGCTTCTTCGCGTCGTGGACCTTCAGGGGCACGTCTGGAACCCCTTCGACGAGCCGCACCTCCCCCTCGGAGACGGCCACGCACCAGCGCCCGCCCTCCCCCACCGGCGCCGCCGCGACCGGCTCGAAGGACAGCTCCACGGGCTCCTCCGAGACGCTGACCTCCAGCCTCTCCGGGATCCGGGGCGCATCGCCGCCGACCACCGGCAGCGCCGCGAAGCGCGGCTGCAGGCTGCGGAACTCGTAGCGGCGCAGGACGACGTCGTAGCTCTCGGGGGAAACGCCCTCGAAGCGTAGCGCCTCCGGGTCGAACCGGACCGGCGCGTCGAAGCGCATCCGGGCCAGCTCCAGCGACATGAAGGCGCTGTCTCGGCCTTCCTCCAGCTTGGTGCGCGTGCCCTTGGCGGAGATCTCGTCCAGGTTATCGTAGATCTCCGCAATCGTGCCGAAGCTTTGCAGGAGGTTCGAGGCGCCCTTCGGGCCGATGCCCCGGACGCCGGGGATGTTGTCCGAGGGGTCTCCGGTGAGGGCCTTGTAGTCCGGGATCTGCTCGGGCGTAACCCCGTACTCCTCGACGACCTCGTCGCGCCCGTACGTCTTAGTCTCCGAGACGCCGCGCGTCGTGCGCAGCACCTTCACGTTCCCGTCAACGAGCTGCATCGCGTCCTGGTCCCCGGTCACGATAAACAGCTCCGTGCCGTCCGGGATCTGACGCGACATCGTAGCCAGAGCGTCGTCGGCCTCGAAACCCTCGGCCCTGACGGCAGGGATGTTCATGGCCTCCAGGATCTCGTCCAGGTGATCGAGCTGGACCTTTAGCTCTTCAGGCATCGCCGAGCGCTGGGCCTTGTACTCTGGGAAGACCTCCATCCGGAACTGGGGTTTGCCGCTGTCCCACACCACGCCGAGTCCGACCTGCTCCTCGGTGTCCAGAAGCTTCAGGATCATGCTCGTAAAACCGTACAGCGCGTTGGTCGGCAAACCGCCGCTCGTAGAGATGCTCTGCGGCAGCGCGTAGAACGCCCGGTAGAGCAGGGAGAAACCGTCGATAAGGTAGACACGCATTCGGAGGGATTATACCTGAGCGGCCGGCCAGATCCCGCCCGAAAATGATAGAGAGCCGGACGCGGACGCCGGGGCGACGTTGGTGGCTTTCCTGGCCGTCTTCGTCCTCTTGGGTGTCTCGCGCTTCCCTATCTTGTCCGTCGAGGGATCGGTGGTCGCCACGCCCGCGTAGTACGCGCACGCGATCCTCGCAAGGCTTCCCGTCCTTGTCTCCTGGCTCCCAACCTTCTTTCCCGGTGACCACGATGCCGGGCGTCTTCGACCTTTTGGTGGCGCCCCAGGTCCACTGGCTCTGGTGCCGCGACATCGGCGATGAGGCCGTGCCATCCGAGAATCTCGGCCTCCTGATCTCGTGGATCACGGCGCTCTGCGCTGTTAAGCCCTTCGCAGTCTTTGGCGGCAGGATAGGTGGCCGCCCGCGCGGGGAGTCCACGTCCGGATCGACGCGCCGAACACGGCATCTGGAGGCTGTTATGAACCCTACTCCAGCCTCGAACGGCGTGTGAGCATGCCGAGCAGAAGAACCTTATCCGAACTAGGCTATGCACGAGGTTTATATGTTACTATTGTTACATAATTGCGATTGGAATCGCTTGAACAGCACAGGAATGATCCGCTACCTGGATCTAGTCAGGAGGTAGCATGGATGAGATCGATATCGGAGGGCTACGCATCGCCTTCAATCGGGTGGGGGAAGGGCCGCCGCTCGTCCTACTCCACGGGGCCTTGAGCGACAGCCGGGTATGGCGCAGACAGCTCGATGAGCTGTCCGACGAGTTCACCGTGGTGGCGTGGGACGCCCCGGGGTGCGGCCGATCCTCGGATCCACCCGCACCCGAGACGTTTCGGTTGTCCGATTACGCCAACTGTCTCGCGGGACTCGTTGACGCGCTCGGCTTGGGGAGAGCGCACGTGCTCGGGCTGTCGTTTGGCGGAGGACTAGCGCTGGAGCTCTACCGTCGCCATCCCACGGTGCCGAAGACGCTGGTGCTGGCTTCGGCTTACGCCGGCTGGGCCGGCTCCCTCCCACCGGAGGAGGTCGAACGGCGCCGTCAGCGAGCCCTGCGGGAAGCCGATCTGCCGCCCGAGCAGTGGGTGCCCGGATACTTACCGGGCCTGTTCACCGAAACAGCGCCGCCAGGGCTGATCGACGAAGCGGTGGCGATCATGTCAGAGACCCGTCCGGCCGGGATGAAAGCGATGATGTACGCTTTCGCCGAAGCGGATCTGCGTGACGTGCTCCCGCTCATTGAGGTGCCGACACTGCTGCTGTACGGCGAGGCTGATCGGCGTTCCCCATTGAACGTGGCTGAGGATCTCCACGCTAAGATTCCTACCTCGAAACTTGTGGTCATGCCCGGCGTCGGTCATGACAGCAATCTCGAGGCGCCGGAGACCTTCAACACTGAAGTCCGGAGCTTCCTTCGGTCGAACGAGAGCGGTCGTCCCGCGGAAGACGCCCGCCCGGACTCTCGGTGAATGGCTGCAAGAGCGCAGGAAAGGTTATACGCAGCTGGTGGCGCGTGTTCACGGCGTACCACCCCTCAAGACGACGTGCCCACGCTGGCCACGGACGCCATAGGCACGGTTGGAAGTTTATCCTAGAGCAGCCTGCAGCGTAGATGATCCACGTGGCAACATGAACGCCTACTCCGAAGACCTGCGCAAGAAGATCGTCAACAGCTCCCTCGCGCGGGCCCTGAGCGCGACCTTTTTCGGTTTACCGGAGGCCACCAGGCGCCCGTAGAACTCCCGGATGGCGTGGCTGTGACGGGTGGCGCACAGGGCCCACCATACAGATACGAGGGAGAGACGCTCAGAGACGACGAAAGACGGGTCTTCCGCCGGCGTCCCCGGGCGTCAGCTCGTAACGCTCCAGGTCGTAGGAGACGTACATCCTGGCCGTGATGCCCGCCGCCTGCTCGTGCTTTTTGCCGCCAGAGGCCCGCATGGCCGCCTCCCGGCTCTCCCACAGGCAGAAGGAGAGGCAGTGGCCGCGTCCGTCGGCGTCGCCCTTGAAGTAGCGGAGCAGGCCGCCGCATCGCAGGGCCTCCGCGTATGCAAGATCATCGAACCAGCGGAGCAGGTCGAGGTCGGCGTCGGGACGGCGGACGGAGCGGAAGCCGACCAGGTAGAGTTGGTCGAAGTCGTAGCCGGCGATAATGGGCCAGTCGAAGCCCTGTTCTATCGGTAGGTTTGGGTAGTCCGGTTGAACGGGAGATATTCTCTGGGCGGCCTCGTGCAAGCCCACCCGAAGGTCGATCGTCATGCATCACCTCTCTGGGTTCTGTTCTCTAGGCGTCACCTCCTTTTGCATGAAGAACCCGATACCTTCCCTTTTTTCCGATAACGGTGCCGCGCAGGTCTCCGGGCTCCCGCATCGTGGTGTGGCCGAAGCCGTAGGAACCGAACGCGAGCCGCCGGTACCTGTGCGACGGCGCGTAAAGTACGCGCAAAGATCGAACAAGTGACCGAATACCAAACATGCTTCTACTATACGCTGTCGTCCCGTTAAAGTCCACTTGTCTTGTGGAGAAAGCTGTCAGATCTCGCCGAGGTACGCCTCGCGGACCTTCGGGTCTTGGCGCAGTTTCTCGGCGGGGGCGGCGTTGACGATGGAGCCCGTTTCCAGGACGTAGCCGCGGGTGGCGATCTCGAGGGCCACGTTGGCGTTCTGCTCGACGAGGAGGATGGTGGTGCCTTGCTGGTTGATCTCCTTGATGATGTCGAAGATGCGCTCCACGAGCACGGGCGCCAGGCCCATCGAGGGCTCGTCCAGGAGGAGCAATTTCGGGCTGCTCATCAGGGCGCGGCCGATGGCGAGCATCTGCTGCTCGCCGCCGGACATCGTGCCGGCCTCCTGCTTGATGCGCTCTTGCAGGCGGGGGAAGAGCTCGAAGACGCGGTCCATGTCCCGGCTGATACCGTCGCGGTCGTTGCGGTGGTAGGCGCCCATCTCCAGGTTTTCGAGCACGGTCATGCGGGGGAAGATCTTGCGCCCCTCCGGGCTCTGGGCGATGCCCTTCTCTACCATGCCGTGGGCGGGGACGTCCTGGATCTCCTCGCCGTCGAAGATCACCTTCCCCTGGCGGGCCGGCAGGACGCCGTTTATGGAGCGCAGCGTCGTCGTCTTGCCCGCGCCGTTCGAGCCGATCAGGGTGACGACCTCGCCCTCTTCGACCGTCAGGGAGACGCCGCGAAGGGCGTGGATGCTCCCGTAGTAGCTGTGCATGTCCTGGACCTCTAGGAGCGCCACGGCTAACCCGTCTTCGCCGTGCCGAGGTAGGCCTCGATCACCCTCGGGTCCTGGCGGACCTCCGCGGGCAGGCCCTCCGAAATTTTCTCCCCATGGTCCAGCACCGTCACCCGATCAGAGATGCTCATAACCACGCGCATCTCGTGCTCGATCAATAGAATCGAGATCCCGCGCTCCTCCCGCAACCGCTGGATAAGGTCCGTCAGCCGCGCGGTCTCCTGCGGGTTCATGCCGGCCGTCGGCTCGTCGAGCAAGAGCAGCGTCGGCTCGGAGGCGAGCG
>Ga0136627_1000263_pt1 | contig 18637 bp, 16 predicted proteins | sample AntDrymUQ4892206_2_FD_104652 | JGI IMG/M metagenome (GOLD analysis project Ga0136627, IMG submission 104652) | Polar desert sand microbial communities from Dry Valleys, Antarctica - metaG UQ489 (22.06) | ecosystem: Environmental > Terrestrial > Soil > Desert | place: Antarctica: Dry Valley... | reverse complement strand
TTCCCCCGGATCTTCGCCTACGGTGATGCCGCTGACCTGGCTCTCGATGAGGACGACATAGACCCGGACTTCATCGCCTCCTCGAAGGCGCTACTAGTTACGGGCACGCCGCTCGCGCGCGAGGGGAGCCGGGCGGCCTCGCTCCGAGCCGCTAAGGCCGCGAAGGAGGCGGGGACGAAAATCGTCTTCGACCTGGATTACCGGCCTGTATTCTGGGGCGTGGCCTCTCACGAGCAGGGCGGCGAGATGTTCGTTGCCAGTGAAGAGGTTACGCAGGTCTATGAATCCGTGCTACCGGATTGCGACCTCGTCATAGGTACGGAGGAGGAGATCCAGATAGCCGGCGGCTCTACCGACACCGACGAAGCGATCCGAAACATCCGCGAACTATCCAATGCGACCATCGTGCTCAAAGTTGGCGCCATGGGAGCCATAGTTTTCCCGGAGGAAATTCCGGAAGACTTGGAAGACGGCATCAGCGTTCCGGGTTTCCCGGTGGAGGTCTTCAACTCCGTGGGCGCGGGCGATGCCTTTATGAGCGGTTTCCTAAGCGGCTGGCTGCGCGAGGAGCCGTTTGACGAGTGCCTGCGCCTCGGGAATGCTTGTGGGGCCATTGTGGTCTCCCGGCACGGCTGCTCCCCGGCGATGCCCACTCAAGAAGAGTTAGAGTACTTCCTGTCCCTGGAGGACAAACCGCGCCGTCTCAAGGACGACGAATGGTTGAATCACCTGCACCGCGCAACGACCCGCAACGAGCCCGGTGAATTACACGTGCTGGCCATAGATCATCGCTGGCAGCTAGAAGATGTAGCTGATGAGGTGGGAGTAGATCGCGAACATCTGCGCTACCTCAAGGTTCTGCTGGGACAGGCTTTTCAGCGTGTAGCCGAAAAAGACGAAGCGGCGGGCGTGCTGATAGACGATATCTACGGCGATAAAGCGCTGGAGGAACTTACGGGGAGCGGCGTCTGGATCTCGCGTGCCGTCGAGGTAGCGAAGAGCCGGCCCGTCGAGTTCGTGGGGGGACCGAGTCTCGCTGCGACGCTCAGGACCTGGCCCGAGGAGCATGTGATCAAGTGCAACCTGTATATGCATCCCGAAGACGATACGGAGATAAGGGAGCTACAGGAAAAGCGGGTAGTCCAGCTCTTCGACGCCTGCATCCAGAATGATCGCCGTCTGTTGCTGGAGATCCAGGCACCTTCGGACACAAGCTACGACGAGACCAGCTTGGCAATACTGCTCGATAGATTCTACGAGATTGGTGTGCGTCCCGACTGGTGGAAGCTGCCCCCAAGTCTCGATTCCGGTATCTGGAAGAGGATAGGGGACGTGGTGCGCGAGCGCGACCCTCACTGCGCGGGGCTGCTAGTGCTCGGACAAGGTTTGGAAGGCGAGCAACTTGCCGAGAGTTTCGCCGCGGCCTCCTCTGAGCCTTTCTGCAAAGGGTTCGCAGTCGGACGGTCGATCTACAGAGAGGTGGCGCGACGCTGGCTCAGTAACGAGATCGACGACGAACAGTTCGTAGCTACGGTAGCTGAAAACTACGAGCAGATGATCTCGCTCTGGCACAAAAGAAAAGATTCACGGACCCGAGAGGGGGCCGCGGGGTGACGGAGGAGCGCGTGAGCGTGGGGTTGATCGGCGCCGGTCGGATCGGCGATGTCCACGCCGGGACCCTGACAGCCCATCCGAACGTCGAGTCGCTGATAGTCGCCGATTATGATGTCGGATTAGCAACGGAGCTCGCGGCTCGTTACGGCGTCAAGGCTGCGTCGTCCGTGGATGAACTCTTCGAACGTGTCGAGGCGGTGGTCATCGCTTCGCCTACCGATACACACGTGGATTATCTCCTACGGGCCGCCGAGGAAGGTGTGCCGGCCTTCTGCGAAAAGCCAATAGCTCTTGATCTGGATTCTACTGACCAGGCGATCACGGCGGTCAACGAAGCAGGAATCGCCGTGCAGATGGGCTTTATGAGGAGGTTCGATCCCGGCTACCGGACCGCACACGAACTTGTCAGTTCCGGAAATATGGGCGAAGTCACGCTCGTGAGGGCTCACACGCACGACACTGCGCCGCCACATGAGTCTTACATTCCGCGCTCCGGAGGTGTATTCAAGGACATGCTCATCCATGACATAGACGTGCTCCGATTCGTAACCGGAGCCGAACCTGTCGAGGTAATCGCCACGGGTTCGAATCGAGCTATGGAAGTCTTCGCCCGTTACGATGACCTTGCGACCGTGACCGTTACTATGCACATGGATGATGGATCTTTGGCGATCCTGTCTGGGTCACGGCAGAACCCTGTAGGCTACGACATTCGCATGGAGGTCTTCGGCACCGAAGACAGCATCGCAGTCGGTCTCGATCCGCACACCCCGATTCGATCGGTAGAACCTGATGTTCCTCCTCCCGTCAAACCGGTGACGGCTAGCTGGCTGGAAAGGTTCGAACATGCCTACCGGGCGGAGATGGATGCCTTCGTGGACGTAGCGCTCGGTCTTTGTCCGAGCCCGTGTACTGTCGAGGACGCGCGCGCGGCACTGACGGTGGCCGAAGCGTGCAGTGAATCCGCGCGCAGTGGAAAGCCTGTAAAGGTTGGAAGAAGAGAAGGGTGTAAGGAGTGTTCGGCGTGAACAAGAGTCCACAAGAATTCGACGGCAAGGTAGTCATCGTGACCGGCGGGACGCAGGGGCTCGGCGAGAACGTGGCACTCCAACTCACGGAGCGAGGAGCTTCGGGGGTCGTGATTACCGGCCGCAACGAAGAGCATGGCGAACGGGCGTCCAGAGCCTTGCGCGAGCTTGGCACGAAGCCTTTGTTCATGGCTGTGGATCTCGCCGACGCGGACGCTCCTTTACAGGTCATCCGGGCGGCAGACGAGGCGTTCGGCAGGGTGGATGTACTTGCGAATTGCGCTGGCAACCCGGAACGGGACACGATCTGGGACAGCACCCCGGAGCTCTTCGACCGTATGTTTGCCGTGAATGCGCGCGCTCCTTATTTTTTGATGCAAGGGGCAGCCCAGATTATGCGCCGGGAAAACATCCAAGGGACCATCGTTAACGTCATTAGCATCTCAAGCCATGGCGGACAGCCGTACATATCCGCTTACTGCGCGTCCAAAGGCGCCCTTGCGACCATGACTCGCAACGTGGCGCACGCGCTGATGCCCTACAAGATACGCGTAAACGGCCTGAACCCCGGATGGATGGCGACTCCCGGAGAGGATCAGACGCAGCGCAGGTTTCACGGGGCCGAGGATAACTGGCTCCAGGAAGCTGGGGAAGAGTTGCCTTTCGGGCGCTTAATCGCCCCGGAGGAGGCCGCCCGGGCGGTGGTTTTCCTCGCCTCGGAGGAGTCCGGTCTCATGACTGGCGCAGTCATGGATTACGACCAACAGGTTATAGGTGCTTATGACTGAGAAGGTCATAGAGAAGGCCGACGGTGCGGACGCCTGGGACGGCTACATCTCGCTCGTCGCCACGGAAGGCTGCGTGGAGTCCTTGAACACTGGCTCGCCGCAGCGCATTGAGAAGCCGGAGTGTCCCGAACTATACATGTCGTAGAGAAATATAGAGAGGCGGCGAAATGAATCAAGGAGGCGGCGAAGTGAACCAGGAACCGAAAATTGCAAGTGCCCCGGTATCTTGGGGGGTCATCGAGATTCCGGACTGGGGCTACCAGATGAACGTAGAACGGGTGCTGAGCGAGGCGTCGTCGCTCGGCCTGTCCGCCATGGAAGCAGGTCCCGAAGGCTTTTTGCCGGAAGACCCTGACGAAGTGTCGAGCATGCTAGATAAATACGATCTGGGCCTGGTCGGCGGGTTCGTTCCCGCCGTGCTACACGAGCCCGATATGCGAGAGGAGCAACTCTCCCTCGTAGAGAAGAGGGCCGAGTTCTTCGCCACCGCCGGCGCTGACATGTTGATCCTGGCTGCTTTTCCCAATTCAGATGACTTCGGACAGATGGTCGATCTCGACGATGAAGCGTGGAAGGAACTCTTCGAGAGTATCCCCAGGGTAGAGGAGATTGTCTCCCGATACGGGCTTACGGTCGCGCTGCACTCTCACTACGGCACGGTCGTCGAGCGCGACGACCAACTCTGGCGGTTTTTGGAGGGGTGCGATATGGGTCTTTGCCTGGACACCGCCCACCTCGTGATAGGGGGTAGCGATCCACTGGAAGTCGCCGAGAAGGCGGCGGATAGGGTGAAGCTAGTTCACTTGAAGGATGTCGACACCGAACTGGCCCGTCAGATGGCTAACAGAGATATTAGCTTCAAGGAAGCCGCCCAGAGGGGAGCGTTCCTCCCGCTGGGTGACGGAGACGTAGACGTAGCACGGTTGTTGGAACTGCTCGAAAAAGCGGAGTACAGAGGCTGGTATGTGCTTGAACAAGACAATGTGGTTGAGACCGAGCCTGAGGAAGGGGGTGGTCCGGTGAATGACGTACGCAAGAGCCTGAAATTCTTGGAGAGTCGAGTCTGACAGATCAACTAAATCGGGAAAATATTGAGTTGTTAAAGGTTGAAATCAGTCGATCAGGGAAGGGAAATTGTGAAGGCCTCTAAGTTAATTTTGTTGTTCGCTGTTGCGTCCCTCGTCCTAGCAGGGTGTGGTGGGGACCAGGAATCTCAGCAGGGCGGTGGGACAAACGCAGAGGGACTTATTGCCCGCGAAGACATCAACATCCAGTTCGTAACCCATGCCACACCGGATCCGTTCTGGACCGTGGTGCAAAACGGTGTGAGTAAGGCGGAAGAAGACATGGGCGTGGATGTCAATTACCGTGAATTGTCTTCATTCGACGTTGTGGAGCTCCAGAGGAACATTGAGTCCGCCATCGCGGCGGACCCAGACGGGATGGCTGTCTCTATACCGGACCCCCAGGCACTAAACGACGCCATTCGCCAAGCGACTGAAAAGGGCATCCCGGTCATAGTATTGAACGCGGGTGAGAACGACTGGAGGGATGTAGGCGCACTTACCTATGTAGGACAAACGGAGTTTGACGCCGGGGTCGCCGCTGGCGAGCGCATGGCCCAGGCGGATGTGCAAAACGCGATCTGCATCAACCACCAGCAGGGCCAGGTTGCGTTGGACCAGAGGTGCGAAGGCTTTACGAAGGGTTTGGGCGGCAACGTGAAACAGGTCGCGGTGGACGGCTCCGACCCTACCTCCGCGCGGAACGGTATCCAAACTGCGCTGCGGCAGAACCAGGACATAGACGGAATGCTCACCCTCAACCCTGGGGTCGCGGATCAGGCGCTCCGGGCGCTGAAGGAGTCCGGCAGGAGCGACCAGATAACCTTCGCCACCTTCGACCTCTCTCCGAGCGTGCTGGAGGCTGTTCGGGATGGCAAGATGCTGTTCGCCACGGATCAGCAGCAGTATTTGCAGGGGTATCTACCTGTTGTCTTACTGACGAACTATATACAGTACGGTGTTACGCCGGTAAACACGGAGATCCCAACCGGTCCGGCATTTATCACCAAAGACAACGCGGAGCAGGTCATCACGCTCGCCGAAGAAGGCGTTAGGTAGGAGATAAGGAGGGTCCGTGGGTACCCACGGACCCTCTCATACACTTCAGGAGGTAAAGACTTCACTATGACTCAATCAGCCACAAGTGCAAGCGAACGAATCCGTGATGTAGGGTTCCTCAAAAGACTGATGACCCGGCCAGAGTTGGCGGCCGTGGCCGGGGCGATCTTGGTATTTGTGTTTTTCGCCGTCGTTGCCGGGGACCGGGGGTTTCTTACCTTCGGCGGTACAGTGAGCTATCTACAGGTGGCGGCGCAACTGGGCATCGTCGCCGTTCCGGTATCTTTGTTGATGATAGGCGGCGAGTTTGATCTCTCCGTCGGCTCGATGGTGGGCGCCGCGGGTATGATCATCGCGATCGCTACGACCGAGTACGCCTGGCCGCTGTGGGCGGCAGTGCTGCTCGCTTTCGCGGTGGCCCTGGGCATCGGGTTCTTCAACGGATACGTCGTAATCAAGACCGGACTTCCTTCGTTCATAGTTACCCTGGGCATGCTCTTTGCGCTAAGGGGCCTCACCATCGGCTTCGCACGCCTGCTGACCGGACGAACGCAGGTTGGGATGGGCGAAGATCTGGGCGTGTTGACGCCCCTGTTCGCAGGAACCGTTGCGGGTTTCCCGGTCTCCATCATCTGGTGGCTAGTATTGGCCGCGTTGGGTTCTTGGGTCCTGCAGAGGGCTGTGTTCGGAAACTGGGTATTCGGTGCCGGAGGAGATGCTAGCGCCGCCCGCAACGTCGGTGTACCAGTCAACCGGGTGAAGATCATGCTCTTCATGTCCACGGCTCTAGGCGCAGCTCTGCTCGCCACCATACAAGTGCTCGATGCCGGCTCCGCCGACGTTCTGCGCGGAGAGCTCCTGGAGCTCCAGGCTATAGCTGCCGCGGTTATCGGCGGAGTGCTCTTGACCGGAGGCTACGGTTCGGTGATTGGCGCACTCTTTGGGGCATTAATTTTCGGCATGGTGCAGCAGGGAATCTTCTTCACCGGTGTCAGCACGGACTGGTTCCAGGTCTTCGTCGGAGTGATGCTGCTCGTTGCCGTGCTGTTCAACAACATTATCCGCAGGCGAGCTTCGGAGGCTAGATAATGACGAACGACACACCCATCATCGAAGCGAGAGGCGTCTCGAAGTACTTCGGAAGCGTCGTCGCCATCGAAGATATCTCTCTGCAGGTCAGGGCCGGGGAGGTTATGTGCCTGCTCGGCGACAACGGTGCCGGGAAGTCCACTCTAATCAAGACCTTCTCAGGGGTTCACCAGCCGACCGAGGGTACGATGCTATTGGATGGCGAGGAGGTACTCTTCGAATCACCGCGCGACGCCATAGACCGCGGGATAGCTACGGTTTTCCAGGATCTGTCTATGATCCCTCTAGTGGGCATCTCCCGCAACTTCTTCCTCGGCCGCGAGCCGACGAAGGGGGTGGGGCCTTTCAAGCGGTTCGACATGGCGAAAGCCGACCGGGTTTCGCGCGAGGAGCTCAGCAAGATCGGCATCGAGCTCCGCGATACCTCGCAGCCCGTATCCACCCTGTCGGGCGGGGAACGACAGTCGGTGGCCATAGCCCGCGCCGTCTACTTCGGAGCCAAAGTGCTCATTCTGGACGAGCCTACGAGCGCCCTGGGAGTCAAGCAGGCTGCAGTCGTTTTGCGCTACATCGCCCAGACCCGTGAGCAAGGTCTCGGGGTGATCTTTATTACTCACAACATCCACCACGCCTATCCGGTCGGAGACAAGTTCACCGTGCTTACCCACGGGCGTAGCGAAGGCACCTTTGACAAAGACGAGATAAGCCCCAGCGAGCTGGAAAAGCTGATGGCCGGCGGCGCGGAGTTGGAGAAGCTGGAGGAGGAACTCCAGGGAGGATCTTCAGGGTCAGAAGCATCGGCAGCGCCGAGCAATGGTCGAGAATCAGATGAGTAGGAGGTATCGAAGATGAGCACGGTGCGTCTGACGATGGCCCAGGCGCTGGTGCGCTTTCTGGCGAGCCAGCATGTGGAACGTGATGGTACTGAACAACGCTTCTTCGCGGGGTGCTTCGGCATCTTCGGTCATGGAAACGTTGCCGGCATGGGCCAGGCACTGCAAGAGTACAGTGATGAGTTGACCTACTATCAGACCCGCAACGAGCAGGCTATGGTACATACAGCTTCGGCTTATGCCCGGCACAAAAACCGGCTCGGCACGTTCGCCTGTACGAGTTCCATAGGTCCTGGCGCGACCAATATGGTGACCGGGGCCGCGCTGGCGACCATAAGCCGGTTACCGGTGTTGCTATTGCCGGGCGATGTCTTCGCTACCCGCGCGCCGGACCCTGCATTGCAGCAGCTAGAAGCCCCGTATGACGGAACCTTATCCGTCAATGACTGCTTCCGGCCCGTCTCCCGATACTGGGACAGGATAGATCGACCGGAGCAGATCATGTCCGCGGCTTTAGCCGCCATGCGCGTACTCACGAATCCCGCAGACACCGGTGCTGTTACGCTCTCACTGCCGCAGGATGTGCAAGCGGAAGCATACGATTACCCAGAGGAATTCTTCGAGAAGCGGGTTTGGCGTGTACCGCGCATGCTGCCCGACACTGCAGAGCTAGAACGAGCCGTGGAACTCATTCGAGAGGCCCATCGGCCTATGATCGTGTCTGGTGGAGGCACAATCTACTCCGAGGCTACGGAAGTATTGGAGCGTTTCACCGAACAGACTGGAATTCCGGTGGGTGAAACCCAGGCGGGTAAGGGTTCAATGCCCTACGATCACCCACTCGCGCTCGGGGCCGTCGGGGCAACCGGCACGCTCGCTGCCAACCGCGCGGCAAAGGAGGCCGACGTGGTGATTGGGGTGGGGACCCGCTGGACGGACTTTACTACCGGCTCCAAGACCGCTTTCCAGAATCCGGAGGTGAAATTCGTCAACGTCAATGTCGCGGATCTCGACGCCTACAAACACGCGGGGATACGCCTGGTCGGTGACGCTAGGGTGACGTTCGAAGCTCTTTCCGAGGCTCTGGAAGGCTACGAGGTCGAAGCGGAATACCGGGAACAAAGCACCCAAGGAAATAAAGAGTGGGACCAGGAAGTGGAGCGGCTGTATACGATGGACCACGGTCCGCTGCCCGCCCAGAGTGAGGTCATCGGGGCGGTCAACACCTTCTCCGATCCGGGGGACGTGGTGGTGTGCGCGGCGGGCTCTATGCCGGGGGATCTGCACAAGCTCTGGCGTACCCGTGACCCGAAGGGCTACCACGTCGAGTATGGCTACTCTTGCATGGGCTACGAAATTGCCGGTGGACTCGGCGTAAAGATGGCTACTCCCGAGCGCGAAGTCTACGTAATGTGCGGCGATGGTTCCTACCTGATGTTGAACTCGGAGATAGTCACCTCGATACAAGAGGGGTACAAGCTCACCATCGTCCTGGTAGATAACTCCGGTTTCTCGTCCATCGGCGCGCTCTCGCGATCGGCCGGTTCCCAGGGTTTTGGCACCCAGTACCGCTACCGCAAGAATGGCTCCCTCGGCCTGGATAGCGAAGAAGAATCTGGCGAGACATTACCCGTGGACCTCGCGACTAGCGCTGAGTCTCTCGGCGCCCAAGTAATCCGGACCCAAAGCATCGCGGAGTTGAAAGATGCGCTCCACCAAGCAAAGGAAATCGAAACAACTACCGTCATCTACGTGCCCGTGGACCGTTACGAAGGCGTCCCGGATTACGAGTCGTTCTGGGATGTGCCGGTAGCAGAGGTCTCAGAGATGGAAACCGTAGTCGCCGCGCGTGAGGAGTATGCCGAGAACAAGCAAGCCGAGCGTCGGTACATCTAAAGAGAAAGGAGTTTTTGCACATGGCAGAACTTGTAGTCAGCAGCAAAGAGCAACCAGGGGAGGACGGAAGTGTCTTGAAGGTCACCCCGGAGTCCGCTGGATGGGACTGGGTGGGCTTCGAGGTCGTGCGGCTGGGAGCCGGACAGACGCTGGAGCGTTCCACGGAGGGTGAGGAGACCTGCCTTGTAATTCTCTCCGGGCGGTGTCATGTCTCTGCCGGAGAAGACGAATGGCGCGATATTGGGGAGCGTGAAAGCCCATTCGATAGCCCGCCCTACTCCGTCTATTTACCGCCCCAGACCAAATACAGAGTGGAGGCGGATACGGAGCTAGAGCTGGCGGTAGCCTCCACGCCTGCGGAGGAAGGAGTGGAGGCGCGTTTGATCCGGCCGGAGGATGTCGAGGTCGCCAAGCGTGGGTCTGGAAACACCGAGCGTGAGATCCGGGACATCCTCATGGTGGATCAGCCAGCCGAGCGTCTGCTGGTCGTCGAGGTCATAACGCCGAACGGCAACTGGTCTAGCTACCCACCACACAAGCACGACCAAGACGACCGCCCAAACGAAACGTACCTGGAGGAGACTTATTACCACAGGCTAAAGCCGGAGCAGGGCTTCGCCGTACAGAAAGTTTACACGGAGGACCGCTCGCTCGACGAGACCGTTACCGTCCACAATGGGGATACCGTGCTCGTGCCCGCCGGCTACCATGGCGTGGCCGCCCCGCCAGGATACGACCTCTACTACCTCAACGTGATGGCCGGACCCGTGCGCGAGTGGCAAGTAAAGAACGATCCAGACCACGAATGGCTGCTGAGTTGAACCGTCAGGTAGCCATCATCCTGAACAAGGAGGAGAAGTGATGCGAAACGTCAAGAACTTTATTGGGGGGGAGTGGGAAGAACGCGACGGCCACGATACCGAGTCGGTCTACGATCCGGCCACCGCAGAGATTGTAGCCGAGACCCCGCTCTCCACCAGGGAGGACGTGGACCGGGCGGTAAAGGCAGCCCAGGCAGCATTTCCGGAGTGGTCGTCCACACCGGTCGTCCAGCGCACCCAGGTCCTCTTCCGCTACAAGATGCTCCTGGAAGAGCACTTCGAGGAGCTAAGGGACCTCGTAACCTTGGAGAATGGTAAGGACGCCAAAGACGCCGGCGGCGAGGTCCGGCGCGGCATCGAGGTAGTCGAGTTCGCCTGTGGAATGCCGACTCTTATGATGGGCGAGAGCGTGAGGGACGTAGCCAGTGGCGTGGACAACGTCTCCTACCGTTACCCCTTGGGTGTTGTGGCGGCCATATCGCCGTTCAACTTCCCGTGTATGATCCCTTTGTGGACCCTCCCCGTAGCCATCGGCGCTGGAAACACCTACATCCTCAAACCCTCAGAAAGGACTCCGCTCACCGCGCAACGCTTGGGCGAGCTTTTGGTCGAAGCCGGTATACCCGAAGGCGTGTTCAACCTCGTCAACGGGGCAAAAGAGGTCGTCAACTCCATCCTAGAGCATCCCGGCATAGAGGCCGTTTCGTTCGTGGGAAGTCAGCCGGTGGCCGAGCACGTCTATACCCATGGAGCGGCGCACGGCAAGCGGGTGCAGGCTCTGGCGGGGGCAAAGAACTCCATGATCGTCATGCCCGATGCAGTACTGGACCGTGCGGTGCCGAACATCATCGCTTCGGCCTACGGCAACGCCGGAGAGCGGTGCCTGGCAGGCAGTGTGCTGGTCGCCGTGGGAGATGTCGCCGACACGCTCGTCGAGAAGGTCAAAGAGGCCGCCGAGAACATGAAGGTCGGGCCGGGATATGAGGAGGACAGCGAGCTAACGCCGCTCATCCGCGAAAACCATCGCCAGAGAGTCAAGGAGTATGTGGACCTCGGCGAAGAAGAAGGAGCAGAGGTAGCCTTGGATGGACGCGAGCCGCCGAGAGAGGAAGGGTTCTTCTTCGGGCCGACCATTCTCGACAAAGTAGAAGGCGATATGCGGGTCTCGCGAGAGGAAATCTTCGGTCCCGTTCTAAGCGTTGTCCGGGTAGACAGCCTGGATGAAGCCATAGAGTTCACCAACGGTTCATCCTTCGGAAACGCCTGCTCCATCTATACGGAGAATGGGGCAGCGATCCGGCATTGGCGGGAGCACGTAGAGGCGGGGATGCTCGGGGTGAACATAGGGGTTGCGGCGCCGATGGCGTTCTTCCCGTTCAACGGAGTAAAGAACTCCTTCTACGGCGACCTGCACGCCACCGGTAAAGATGGTGTTCGCTTCTTTACCGAGAACAAGGTCGAGATCTCCCGCTACTACTCGGACCCGAACGAGACCGTTACCTGACGCATAGATAGTACAGAAGAACAACCTGGGGCGTCCGCGCCGTCGGTGGTGGGGACCACCGAAAACAATCGGCGCGGGCGACTTGTATGGGAAAGGGAGTACTCTGATATGAAAACCGACCAACTGGTCATGCACTCGCTGACCACGGGCCAACGCAACCTCGAAGAAGCCTTGGAGGCTTACGCCGCCGCCGGCTTCCGGCACGTGGAGTTGTACCTGGCCCTGATCAAAGCCTGGTTGGAAGATGGCCACACCGTAGAGCAGACACGAGACCTCTTCGACTCCTACGGCCTTGACTTGGTCGGTGGCTCTGAGGCGGTGCCGGTCGAATGTTTTCACTCGCCGGATGTACTGCTCCCGAGCCTCAGGACCCACGTGGAGAACCTGCGCCTGATCCACGATCTGGGTGGTACCAAGATGATTGTCGCCACCAACGGCCCAGAACAGGTTGCCCCTGACAGCTTGGAGCACGTAGCCCGGGCCCTGAGAGCCATCGGTGAGGCCACGGAGGGCTATGAGGTGGATATCAGCGTGGAGTTCAACGCCTCGCCGGTGGTAAAGAGCCTCCAGAGCGCGGTGCGGGTATCCGAGATGGCCGACCATCCCAGGGTGGGTGTGCTCTTCGACACGGCCCACTACCACGTCACCCCAACAAAGTTCGCCGATATAAACGAGGAGTCGGTGCGGTGGATCAAGCACGTTCACGTCAACGATATGCCGGACACCCCGGCTGACCTGACCCACCGGGATTTCGACCGGGTCTTGCCGGGGGAAGGGGTGCTGGACCTGACTGGCATCATTTCCGAGTTAGAGCGACATGGCTACGGAGGATACTTTTCCATCGAGTTGTTCAACTCAAATCTCTGGCAACTGCCGACCGAGGAGGCGGCCCGTAAGAGTTACGAGAGCCTGTTGCCACTATGCGAAGGAGGAGAGTGAGCAGTCCATGAAGCTACGGAAGGAAGGCACTATGGGGAACAAAGTACACAACACAAGGGAAGGGAATATTCATGTCTAGCTCATCCGCGGAAGCAGGTGGGACCCGAGGCAGTGGCAGTGCGGCGATCTACATTTTCGGTGCGCTCGGTGGCCTGAACTGGGGCTACGATACCGGGGTTATCTCGGCGGCCATCATCTACCTGAACCAAGACTTCAACCTGAGCCCGTTCATAACGGGCTGGGTCGTGAGCGCGCTTATCGTGGGCGCCATAATCGGGGCGGCCGTCGGCGGGCGCCTGAACGATGCCATTGGACGATGGAAAGTACTCATGATAACCGCCATCATCTTTACTATAGGTCCTTTTGGCCTGGCGTTCGCTCCAAACGTCGAGGTGATATTGGCCTCGCGGTTCGTGCTGGGGCTCAGTGCTGGATTAGCTGCGGTTACCCTGCCGGTATACCTTTCGGAGATAGCGCCAACCCGGATCCGTGGGGCCGTCACCGCCTTTTATGCGCTGGCGATCGTCACCGGCCAGTTCATAGGCTTCGTAGTCGGCGCAATATTCGCCCAGGCCGAGGCGTGGCGCTGGATGCTCGGGCTCGCCGTGGTTCCCTCTATTCTCTTCCTCATAGGATTGTTCTTTATCTGGGAGACTCCCCGCTGGCTCGTCCAACAACATCGGGAAGAAGAGGCTTGGGATGTGCTCCGGTACGATCGGAGTGAGGAGGACGCACGGGAAGAGCTCGATGAGATCAAGGAAATGGATCGTATAGAGCAAGAAGAGGGTGTTAGTGGCCTGAGAGAGTTCCTGGCTCCGTGGGTGAGGCCCATACTGATAGTAGGTATTGGTGTGGCTATTCTCCAGCAAATAATGGGTATCAACACCATCATCTACTACACTCCGACCACCCTCACCAAGGTCGGATTCGGCGACCAGGGGGCTATCGTAGCCAATATCAGCATAGGCGTTCTCAACGTAATCGCGGTACTGCTGGCTATACGCTACGCAGATCGGCTGGGGCGCAGGCCGCTGCTCTTGATTGGGGCCATCGGTACGACTCTGGCCCTGGGTGTGCTCGCGATCACGTCCCTGACGACGTCTGAACCTACAGGCATAGGTCCAGTGGGCATCATAACGCTTATTTGCCTGGGGACCTATATTTTCTTCTTCCAGGGAAGTTGGGGATCCATAACCTGGGTGTTGCTGGGTGAGATTTTTCCGCTCGGAATCCGGGCCACCGCCATGGGTGTTGCGACCGTCGCGTTGTGGAGTGCGAACTTTGTGGTCGCCCTCACATTCCCGCCTATGCTCGCCGCGCTGGGCGTCGGCGGGTTGTTCTCGATCTATGCCTTTATCTGCCTCGGCGCATTCTTCTTCGTCTGGTTCCTGGTTCCGGAGACCAAAGGTCGAAGCCTAGAAAAGATAGAGACTGATCTCCGTGAGGCGCATGGAACGAGGCAAAGTGCTTGAGAAGATGACCCGAGGTTTTCCGCCTGTGTGGAAAAGAGATCTTTAGAGGTCTTCGGAGCGGGGAACCGGGCCACATGCGGTCTAGTTCTCCGCACAAGATATAGGAGGTTTGTGGTGAGGATAGCTGTGCTGGGAACTGGACGTTTGGGTTCGTTCCGGGCTCGTATATTGAGCGGATTGTCGGAGGTGGACGAGGTAATCCTCGGCAACCGGACGGTCGAGTGCGCGGAGAAGGTTGCCGAAGAGATCGGTGGGACGGCCGGGACTATTGATGAGGCGATAGATACCAGACCCGATGCGGTGTTTGTTTCACTGGCAACGGAGTTGCACGCGGGGGTGCTGCATCGTTGCATAGACGCAGGTCTGCCGATCTTCTGTGAGAAGCCCATCGCTTTGAACCTGCCTGAGACGGCAGAGGTGATCGAACACGCGAATGAGGCCGGCAACCTGATCCAGGTCGCCTTCCAGCGCCGCCTCGACCCTGATTACCGGCAGGCGTATGAGGCAGTCCGTGACGGCACCCTGGGGACGCTTTACAGCGTTCGCATCACCGCCCACGATGCCGAGCCCGCCCCAGAGGAGTTCATAGCGTCGAGCGGTGGGACGTACCGGGATCTGCATATCCACGACTTTGATCTGGCGCGCTGGCTGACCGGCATGAACGTTGAGGAGGTCTACGCCGTAGGTAGCGTAAGGGGCTTCGACCGTTACGCCAAATACGATGACGTAGACAACGCGGCCATCCTGATGAACATGTCCGATGGGCTACCAGTGATTATAACGGGTACCCGACACAACCCCCGCGGCCACGATTTCCGCATGGAGGTATTCGGCTCAGAGGATAGCCTCTCTGTGGGTCAAGATAGCCTGAGCCAACCACGCCCGGTGGAGCCTGACGCCCCCTCGCCGAATAAGGGGCCATATGGCGACTTCATGGAGAGGTTTGGGGAGTGTCTTCGGCAGGAGACCATGGCGTTGATCGAGGTGATGAAGGGCGAGCGCGAGAACCCGAGCCCGCCAGATACGGCAATGGAGGCTCTCCGGGTCGCCGTCGCCTGCGAGGTGTCGCGCAAAGAGGGGAGACCTGTGCGGGTCGCGGATATAGAAGACGAACCGTCCGGCTCCTCGTGAGGGGACGCAACAATGGAGGTGAACTGAGATGAACGTTGATTCAGAAGTAATTTCGGTTGGGGTAATCGGGTCGGGCGGCATGGGGGCCCGCCACGCTGAAACCCTTAGCGGAACGATCTCCGGCGCCAGGGTAGGGGGCGTGATGGACCTGGACCGCCCGCGGGCCGAGGAACTGGCCGCCAACTGCGGTTCGGACGTTATGGTCTTCGAGGACGAACAAGAGCTGATCCGGCACGGCGACATAGACGCCGTCGTCATCACGACGCCTGACGAAACTCACGCCGGGCTAGTAATGGAGTGTCTGCAAAATGAGAAGCCGGTTTTTTGCGAGAAGCCTCTGGCCACCACTGCGGAGGACGCGCGCAAGATCGTCGATGCCGAGGTCGAGCTAGACAGAAAAATGATCCAGGTCGGTTTTATGCGGCGCTACGATCCCCAACACCTCTCTGTAAAGAACGCTATTGACTCCGGAGAGATAGGCCGACCCGTTTTGTTCAAAGGGACGCATCGAAACATCGGTGCGCTCGAAGGCACGAGTTCGGAGTCGATCCTGGTCAACTCCGCCATACACGACCTCGACTCCGCGAGGTGGATGCTCGGCCGCGAGATCGAGGAAGTGTACGTACAAGGAACAAACACTGGGGCGGCTGCGGACGATGAAGTCCTGGATCTGCAGATTATTCATCTGAATCTCGGTGGGGGAAGCCTCGCAAATATCGAGGTCTATGTGAACGCCGGCTACGGTTACGAGGTAGATCTGGAAGTCGTCGGGGATGAGGGCACCATCCACATCGCTCCCGCCAATGCCCCTGAACTGCGTAAGGAGCGTTATGCTGGGCATCCCGTCGAGGAGGACTGGCTCGAAAGGTTCCCGGACGCCTATGTGCTCGAGATGCGGCGGTGGATAGAGGACCTTCACGGCGAAAAACTCACAGGCCCGGACGCGTGGGATGGTTACATCTCACTTCTGGCAGTGGAGACTTGTATCGCTTCTCTGCAATCCGGCTCGAAAGAGCCCTTCGAGGCACCCCAGTGCCCGCAACTATACAAAACTAGAGGAGCTTAGAACCTTGACCCTACTGGGTGTGGACATCGGTACGACCCACGTGAAAGCGTGCGCCTACGACGAGGATGGCAAGTTCCTCGGGGCTTCACACCACGATACCCCAACTAGACGGCATCAAGGGGGCAAGGCCGAGTACGAAGCTCCAGCTCCGGAACGCGCCGTCTTCGAGGTCATCCAACAGGTTGCAGAGCAATTCGGCCCACCGCAGGCGATCGGGGTAGCGAGTATGGCCGAGTCCGGGTTCCTGGTCGACGATGCCGGAGAACCGCTCGCATCGGCGATCACCTGGTTCGACGGGCGCACGACACCCCAGGCTGCGCACTGGAGAGAACGCCTGGACCCTATAGAGCTCTTCTCCAGGACCGGGCTCCACCTCACGCCGCGATACTCAGCCTGCAAGCTGGAGTGGCACCGGGAGAACACGACGGAGGCCTGGTCGAAGGCCGCCGGCTGGCTCGGCATGTCCGAGTACCTAGTCTTCCGCATGACCGGAGAGAAAAGCACCGACCCCTCGCTCGCCAGCCGCACGATGCTGTTTAACGTCGGAGATGGGGAGTGGGACAGGAAGCTGTGTGGGCTTGCAGTAGTCCCGCCGGAGTTGCTCCCGCCGGTCTACAAAGCCGGCGCCGCACCCGGCAGGCTCCTATCCTCTGTGGCCGCCCGTCTGTCAGTCCCGGCTAATATACCAGTGGTGGTGTGCGGACATGATCATGTATGCGGGGCCTTCGGCGCCGGGGCCGTCGAGGCCGGGGAGATAGTGGATTCGATGGGCACGGCTGAAGCTGCCCTGATCACCTTTCGCGAGCCACCGCTGGACGAGACTGGCTTCAACTTGAACCTCAATGTAGGACGGCACGTGTTGCCGGAGAATTTTTACCTGGTCGCCGGACTCCCGGGGTTGGGGGCCGCCGTGGGGTGGCTGCTACGCCTGCTGGAAGGAAGTGAAGACGACCTGGCCCGTTGGACCAAAGCAGCAGAAGAGCTTGTTCTAGGAGAAGGAGGCGTGTTCCTGCCGCTCGTGCGCGGAGAAGAAAACGGGGTCTCATTTTACGGACGTGATCCCGCGTTCGCCGATGTCGCCCCTTCGACCCCCGCGGGGATCGAGGCGCACCGGCCCCCGCCGCCGGTGGACGGTGAGGTAGGAGAACTCGCCGGAAGCACTCCGGGTCGCCCTCGGGCACCCTTTGGGCGCGAAGACCAGCCGTCCGGGCTCCAGGGCGAATTTCTCGCCGTCGATCACGACCGTGCCCGAGCCCGAGACGCCTATGTAGACGACGTCCACCTCGTCGTTGGCGTGGATGCCGACTCCTTCTCCCGCTTCGAAGCGCACCAGGTTGGCGTTCAGGTCCTCGCTACCCTCCTGGGTCCACACCACCCCAGGCCCCCGCTCGGTCGAAGCGATCCCCGCGAGATCCACCGCCCGGCCCGTCGCACCGCCGACGGGCGTCAGTGTCAGCTCCCCTCGCCGCGCGCGATGGTGAGCACGCAGATGGAGTCCTCTAAGGCCTCGACGGCGTGGCGCACGCCGGCGTCGCAGGCGAGCAGCGTCTTGGGTCCGGCCTCGACCTCCCCGTCCGGGGTCGTGAAGCGGATGCGGCCCTCACGCACCATCAGCGAGATCGAACCCGGCGCCGCGTGCTCCTCGAGCCCGTCCCCGGCCCCCATCACGAGTAGCACCACGCTCATCCCCTCGCCCTTGCGCAGTGTGATCGAGTTCCGACGTCCTCCCCGCGCAGCCGGGCGACCTCCGCATCGAGGTCGAAGCTCTGCAACGGGCCGTGCATCGGCCGCTCGGATTCCGGGTGCGGTCTGCTCGACATATTCTTGTCCTCTCCGTAAACGACGCCGACCTCATCGCCAGCCTCTTAACTATTATATGTCGTGCGCCATGACGTAATATGTGTTGGCCTGCTTTGGCAAGGGAGGCGAGATCTCCACCAACCGCCTCGAAGAGCAAGAGGTCTCAGTTCTGTCTTTGCACCTGCTACAGATCTGCCTCGTGTACGTGAACACCCTCATGATCCAACGGGTGCTCCGCGAACCCGACTGGTCGTCCCGAATGACGTCCCAAGACCTCTCCGCGCTCACACCCCTGATCTTCCACCACATAAACCCCTACGGCACGTTCGAGCTTGACATGGACGAGCGCATCCAGATCGAAAGCGTGGTCGCCTAACGCCCCGAAAACCCGCCCGTGCAGCCTACTTTTCTGGCATCGGATAAGTTATCATTACCCGACGCCAGAAGCGGTTTTCTGCTAGTATGGGCACGCTAACCCAACGCGCCGCTCGGCCGGTGAGAGGAGGACGACAATGATGGAGATGGAGGAGATA
>Ga0136627_1000262_pt1 | contig 18649 bp, 17 predicted proteins | sample AntDrymUQ4892206_2_FD_104652 | JGI IMG/M metagenome (GOLD analysis project Ga0136627, IMG submission 104652) | Polar desert sand microbial communities from Dry Valleys, Antarctica - metaG UQ489 (22.06) | ecosystem: Environmental > Terrestrial > Soil > Desert | place: Antarctica: Dry Valley... | reverse complement strand
CCGGCGCCGCGTCTCTCAAGTTAAGACGTGCGTACCACGCCGACGTGGTTGCGCCCGGAGAAGTTGAGGCGGTCCGCCGTCGCCCGGGTGAGATCGTACTTGGCCGAGGTGTAAGGCCCCCTGTCGATGACTCTTACCTTGATGTTGCGGCCTTTGTAGAGCAGGCTCACCTCGGTCCCGCAGGGCAGGCTGCGGTGCGCCACTCCGTGCGTGCCGTAGCGGAGCCGCTGGCCGCACGCGGTGCGGTTGCCGTAGAAGCCCGGTCCGTACCAGGTCGCCAGCTCGGGCCTATGCACGCGTACGGAGGAGCGACGCCGCTTGTTGGTATTGCGAGCGTCGCCGGAAAACCCGACTCGCACGGAGCGCCGACCCGGCCTGCCCGAAGCGAGTGTCGTGCGATATCTGCCGTCACGCACCCTGACGCGCTTGACCGTGCGCCACGCGCCCTCGCGCCGGCGCTGGACCTTTACCCTCCGGCCCGGTCCGGCGGGACGAAGTGAGCCCCTAACCGTGATTCTTTGACCCTTCATCAGGTTCGACGGCCTCGTCTTGAGAGTCAGCTTGGGCCGGACCCTGATCTTGCGATCAGCACTGAACCTGGTGACACCCGCCTCGTCTGTGTGTGCGAGCCGATAGCGCGCCGTCGACCGTAGACCCCTGACCCGGAACTGCACACGGCCGCGCTCGTCCACGCGCTTGGACTCGAGCTTGCGCCACTCGGCGCGTGGCTTTGCTCGCTGCAGGGTTACGAGATCACCGGGTGCGTGATTCTCGACGTGCCCCTTGATGGTGGCCGCCCTCTTGAGGCCGACCTTGCGGGGCGCCGAATCCAAGGCCGGCCTCGGCTCGGTGAGGATCTCCTGCGCGTAAGCGGTGGTACCGAGCGCTGCGATCACTGCAGTGACCCCAGCGATGAGCTTGATCCGGCCGCGCGGGCCTCGGGGTAGGCGCGTCATCGCGTCTCCTTCCATATCGACTGTTTGCTGCGCCGGGCCCTCGTCGTTGCGGCCCTCCGCGGGGGCGACCGCCGGCCTGGCCGGCCCTCTTCAGGGACCGGACGGCGCTGGATGAACGGTCGTAGCGCAAAAAAAAGGGGGCCGACGACTCAAGAAAAAGGGTCGTCAACCCCCAACAATTGGAACACCGTAGCGTCGATTGCTAACTACTGCAAGCAGCCGCGAGCCCTACCGAGCCCTACCGAGCCCTACCGAGCCCTACCGAGGGTGAGTGAGCCCGAATGGCTGAAGGGCGCCCCACGCCGCAACCAGCGGGCCGAGTCCGGCCCGGCTCGGACTACCCGTCGCGCTCCTCGCGCAGGTACTCGACGTAGCGGTGAAAGGCGAGGTGGTCGGAGGTCACCGCCACGGTCTCACCGTCCTTGGTGACGGTCACGGTGTCCGCCGGGCCTCCCGCGGCCTTGGCGTCCTCGCTGATCTCGGTGACCTCCCACCCGGAGTCGACCAGCTCTCTCAGCCGCTCGAGCTCGGGGTCGTCGCCCCATCCCGCCATGTTCTTCCTCCCTGTGCTGTCGACAACTCCGGCTCATCTCTGCGCGCCAGAACCTACTCTCTGTAGAGCGAGTCGGAAAAGAACTGCAGTGAAAGCCGGTCTTGCAAAAAGCAGGTCTTGCTAGTCTTGACGCACTCGTGCGCCGGGGACACGAGGCCTACTACAGTGGTAGAGCAAGTGCTCAGGGTGTCAGGCCAGAACGGAGCCTCCATGACCGACCGCGGGACCGACTTCTCTCACTTCCAAACCTCCTTCGAGGGGATCGCCGCCAACATCGAGCGCGCCATCCAGGGCAAGGACGAGGTCGTGCGTCTCGCGCTCGTCGCGCTCGTCGCCGAAGGTCACCTGCTGCTCGAGGACGTGCCCGGCGTGGGCAAGACGATGCTTGCGAAGTCGCTCGCCAAGACGCTCGGGTGTACCTGGCAGCGCATCCAGTTCACCCCCGACTTGCTCCCGAGCGACGTCACCGGCGTCAACGTCTGGGACAAGACCACCGGCGCCTTCGGCTTCAAACGCGGCGCAGTGTTCGCCAACATATGTCTCGGCGACGAGATCAACAGGGCGTCGCCTAAGACCCAGAGCGCGCTGCTCGAGTGCATGGAGGAGCGCCAGGTCACCGTGGACGGCGTCACCCACGAGCTCGAGTCGCCCTTCATGGTCATCGCCACCCAGAACCCGATCGAGCACGAAGGTACCTACCCCCTGCCGGAGTCTCAGCTCGACCGCTTCATGATGAGGCTGTCGATGGGCTATCCCAACCGCGAGTCCGAACTCGCCATCCTCGATACACACGGGACCCGATCCCCGCTCGAGGAGCTCAACGCGGTAACGGACGCCGGGGAGGTCACCACCCTGGTCAAGATGGCCCACGAGGTGCACGTCGCCCCCTCACTCAAGCACTACATCGTCGAGCTCTCGGAATCTACGCGCTCTCATCCCGACGTCTATCTGGGGGCGAGCCCGCGCGCGTCGCTGTACCTCCTTAGGTCCGCGCGCGCGCTGGCGGCGAGCCGGGGGCGCGAGTACGTCGTTCCCGACGACATCAAGGATCTGGCGATCCCGGTGCTGGCGCACCGCATCCTGCTCTCCCCCGAGGCGCAGATGAGGGGTGCGGGGGCCGAAGACGTGCTCGAAGCCCTGCTCGGCAACGTGCCCATCCCCGTGCGCGAACAGGCGTAGGCCTCACGTGCCGACCACGAGAGGCTATCTCGTCGGCATCACCGCCCTGCTGCTTCTCGTTGCCGGTAGGGCGTTCGGTGGCGGGGCGGTGGAGCAACTCGGCTTCGCCCTCCTCGTCTTGGTCGTGGTCGCAGTCGGCGTCGTAAGGTTGGGGCGTCACGACCTTCACCTGGAGCGCCACGTGGCGCCGTTGCGCGCCGCCCAGGAGCAGCCGGTGACGGTGTCCATCGAGCTTCGCAACGAGGGCCGGGGCGCCGCTCCGCTACTGCTTCTGGAGGACAAGCTACCTCCGGGGTTGTCCGGCAACGCACGCTTCGCGGTGCACGGCATCGAGGCCTCGGGCAGAAGGCGGGCGGGCTTCGTGATGAAGGCCGTGCGGCGCGGGCGCTACGACATCGGGCCCCTGCAAGTCGGCTTCGTCGATCCCTTCGGACTAGCACGCGTGCGCTGGCGAGCGCTGGGAGTCTCGAGCTTCCTCGTCCACCCGCGCGTCGAGCGGCTGGCGACGCCTTACGACATGGGTGAGCGAAGGAGCCTCGCCTCGACCGCGCGGAGACAGCCGACCGGCGCCAGGGGGGAAGATTTCTACACCCTGCGTGAATACGTCGAGGGCGACGACCTGCGCAAAGTGCACTGGCCGTCTACCGCAAAGCGGGGCACTTACATGATCCGCCAGGAAGAGACGCCGTGGCACACGCGCTCCACGATCCTGGTCGACGACCGCGCCCAGGGACACGCCGGAGTCGGTGAAGCCTCGACCTTCGAGAGCGCCGTGGAGGCCGCCGCCTCGCTGTGCGACCTCTATCTGAGGTCCGGCTACGGCTGGCGACTGATTCCCGCGACGGCCGGCGGTCTAGGGCCCAACAAAGGCGGCGACCACTTCAATCGTTGCCTCGACCTGCTCGCGACGCTCGAGCCTCGACCGGCGGTAGAGACCGCACTGGTCACGCGCCTCGCCGAGATTGAGGCAAGCGGCACCGTCGAAGCCGCGCTCGTGGTGGTGGGGGGCAGCTTGAGTCCCGACCTCGCCACCGCTCTGACCCGCTGTCGCAGGCGTTTTCGGTCGGTGACGGTCATCACCTTCCCGGCTCACCGTTTCGGCTCAGGGGGCACGCAGAGGCGTTGGGAGGGCGAGCGCCACTCCATGGAGGTCATGCGCCTGCTCGGGCACTCAGGAATCCGAACCATCGTGCTGGGTCCCGACGACTCGCTGGGCGTCGCATGGTCGATGTCTGCGCAGGGACGTAGAGAGGGGGAGCCGTGGGGTCGGAAGCCCGAACTCGTCTAGCCTTCGGCGGGGTCCTGCTCGTCCTGCTGCTCGCCTTCGGCCAGCTCTTCGGGGGCGACGACTACCTCGGCCCCGCCCTCCTCGGAACGATGGCCGCCACCGGACTCTCGATGATGTGCCGTCGCCTGGGTGCGGGCCCCTGGCTGACCGGCTGGGTCTCACTCACCGCGTTGGCGGCCTACCTCTGCATCGTCTTTCAGCCGGGCGAGCTCTTCTTCGGGCTGCCGGCTCTGAGGGCCGCGGCGGGCATCGTGAATTCGATTACGAGCGCCCTCGACGCGTCGAGCGCCGACTTCGCGCCGGTGCCGCTGCGACCCGGCTACGTCATCATGACCGTGACGGGCATGTGGGCGTGCGCCACTCTCGGCGAGATCGCAACCTTCCGCTGGCGCCGCCCACTGCTGGCGAGCGTCGGCCCGACCTCGCTCGTGGCCTTTCTTCTCATCGTGGGCCGGCCCTCATTCGGGACCGTGCTCGTGCTGGCGTTCATCGCCGCGCTCCTGACCTATTGGGCGCTCGAGTCGACCCACCGCCTGAGGTCGTGGGGGCGCTGGGTTGGACCGTGGACGAACCGGGAGACGGAGCCGGAGGGCGTGACAGGAAGAGTCGCTCGCCGCATGGGCCTGGGCGCGGTGGCCGCGGCCATCGTCGCTCCCCTCATCGTGCCGGCCCTCGGCTCGGGCCTGTTGACCTGGCGCACACCGGTCGAGGGGGGGCCGAGCAACGGAGCCGGGGTCGGCGCGGGCGCGGGCGGCTCGGTCACCCCCCTCGTCGACTTGCAACCGAGGCTGATCGAGCAGACCGACGCTGAGCTCTTTCGGGTCCGTGCCGAGGCGCCGAGCTACTGGCGCTTGGTCTCGCTGAGCGACTTCGACGGACGGATCTGGAGCGAGGGCGACTCGTCCACCGAGCCCCTCGACGGGACGGCGGTGGGCGGCGACACGCCGGCGGGGCTGACCAGAGAGCTCGAGCAAAGCTACGAGCTGACCGGTCTGAGCGGCGAGTTCGCGCCGGCCGCTGAAAGGCCGGTCGAGGTCCTCGACGGCGCCGACCAGTTCGAGGCCGGCGTCGAGGCCGGCCACCTTGCGGCCATCGACGGAGACGTCTCCGAGAACGACTACACGGTGCGCTCGCTGCAGCCCGCCCTTGCGTTCGACGAGCTGAGTGGAGCGGAGATCGGCGATCTCGGCGAGTCCCAAGAGACCTATCTCGGGCTCCCCGACGACTTCGATGGCCGCATCCGCGCGCTCGCGGAGCGCTGGACGCGTCAGGCGGGGGCCGAGACCGATTTCGAGACGCTCATCGCTCTGCAGGACCGCTTTCAGAACTCCGGTGACTTCGTCTACTCGCAGAACATCGCAGTTCCACCCGACGACGACGGCTATCTCTACGACTTCCTGACCGAGGAGCGTCAGGGTTACTGCCAGCAGTACGCGACGGCGTTCGCCGCCATGTCTCGCAGCCTCGGCTACCCGACGCGCGTGTCGGTCGGATTCCTGCCCGGCAACACCGACCCCGAGGATCCGAGCATCTACATCGTGCGGGGCACCCACGCCCACGCCTGGCCCGAGGTCTACTTCGCCGACCTTGGTTGGGTCCGCTTCGAGCCGACGCCGCGCGACATCTCCCCCGAGCTCGCCTACACCCGTGATCCCGGGCAGACTCCAGCGGGCGGCGGAGCCCCCGAAGACGGCATCGGCATCGACGGCCGCGACGGGCCGCGCGCGGGCGCGGTCGGGCCCAATTGCCCACCGGGGCTCACGGCCGCGGAGTGTGCGGCCAACCTCGAGGATCCCGGGGCCAACAGCCCGGAGAGACGAACCCCCGAAGATGACTTCGCGTGGCAGGAGCGCTTTGCCGTCATCTGGCGCGCCTTCCTCGCGGCCCTGGCGGCGTTCATCGTGATCGTCCCGGCGCTCAAAGAGCTTCGTACGAGACGGCGTTACCGTCGGGCCCGATCCCCGTCGGAGGTGACCGCGGCGGCGTTCTCGCAATTCATCGACGAGGCCTCCGAGCTCGCGCTCGTCCGCTCGGTGTCTGAGTCGGCCATCGCCTACGCAACTCGTCTGGGACGGCGACGAGTCGTGGGCGAGCTGCAGGCGAACCGTCTCGCGCACCTCTACGAAGAGGCGGAGTACTCGAGCGCGGGCAGCACCGAGGAACACGCGGCCGAGGCTCGCGGGCTCGCTCGCTCGCTGCGCTCCTCGATGTGGAGCAGAGCCTCGTGGTGGATGCGACTCCGGCGGCTGTTCTCGCCGGCAGGTCTTCTCGCCGCGCGACGAAGCCGACCAAGAGCGCGGGCGCGCCTCTCGACCCGGATCACCGGCTGAAGACCGTGGTCGCTCTAGGGAACGGCGCGCAGATTTCGGTCGCTGTTGCGTGAGCGCAGGCTGAGCTCGCGCTCGAGCTGTGACTCGACCTTGCGGAGGGCCCCTACGAATTCCTCGCGGTCATAGAGGTAGTGCGACACTTTTGCGTCGACGCTTAGCGCGACGTCGTCGATGGCGAGAAAGAAAGACATCTGTCCCTCGCGCAACGCATCCATGATCTCGCCGTCGTTACGAGTGATCTGGAAGATGCTGCTCCCGTCGGTGACCAGCTTGAGATCGCTGAGATGGGCGTCGAGGCTCGCCTTCTTACGCAAGAACTCGATGGACTTGCGAATTCGCTGGAGACTCATGCCCCCATCGAGTAGTGACTTGATGACGCGCAGTGACACGAGATCTCGAAAGGAGTAGAGCCGCTTGACCCCCGGCCGTCCTCCCGTCGCCTGCACTCCCGGCTTTACAAGAGAGATGCGATCCCAGTAGCGCAGTTGATGTGCCGTACAACCCGTGAAACGAGAAGCCTGATCTGCAGAGAAACCCTCCATAGGGACGCGCGAACCTCCACCAGTCGAAAAAGCGCAGCAATACTCGAAAACAGAGAAATCCCCCGGCCCGGAACCTTACCCAACCCCCACGCGATTCCGACACCACCTTCGGAATCTAGCGCGCCCGCTTCACGCGCGGCAACCCCTAAGCGCGTATAGACCCCGTTCGCGGGAAAGTTTCTTCAGATTCGCTTGTTGCGGTTGCGAATTCGCTGCTCGAAGTTCTTGAACGATCCTTTGAGTTTGGCCGAGGCGTCGCGTCCGCCCTCGCGTCCTGAGTTGAGCAGAGCCGAGCTTGCACCCAGCACCAAGACGATGCCTGCGACCATTCCCCCGAAGGCGAGCACTCCGACCAGGATCTGTTGCGTGGCGAAGAACGCGATCAGAGTCGCGAGACCGAAGACGAAGATGATGGCGCCGACCCTGGCTCTTTTTGACCGATCGAAGCGGGGCGTCGCCCGCCGAGATCGTCGCGCGAAGCGCGGGTCCTCGTCATAGAGATTCTTCTCTATCTCTTCGAGGATGCGTTGTTCACGATCGGACAGCGGCACTCTGTGCTTCTCCCCCTGTCGGGACGCAGCGGTCGCTTGGGACCACCGTCCTCCGATTATAGGAACGCCTGAGGATTAGCCAACCGTTCTGAGCTCTTTTCATACCCACTTACCTCAGCGCAAGCGGTCGAGCAAGGTCGCCGGGGTGACCGCGCCCTCGCCGAAACGGCGTCTGATGTCGTCGACGGCTCCCGCCGCCTCGTTCCACGGGGTCGGTCTTCCCTCTCCGAGAAGAAGTTGCCGTCGAGGGGGCCCGGGGACGAGCGAGGTCACCGAGACCCCCAGAAGACGGATGCGAGGCCGCTCGGGATCGAGCTTCAGGTAGAGGTCCTTGACCGCGGAGTAGATCTCGGCGGCGGTGTCGAGCTCGGCCCCCACGGTGCGCGAGCGGGTGATGGTCTTGAAGTTCGAGAAGCGGACCTTGAGCGTCACCGTGCGCCCGCACAGGCTCTTGGCCCTGAGCCGCGCCGCGGTGCGGTCGGCCAGCCGCAGGATCTCTCGCAGGATCTCCGAGGTGTCGTCGAGATCGAAGGAGAAGGTCTCCTCTGAGCCCACGGACTTCGCCGGCTCGTGGGGAGTGACGGCCCGCTCGTCGATGCCACGCGCCAGATTGTGCAGGTGGGCGCCGAGCGAGTCGCCCAGGGCCCGCTCGAGGGTTCGGCGCGGCATAGCGGCGACGTCGCCGACCGTCTCCAGCCCCAGCCGCCGCAGCGTCTCGGCCGTGACGGCGCCGACGCCCCACAGTGCATCGACGGGCAGGGGGTCGAGGAACCGGGCGACCGCATCGGATTTCACCACCAGGAGGCCGTTGGGCTTGCCCCTGGTCGAGGCGAGCTTGGCGAGGAACTTGTTGGGTGCCACCCCGACCGTGCAGGGCAGGCCCAGCCCCGCGATGTCGGACTTGATCCGCCCGGCGATGTCGACGGGGGGGCCGAAGAGCTTGACCGAGCCGGCGACGTCGAGGAAAGCCTCGTCGAGGCTGAGCGGCTCGACGAGCGGGCTGTAGGAGTCGAAGACGGTCCTGATCCGCTTCGAGAAGTCCTGGTAGTCATCGAACACGTTGGGCAGGAAGACGGCATCGGGGCAGAGGCGGTGAGCCGTGATCATCGGCATCGCGGAGCGCACCCCGAAGGCCCGTGCTTCGTAGGAGGCAGAGGTCACCACGCCCCGGCCCCCCTGACCCCCGACGATCACGGGTTTGCCCCTCAGCGACGGATCCTTGACGATCTCGACCGACGCGTAGAAGGCGTCCATGTCGACGTGAAGAATCGGCTCCGTCACTTCCATGGACTCATGCTAATGCTCTCTCGATGAGGTAATACGGAGCGGTGGTTGCCTCCAAGCAGACGCTCGAGGTCGGGCCCAGAAAGCTCGAGGTGTCGAGCCTCGACAAGGTCTTCTATCCGGCCACCGGGTTCACCAAGGGGTGACGTCATCGATTACTACCGGGCCGTGGCTGAGACGCTGCTGCCCCACCTCGCCCGACGCCCGGTCACCCTCAAGCGCTACCCCGACGGAGTCGAGGGCAGCTTCTTTTACGAGAAGTCGTGCCCCAAGCACCGTCCCGGCTGGATCAAGACCACCCCGCTGCGGCGCGGCGACGGCAAGGACGTCGACTACTGCCAGCTCAACAGCGAGGCGGCGCTCGTGTGGGCGGCGAATCTCGCCAACCTCGAGCTGCACGTGGCGCTGGGCTCGTCCCGGGCGCCGTACAAGCCCGGCGCCGTCGTGTTCGACCTCGACCCCGGTGAGGGCACGGGCGTGCTCGAGTGCGCCGCGGTCGCCGTCCGCCTGCGCGCGCTCTTCGCCGGCCACGGCCTGACCTCCCTGGTCAAGACCTCGGGCTCCAAGGGACTTCAGCTTTATCTGCCCCTCAACTCGCGCGTGACCTTCGAAGACACCAGGCCCTGGGCCAATGCGGTGGCCCACCGCCTCGAGGACGAGACGCCCGGCGAGGTCGTCTCGAAGCCCTCGAAGGAGGCTCGCAGGGGCAAGGTCTTCATCGACTGGAGCCAGAACCACCCGGCCAAGACGACCGTGTGCGTCTACTCGCTGCGGGCGAGGGAGCGGCCGACTGCATCGACCCCCGTTACCTGGGATGAGCTCGAGCGCGCACTCGAACGCAGTGATCCCGAGGGACTCGTGTTTACCTCCGATGAGGTCCTAAGGCGGATCGTGACGCACGGCGACCTCTTCGAGCCCGTCCGCAACCTGAAGCAGAGGCTCCCTGAGCTCGGCTAGGGATGACTTACCCCTCGTGCGGCCGGCTGGCGCCGGTTAGCGTAGATGGGTGAGTTTGTGGCACGACCAGCTCGGAACGATTGAGCTGCCCGACGGGCGGCGCATTCGTGGCACGGGTTTGAATCGACTTCGCAGGGAGGTCGACCCGCCCGACTTTGCGGTGTATCTACTCGGCCGAGATCCAGGCAACCAGGGGTGGCACTACCGCTGGGTGCGATGGCGGGACTTCGGGAGGCCGGCGTCTACCGCAGAAGCGATGGCCGCCCTGCTCGAAGCGCACGAACGAGCCATCGACGAGCGGGTCGAAATCGCCTGTCGTGGTGGAATCGGACGGACGGGCACGGCCCTCGCGGTCATAGCCATGATGGCAGGAACTCCACCTGACGACGCGGTCGCATGGGTGCGTGAGCAGTACCATCCGCGCGCAGTCGAGACACCAGGTCAACGCCGATGGGTCCGCGAGACCGCCGCGCTGCTCTGATCCTCTGTTACGGATGCTGCTCGATGGCGAACGCGTTGCCGTCGGGGTCTTCGAACCAGGCGACCGTAACGTCGCCGGACGAGAAGATGCCCTTTGAGTCGGTACTCAGTCCGTCGTACCGCTCGAAGGTCACGCCGTTCGCGGTGAGCTCGTCCACAACCCGCTCGAGATCGGTCACGTACCAGGTGGCGAGCGTTGCGGGCGACTTGCCGGCGTTGTCGGGAGATGCGTAGAGGTGCAGCGAAGTGCCGCCTCCGCAGTCGTAGAGCCGGCTATCGCCGTCCTGGTCCTCTCCGGCCTCGAGGGCGAGCTTGGCCTCGTAAAAGCCGGCGGCGGCCGTGATGTCGGACACGGCGATCGACGCGCGTACCGTATGGGTCCTCAAGCTCATGTGTATCTCCCCTCTCGACGTGCCACAGCGGCGACTCTAGGTTCCTCAGGGTTAGACCCCGGTGAGTGGCGCGACTCATCGCTTGACATCCACTTTTCGGGTGCCGCACCTAGCGGCCGGCCGAGCCGCCGCTCGAATGCCACAGTTTCCGCCCGGCGGCCTGGCCACCTCGAGCCTTCAGCTCCGCCGAGACGGGCGCGAGGCCCGTCATCGCCTGGCGCTTGCGCTGGCGGCCCAGCGCGGTCGCAAGCGTGCATCCGCTCCTGCGGTCGGCGGCCAGCTCGGCTAGGTCGAAGGCCTCGTGCGCGACGATCGTGACGCCGACGTTGGTCTGGTTCATTGCCTGGGTCAGCGACGCTCCCCCACGCTTGCGCACGACGCCTCGGACCAGCAGCAGCCACGAATGAAAGACAGTGCGGGCGCAGCGCGCCTGGAAGCGTTCGAACAACGTGACGTCGACCGGACCCGTGAGGTCGTCGAGGGTCAGAAAGATGATGCGCTGACCCGAGCGGATCGCGGGCGTCTGGGTCGAGACCTTGACGCCCGCAACCCAGGCCTCGGCCTCGGTGCGCAGGCCGCGGAGCTCGGCCCCCGGCGTGGCACCGAGCTCGCGCAGCAGCGGCAGGTAGTGGCTCATGAGATGACGCCGTGCGTCGATGCCGGTGACCTCGAGCTCGGCCTCGATCTTTTCCAGCTCGCTATAGCGGCGCAGCTCGAGGCCGGCTCCGACCGGTTCGTCGAGGGCGAGCTCTAGCTGCGCGCCGATGTTTGTTCTGCGGTCCGGCCGAGCCCGCCCCGCGCTAGGGTGGGGCTCGCCGGACAACTCGGCGGCCCGCCACAGCAGCTCACGGCGTGTGCGGCGGGGCTCGATCGAGTCGAGCGCGCCGACGTGGACGAGGTTGGCGAGCACCGGCCGGGACAGCTCGACCCGCCGCCACAGGTCCTCGAGCGAGGTAAAGGGGTGAGCAGAGCCGCGCGCGTCGAGGAGGGTGTCGATCTCGGCGGTCGAGATGCCCTTGACCTCGGACAGCGACATCCTGATCCCTCGCCTATGTCCTCGCCCCGCTGAGACGTCTTCCACTCTGTAGTCGTGGAACGAAGCGTTGACATCGACCGGGAGGATGGCGATGTCGAAGTGCCTGGCGTCGGCAACGATCAGCCGGCGGGGATACATGCCGGGGTCGTGGGTCAGCACGCCTGCGAGAAACTCGGCGGTGTAGTGCGCCTTGAGGTAGGCGGAGATGTAGGTCGGCAGCGCGAAGGCGGCGGCATGCGACTTGCAGAAACCGAACGAGGCGAAGGAGAAGACCTCCTTCCACAGCTTCGCCGCCTGGGGGTGACTGAAGCCGTTGCGGCACGCCCTCTCGATGAACCAGCGCCCGACCTCGTTGTCTTCTGAGACACCCGACCTCGGGCCGTCGAGACCCTTCCTAGGCGCAGGCCGTGAGTTCGGATCGTCCGGCAGGCTCGGGCGTTCGGAGTCCAGGTGGCGCCGGATGTAGTCGGCGTCGTCGAGCGAACAGCCCGTGATCGCTGCGATGACCCGGATGACCTGCTCGTGGTACACGATCACGCCGTTGGTCTCCGCCAGGATCGGAGCGAGGCTGTCGTGCGGGTAGCCGGTCTCGGCGAAACCGTGACGCCGGTCGAGAAAGGGGCTCACCATGTCCGACTTGACGGGGCCGGGACGAAACAGAGAGATGTCGACGATGAGGTCCTCGAAGCGGTTGGGTTGAAAACGGGCGAGCAGCTCGCGCTGGCCGGGCGACTCGATCTGAAAACAGCCGAGCGTGCGCGACGAGGCGATGAGCTCGAAGGTCGCCTCGTCGTCACGCGGGATCGCATCGATATCGAGGGCACGAGTGAGGTTGATCTGATCCCTGGCGTGGGCGATCGAGCTCAGCATCCGTACGCCGAGCACGTCGAGCTTGACCAGCCCGAGAGCCTCGACGTCGTCCTTGTCGGCCTGGAGCATCGTGAAACCCCGAAACGACTCCTGCATCGGCACCCGGTCGGCGAGGTCGCGCGAGGACAGGATCACCCCGGAGGGATGCAGCGCGAGATGTCGGGGCCAGCCGTCGATGGCGTAGCAGAGCTCGAAGAGCTGCTCGAGTTGGCCCGCCCTCAGGTTGCTGTGACGCAGTTCGGGGAGGCTCGCGATCGCCCTGGGGATGTCGCGCGCCCTAATGCGGGGGAATGCCTTGGCGACCAGATCGATCTCGTCCGGCGCGATACTGAGCGCCTTGCCGACCTCGCGGATCGCCATGCGCGCCCGGAAGGTATCGACCATGCAGCAGATGGCGGTCTGCTCGGCGCCGTAGGTTTGCGCGATGTAGTCGAGCACCTCCTCGCGCCGGTGCGACTCGACGTCGATGTCAATATCGGGCATCTCCTCGCGCCTGGTGTTCATGAAGCGCTCGAACAAGAGGTCGTAGCGCACCGGGTCGACGTCGGAGATCCCGAGCACGAAGCACACCAGGGAGCCCGCAGCGCTCCCCCGGCAGGTGCAACGGATCCCCATGGTGGTCCTGACGTGATCGACGATGTCGGCAACCAGCAGGAAGAACGAGGCGAAGCCCAGGGCGAAGATCATCTGGAGCTCGTGGTTGAGACGGTCGCTGACCTCGGCCGTGATGCGGTCGTAGCGCCGTCTCGCCCCCTCGTGACAGCGCCGGGTGAGGTAGCTCGTGGAGCTCTCGCCGGTTGCATGCTCCCCCGGTAAGTCCGGGAAGTGGTAGTTGCCGAGGTCGAGCTCGAAGTCACAGGCCTCTGCGATGCGAATGGTCTCGTCGGCGGCTTCGGATGCGTCGAAGAAGAGGTCGCGCATCTCGTCGGGATCCTTGAGGAAGTACTCGGACGTCGCCCTGAGCGCCTTGGTGCGCGACAACGGGACGATGTGCTTGACCGCGTGAAGAACCTCGTGCGCGGCGGCCCCGCGCGGCGACCCGTAGTGGACGTCGTTGGTCGCCACCGCGGGGACGCCCGCGTCCTTGGACACGCCGAGCAGCCGGTCGCGCAGGGCCCGGTGCCCGTAGCCGCGGTGGTCAAAGACCTCGATGCGAAAGCCGTCGCCGAGGTCGGAGCGCCACCTGCGGGCGAGGTCGATGGCCTCGGTGACTCGTCCCGCCGCGGCGCGCCGGGCGATAGGCCCCCGCTCGCACCCAGAGAGCACGAACAGCCCCTCGGAGCGCTCGACGAGATCGGCGTAGGCCGCCCTGGGTTTGCCCCGCTCGTTGGTGAGGTGAGCCTTGGAGATGAGCCGGCAGAGGTTGCCGTAGCCGGTCGCATCCCGAGCCAGCAGCGTGACGTGGTCGAGGTGGTCACCTGGTCGGCGCCCGGCACCGGCCGTAGTGCCTTCTTGAATGAGCGTCAGCTCGGCCCCATAGAGCGGCTTGACCCCGGCGGCGCGCGCCGCCCGCGTGAACCGCACCGCCCCGAGCAGCGAGTCGTGGTCGGTGAGCGCGACCGCCTCGTAGCCTCGCCGGGCGGCGAGGGCGGGCAACTCCTCGGCCGTGATCGCCCCGTCGAGCAGCGACCACGTCGAATGACAGTGAAGCTGAACGAAGCCGCTCATCGACCCGAGTCACTGAACGACGCTGCGGGCGGCCGGGTCGCTTCGCTCCGTCGTCCTCGTCGTTGCCCGCTAAAGCGGCCACCGTCTGCGGAACACTCCGCTACGGACCCACCCGCCCTCGCTCCTAGTAAGAATGTTCCGGAGGTACCTCTTTCCGAACCGGTCAATCCCAGACGCGGGCCAGACGCCAATCGCCGCGGATGCGGTCGCGGTAGACGTCGTAGACGGCGCCGGCGCTGCGCAGAAAGCCGTCGGCGTCGACCTCGCCCGAGCTCATCGCTCCCGAGGGGCGCGCCAGCACCCGGAAGAATTCTCGATCCGTGACCTCCGCGCTCGCCCACCACTGCCCGGCTTCGCGCCACGAGTCGAGCCGCTGGTCGACTTCGTAACGTCTGCCCCTCCAGGCGAAAGCAACGGGCGCGTCGTCCACGATGGGATCCGCGGTCACCTCGATCGGTTCGTCGTACCTCTTCGTCACCCAAGCGACCACCCGTCGTCGTCGATCTCGCTATGTGTCTGCCGTCGGGACGCAAAAGGGACCCGGGACTCGCCTTCCCGCGAGTCCATCGGGCCCCGTTTCGTTCGAGATCAAGGGGGCCGGGCCGGGCCGGGGTTCCCGTGCCCGACGGACCGGGGGAACGGCCACCACCCCTCGATATCGAACGTATGTTCGATAGTAGAGAACCGCCACTCGTCCGTCAAGGCGCGCGCCCCACCTCGCGAAAATTTATGGTTCTGTGCTGCGAGGAGGTCATCCATCGACGACGGGCGCACCAACCGCAGCGGCATACTCGCCTACGGTTCCCTGCTCACGCGGCTCGGCGCGGAGTTGGACGAGCTCATCGAGCGCCGTATCGACGGAGTCCCCACCCCCTTCGCGGTCGAGTTCGCGCGCGCCGCGTCGCGCCGCAGCGGGGCTCCGACTCTCGCCCCCGTCGAGCGCGGCGGCGCACGGGTCTTCGGCGCCCTGCTCGTCCTCCACAGCGGCGTCGACCTCGAACGCGTGCGCGACGCGCTTTACCGGCGCGAGATCAACCAGGTCGGAACCGAGCTCACCTACGATTCCGACGAACCGCCGTCCCCCGATCGCGTCCGCATCGGACATCTACGCGACCACCTGGGCTGCGCCCACCTTCTCTACGCGCAGCTCCCGGCCACACTCGATCCGGATCCCACCGACCTCGCGAGGCGCGCCATCGCAAGCGCAGAAACGACCGCAGGCGCTGAGGGCCGCGACGGCATCAGCTATCTCATGGGGATCAAGGCCAACGGCATCGAGACACCGCTCACTCCCGCCTACGTGGCGGAGATCCTGCGCCAGACCGGCGCATCCGACCTCGTCCACGCGCTGACAAAGATTCGCCTCGAGTCAGACGGCCACCGCTAACTCACTGGGAGCAGTAAGAGTCCGGCGATCGCTGCGTTTGGGGCGTCCAGCAGCCATTTGCAGCAATCACCGCCGGGGGACGAGTTTCGAGGACGCCTGGACGCGATTCGGGCGATGCGTCGCCTTATCTCGGTGACGGGCCCGCTACCTGAGCAGCTCGAGGTATTTCGCTCCCGCACCGGTGTTGTAGAGCACCAGCGGCCCCCTCAGCTCCCCGTTCTTTATGCGCTCGGCTGCAACCAGGGTCGCGGCCCCCTCGGGACAGGCGAAGATCCCCTCGGTCGCGGCGAGGTCGCCGATGGCCGCGCGGATGTCGGCCTCCGGCGCCGCCACCATCGAGCCCTTCGACGCCCTGATGACCTCGAGCACGAGCCGGCCCTCCGAGGGCGCGGGCACCCGGAGCCCCGCGGCGCTGGTCAGCGACGACGAGTCCCACGGAGTGACCTCGGTCTCGCCAGCCTCGAAGGCCGCCACGATGGGGGCGCAGTCCGCGCTCTGCACACCGACGATGGCGGGCCCTGGGCCGCTGGCCCAGCCGAGCGCGACCACCTCGGACACAGCCTTGGCGAGCGCCACCGCTGCGACGCCTCCTCCGACGGGGAGCACCACGGTCCCAGGAAAGGCCATGGCATCGTCGTCTCCGAGGCGGTCGAAGAGCTCGAGCCACGCAGTCTTCTTGCCCTCGACCCGGTAGGGCTCGTTGAACGTGGTTGCCAGGAAACCTCCGGAAGCGGCCGCGATTGTTTTGGCTCGAGCCCCCGCGTCGGCGATGCTCCCTTCTACCAGCACGAGCTCGCCGCCCGCCAGCTCGACTTCCTTCTGGTTGAAGGCCGGCGCGTCGCGCGACATCGTCACCGTGATGTCGATCCCGGCGCGCGCCGCGTAGAGAGACCACGCCCCGCCGGCGTTGCCCGCGCTCGGCATGACGACACGGTCCACGCCGAGCTCGACCGCGCGCGATAGCCCCACCGCCGCGCCGCGCGCCTTGAAGGTCAAGCCGGGCAGTGGAGCATCGTCTTTCACCCAGCTCTCGACGCCGAACCTCTCGGACAGGCGCGGGCACGCCACCAGGGGAGTCTCGACCTCGCCCAACGAGACGGGCGCGCCCTGCAACGGCAGCAGCTCGGCGTAGCGCCACGGACCGTGAGGTCTCGACCTGACCTCATCGAGAGCCGGGGGCCGCGCGAGATCGTAGCGAGGCAGCAGCGTGCCGCCGCAGTCGCAGCGGCTCTGCAACGCGAAGGCGTCGTGGCTGCGCCCGCAGCGCGTGCATTCGAGATGCGAGAGCAGAGAGTTCACAGCGCGAGGCCGGCAACGAAGACGACCGTCCACACGGCAAGGGTCGCGTAGCTGTGATCGAGACAGATGCGCCACTCGATCTTGCGCGCGCCTCTGGCCCTGAACAGAGCCACGGGAACGGCGAAGAAAGAGGCGAACAGCGCCAGCAGCATCCCGGTCAGCGCCACCGCGCCGTTGTTCGTGTCGCCCAACGCTCCCGTGGCGACCACGCCGACCACCAGAGAAACCTGAAACAGCACCCAGGGCATGACCGCAGAGAGCCGGGGCGAGACCGGCCTCCCCAGCACGCGCTTGAGTCCCTTCCAAACGACGAACGCGATCGCCCAGTCGAAGGCGACCCCCGCGACGACGATCAGCAGCTCGACCGACATGGCCCCCCGCTCAACCGAAGTACCACAGCCGCACCCTCACCCATTCGAGTGGAAACAACACGACGTCGAGGGGGCCGAGGCTGTCCTCGTTACCGGAGACGAGAGCGTAGGGACCTCCCTCGCCCCTGTCGATGCTCACCGAGACCTCATAGGCGCCGTCCTCGGGCAGCTCGATCGCGGACGCTGCCTCGTCCGGCGCGGCATAGCTCCAGTAATAAGTCTGGGTCAGGCCCTCATAGTGGCTCGTGGCGGCCGCGCCGGCGGGCGCTCTCATCCCGTCGTCGGGAAGCCCGGGCCCGCTGATGGTGATCGCGGGCCGGAACGAGCGCAGGTCGTCGGTCTTGGGCACAAGCGCCTCCAACGAGATGCTATCGCCGGCCTCGGCCTCGAACCGGTAGAAGTCGACCTGGTCCGGCTCGAGCCGGCCGTAAAAGGCTTGGGAGCGGGCGATGTCCTCGATGACGTGGGCCCGCCCGATGTCGTCGATGTCGTCGACGAACACGGGATAGTGCGCCGAGGCGACGAGGCCGACCGCAACGATCACTGACACGAGCCAGCCAAGCCGGCGCAGCCGGGGGCCGGAGATCACCCGGTGATTCTGCGGTCAGACAACGCCGAGAGCGGACTTCGCCAGCGGCGTCATCTTCTCGGGAGTCCACGCGGGTGAGAACACGAGTTCCGCGGTGATCTCGCCGATGCCCTCGATCGGGGCGGACACGGACCTCATCTGTTCCTCGATCATCGGCCCGATGGGACACCCCATCGTCGTCAACGAGTACTCGATGTGGACGTCGTTGCTTTCGGCGACCTTGATCTCGTAAACCAGCCCGAGATTGATGATGTCGATTCCGAGCTCGGGGTCGTCGACCGCCTTGAGGGCCTCGGTGACTTCGTCTTTGATGCGTTGTTGATCGCTCATCTACCCATGGTAACGAGTACAGGGGCGAACGGATTCCGCGCGACCTAAAAGTCGATGCCGAGCAGGCGAGCCGCGTTTCCGAACAAGACGTTGTCGAGCTTGTCGCCCTCGAGCCCCATCTCGTCGAACTCGTCGAGGATCCGGCCGGGATCGAGCATCGGGTAGTCGCTGCCCCACACGAAGCGCTCGTTGAGACGCCCCCTGCAATCTCGCTTGACCTCGGGCGGAATGTACTTGGGTCTCCAGCCGGAGAGATCGACCCACACGTTGGTCTTGTGCATGGCGCTGGCGAGCACCTCGAGGTGCCAGGGATAGCCGAAATGGGCCATGACAACCGTGAGCTCGGGATGGCGCGCGGCGACCATGTCCATGAGCATGGGGCGGCCGTAGTCGAAGGCGATGCCGGAGCCGCCGGCGACCCCGGCCCCCAGCCCCGTCTGCCCGACGTGAACCACGATCGGGAGGTGGTGGCGCTCGCAGACGTCCCAGATCGGGTCCCAGCGCTCTTCGTTCGGATAGAAGGCCTGGACCTGCGGGTGGATCTTCAGTCCCTTGAGACCGAGCTCGGAGATCGCCCGGTCGAGCTG
>Ga0136627_1000261_pt1 | contig 18656 bp, 24 predicted proteins | sample AntDrymUQ4892206_2_FD_104652 | JGI IMG/M metagenome (GOLD analysis project Ga0136627, IMG submission 104652) | Polar desert sand microbial communities from Dry Valleys, Antarctica - metaG UQ489 (22.06) | ecosystem: Environmental > Terrestrial > Soil > Desert | place: Antarctica: Dry Valley... | reverse complement strand
GCCAGCGCGGCGAGCCGACCGTGGTATTCATTGCCGCTGCGATCGAACACGACAGTAGAAATACCGGCATCACCGGCACGCTGCGCAATGAGCTTGCCCACCGCTGTTGCCTTGGCTTTTTTGTCACCGGCTAATGAACGAATGTCGGCTTCCATGCTGGAGGCGCTTGCCAGGGTGCGGATCGCAATGTCGTCAACCAGCTGCACGAAGACGTGTCGTAGCGAACGAGTCACCACCAGGCGTGGACGTACAGCTGTACCACTGATCTTTTTGCGCAACCGGAAGTGCCGACGTGACCGCGCAATACGCCGTCGCGAGGCGACGCTGTGACCATCCGAACCCCGAGCGGCTGAGCGGTGCAGAAGTGTGGCTCCCATTACTTGCCTGCCTTTCCGGCCTTACGAAGGATGACCTCACCCTTGTAACGAATGCCCTTGCCCTTGTAAGGGTCGGATTTGCGGAGCTTACGAATCTTGGCCGCGGTCTCGCCGACGAGTTGCTTATCGATACCTTCGACGACGAACTCGGTGGGCCGAAGTACCCGAAACGACACGCCCTCGGGCGCTTGGACCAGGACCGGGTGGCTGTACCCCAGGTTGAACTCCAGCGTAGAGCCTGTCAACTGCACGCGATAACCCGTGCCGAAGATCTCCATGACGGTGGTGTAGCCCTGGGTTACCCCGGTGACCATGTTGGCCACCAGCGTTCGGGATAGACCGTGCCGTGCTTTGGCGATCCGCTCGTCGTTGGGGCGTTGCACCAAAAGCTCGGCGTCGCGACGCTCCACAGTGATCGGGGACGGAACATCCCAGCTCAGCTGACCCTTAGGACCTTTGACCGCGACCGAACCGCCTGCACCGAGTGTTACTTCCACTCCGGCGGGCACCTCAATGGGACGACGTCCGATACGTGACATGTTTTTCCTACCCCTACCAGACGTAGGCGAGAACTTCTCCGCCTACGTTCCGTTTCATAGCTTGCCGGTCGGTCATGAGGCCCGACGACGTGGAGATGACCGCCACGCCTAGCCCGCCGAGCACTTTTGGCAGATTGTTGGACTTGACATATACCCGGAGCCCCGGTTTGGAGATTCGGCGAATGCCCGCAATGCTGCGCTCTCGGGAAGGGCCGAACTTCAACTGCATCACCAGCGACTTGGTCACCACGTCGTCGGGGTTTTCCACCTGCCAGGACGCGATGTAGCCCTGCTCGCGCAGGATTTCCGCCAGGCGGGACTTGAGCTTGGAGTACGGCATCGCCACTTGGTCGTGGTACGCCGAGTTGGCGTTGCGCAGCCGCGTGAGCATGTCTGCGATCGGATCGGTCATGGTCATAAGTGCAAAAGCCTTTCTCGCCGGGGTTCCGCGCTGCGGCCTTCAGCGAAGCAGGATGGGGTAATGCGTTAACCGGGCAGACTTGCTGTCTACCAGGAAGATTTGGTGATACCGGGAAGTTCGCCGGCGTGCGCCATTTCACGGAAACAGATACGGCACAGCTTGAACTTGCGGTACACCGCACGGGGGCGACCACACCGTTCACAACGAGTGTAGCCGCGCACCTTGAACTTAGGTTTGCGGGCTGCCTTTTGTACCAACGCCGTCTTTGCCATAGTTTAGTTCACTTCCTTGAATGGAAAACCCAGCAGCTTCAGCAGCGCCCGACCTTCGTCATCGCTTTTGGCCGTTGTCACAAGCGTGATGTCCATACCACGCGGGCGGTCGATCGTGTCGATATCGATCTCGTGGAACATCGATTGCTCGGTGAGACCGAACGTGTAGTTGCCGTTACCGTCGAACTGCTGGGGCGACAATCCGCGAAAGTCGCGGATACGTGGCAGCGCCAACGACAGCAGCCGATCCAAGAACTCCCACATGCGCGCACCGCGCAGTGTGGACTTGGCACCGATCGCCTGTCCTTCGCGCAGCTTGAACTGCGCAATGGACTTGGTCGCCTTACGCAACTGCGGCTTTTGCCCGGTGATCAGCGTGAGGTCTTTCATCGCGCCGCCCATGAGCTTGGCATCGCGCGCCGCCTCGCCCACACCCATGTTGACCACGATTTTGGTCACCGTGGGTACCTGCATCACGTTGGCGTAGCTGAACTGCTCTGTCATCGCCGGCGCGATCTCCGCCGCATATCGCAACTTCAGCCTTGGGGGACTTTGCCGGGCAGCTGAGGTCGAACTGTCGGAAACGGCTGTGTCAGCAACAGCAGTGCTTTTAACAGCAGTGGCGGCCATTAGTCGATGTCCTTACCGTCGTTGCGCGCAACGCGAATCTTCTTGCGTCGCGTATTTCCATCCGCATCTTTGACCTCGGAGAAGCGGTAGCCTACTCGAGTCGGTTTGCCGTTAGGCCCGACCACCATGACGTTGCTAGCCTGAATCGGCGCCTCCGCGGTGACGATGCCGCCGGTCTTGGAGCCACGCTGACTTTGCTGCACCTTGGTATGTTTGGTGACGAAGTTGACGCCCTCGACGATAACTTTGCCGGCGTCGGGGTTAGCCACCAGTACCGTGCCGCGAGCACCCTTGTCTTTACCGGCAACCACCTCGACGGTGTCACCTTTCTTGATCTTCATACTTACAACACCTCCGGCGCGAGCGAGATGATCCTCATGAACTTCTTATCTCGAAGCTCCCGACCTACCGGACCGAAGATGCGGGTGCCACGGGGGTCACCGCCGTCCTTGATCAGCACAGCCGCGTTCTCATCGAATCGAATATAGGAACCATCGGGGCGGCGACGTTCCTTAACGGTGCGCACTACGACCGCCTTGACCACTTCGCCTCGTTTTACGGCAGCACCGGGAGTGGCTTCCTTCACCGTGCCGACGACGATGTCGCCGATGCCGGCGTAGCGTCGACCGGACCCACCTAGCACCCGGATGCATAAAATCTCCCGGGCGCCGGTGTTGTCCGCGACACGCAGCCGCGACTCTTGCTGAATCACTTTCTTCCCGCCTTCACTGCCTTTTCGACAATCACTGGACCTTCTAAATCACTTCGCTTTTTCGAGAATCTGCACCACTCGCCAGCGCTTGGTGGCAGACAGCGGTCGCGTCTCCATCAACGACACGCGGTCACCGATACCGCACTCGTTGTTTTCATCATGAGCCTTGAACTTCTTGCTACGGCGCATGACCTTGTCGTACAAACGGTGCTTCACGCGGTCTTCGACCTCGACGACCACGGTCTTGTCCATCTTGTCACTGACCACGTAGCCTTCACGCACCTTTCGGCGGCCACGCTGCTGCGATGTGGTCGTCGCGTCCACTGAAGTACTCACGCTTTCACCTCGTCTTTCTCAATGGCCTTATCCTCGACCTGCGCCGCGGCTTGTTCGGTCTGCTCCGGCTCGGCCTTTTCAGACTCGGCCTGCTGGGGCTTGGCCTTCACAGTCTTAGCCTTTTCGGACTTAGCCTTTTCGGACTTAGCCTTTTCAGACGCCGGTGACACAACTGGTGCCACCGCGATACCGAGTTCGCGCTCGCGCAACACCGTATAAATACGCGCTATATCGGTGCGAACGCCACGCAGTCGGTGATTGCTCTGCAACTGACCGGTAGCCGACTGGAACCGCAGGTTGAACAGCTCTTCTTTGGACTCACGCAGCTTGACCACAAGCTCGTCATCGACAAGTTCACGCAGCTGGGCGGCTGCTTGATTAGGGCCGCTAGCCATCAGGCTTCACCTACTTCTCGCTGTATGATTCGGCATTTGATGGGGAGTTTGTGAATTGCCCGAGTGAGAGCGGCCCGAGCCACACTGTCCTCAGGGAACGACAACTCAAACATCACACGACCGGGTTTGACGTTGGCAACCCACCATTCCGGAGAGCCCTTACCCGAACCCATCCGGGTTTCGGCAGGCTTCTTGGTAAGTGCATGATCCGGGAAGATCGTGATCCAGACTTTGCCGCCACGACGAATGTGTCGCGTGATGGCGATACGAGCGGATTCGATCTGACGGTTGGTGATGTAGGCCTGTTCCAGCGCCTGGATTCCGTACTCGCCAAAGGACACTTTCGTGCCACCCTTGGCCTTCCCGGCGCGCTTGGGCTTATGGGGCTTCCGGAACCCCTTCGGGGGGCGTTTCGGCGACAGCATCTCAGCCCTCCTGGACTGGTGTCGTAGCTAGATCTGGGGTCGTAGCTTGATCGGTTCCGGCCGGGGCGGCAGCCACCACGACCGCAGCTTCTTGAGGTTCTGCCGGAGCTGCGGCAGTCGGCTCTACCGGCCGACGCTGCGCCGGAGCCGAGCGCCCAGCAGGCTTGCGTCGACTGTCACGACGCTGTTGCGTCGAGGCACGAGCGGCAGCCTCCGCAGCCTCGCGCTCAGCGCGGCTACGCATAACATCGCCCTTATAGATCCATACCTTCACCCCGATGCGCCCAAAAGTGGTGCGGGCCTCGTACAAGCCGTAGTCGATGTTGGCTCGCAGCGTGTGTAACGGTACTCGACCTTCGCGGTAGAACTCCGAACGGCTCATTTCGGCTCCGCCCAGCCGGCCCGAACACTGCACTCGTATACCCTTGACTTCGCTACCGCGCATGGCCGATTGCATCGACTTACGCATCGCGCGCCGGAAGCTCACCCGGCTACTCAACTGCTCGGCGACACCCTGTGCCACCAGTTGAGCATCGGACTCGGGGTTTTTGACCTCGAGAATGTTGAGCTGCACCTGCTTACTGGTGAGCTTCTCCAACTCGCCACGAATGCGGTCGGCTTCGGCACCTCGGCGCCCGATTACGATGCCGGGACGAGCGGTGTGGATATCTACGCGTACCCGGTCACGAGTGCGCTCAATCTCCACCTTAGAGATACCGGCGCGTTCCATACCGACGGTGAGCATACGACGAATGCGGATATCCTCGGCGACGTAGTCGGCATAGAGCTTGTCGGCATACCAGCGGGACTTCCACTCGGTGGTGATGCCCAGACGAAACCCATGAGGGTTAACTTTCTGGCCCATTACTTATCGCCTTTCTTCTCCGCCGGGGCGGTAGCTTTGGAGGCCTTGCGCTGCGTGACCTTAGCGTCTGCGGCTTTACTCTTGCTGCGCGTGGCGGTCGGTGCCTTGGCGGCTGACTTCTTAGCGGAGGTTTTGACACGCTTACGGTCCTTGCCCGATGCCTGCACGCTTTCTACCACGATCGTGATGTGGCAGCTTCGCTTGCGAATTCGGTAGGCGCGACCCTGGGCACGGGGCTGAATCCGCTTGAGCGTAGGACCTTCGTCAACGATGGCCTGCGCGACGAGAAGTAGCTCCGGATCGAGTTGATCGTTGTTCTCGGCGTTTGCCACGGCACTGGCCAGTACCTTTGCGATCGGCTGGCTCGCTGCTTGCGGCGCAAACCGCAGCGCGACCATCGCATCAGTAGTGGTACGCCCACGGATGAGGTTAATTACCCGCCGCGCCTTCATCGCCGAGAGACGCACAAACCGCGCCTGTGCGAAAGCACCCGGAGTATCCCCCAGTAGCCGCTCGCGGCGTGTGCTTGCCCGCTCGCCCTCGATCACTGCCATTGTCTCTCTCTAATCTCGTGAAGTTACTTATCCACCGCCGGCTTATTCAGCCGCGGCGGGTCTTACGGTCTTCTTTGTCGTGCCCCTTGAACGTACGAGTGGGCGCAAACTCACCGAGCTTGTGACCGACCATCGATTCGGTCACATAGACCGGAACATGCTTGCGGCCGTCGTGCACCGCGATAGTGAGTTCGAGCATCTCGGGAATGATCGTGGAGCGCCGTGACCACGTCTTGATCACAGCTTTGACCTTCTTCTCGACGGCGTTTTGTACTTTTTTGAGCAGGTGGTCGTCGACGAACGGCCCCTTCTTTACACTGCGTGGCATCGCGTACTACCTCAGCCCTTCTTGCCGCTACTACGTCGACGGATGATCAAACGATCACTGTCTTTCTTCTTGTGGCGAGTACGCCCCTCCGGCTTGCCCTTACGGTTTACCGGATGACGACCACCAGAGGTCTTTCCTTCACCACCACCGTGCGGATGATCCACCGGGTTCATCGCTACACCGCGCACCTTAGGGCGACGGCCTTTCCAACGCGCCCGACCGGCCTTACCGAGCGTGATATTGCTCTGCTCGGCGTTACCGACCTCTCCGACGGTGGCACGGCAGGCAACGAGCACCTGACGCACCTCACCTGAAGGCATACGGAGCGTGGCGTACTTGCCTTCTTTAGCCAGCAGCTGAACACCGGTGCCGGCGGAACGCGCTAACTTGGCGCCACCGCCGGGTCGTAATTCGATGGCGTGTATCGACGTACCGACAGGGATGTTGAGAAGCGGGAGGTTGTTGCCGACTTTAATATCGGCTCCCGGACCACTCTCGACCACCGCACCCTGAAGTAGGCCGTTCGGTGCGATGATGTAACGCTTGTCGCCGTCTCGATAATGCAGCAAAGCGATGCGAGCCGTGCGGTTGGGGTCATACTCGATCTCCGCGACCTTAGCGGGCACTCCATCTTTTTCTGCCCGACGAAAGTCGATGAGGCGGTAACGGCGCTTGTGTCCGCCGCCTTGGCGCCGGTTGGTAATCCGGCCATAGGAGTTGCGACCACCGGTGCCATGTTGGGGGCGCAGCAGCGATTTCTCGGGCGTATCGCGGGTGATCTCAGCAAAGTCCGAGACACTAGCGCCCCGCCGAGATGGCGTAGTGGGCTTATATTGACGGATACCCATTAGGAAACCGGCCCTCCAAAGAGTTCGATGGAATCGCCTTCGGCCAGCGTAACTATCGCGCGCTTGGTGTCGTTCCTCTTACCGAAGCCTGAGCGGGTCCGCTTGCGCTTGCCACTGCGCTTATTGGTGTTTACGCTCACTACGCCGACCTCGAAGACCTTCTCCACGGCGATCTTGATCTCCGTTTTGTTAGCTTTAGGATCGACCAGGAAGGTGTATTTGTTGTCGCGCTCCACCGCGCCGTAGCTTTTCTCCGAGATCACCGGAGCCAGCAATACGTCGCGAGGGTCCTTGTTATGGAGAACACTGCTGTGGAGAATGCTACTGCTGAGGGTACTCATGCCGCTGCCTCCTGCTTCGAGTTGACGAACTGCTCCAGCGCGGCCTTGGTGAACACCACGGCGTCGTTGATCAAAACGTCGTGAGTATTGAGCTGGTCGACATAGAGCACATGGGTACCTGCCAGGTTACGGGAGCTCAGCACCGCGGCATCGTCGTCTCGCGTAAGTACCAGCAGCACATGTGACACTACCCTCGACGACGATGCCGCTATCGAGCTGAGGGTGTCCCGAGCCGCCTTCGTTGACGGTGTATCAGAAGTCACCAATGCTTGGAGTACGAAGACGAGGTCATGACGGGCTCGATCCGAAAGCGCGCAACGCAGCGCCGCAGCCTTCATTTTCTTCGGCGTCCGCTGGGAATAGTCCCTTGGGATAGGACCATGGACTACGCCACCACCGACGAATTGCGGCGAACGAATCGAACCTTGCCGGGCTCGACCCGTTCCCTTCTGCCGGTGTGGCTTTGCGCCACCACCACTAACTTCGCCGCGCGTCTTGGTCTTGGAGGTGCCAGCACGAGCCGCTGCTTGTTGAGCAACCACGACCTGGTGGATCAGCGGGATGTTGTTGTCGATATCGAACAGCCGGCCCGGAAGCTCCACGGTGCCGACGTTCTTACCCGCCGCGTCGAGCAGCGCCAGCTGCTTGTCGGCAGCCACCTTGGAGGCAGCTACCTTAGGGAATTTGCCATCGCGAGTAGCGGTTGCCACGGTAGCCATCATCGGCCGCCTTCCTGGGTAGAAGCCGCCTTCACAGAACTACGAATCAACACAAGGCCACCTTTGGGTCCAGGCACGGCACCTTTGACCAACAGCAGGCCACGCTCGACATCCACTTTGTGGACCGTGAGGTTCATGGTCGTAGTGCGAGCATTACCCATGCGCCCCGCCATGCGAAGCCCTTTGAAGACCCGACCCGGGGTAGCGCATGCGCCGATGGAGCCCGGAGAACGGTGCTTGCGCTTTACGCCGTGGCCAGCGCCGAGACCGGAGAACCCGTGTCGCTTCATCACGCCAGCGGTGCCTTTGCCCTTACTGGTACCCACTACGTCGACTTTCTGGCCGACGCCGAAGACTTCGGCAGTGACTTCTTGCCCCAGCTCGTAGGAGGTCGCATCCGTGGTCCGCAGCTCGGCAATATGCCGGCGCGGTGTGACGTTGGCTTTAGCGAAGTGACCAGTCTTAGGCTTGTTGACCTTCCGGGGGTCGATCGCACCATATGCCAGTTGGACGGCGGGATAACCGTCACGCTCCTGCGAGCGCACCTGAGTAACCACGCACGGCCCAGCCTTGATGACGGTCACCGGTACAACCCGGTTGGCCTCATCGAAGACTTGAGTCATGCCGAGCTTTTCGCCCAGGATGCCCTTGATCTGCCTATCCATGATGCTCTTACGATCCTTATCTGTGCCTGGCGTTAACCGACTGCGATTTGCTTTCGCAGCAGCTTGATCCCTACAGCTTGTTCGCTATAGCTTGATCTCGATATCGACGCCGGCCGGCAGATCAATCTGCATCAGCGACTCGACGGTCTTCTGGCTCGGATTGAGAATATCGATCAACCGCTTGTGGGTGCGCATCTCGAAGTGCTCTCGACTGTCTTTGTACTTGTGGGGGGAACGAATCACGCAGTACACGTTCTTCTCCGTCGGCAGCGGCACCGGGCCAACGATCTTGGCCCCCGTGCGGGTGACCGTGTCGACGATCTTGCGCGCCGACGAGTCGATGACCTCGTGGTCGTAGGCCTTGAGCCGAATGCGGATCTTGGGTTCCGCTGCGGTGGCTTGCCTAGTCATGGTGATGCCGCCTTGTCTCTATAAACGTAGGTAATGCGTTTGTTCTATCGGTAATGCTGTGAAGCCGGGAAATCGTCCTTCCAGTGGGCCGCTGCCAAGGCCGCAGGAGCCGCCGTGTACGGGCAGTACCTTTAACTTCGGTGTAGCACAGCGGAGTGGGTACACAAGGCGACATGCCCGGGTGCGGGTGTCCCGCACAAGCACAGCGCCGGCAGCTGCCCACTGGAGGCGATTACTTGAGGATCTTGGTGACTCTCCCTGCCCCTACGGTGCGACCGCCTTCACGAATCGCGAACCGAAGGCCGTCTTCCATGGCGATCGGCTGAATCAGTGCCACGGTCATCTCGGTGTTGTCACCGGGCATAACCATCTCGGTGCCTTCAGGCAGAGTCACCACACCGGTCACGTCCGTGGTGCGGAAGTAGAACTGCGGACGGTAATTGTTGAAGAACGGCGTGTGACGGCCACCTTCATCTTTGCTCAGGATGTAGACCTGAGCTTCGAAATCGGTGTGGGGCGTCGTGGTGCCGGGCTTGACGATGACCTGACCGCGCTCCACGTCTTCACGCTTGATACCGCGAAGCAGTAGACCTACGTTCTCACCCGCACGGGCCTCGTCGAGCAACTTACGGAACATCTCCACACCGGTAACGGTGGTCTTGGTGCTGGTGTCACGGATACCGACGATCTCGATTTCCTCGTTCACCTTGAGCACGCCACGCTCGGCGCGGCCGGTGACCACGGTGCCACGACCGGTGATGGTGAAGACGTCTTCGACCGGCATCAGGAACGGCTTGTCGATGTCACGCTCGGGCTCGGGGATCGACTCATCCACCGCCGCCATGAGCTCGGTGATCTTCTCAGCCCACTTCGCGTCGCCTTCGAGTGCCTTCAGTGCCGAGACCCGGATAACCGGAACGTCGTCGCCGGGAAACTCATAGGTCGACAGCAGCTCGCGAACCTCGAGCTCGACGAGCTCGAGGATCTCTTCGTCATCGACCATGTCGGACTTGTTCAACGCTACCAAGATGTAAGGAACACCCACCTGACGAGCGAGCAGCACGTGCTCTTTGGTCTGTGGCATCGGGCCGTCGGTAGCCGACACGACCAGGATAGCGCCATCCATCTGGGCGGCACCGGTGATCATGTTCTTGATGTAGTCGGCGTGACCGGGAGCATCAATGTGCGCGTAGTGGCGCTTCTCGGTCTGGTACTCCACATGGGAGATGTTGATCGTAATACCGCGCTGCTTCTCTTCCGGCGCCTTGTCGATCTGATCGAACGGAGTAAAGGGGTTGATATTTGGGTACTGGTCGTGCAAAACCTTGGTGATAGCAGCCGTCAGCGTCGTTTTACCATGGTCGACGTGGCCGATGGTACCGATGTTGACGTGCGGCTTGTCACGCTCGAACTTCGCCTTCGCCATTTGGTTTTCCTCCTAATACGTTTGGATGTACCGCGCAGAGACCTGTGCCCTCGTTAAGACCTCATAGTCACTCGCCCGTTGCCTTCGCGATGATCTCCTTCGCCACGTTCTGCGGAACCTCGGCGTAGGAATCAAACTGCATGGTGTAGCTCGCCCGACCCTGGGTCTTGGACCGCAGATCACCGACGTAGCCGAACATCTCCGACAACGGCACCACTGCCCGGACGGCGCGGTTACCACCGCGTTCCTCCATGGCCTGGATGATGCCGCGGCGAGAGTTGAGGTCACCGATGACATCACCCATGTGATCTTCCGGGGTGATGACCTCGACGGCCATCATCGGTTCCAACAGTGCCGGACTGGCCTTACGGGCCGCATCCTTGAGCACCATCGAGCCGGCGACTTTGAACGCCATTTCAGAGGAGTCGACCTCATGGTACTGGCCGTCCATCAGCTCTAATTTGACACCGACAAGGGGATACCCGGCAAGTACACCGTACTGCATGGCATCCTTAGCTCCGGCATCCACCGACGGAATGTACTCGCGAGGGATGCGACCACCGGTGACTTTGTTGACGAACTCGTACTCGATGCTGTCCGCGGTCTGCGGGATCGGCTCGATGTTCACCTTTACCTTGGCGAACTGGCCGGCACCACCGGTCTGCTTCTTGTGGGTGTAATCCACACTCTCGACCCGTTTGCGGATGGTTTCCCGATAGGCAACCTGTGGCTTACCCACGTTCGCCTCAACACCGAATTCGCGCTTCATGCGGTCAACCAGCACCTCGAGGTGGAGCTCGCCCATACCCTCGATGATGGTCTGGCCGGTGTCGATGTCGTTATGCACCTTGAAGGTGGGGTCTTCCTCGGCGAGTTTCTGAATGGCCACCCCCAGCTTTTCCTGGTCACTCTTGGTCTTTGGCTCGATGGCCACCGAGATCACGGGTGCGGGGAAAGTCATCGACTCCAGCAGGATGGGCTTAGCCGCATCACACAGCGTCTCCCCCGTGGTGGTCTGCTTGAGACCGGCCACCGCGACGATATCGCCAGCAATAACGCTTTGTAGCTCTTCACGCTTGTTGGCGTGCATCTGGTAGATCTTGCCGATGCGCTCTTTACGGTCCTTGCTGGCGTTGAGCACCTGCGTGCCGTTGTCCAGCCGACCGGAATAGACGCGGAGATAAGTGAGCTTGCCCAGGTGCTGATCGGTCTGAATCTTGAAAGCCAGACCGGCAAAGGGCTCGGACTCATCGGCGTGCCGAAGTAGCGGCGTCTTGCCGTCCACGGAGGTTCCCGCTACCGACTCGATGTCCAAGGGACTGGGGAGGAAGTCGATCACGGCGTCGAGCATGGGCTGCACGCCCTTGTTCTTGAATGCCGAACCACACAGCACCGGGTTGAGGTTGCCGGCGATAGTGGCGCGACGGATACCGGCCCGGATCTCCTCGACCGTGAGTACCTCACCGGCGAGATAGCGCTCCATGGAGGCGTCGTCATTCTCGGCGAGGGTCTCGATGAGCTTTTCGCGGTATTCCTCGGCTTGGTCCTTGAGGTCGGCCGGGATCTCTTCGACCGTGTAGTCCTCACCGATCGCGGTCTCACCACGCCAGGTCAGGGCGCGCATGCCGATCAGGTCGACCATTCCCAGGAAGCCGCCTTCGGCGCCGATAGGCAACTGCAGCACCAACGGAGTGGCCGCGAGACGGTCCACCATCATGTCCACACAGCGGAAGAAGTCCGCGCCGGTTCGGTCCAGTTTGTTCACGAAACACATGCGCGGCACGTTGTATTTGTCGGCCTGACGCCACACCGTCTCGGTCTGCGGTTCCACACCGGCGACCCCGTCGTACACCGCCACCGCGCCGTCGAGCACCCGAAGTGAGCGCTCCACCTCGACCGTGAAGTCGACGTGCCCCGGAGTGTCGATGATATTGATGGTGTGGTTCTTCCACTGACATTTGGTGGCCGCGGAGGTGATAGTGATACCACGCTCCTGCTCTTGCGCCATCCAGTCCATCGTGGCCGCGCCCTCGTGCACTTCACCGATCTTGTAATTGATACCGGTGTAGAACAGGATGCGCTCGGTGGTGGTGGTTTTGCCCGCGTCGATATGCGCCATGATCCCGATGTTGCGGACCTTGGCGAGGTCGGTGGTGGGCGTATGAGCCACTATCATCTCCGTACTCTTCCCACTGTTACCAGCGGTACTTGTGCCGATGCACTATCGCCTGTCACCAGCGATAGTGTGCAAACGCCTTATTGGCGTCGGCCATCTTGTGGGTGTCTTCGCGCTTCTTCACGGCGGCTCCGAGGCCATTGCTGGCATCAATGAGCTCGTTCATCAAGCGTTCGATCATGGTCTTCTCGCGACGCGACCGGGAAAACCGCACTAGCCACCGCAGCCCCAGCGTGGTGGCCCGAACGGGACGGACCTCCACCGGAACCTGGTAGGTGGCGCCACCGACGCGGCGGCTACGCACCTCCAACGTGGGCTTGACGTTGTCCAACGCTCGCTTGAGGATGGCGGCCGGATCGGTGCCGGTCTTCTCCTGGCATCCCTCTAAAGCCTGGTACACGATGCGTTCGGCGAGCTGGCGCTTACCGCGCAATAGCACCTTATTGATCAGTGCGGTAACCAACGCGGAGTGGTGCACCGGGTCAGCCAGCAACGGATGCCGGACGGCGGGGCCTTTCCTTGGCATATCGGGTACCTACCCCTTCTCTTTCTTCGTGCCGTAACGGCTGCGTGCTTGCTTCCGGCCCTTGACACCTTGCGTGTCCAGGGAACCGCGAATGATTTTGTAGCGAACACCGGGAAGGTCCCTGACGCGACCACCGCGCACCAACACGATGGAGTGCTCCTGCAGGTTATGGCCCTCTCCGGGAATGTAGGCCGTCACCTCGATATGGCTGGTGAGCCGTACGCGGGCGACCTTGCGCAGCGCCGAGTTCGGCTTCTTGGGAGTGATGGTGTACACGCGGGTACACACGCCACGCCGCTGCGGACTACCTTTCAACGCTGCGGTCTTCACCTTGGTGCGCTTAGCTGCGCGGCCCTTGCGGACCAGCTGCTGAATCGTAGGCACGTAAGCTTCCTTGTTATCTCAACTGTCGTATCTAAGTTCTACTGCGCTGTTATTTCTGACAAGCCAAACCGGTTTCTAACTAAGCAATGTGCCGAGTTCTCCGACCCACGCGGTCGGGCGTGTCGCATTTCGCTAAATTCAGCGGCATGCGCTACACCCGCAGGATCGCCCCCGGGTATTGGTTGTTATTACCAGTACCGAGCTGAATCGTAGGGATCGGTGAAGCATTCACGGGTACCGAACCAGGCGACGAACCACATACAACTGCCCTTGCCCCAAATGCCACCGCTGGGAAGTGCGAACGCGAGCAAGCTTTACACCCACACTCCAGACACAAGCGATAAGGATACCGGCCGCTCTTATGAGGGTCAAAACGGCCCCCACCCAGACGCGAAAGTCACGCCCGCAAGCCTCCGTCCGAGGCTAAAACGGAGTCGGCGATGCAAACCTGGTCACGTCCCTGACTCTTGGCCCGATACAACGCTCGATCGGCCGCGGTGACCAGCGCGGTACTGTCGTCACCGGAAGCGCTGGCAACCCCTATCGAGACGGTGACCTTCAGCCCTTCGCCCAAGCTCGCGACATCCAGCTCGGCTATCCAGCCGCGTAGCCGCTCGGCTACGGCAGCCGCGGCATCCAGGCCGATCTTAGGCAACAGCACCGCAAACTCCTCACCTCCGACCCGCGCGGCAAGGTCGCTTGCACGGCAATGTCGAGCCAGTTCTTCGGCGACTGCCACGAGGACCTGGTCGCCGACGATGTGGCTGTGGGAGTCGTTGATGCGCTTGAAGAAATCCAAGTCGAGCAGTACTAGGCTGACGTCTTCGTGCGTCAGCTCGGCCTGTACCAGCAGGCGGGTAAGCGCGGCATCGAAGTGCCGTCGGTTGGCCAAGCCGGTGAGTGAGTCGGTGTGTGCCAGCCGCTCCATGGCGCGCCGCTCTCCCGCCAGACGTCGGTTCACCCGGGACAGCCGCTGCAGCCGGCCGCCTTCTTCCTCCGAAACCTCCGAACGCCGTTCGGCTTCGAACCGTGCCACCGCGATCTGGTCTTCGCGGTCAGGCACCCGATCGCGCAAGCGTAGCTCCGCTTCCAGTAAGCGCTTGTGGATCTTCAGTGCTGTGGCGATATCTCCGGCGGTCTCATGGGCCTGTACCAGCAATCGGAGCACCTCGACGGTGTCGTAGGTCAGATCCCACTGCTCGTGCAGCGCCATAGCGCGCCGTAGGTGCGTGATGGCCTGCTCGAGCGCACCGGTGGCCAGATATGCCATCCCGGCGTAGTGCAACGCGCTCACCGAGCGGTAGTCCAGGTCCAGTGCCCCGGCAAGGCGTAACGCATGCTCGGCCGCGATGATGGCCTCATTGTTGCGGCCCAGCCAGCACAGCGGCAGCACCTGGGTAGCCAGTGCGACAGGCTCGCGCGCTACGTCGCCGGATTGCATCGCACCTTCGTAGGCACGTCGTAGGCTGCGCAGCGAAGCGGCAAACGCCGTGCGGGCCTGGGTGCCTCGACCCAACCCGGCCGCTCGCACGCCGATCTTGCCGTAGACCTCCCCCAAATGCACCAATGCGATACCTTCGGCGAGGCGATCGTTGGATTCCTGCGCAAGACCGCGAGCACGTTGCAGTAGCGCCAGCGCTTCCTCGAGGTGATCCACCAGGAATTGATTGTCCCCCAGTGCACTGAGCGTCCACGACTGCCCACTGAGCTCTCCAGCCTGCAAGAAGCCGTTCAAGGCTCGTTCCAGGTGCACCATGGAACCACCTGGGTCCCCCAGATACTCCAACGTGACACCGATGAAGTGATCGCACCAGGCGGCACCTACGCTGTCGCCTAGGCTCAGTGAGAGCTCGCGAGCATCGCAGAGTTCCTCATAACTTGCCCTTGGTCCCACCGAATGCAGTTGTGCTCGCGCATGCACCCGCATCGCGATGGCCAGCAGCGTCGGATCATCGGATCGACGCGACGCCGCTAAGCCCTCCTCGGCGACGGCTACCGCGGCTGTCGGATCGGCACCGGCCAGCCAGGTACCAAGTTCCAGCAAAGCCTTGATCCGTTGCGGCTCGGACTGCGCCGCCGCAACGTGATCTCGCAGCGTCTTGGTCAACGTAGCTGTGCGCATGGCTACACCGAAACCGTTATAGAGTTCTTGCCGACTTCTTCGGCAACACAAACCCGGTTACGTCCCTGCGCTTTAGCACGGTAAAGAGCGGCATCGGCGGCACCGTACAACTCCGCCGGGCGGCTACCCAACATCGCGGCCGCGCCGGAACTGACGGTGACGGTCCATCCGGGACAGACGTCGGTGACGTCGAGCCGGCTGATCGCCGTCCGAATCCGTTCGGCCACCCCGGCAGCGGCGGCGATATCGGTGTGCGGCAGCAGCAGCGCAAACTCCTCGCCGCCTACCCGGGCAGCGATGTCGTCGCCGCGGCACATCGCACGCAGTGTTGCGGCAAGCCGTCGTAGCACCTCATCGCCCGCCACATGGCTGAAACGGTCGTTGATGGTCTTGAAGAAGTCGATATCGGCGATGACGACCGCGAGAGGTCGATGGGTGAGCTCTGAGCGCACCGTAGCCCGAGCCAGCTGCACATCGAAGTGGCGACGATTGGCCAAGCCGGTGAGCGGATCGGTATGGGCCAGCCGTTGCAGTAAGGCCAGGTCGCGCTCCAGTCGTTCATTGTCGCGGGCAAGTTCGTCGGTGAGTTCCTTGGCACTGCCCGCATCGGAAGCGCCGTGACCGGTTGCACCGTCGTGATCTGGTGATCCGTTACCCGCTATATCGTCGCCCGACACGACACCGCGACTGTTGGCAAGCTCAAGGCGCGCTTTACTGACCTCACGTTCGCGGCGCTGCCGCATGCTGCGCACCGCAAGCTCCACATCCAACAAGCGCTTGTGCAGCTCGAAAGCGGTCTTCACATCACCCAGTGCCTCGTTGGTCTCCACCAAACCGCGGATCACCCGAGCGGTCTCGGTGTGATGGTTGCGCATCTCGTACTCGGCCAGGGCCGTGGAAAACAGCTTGCGGGCACGTTCGAAATCTCCTAACCGCAACTGCACTTCGGCAGCATGGCAGCGTGCCGATGCCAACGCTTCAGTGGAACCACTGGTCACCGCGAGTCCCAGCGCCCGTTCGGCGGCTGTGGCAGCCTCGGCTTCCCGCCCCAAGTTCAGCAGTGTAGTTGCCTGTAACGCCGCAACCTGCGGCTGAAGTTGGCGGTAGCCCAACGCAACCAGCTGTCGCCACAGCGGTTCGAATTCTGCTTCGGCATGCTCGAACAGCGCTCGCGCCCAGTCGGGCCGGCCCTCCTCGCGAGCGCGCCGCCCTAAATTGGTATAGGACTGCACCGCATTAAGCCAGGCAACGGCGTAGGTGGCCGGGCGCTTAGCAGCGGCTGCGAGATCTGCAGCGCGACCGAAGATCGGAATCGCTTCGGCATAGCGGCCCACCCAGCATTCACCGATACCGATGGTATTCAAGCACCGCGACTGGCCGGCAAGGTCGCCGTAGCGGCGGAAGGTACCTAACGCGCGTTCGGTGAGTAGCACCGAACCACCTGGGTCACCCATGCTTTCCAGCGCCATAGCGGCCGCGAGATCACACCATGCGGCATCCGATTGCAGCCCGAACGTCTCGAACTCACGGCTTAGATGCAGCAGGTCGTGGTAAGGCGCAACCTCGTCGTGGGTGTAGACCGCCGCCAACGCGACGGAGTAGCGGGCACGGGCCAACAAGATCGGATCGCGAAGCTTCGTGGCTTCGGCGAGGACTTCTCCGGTAGCCGCACGGGCACGGGACCGCTCGGCCTCTACACACCACAGCGCCAGCCGCAGCAAAGCTTCGACACGCTCCGTGGGAGTGTGCGCCGCGGCAACCTGGTTTTGCAGCTCCAACGTGTGGTTGCGAGGCGCTTTCACGTGTGACCGCACTCCGGCACCCGTTATGGACGCATCGAGTTCCACTGTGTCGGTCTGGGATGCGGCGTTACCGAGGTTCCCGATGCGGGTGTGGTGAAACGGCATGCCAGATAGCCGGGAACCCCGGCTTTTCACCTCTTGCACCGCATCGGCCACATGTCCGCCTTAAACCACCAGTACTGGCCAGAGTAGCTCGTTCGGTGAAGCGGAGTCAGCCGTACGGCCGGGTTAGGCAGCCGGAAACACGATCAGAGGCCGGGCTGCGCCGTCAGCACTATCCGCTGCCGCGGTACCGGTTTCCGACAACAACGCCACGACCTCACCATTGGGATCGAACGCGCCATAAGGACCGGCGATTCCGACGCCTGACAGCGGCACACCGTGTCGAAGTGTAGCCGCTTGCGAGGAATCGAGGTCGCGTCGGGGAAACTGTGTGGCGACGGCGGCGGTCAGATCGATCATCACCGGACGCTCGAGGCCTGCCAACTCTTCCAGCGAGCATGCTTGAGAAATATCGAATCGCCCCACTCGGGTGCGACGCAGTGAAACAAGGTGGCCGCCGACATTCAATGCCGAGCCCACGTCACGGGCCAGAGCGCGGATGTAAGTGCCGGCTGAGCACTCCACCTCGATGTCAACGTCGATCACATCACCAACTTCGCTGTCGCCAACTTCACTGTCGGTGGAAGGCTGTCCACCTGCCGTTTTTATCCCCAGCATGTCGAATCGGGTCACCGTGACACGACGCGCCGGAATCTCTACTTGCTCTCCGGCACGAACTCGTTGGTAGGCGCGCTTGCCGTCTAGTTTGATCGCCGACACCGACGAGGGAATCTGGTCGATCTCTCCGACCAGTGGCACCATCGCCGCTCGTATCTGTGTTTCAGTGAGGTGTACCGCACTCGTGGTGGTCAACACGTCGCCGTCGGCGTCGTCGGTCCCGGTGCTCTGTCCCAGTCGAATAGTGGCGTTGTAGCACTTGGAGTCGGCGCAGATGTAACCCAACAATCTGGTGGCGGACTCAACGCCGACAACCAGCACTCCGGTCGCCATCGGGTCGAGTGTTCCGGCGTGGCCGACCTTGCGGGTACCGACGATCCGGCGCAGCCTGGCGACCACATCGTGGGAGGTCATACCTGTCGGCTTATCGACCACACACAACCCACTGCTTCGACTACGCAGCCCTGGCCTCTCCGAACTCACGCCTCAGTCCGATGACGTGGAATTTGGTGGCGGAGAATTTGGCGGCGGAGAATTTGGCGGCGGAGAGTCTGTTGTTCGGTACGGGTCGGCATCACCGACGTATTGGGCGGAGGAGGCACGTCGCGAAACTTCTTCGTCGGCCTGCTTGGCCACCGAGAGCAGCTCGTCGATGTGGCGGG
>Ga0136627_1000260_pt1 | contig 18704 bp, 17 predicted proteins | sample AntDrymUQ4892206_2_FD_104652 | JGI IMG/M metagenome (GOLD analysis project Ga0136627, IMG submission 104652) | Polar desert sand microbial communities from Dry Valleys, Antarctica - metaG UQ489 (22.06) | ecosystem: Environmental > Terrestrial > Soil > Desert | place: Antarctica: Dry Valley... | reverse complement strand
TTCACGGCATCCTGCACGCCGGTGTTGAGGCCCTGGCCGCCCTGCGGGGGATGCACGTGCGCGGCGTCCCCGGCCAGCAGCACACGGCCGTGGCGGTAGGCGACTGCCTGCCGCGTCATGTCGGTGAACCTGGAGATCCAGTTCGCGCTGCGAAGCCCGAAGTCCGTCCCGTACACGGCGATGAGCGCCTCGCGAAGCTCGCCCATGCTGGGGTCGCCGGTGTGTTCGGGGTGTCGTTCGGTGAGCACGACCCGAATCGGCTCCCCGGCTTCCCTCCGACCGAGGGCATGGGTGCCGGCGCTGTCGCGACGGAAGCCGAACTCCGGCTCCTCGTCCATCTCGACCTCGGCGATCATCCAGCTAGTCGAGGCATCCAACCCGACGAAGTCGACGCCGGCTGCCTTCCGGACCACGCTGCGTCCTCCGTCGCACCCGACGAGGTACTCCGCTCGCAGCGACGTGCCGCCGGACGCCAGCTCGACCTCGACGCCGGTGTCGTCCTGGGCGAAGCCGACCACCTCGCAGCCACGAAGGGTCGGAACCCCGAGCTCACCGACCCAGCCAGCCAGGATGCGCTCGAAGTGGCTCTGCCAGAGCCCCAGCACGTAGTTGTGGCGGGTGGGGAAGTCGCTGATGTCCAAGGGGATCAGGGCGAAACCGTGGGCCGGGTAGACCTGCCCCTCGGCCAGGAATCGATCCGCGATGCCCCGCTGGTCGAGCACCTCGATGGTGCGGGAGAGCAGACCCCCGGCTCGCGATCCGTCGAGATCCTGGGTGGCGCGTCGTTCGACGATGACGACGTCGATGCCCGCCAACGCCAGCTCGCCCGCCAACATCAGCCCGGTCGGGCCGCCTCCTGCGATCACCACCGCATGCTCGGTCATCGCCGCTCCCCGGCGAACGTTGCACCGGACAGGGACAGCCACCTCGCGCAGAGCGACCGCGCGCCAGCGCGGGTCGCCCGCACCCTCCCCGCCAACTCCTCGACCGGTTCAGCGCTCCCGCTCGACCCATCTGCCGAAGGCAACACACGCATTCCACAACTCCTGGCTTCGTAGGTGCTGGCCGTGATCGGCTCAGCGGACGAGTCATGGTCAGCACGTTTGGGTCGCTTGCGGCAAGCCCCCTCCCTCGCGCTATGTTGCGAATGGCGCCCTAGGTTCACGGTCGACGATGCGCGCAAGCTGACCGGTCCCTCCTCGGCAACGCCGAGCGACGAAGCGAACGTCTCCGCCGCTTCCGCCTGCATCCCAGGAAGGACGTGCTGGTAGACGTTCATCGTGAACGCGACATTGGCGTGCCCGAGCCGCTGGGTGACCACCTTCACGTGCACGCCAGCCTTGAGCAGCAGGGTGGCGTGGGTGTGGCACAGGTCGTGCAACGAGATCGCGGGTTATGAGCCCGCAAGTGTGCCGCTGCGTCGTCCATCACAGGAGGGACAACGATGGGGCGAGGATCAAGGCTCGAGGCGGAGTTTGGCTAGCGCCGTGGTCAGGTCGGGCGGCAAGGGCTCGTCGCATTCGATGTGGTCGCCGGTGACCGGGTGGGCGAAGCCCAGATGCGCCGCGTGCAGGGCGGGACGGGTCAGGCCGAGTTCCGCGGTCAGCGTGCGTGACGCCCCGTAGGTGGTGTCACCGCTGACGGGATGGCCTACCGCGGCCATGTGCACGCGGACCTGATGGGTCCGGCCGGTCTCGAGGCGCACGGTCAGCACGGCCGCGCGGCCGCGCCCCTCGACGACGTCGTAGTGGCTGATCGCGCGCCGGCCCCCAGGATCGACGACGAAGCGCGTGCGATCGCTCGTCGAGCGCAGGATCGGCGCATCGACGGTGGCGTTGGGCGGGTCGGGAACGCCGTCCACCAGCGCCCAGTACCGGCGGGTGACCTGGTGGGCGGCGAAAGCGGCCACCAGGCCGGCGCGGGCAGGCTCGGTCTTGGCCACGACCAGCAGCCCCGACGTGCCGCGATCCAGCCGGTGGACGATCCCGGGACGATCGGCGATCGGCCCGGCAGGGGCGGTCTCCTTCGCCGACTCGCCGGCGGCGGGAGCCAGCGGCAGGCCCATTGCCCGCAGCGCAGCCACGAGCGTCGGGCCTTCACGCACCCCCGCGCCGGCGTGCACCACCAGGCCCGCCGGCTTGACGATGACGAGCAGGTGCTCATCTTCGTAGCGGACCTCCACCGGCTCGGGTGCCGGGACGGCGGGCGGCGATGGGGATTGGATGACCGTGACTCGCTCTCCCGATCGCAGCCGCCGCGACTTGCTGATCACTTCCCCGTCGACGGCGACCTCCTCGGCGGCCAGGCGCGCCTGTGACCGTGCACGCGGCTCGGCCAGCCAGGCGGCCAACGCCACATCGGCTCGCAGTCCGTCCTCTGCCTCCGAGACGATCAGGTCGAGCGACGCTGCCACCGCCGTCAGGAACGGGGCGTCGTGGTGTCTGGCCGCACGGAGCCGTGGGCCCCCCGGCGATGGCTCGCCCGAGCCTCGCGGTCGGCGATCGTCAACAGCACCGCGATCGACAGCGCACCCGTCACGATGCCGATGTCGGCGATGTTGAACACCGGCCACCAGCGCAGGTCAAAAAAATCGACCACATGGCCTGACGGGAAGCCCGGCATGCGAAACAGCCGATCGACGACGTTGCCGAGTGCTCCGCCGGTCACCAGGCCGTAAGCAACGGCCAGCGACAGGCGGTCGGTGCTCGGCAGGGCCCGTACCACCAGCACCAGCACCAGCACCGTGACGATGACGAACAGTCCCGGGAACCCCGGGAACCCGAACGCTCCACCCGGGTTCCGGATCACGCGCAAGTCCAGGACGCCGAGATCCACCACGCGGCCGCTTGCCTCCAGCGTCTGCACGGCCAGCACCTTGGTCGCTTGGTCCAGGATCAGCCACAACGCCGCAGCCGAGGCGCAGACCAGCGGCACCAGGCCGCCGGGATGTGCCCGTCGTCGCGCGTCCCGCCCCTCGTCGCGCTGCCGGCTCACCGCAACCGCTCGGCCTGGCGGCGGCAGTCCACGCAGTGCACCGTCTGGGGGACGGCTTCCAGGCGCTCGGCGGCGATCGGCGACCCGCACGACACACACACGCCATAGGTCCCCGCCGCAATGCGGTCCAGGGCTCGCTCGATGTCGGCGACCACTTGGCGGGCGTTGCGTGCCAGGGACATCGTGCGCTCGCGCTCGAAGGTGGCACTGCCGGTCTCGGCGTCGTCGTCGCATCGCGAGTCGCGCCACGACTGATCGGCGAAGTCAGCCTCCAACTCGCTGGCCTGCGCCGACAGCTCCGCCCGCTCGGTTTCCAGCCGCGACCGCAGCGCCGTGACGAGCCGCTTCGGCGGCCGCCTGGCGGTGGGTGTCTCGTTGGCCATGGTGCGGCGCAGTGTAAGGCGCCCGACCAGTGACAGCAGACGGCGGATCAGACCCGTTCGCTACCATGCCGGTCAGTTTCCACCGATCGCATCGCGGGCGGCAGCTCGTTGACAGGAGGGTTCGCGTGGGGTTCAACCCCGTCGAGCAGTACCCCGACTTTCCCGCGCTGGAGCAGCGAATGCTCACGCGTTGGAAGCAGCGCGACGTGTTCGCGCGCAGTCTCGCCGAACGTGCCGGTGGCCCGCTGTTCCGCTTCTACGAGGGTCCCCCCACCGCCAACGGCCGCCCCGGTGTGCACCACCTCGAGGCGCGAATGTTCAAGGACCTGTTCCCCCGCTACCGCACGATGAAGGGCTACCGGGTCCCTCGCAAGGCGGGCTGGGACTGCCATGGCATCCCCGTCGAGATCGAGGTCGAGAAGGCACTGGGCTTCACCCGCAAGCAGGACATCGAGGACTACGGCGTCGCTGCGTTCAACGCCCGCTGCCGAGACTCGGTGCGCCGCTACGTCGACGAGTGGGAGCGCCTCACCGAACGGATCGGCTTCTGGGTCGACACCGAGACCGCCTACTGGACCATGAACACCTCCTACGTGGAGAGTGTCTGGTGGTCCTTGCAGCAACTGTGGGAGGCTGACCTCATCTACCAGGGCCACCGGGTCGTGCCCTACTGCCCCCGCTGCGGCACCGCGCTGTCCGACCACGAGGTCGCGCAGGGCTACGCCCAGGCCGTGGACCCGTCGGTGTACGTCCGCCTGCCGGTGCTCGACGGCTCCCTGGCCGAGGCGGGTGCCTCCTTGCTGGTCTGGACCACCACGCCATGGACGCTGATCTCCAACACCGCCGTCGCCATCGGTGAGCGCATCCGCTACGTGCTGGCCCGGCCGGCGGGCGGGGACCGGAAGGGTGAGGGCCGGCCGCTAGGCCGGCCGGCGGGCGGGGACCTACTCGTGGTGGCGGCCGAGCTGCTGGAGGCTGCGCTCGGCGAGGGCGCCGAGGTGGTGCGCGAGGTCGGCCTCGACGAGTTGCGGGGTGTGCACTACCGAGGGCCGTTTACCTACGCCGACCCAGACGACCCGCCGGCAGCGTGGCGGTCGGTGACCGTCGCCGACTTCGTCACCACCAGCGATGGCACCGGCCTGGTCCACATGGCGCCCGCCTTCGGTGAGGACGACATGCGCATCGGCCGCCAGCTCGGGCTGCCCGTGATCAACCCGGTGGACCTCGAGGGCCGCTTCGACGCGCGGGTGACCGACTTCGCCGGCCAGTTCGTCAAGGCCGCCGACGCGGGGATCATCGACAACCTGCGCCAGCGAGGGCTGCTGCTGCGCGCCGGCGAGTACCGCCACACCTATCCGTTCTGCTGGCGCTGCCGCACGCCGCTGCTGTACTACGCCAAGCCGTCCTGGTACATCGCCACCACCCGCGCCCGCGACCAGCTGCTGGCCGCCAACGCCGGCGTGGACTGGCACCCCGCTCACATCCGCGACGGCCGCTACGGCGACTGGCTGACGAACAACGTCGACTGGTCGCTGTCACGGGAGCGCTACTGGGGGACCCCGCTCCCGTTGTGGCGCTGCGACGGCTGCGATCACGTGACCTGTGTGGGCTCGCTGGAGGAGCTTGGCAAGCTGGCCGGCACCGACCTGTCCCAGCTCGATCCTCACCGCCCCTTCGTGGACGAAATCGTGATTGCCTGCCCGGAGTGCGACGGCGCGGCCCGCCGCGTGCCCGAGGTCATCGACGCCTGGTATGACTCAGGCTCGATGCCCTTCGCGCAGTTCGGCTATCCCTGGCAACCGGGCAGCCGGGAGGCCTTCGAGGCGGCGTTCCCCGCCGACTTCATCGCCGAGGCGATCGACCAGACCCGCGGCTGGTTCTACTCGCTGATGGCCATTTCGGTACTGCTGTTCAAGGGCCGCAACAGCTACGAGACCGTGCTGTGCCTCGGTCACATCGTGGACGCCGACGGTCGCAAGATGTCCAAGTCGGTAGGCAACATCCTCGACCCCTGGAGCCTCATCGACGCCAGCGGCGCCGACGCGTTGCGCTGGCTGATGCTGACCGACGGGTCGCCGTGGCTGTCGCGCCGCGTTGGCACCGAGCCGCTGGACGAGGTGGTCCGCCGCTTCCTGCTGACCTTGTGGAACACCTACTACTTCTTCGCCACCTACGCGCGCATCGACGGCTGGACGCCGGACGCTGCGCCACCTCCGCCGCCGGCCGAGCGCCCGGTGATGGACCGCTGGGTCCTGGCCGAACTGGCCGGCACCGTCGCCACCGTCGACCGCGCGCTGGAAGCCTTCGACGCGACCGCGGCCGGGCGCGCACTGACGACGTTCGTCGACGACCTGTCGAACTGGTACGTGCGGCGCAGCCGCGCGAGGTTCTGGGCCGCTGCCGACGCCGCCGGGGCCGACAAGGCGGCCGCCTTCGCCACGCTCCACGAGTGCCTGGTCACCGTGACCGCGCTGCTCGCACCGTTCACGCCGTTCCTGGCCGACGAGCTGTACGCCAACCTGGTGTGCGCGGTGGATCCCGAGGCTCCCGACAGCGTGCACCTGCTGGACTTCCCGTCCGTTGACTCCGCGGCGGTCGATGACGAACTGCGCGCGGCGATGGCCGCCGCACGGCGTATCGTCGAGCTCGGCCGGCGGGCGCGCAACGAGGCACGTATCGGCGTGCGCCAGCCGTTGCATCGGGCGTTGGTGACCCTGCCATCCGCCGCACGCTCGGGCTGGCCTGCCGTCGCCGAGGTGGTCGCCGCCGAGCTCAACGTCAAGGCGATCGAGCTGGCCTCGTCGGACTCGTCACAGGCCGCCGGCGCGTTGCGCTACCACCTCAAGCCGGACTTCCGATCACTCGGTAAGGCGTTCGGCCGCCGGACGCAGGCGGTGGCCACGGCGATCCAGTCCGCGGACGCCGCCTCGTTGGCGCCGCGGCTGCTGGCCGGCGAGGACGTCGGAATCGATGTGGAGGGCGAGTCGCTGGCGGTGACCTCCGAACAGGCCCGGGTCCTGGAGGAGTCCGCCACCGGTTGGCAGGCCGCCAGCGACGGGCCGTACACCGTCGCCGTCGACGTGACGCTCGATGACGAGCTGCGGCGGGAAGGCCTCGCCCGCGAGCTGGTGCGTGCGCTCAACGACCTGCGCAAGCGCCGCGATCTCCAGCTGTCCGACCGGGTCCGCATCCGCCTCGAGGCCAACGCTGAGATCGCCGCCGCGGTCGAAGCCCACGGTGACTACATCGCCCGCGAGGTCCTCGCGGTGGCGTTGGAGACCGGCCCGGTCGCCGAGGGCGAGCACTTGGTTGTCGCCGGGCACGCCCTGCACGCCAGGCTTGACCTGGCTGACGACGACCTGACCGAGCAGCTCCAGATGCCGCGCTGAGCGAGCGCTCCGTCGTCATCGACGCGACCGAGTGGCTCTGACGGTCCAGCGCGCAACGTCGTCGTGGACCGGCACCGACAGGTGATTGGAGAAGGGTTGGCCGACGAGCTCACCGGGCAGCGCCACGGCCGCGGCGCGGTCGTTGTCGCCGCGGCCGCAGTCGCGGCGGGCCTGTTGGCGGCGCGCCGGCGAGCGGTGCGTGCGGGTGCGGGACCGGGCGCGATGGCGCGCCGCCTCAGCGACTGGGAGCCTGAGGTTCTGACGCGACGCAGTGCCCAGGCGGCGGCGTACGCCTGGGCGGCGCCGGTCAGCCTCGCCGGGCTGCTGGCGGGGGCAGCCGCCGGGGTGCGGCCGCACTGGCGCGGCGGTGTGCTGGTCTTCGCCGGTGCACGTGGCCCGACCGGTTGGGTGTTGCGTGCGCGCGGCTTCTCGGCGGGGGCGCTCGGTCACGTGGTGATCGCGGCGCAGGAGCCGAGTGAGCAGCTGCTGCGCCACGAGCTGGTGCACGTGCGCCAGGCCGAGCGCCTCGGCGTGCTGATGGCGCCGGTTTACCTGGGACTGCTGGCCGTCTACGGCTACCCGGCGCATCCGCTGGAGGTGGTCGCCTACCGCATCGCCGCCCGCGGCCCCGCACCGGCATAGTTGGCCCAGCTCAGGAGCGCTCGTCGTCGGGCGGCGGTGCCTTGCTCGTCCACGACGGGGGCGGCTCCTCGTCGCCCTGAGCACGCTGCTGGCGGTTCGGCCGTGACCTTGCAACGCCTGCTGCCAGCAGCAGCGCCGCGACGACACAGGTGGCGATGGAGGCGTAGACCCAGCCGAGGTCAGCGGGTCGCGACACCCCCACGACCAAGAGGATGGCCGCCACGGCGACGAGCAGCAGGCTGGTGCGGATCATCGAGCCGACGTGGCCCGCATGGTGCGGCTACGCGCCGTTGCGCAGGGCACCGGAAGCACCCGCGTTCTCCTGGTCAGCTTGCGCGCCGACCTGCTGCGCAGTCCCGTCCGGCCCGTCGACCCGCGACTGGTTGGTCTCGGGTCCGACCTGTCCGTCCACCCCCGGAACAAGCCCTTCGGACTGGCCCTCCTCGTGCGGACCGGATGCTTCGGCTCGGGCGTTGTCCGACGCCAGCCGCTGCGCCAGCTGGGTCATGCCCACCGGCAGGTCAGGGACGTCACCGGCCCGGTCGAGCAGGGCCAGCTGCTCGGCGATCACCTCGCGCACCCGCTCCCGGTACTCGCCACGGAAGCGCTGCAGGTCGGCCACCGCGGTGCGGACGCGCTCGATCTCCGCTCGCGACGTGGAATGCGCGTACTCGGACTCGCTTCTGGCGTCCGACAGGAGCTGGTCGGCCTGCGCCCTGGCATCGGCAACCAGCTCGGCAGACTGGCGCTCGGCGTCCTGCACCGTCTCCGCGGCGCGGCGGTCGGCCTCCTCGGTGGTGGACTCGGCTTCGGCCGTGGCCCTTGCCACCGTCTCGTCGGCGCTGCGCTGGGCGGTCAGCAGGGTCCGCTTGAGCAGCCCCTGATCCTCGACCGACTCGGCGGTCTCGCTCTCCAGCGTGCGCACCCGCTCGAACAGCTCGTCCCGCTCCCGCGCGAGCGCACCGAGCTGATCACGGACGCGCTCGAGAAAGGCGTCGACCTCGTCCTGGTCGTAGCCCTTGAACTTCTCCCGGAAGACCTGGGCCTTGACGTCCTGCGGTGTCAGCGTCATCTAGAACAACCCCATGCCCGCCCGGCTGCACAGCAGGCCCCGGACGATTCGAATCGCGACGAACAGGATGAGTGGCGACAGATCGAGCGCGACGGCGCCGATTCTCACCGGTGGGATGAGCCCGCGCAACGGCAGCAGCAGCGGGTCGGTGATCGACCGCACGAAACGGGCGATCGGCTGCAGCGGCTCGGGCAGCGCCGGCACGTACGACAGGATGATGCGCAGCAGCAACGCCAGGAAGTACAGGTCCAGCGCGACGCAGACCACGGTCAAGACGATGTCCATCAGCCGACTTTCTGGGCGCCGACGCGCCGGGTCGTCACCATCAGGCCGTCACCATCACGCCTGGTTGAAAAAGCCGCGCTCGGACAGGCGGCGGCGCTCTTCGGTCGACACGTCAACACCCACCGGCGTCAGCAAGAACACCCGGTCGCCGACCCGCTCGATGCGCCCGTCGAGCCCGAAGATGAGACCGGAGGCAAAGTCCAGCAGCCGCTTGGCGACGTTCTCGTCGGCTCCCGCCAGATTCATGATCACCGGCACGCCGTTGCGGAAGTTGGCGCCAACCTCCTCGACGTCATTGAACGTGCCGGGGTTGGTGACATGGACCTTGCCACCCGAACCGGGACGGGCGCCGGCCGGCTCCATCCGCGTGTCGCCGGAGCGAGACGGCCCGATCGTGCGCACGTTGGACCGTTCCTGGCGCGAGTCGCCAGCCGACCGGTCACGCCGGCCCGACGCCGCCTCGTCCTCCTGCGCGGTGTCGTAGTCGTCGTCGTACGGCTCTTCGACCAGCCCCAGAAAGACCAGGGTGCGCTGCCATATCGTCGCCATCTGCAAATCTCCTGTCGCTACGCCGGCCGAGGTCCGAAGATCGCCTCGCCGACCCGCACGATGGTGGCACCCTCTTCGATCGCCACCTCGAAGTCGTCGGTCATCCCCATGGACAGCTGCACCACCTCCGGAAAGCGCGCGCGTAGGTCGTCACGCAGCCCCCTGAGGCGGGCGAAGACCGGCCGAGGGTCCTCGCCCATTGGTGGCACCGTCATCAGACCCTCGCAGGCCAGCCCGTCGAGCTCGCGCACGCCTGCCACCAGCGCCGCCGCGTCGCCCACCCGGCAGCCGCCCTTGCGGGGGTCGTCGCCGGCGTTGACCTGCACCAAGACGCGCTGGTCGGGTGTGGCGGTGCCCGTGCCCGTGCCTCCGGCGCGCGCCTGGGCGGCTATGGCCTCGGCCAGCTCCAGGCGGTCCACCGAGTGCACCAGACTGACCAGGCCAACCACATCGGACACCTTGTTGCGCTGCAGGCGGCCGACGAAGTGCCAGCGCACACCGCCGACCGAGGCAGCCTTGCGTCGCAGCTCCTGAGCCCGGCTCTCGCCGAAGTCGGTGTGCCCAGCCCGCAACGCCGAGCGCACCACGTCCGCCCCGAAGCGCTTGCTGACGGCCACCACGGTCACCGCTGATCGGGTACGGCCCGCGCGTTCGGCGGCGGCGGTGACCCGTCGGTCGACGGCCGCCAGGCGGCTGGTCAGTTCGGACAGGACAGGCATCAGGCTGAGTCTAGGGAAGCCGCCGCAGCCGGCCGAGCAGGCGGCGTCTGCCCGCGGCGCACCACGATGCCCGCCTGGCGTCCTGCCGCCCAACCGCCACCACCGCTGGCTCCCGGCTGGCCGGCACCCGCCCCACCGCCACCGGTGGTTGCCCGGTGGCTGAACCACCTGGCCGGCGCGCAGTGGGTGCAACCGCCGACCTGCTCGATCCGGGCGACGCCCGCCTCCGCCAGCTGGGCGGTCACCGCCGCCGGCAGGTCCAGCGACGGCGAACCCCAGGAGGTGCGACCGCCCGCCTGTGGCCAGCGGCCCGCCACCTCGTCACGCAGCGTCGCGGGCACCTCGTAGCAGCAGCCGCCGATGGCCGGGCCGATCAGCGCGACGACCGTGCTCGCGTCGGGCGCGTCAGCCCCGCCGGCCCGGGTCAGGGCACGCACCGCGGCCACGGCAACCTGAGCCTGCACACCCCGCCGCCCAGCGTGGACGGCCGCGACCCCGCGACCGGGATTGGTCAGCAGTACCGGCACGCAGTCGGCGGCGAGGACGACAACCGCGACGTCGGGCTCGAAGGTGACCAGGGCGTCGACCCCGGCGATGGCGTCGGCGTGGCTGGCGGTCCCGCGGCCTCGCTCGGCCGCTCCGACGACGGCCACCCTGCCTCCGTGGACCTGTTCCATGAACACCGTCGAAGCCAGTGTGGCGCCGATCAGCGCCAGCGCGCCGCCGCGCGCGGCGACGACATCACCGTCGCCGACCACCAGCGACAGGTTGGCCTCAGCGGTCGCCGAGGGCGCGACCCGGCCACTGAAGACCGCCCGTACCGCCGGATCCTCGGCGACCTCGGCGACGATCGGCGGCCGCCGGACGTCGAGGACCGGCGTCACCGCTTCAAGAAGGACGGAATGTCGAGGTCGTCGTCGTCATCGGTCATGACCACGGGCGAACGATCGCCGCGCGGACGGAACACGTCGTCGTCATCGTCGTCGTCGTCGTGCAGCGACTGTGAGGTTGCAGGCGGCGCCGGCCGGCGTGCTGCGGAGTCGCGGCGCTCCATCGGACGCAGCGTCCCGCTGCCCCCAGCACCGCTCATGTTGGTCCCGGTGTCGGCGAACCCGGCAGCGATGACGGTGACTTTCACCTCGTCGCCCAACGAGTCGTCGATGACCGCGCCGAAGATGATGTTGGCGTCGGGGTCGGCGGCCTGTGCGATGACCTCGGCGGCCTCATTGACCTCGTACAGGCCCAGGTCGCTGCCGCCGGCGATCGTCAGCAGGACGCCGTGCGCCCCATCGATGGACGCCTCCAGCAGTGGCGAGCTGACCGCCATGCGGGCCGCCTCCAGCGCGCGGCTGGATCCCCGCGCCTTGCCGATACCCATCAGCGCGCCGCCCGCGTCGCGCATCACCGCCGACACGTCGGCGAAGTCAGTGTTGATCAGCCCTGGGGTCGTGATCAGGTCGGTGATGCCCGCCACGCCCTGCAGCAAGACGTCGTCAGCCAGGCGGAAGGCCTGCAGCACCGACGTCTCTTCGTCCGAGATCTCCAACAGCCGGTCGTTGGGGATCACGATGAGCGTGTCCACCGCCTCGCGCAGGTTTTCGATGCCCCTCTCCGCCTGCATGCCACGACGCCTGCCCTCAAAGGAGAACGGCCGCGTTACCACGCCGATCGTCAGCGCGCCGAGCCCCTTGGAGATCTCGGCGATCACCGGTGCGCCCCCGGTGCCGGTCCCGCCGCCCTCTCCCGACGTCACGAAGATCATGTCGGCGCCCTTGAGCACCTCTTCGATCTCGTCGCGGTGTTCCTCAGCCGCGCGCCGACCGACTTCCGGGTCACTGCCGGCACCCAGGCCACGGGTCAGCTCGCGACCCACGTCAAGCTTGACGTCGGCGTCGGACATCAGCAGCGCCTGCGCGTCGGTGTTGACGGCGATGAACTCGACGCCCTTCAGCCCCGCCTCGATCATCCGGTTGACGGCGTTTACACCGCCTCCGCCGACCCCGACGACTTTGATGAGCGCGAGGTAGTTCTGCGGTAGCGCCACAGGGGCTCCCTTCGTGCGGCTTACCAGTTCACCCTCAGGCTGAGGGTTATAGTTATGTAAACCTCTTGTAGGGGTCAAGATAGAACAAGGCGGTCAACAGCGTCAAGCAGACAAGGCAGCTGTGGCAAAGATTTTTCCCGCTCAGCTTGCCGGCACCACCACGGGATTGGTCGGGGCGGTGACGTTGATCTCGGTGATCGCGAGTTCGGGATCTCGGCGTTGCAGCTGGCCCAACAGCTCCAGGAGCACCGCGCTCTTGGCGTCCATCCGCTCGGCGGTCCCCAACCGCACCCACATCCGTGGCGGCAGGGCAGTCAGTGCCCGGCCCTGCGCACGCAGACCGCGCAGACGCAGCAGCAAGCGCAGACCCGGCTCGCTGGGGGCGTCGTAGCGCACGGCTGCCGCGCGCAGCGCAGACGGCAGGGTCGAATGTGCCCGTAGGGCGTTGCGGACGGCGCGATCCCGGACCGTGACACCCGGCTCGGGCAGCACCGCTTGCGGCGCGTCGATGCGGACCAGCCGCCGGGCAGGGTCGGGCTGCGCCGGGGCGATCACCACGCCTTCGGCGTCGACCTGCCAGGTCTGCCCGTCGGCGACGACCGCTGCCAGCGGCACGCGTGGCGTGACCACGATGACCACGGTAGAGGGCGGCTGGCGCTCCAAGCGCACCCGCTGCACCCACGGCACCGCGGCGACCCGCTGCTGCGCTGCGGCCAGATCGACCGCCACCAGGTTCTGACCACTGCGGACACCAGCGATGTCGCGCACCAGCTGGGCCTGCGCGGCGGGGACGCCGTCCACGCGCACGCCGGTGATGGCGAACAGCGAGGAGCGCGAGATCACGACCGCCCCCACCGCCAGGGCGATCAACGCGAGGATGGACAGCGCCCAGCGCCTGCGGCGGCGGTGGTCGGCGCTGGCGACCTCGCGGCGACGCTGCAGGATGCGCGCGTCCACCGTGGAACGCGGTGAGGCTGCTGCTCTGCTGCTCATTCCGCGTCCGCCGTTGGCTCGAAGCCGGCCAGCACGACCTCGGTGTCCAGTCGCACGCCGTGCGTGGCCAACACCGCGCGCCGCACATCGCGGATCACGGCTCGGACGTCGTCGGCACGCGCTCCCGCCGCCACGGTGATGAAGTTGGCATGCACGGCGCTGACGGCGGCGCCACCCACGCGATGCCGCTTCATTCCCGCCGACTCGATCAACCGTCCCGCCGAGTCGCCGTGCGGGTTGCGGAACACGCTGCCGCAGGACGGTTCGTTGATCGGCTGGTTGCTGCGCCGCCACTGTCGCATCTCAGCCATGTCGGCAGCGAGCCCTTCGGGGTCGGCACGGCGCAGCCGCAGTGTGGCGCGTACCACCACCGCGTCGGCCGGCAGCGCGGTGTGGCGATAGCGCATCCGCAGGTCTTCGGCCCGCAGCCGGTCGACCCCACTGCCGGTGTCCAAGCGCAGCACCTCGGCGTGGACCAGCACCTCCGACAGCTCGTGACCGTGCGCCCCGGCGTTCATGCGCACCGCCCCGCCGAGGCTGCCGGGGATCGCCACACCAAACGCCAGGCCGCCCATGCAACGGCGGGCGACGGCCTGGGCCAGCACGGGCATCGGCTCGGCGGCACCGGCGGTGACCAGCACGGGCGCGCCCAGGGGCCGGTCGTCGGCACCCCCTTCGACCTCGACGCCGCGAAAGCCGCGCCCGAGGGTCACCACCACACCCGGCCAGCCGGCGTCGGCTACCAGCAGGTTGGAGCCTCTGCCCAGGATCAACCACGGGCGGTCCGACTCGGCGCAGATCCGGGAGATGGCGACCAGATCCCTCGGTGTCTCGGCACGGACCAGCGCAGCCGCGGGACCGCCGACGCGAAGGGTGGTGTGGCGGGCCAGCGGTTCGTCGGCCAGCACGGTGCCCTCGATCTCGGCCGCCAGCACGTCGACGAAGGGGTCAGTCACCATGGTCAGTGTCCCGTTGGCGCAGGACGGCCAGGAGCGCGGGGCCTACTTCGGTGATGTCGCCCGCGCCGAAGGTCAGGACCAGGTCACCCGCCGACACCAGCTCCGCCACCGCCACGGGCAGGTCCGACGCGGCGGGGATGTAGTGCGTCGGCGCCCCGGCGACCCTCGCCGCCTCGGCGATCAGCCCACCGGTGATGCCGGGGACGGGCGCTTCGCGGGCGCCGTAGACGTCAGTCACCACCACCACGTCCGCTGCGGCCAGGGCCTGCCCGAACTCGTCGTAGAGAGCGGCCGTTCGCGAGTACAGGTGCGGTTGGAAAACCGCCACCACGCGCCCAGCAAGGACGGTCTGGTGCGCGGCGGCGATGTTGACGGCCAACTCGGTCGGATGGTGGGCGTAGTCGTCGATCACGGTGACACCCGCCGCGGTCCCGACCCGCTGGAAGCGCCGCTGGGCACCGGTGAAGCCGGCCAGTCCGCGCGCGACGGCCTCCCACGTGGCGCCGGCCCACAGCGCCCCGGCCGCCGCCGCCGCGGCGTTGAGCAAACTGTGGCGGCCCGCCAGGCGCAGGGTCAGGCGCCCCAGCTCGTCGCTGTCGCGCACCAGGGTGCAGCTCGAGCCGTGCGCGTCGAGGGCCACGTCGGTCAGCCGCAAGTCGGCGTCAGGATGCTCGCCGTAGGTCAGCAGCGGACCGGCGGCGTGATCCAGGAGGGCGGTGGCTCCAGCGTCGTCGCGGCAGACGACGGCCAGCCCGCCGGCGGGCCGTCGGGCGAGGAAGTCGCCGAAGGCGGTGACGACGGCGCCGAGGTCGGCGTAGGTCTCGTGATGGTCCAGCTCAACGTTGGTGACCAGCGCGCAGTCCGGGAGGTAGGACAGAAACGAGCGGTCCGACTCGTCGGCCTCGGCGACGAAGACGTCACCCGTGCCGTGGTGGGCGGCGGTGCCCGACTCATGCAGCGCGCCGCCGATCGCGAATGACGGGTCCAGCCCGGCGGTCTGCAGGCAGACCGTCGTCATGGCGGTGGTGGTGGTCTTGCCGTGGGTGCCCGCGATGAGCAGGGCGCGACGGTCGACCATCAGGGCGGCCAGCAGCTCGGCCCTGGTCACCACGGCGATTCCCAGCTCCCCGGCGCGCACCACCTCGGGATTGTTGGCCGGGACCGCGGTCGAGACGGCGAGGAGGGCCGCGCCGTCGGCAAAGGCGGCCTGGTGACCGACATGAACCCGCGCGCCCATCGCGGCCAAGCCCGCCAAGGCGCGTCCGCCGCGAAGGTCGCTGCCGCTGACCGGATGGCCCCGTTCAAGCAGGATGGTCGCCAAAGCGCTCATCCCCGCCCCGCCCACGCCCACCAAATGGACGGGGGTGCCTTCTTGCAGGCGGCGAGGCACCGCGGCCGGTCGCGAGGCAGCGGCGTCGCTCACGGCCTACCCTCCACGGCGGTCGCCGGCCGCGAGCCGGCAGCAGCCGCCAACAGCTCGGCCAGACGGGCAGCGGCGTCGGGGCGGCCCAGGCCGCGAGCCGCGGTGGCGACTTCGGCTCTGCGGGTGTCATCGGTCAGCAGCGGCGCGACGGCCGCCACCAGCCCCGCGCCGTCCAAGTCGGGGTCGGCGACCATCGTGGCGGCACCGGCGTCGACCAGCGCCCTCGCGTTGGCCGTCTGCTCGTCGGCCGCCGCGTGCGGGTAGGGCACCAGCACGCTAGGCAGGCCGACCACGGTCAACTCCGCGATGGTGGACGCTCCGGCGCGGCAGACGACCACGTCCGCGGCGGCGTACGCCTGGGTCATGTCCTCGAGGAACGGCTCGCAGCGGACCAGCAGCGCCGGGTCGGCGCCGGCCCAGGCCGCCGCCACGCGCGCATGGTCGCGCGCCCCGGCGACGTGCAGCACCTGCACGCTGGCGGGATTCGGCCAGGTCGCCTCCAGCAGAGCGTCGTTGATGCGCCTGGCGCCGAGGCTGCCGCCGAAGGCGAGCACGGTGCGCCGGTCCGGGTCAAGGCCCATCGCTGCCATCGCCCGGGGGCGTAGGGACGCGAGGTCGGCGCGCAGCAAGTCGCCGCGCACCGGGTTGCCCGTCACGACCGTGCGCGCCGAGCTGGGAAAGTGCCGCTGTGTGCCGGGCACGCTCACGGCGACGGTCCAGGCCCAGCGGGCGGCGATGCGGTTGGCAAGGCCGGGCGCGGCGTTCTGCTCGTGGATCAGCAGCGGGATGCGGGCCCACCGCGCTGCCAGGGCCAACGGGCCGGAGACGTAGCCACCGAACACGCAGGCGGCGGCCACCTCGCGGCGGCGGATCAGGCGAGCCAATGACCGGGCTGACCGCAGGACCACGAACGGCAACCGCGCCGTCTGGGGCGACAGCCGGCGCAGCAGGGGCGCGGCCGCCACCTGGTGCAGCTCCCAGCCGGCGGCCGGGACCATGCTCGACTCCAGTCCCGTCGCGGTGCCGACGAACTCGACGTCAAGGGCCGGGTCGTAGCTGCGCAGCGCCTCGGCGGTGGCCAGCGCCGGGGTGACATGGCCGGCAGTGCCGCCGCCGGCGAGCAGGACCACCGTCACGGCCGCCTCCGTACCAGCGGCGTACCAACGGCGGTCTTGCTGGCGCGGGGGTCGCCAGCGGCGGGCTCGCCGGCGCGGGCGATCGCCAGCAGGATCCCCAATCCGAGGGCGGTGATGACCAGCGACGAGCCGCCGAAGCTGACCAGGGGCAGGGTGACCCCGGTCACGGGCAGCAACCCGACCACCGAGCCGATGTTGATCACGGCCTGTAGCAGCAGCCAGCCGGTCAACGAGGTGGCCAGCAGCCGGCCGAACGGGTCAGGCGCGCGGCGGGCGGTCCGCATCCCGAAGACCGCCAGCGCCACGAACAGCAGCAGGACAGCCAGCGCACCGACCAAGCCGAGTTCCTCGCCGATGATCGCGAAGATGTAGTCGGTGTGGGCGTTGGGGATGTACAGCCACTTGCCGCGGCCCTGACCCAACCCGGTGCCGGTCCACCCTCCCGATCCCAGGGCCAGGTAGCCCTGCACCGTCTGGTAGCCGTAGTGGGCCGGATCCGACATGGGGTCCAGCCAGGCCATGAATCTGCCCCGGCGGTAGCCGGACGTGGCGATCCCCACGGCACCCAGCACCGCCAGCAGCGCCATCCCGGCACCGATGATCCGCACCGGCAGCCCCGCAGCGATCAGCGTCACCCCGCCGATGCAGGCGATCAGCACGGCGGTCTCGAGGTCCGGCTCGAGCATCACCAGCAGGCCGACCAGCCCGAGCAGCGGCACGGCGGGCAGCAACAGCCCGCGCAAGTCACCGCGGCGCAACGCCTTCCAGCGTCGCGCCAGCACGTGCGCCAGGTACAGCGGCACCGTCAACTTGAGCAGCTCGCTGGGCTGGAAGCGCAGCGGCCCCAGGTCGATCCAGCGGCGGGCGCTGTTGACGGTGACGCCGACGCCGGGAAGCACCACGGCGGCCGCGGCCAGCAGCGACACCACCAGCAACGGTCCGGCCAGGGCGCGCCAACGTCGGTAGTCGCTGCGTGCCGCGACGACCAGCAGCGGCAGGCCGAGCAGGCTCCACAGCAGCTGCCGCGCGAAGATGCCGAAGGCGTTGCCGCTCTCGGCGGTGGACGCCACGAAGGACGCCGAGAACGTCATGATCAGGCCCAGCAGCCACAGCACCACGGTGGTGGCCACCAGCGCCAGGAACTCCGTCGTGGGCTGGCCCGCGGCGGTGGGCCGCGTCCAGCGCACGGCGGTGGCGGCGCGCCCCCACGCGCCCGCGAGGTCACTGGCCACTGGAGCGCCTCCGCGCGACGTCACTGATCACTGGAGCGCCTCCGCGCGACGTCACTGATCACTGGAGCGCCTCCGCGCGACGTCACTGGTCACTGGAGCGCCTCCGCGCGACGTCACTGGTCACTGGAGCGCCTCCGCGCGACGTCACTGGTCACGAGCGCCTCCCGACGAGGCAGCGCCGCGACGGCGCTGCGGAAGGCACGGCCGCGCTCGGCGTAGTCGTGAAACTGGTCCATCGAGGCGCAGGCGGGAGCCAGCAGCACCGTGTCACCCGGCCGGGCCATCTCGGCGGCGGCCCGAACCGCGACGTCCAACGTCCCGGCCCGGTTGACCGGAAGGCCCAGCTCCTCGACGAGCCGGGCGAAATCGGGTCCGGCGGTGCCGATCGTGGCGGCGGCGCGCACGCACCGCGCGACCTCGGCACGCAGGGACTCGAAGGTCAGCCCCTTGGCCAGGCCGCCCGCGATCCACACGACCCGGCCGCCGTCGCCCGGGCCAGCGAAGGACGCCAGTGCGGCCGCCGCCGCGTGCGGGTTGGTGGCCTTGGAGTCGTTGACGTAGACCACCCCGTCGACCGTGGCCACCACCTCCAGGCGGTGCGCACCCGCCTGGTAGCCACGCAGGGGCGCAGCCAAGGCGCGGGGGTCGGCGCCAGCGCAGCAGGCGGCAGCCACGGCGGCGGTGGCGTTGGCCAGGTTGTGCGGACCACGTACCGCCAGCTCGGCGACGCCCACCACCTCGACCGGCTCTTCGCCGAGAAAGGTCACGATCACGCCACCATCGACGCCGACCTGCCCCTGTCGCGGCGGCGACAGGGTGAAGGCGGCACGGCGCCCCACAGGTGGATGGGCCGCCGCGGCGGCCTGCGCCCCGGTGTCGTCGGC
>Ga0136627_1000259_pt1 | contig 18748 bp, 20 predicted proteins | sample AntDrymUQ4892206_2_FD_104652 | JGI IMG/M metagenome (GOLD analysis project Ga0136627, IMG submission 104652) | Polar desert sand microbial communities from Dry Valleys, Antarctica - metaG UQ489 (22.06) | ecosystem: Environmental > Terrestrial > Soil > Desert | place: Antarctica: Dry Valley... | reverse complement strand
ACCACCCCGGCCCGGCGGCGCCGACGCGGGTATGATGTGGGGATGGGGTGGTCCTTGCGGGCTCGACGCACCGTCGGTGGCGTCGCGTTCCGTATCGACACCATCCAGAATACCGTTTCGCGAGGAGGTCGGGTGCACAAATTTTTGATCCACAGGGCGGGCGACCACGTCGGGGTGGCGACCTCGGACATCGGGGTCGGGGAGAGGGTCGTCGGGGTGTACATGGACGACGACTCGACGGTGGAGGTCGAGGCTCGGGGAGACGTGCCGCTGGGGCACAAGATCTCGGTCGAGGGCTGCGAGGCCGGCGGGGACGTCACGGAGTACGGCGTCAGGATCGGGGTGGCGACGGACGGCTTCGAGAGGGGCGACTACGTCCACACGCACAACCTCAAGAGCGCGAGGTGGTAGGCATGGAACTCTACGGTTACCGAAGAGAGAATGGGCGGGTCGGGGTCCGAAACCACGTAATCGTACTGCCGGTGGACGACATCTCCAACGCGGCGTGCGAGGCGGTGGCTTCGCACATACAGGGCACGATGGCGCTGCCCCATTCGTACGGGCGGCTGCAGTACGGGGAGGACCTGGCGCTTCACTTCAGGACCATGATCGGGACCGGTTCCAACCCGAACGTCGCCGCCGTAATCGTCGTCGGCATCGAGGAGAACTGGACGGGGAAGATCGCCGCCGGCATCGCTGAGACCGGCAAGCCCGTCGCAGCATTTTCCATAGAAGGGTTCGGGGACCTCGAAACCGTCCGGCGGGCCTCCTGGAAGGCGAAAGAGTTCGTCCAGTGGGCCTCGGAGAGGCGTCGGGAGCCGGTCGGGCTCGAAGATCTCGGCTTCAGCATCAAGTGCGGCGAGTCGGACACCACGACGGGCCTCGCCTCCTGCCCGACGGTGGGCGTGGCGGTGGACCGGCTGATCGAGAGTGGAGCCACGGTCTTTTTCGGCGAGACCTCGGAGCTTACCGGGGGGGAGCACCTCATCGCCGAGAGGATGGCGACGCCCGGGCTGAGGGAGGAGTTCCAGAGGGTCTATGACGACTACGTCGAGCTTATCGAGACGCAGTCCGAGGACCTGTTCGGCTCGCAGCCGACGCAGGGGAACATAGCGGGGGGCCTCTCGACTATAGAGGAGAAGGCGCTCGGGAACATCGAGAAGACGGGAACCAAGGAGGTCGTGGGGGTCCTGGGGCCGGCGGAGACGCCGCAGAACGGGCCAGGGCTGTACTTTATGGACAGCTCATCGGCGGCGGCCGAACACGTCACGCTCATGGGGGCGGGCGGGGCGGTGTTGCACATGTTCCCGACGGGGCAGGGGAACGTCATCGGCAACCCCATCGTCCCGGTGATAAAGGTCTCGGGGAACCCGAACACCGTCAGGACGATGGGCGAGCACATAGACGTGGACGTCAGCGGGCTCCTGAGACGCGACATCACGCTCCCCGGGGCCGGCGACTTGATGATGGAGCACCTCGCGCGCACGGCGAACGGGCGGCTGACGTCCGCGGAGGCTCTCGGCCACCGGGAGTTCACGATGACCAAGCTCTACCGGAGCGCGTAGAGGTTGCGCGTCGCCCGGGAAACGATGCCCGCCGGGAGCCGGCAATACGCGTGAGTGATCCCGTGCCGGAGAACGCGCCGCCTTCCCGCAAACGCCCGGAGCTGGAGGTCCACAACGACCATCCCCGCAACGCGGAGACCCCGCCGCGTCTGCTCAGGGAGAGCTTCGTAACACCCACCGATTCGTTCTACGTCCGCTGCCACGGGGGCGTGCCGGAGGTGGACCCTGGGCGGTACCGGTTGACGGTCTCGGGCCTCGTGGAGAACCCGCTCCGGTTGTCGCTGGAGGACATCCGGGGCCTCCCAAAGACGGAGACCACTGCCACCCTCTACTGCGCGGGCAACCGCCGCGCGGAGCTCATGGATAGAAAACCCATACCCGGCAAGGTAGCCTGGAACGTCGGCGCCGCGGGCAACGCCCGCTGGGGCGGCGTCCTCCTGCGCGACGTGCTCGAAGAAGCCGGCATCAAGGAGGAGGCCCGCCACGCCGCCTTCACCGGCCTGGACCGGGACGTGGAGTCCGGCACCGGCGCACCCTTCGGCGGTTCCATACCCATCGAGAGGGCCGTCGCCGACCGGGTGCTGCTCGCCTACGAGATGAACGGCCGGCCGCTGGCGCCGGAGCACGGCTTCCCGTTGCGCGTGGTCGTCGGAGGCTACGTGGGCGCGCGCAGCGTCAAGTGGCTCTCGGAGGTAACCCTCCAGACGCGGCCTTCGGGAAACCACTACCAGGCCGTCGAGTACAAGCTGTTCCCGCCCCACGTGACGGCCGAGAACGTAGACTACTCCGAAGGCGAGATGCTCGACGAGCTCCCCCTGAACTGCGTGATCTGCACCCCGCAAAACGGCGAAACGGTGGATCGAAGCCCCGTCACAGTACGGGGCTACGCCGTGGCCGGCGGCGACCGCCGAATCGGGCGGGTGGAGGTGTCCACCGACGGAGGGAGGTCATGGACCGTGGCGTCCCTCTCCGAGGAGGGCGGCCCGGGAACGTGGCTCTTCTGGGAGATCAGCCCGGAGCTGGAGCCCGGCCCGCACGAGATCTTGACCCGGGCATTCGATTCCGGCGGCGGGGCGCAGCCGGCGTCCGTCGAGGGGGTCTGGAACTTCCTCGGCTACGCCAACAACGCCTGGCACAGGGTCCGGATCGAGGCCGTAGGCTGAACCGGGGCTAACCGGCCAGCGCCCAGAGCGCCGTGGCGACGCCCAGAGTGCCGGTCAGGATCACGAGGCCGAGGCTCAAGGCCCGGAAGGTCCTCTCCGAGACCTTCTTCAAGAAAGCCGTCCCGACGATCTTTCCGACGATGGCAGCGGGTACGAGGACCAGGGCGAGCCAGACCTCACCCCCCTCGATCAAACCCCGTCCCGCCAGCACGAGCAGGCCGACGAGGCTCATGGCGAGAAAGTACAGCGCGCTCGTGCTCCGGAACTCCGCTTTCGGCAACTCCCGCGAGGCGAGCAGCAACACGATGGGCGGTCCCGCGAGCCCGGTCGAGGTCGAGAGGGCGCCGCTGGCCGACCCGGCCACGACCGGCCCCCACCGCGTCCCCGCCCCCGGCAACCGCACGTCCCGCATCAGCACCAGGGCCGAGAGCACCACGACCGCCCCGACCGCCAGCCTGATGTAGATGGGGTCCAAGATCCGCAACACCTCGGCCCCAAGCACCACCCCGACGACCGAAGGCAACAGCAGCGCCAGGGCCAGCGGTCGGCGCGCCTCCCGCCACGAATCCCACACCACCGCGATGTTGATAAAGATAGAGAAAAACACCGTCAGCACCACGACGGTCCTCGGCTCGTAGACGAAGAGCAGCAGCGGCGTGCTGATAAGCGCCAGCCCGAACCCCGTCAACCCCGTAACCGTCCCGGCCAAGAGCGCTGCCACCATCGCCACCAGCAAGCTCCAGGTCAGCAAGGCGACGCCTCACGCCCCCGCGGACCTGAAACCTGATGCCTGATGCCCGAAACCTAAATCAGCGCAACACGCCGGCGTAGAGGCGCTCCCACGCCTCCATCTCCGGCGTAAAGTACCTGACCCGCGTCTTCTTGTACTCGCGGGTGGAGTAGAGAGATTCGCGCTCCGTGAGGCCGGTCTCCTCGGCCATCGCGTCGAGCACGTGCTCGCACTCCTCGACGCTGCGGCCGTGGACCATGCTGAACACGGAGTAGGGCCAGTCCTCGTAGGTCGGACGCTCGTAGCAGTGGCTTACGGCCTGGTACTGGGCGAAGGCGTTGCCGACCTCTTCTATGCGCTCCTCTGGAACCTTCCAGACGCCCATCGCGTTCGCGCGGAAGCCCGCCTTGCGGTGGTAGAGCACGGCGGAGAAGCGGCGCATGATCTTGCGCTCCCTGAGGTCGTGCGCCCGCTCCAGAAGCTCCTCGTAGGAGAGCCCGACCTGCCGGCCCCACAGGTCGAACGGCCGCGGCGTCAGCGGTACGTCCTCCTGCAACGCCTTTATGGCCGCCTTGTCGTCCTCCGAGACGTTCCGGTCGGCGCCCTGGCGGTCGGACTCGCCGTACTGCGGGGCCTCCTTCTTCGCGGTGGCGCCCTTGTTCATGTCCAGGGTCACCCCGATCTTGAACAGCTTAAGCGTGGGCAGGATGCGCGTCTTCTCCGCGCCGCTTATGTGGTGCAAGACGTCAACGGTGCCTTCGAGGCCCAGACGGGAGTCCGGCGGGACGGCGACCGTGTACCAGAGGTTGAACTCGTTGTTACGCTCGTAGTTGTGGGAGACGCCCGGATGGGAGTTCACGGCCTTCGCGCCCTCGTTCAGCCTCTCGGCCGGGATCGTCGCGGCCACGAGTGTCGACTGGTAGCCAAGGACGCGGGTATCGAAGATGGCGCTGATCTGGCGAATAACGCGACCGCGCTTGAGCGCCTCGATGCGACGGATCACCTCGTCGCCGCCTATCCCCAACTCACGCCCGATGGCCGCGAACGGCTCTCGTTCCAGCGGCACCTCGCGCTGGATAAAATTGAGGATGTTCCTGTCCATGCTATCCATCATTCGGCTGTCGGAGATTGTGCTTACCACGTTTTGCAGAGCCCTTCCACGACGGTTTCAGACTACTTCTGAGAGCCATCATAACAGGCAAGGTCAAATTCTGGTATGAGAATGTTTACTGCGTTACGTTCGGTCAAACCCTCGAAGATCGGCCGTCCCGAAGGTGGAGAGGCCCACGCTAATAGGTCAGGGGATTATCCAGGTGGGCGCGGACGATCATGCGGATAAGCGTCGTGTAGCCGACCCCGCTCTTCGCCGCCCGCCGCCGAAGCGCGTCGAGATCCTCCTTGGGCAGCCGGATGGAGATCTGCTCCAGCTCAGGCCTCTCTATGACCACTTCGTCGACCTCGTCCAGGTCCAACTCGCTCGTGTCCGTCCGGTCGAAGAACTCGGCCATCTCCTGCACGTCGCCGCGCGCCAGAACTTCCTCCATCTCCACTCGCGCTTTGCTCTTGTTCGTCTCTCTCGCTTCGCTCACCTCGAATACCTCCTGCGCTCGGCCTGGTTCATATCCCTCGCGGTTATCGGAAATCCTACACCCCTGCCTTCGTCGATCAGAAGCACCATCAGGTAACGACCGGCCTGGGTACGCCCGAGCAATACGTATACGGTCTGCGACGGGTCCTTTTTCGCCGGCCCTGCTTTCTCCAGCAAAGCCTCCCGGTCATCCAGAACCACCTCCTCGACCTCCGCCGGCATGACTTCGTGTTTCGCGATGTGCTCCACCCGGTCCCGCCAACGCAGCCTCTCGATCCTTCCCACACCCTTCTCCCTTGTAAGCTATTGTATCACAAAGAATCACAAAACCCTCAGATGTCGCCGCGGAGCAGGCACGGGACAACCGGAGGCAGTATGAGGACTATCGGTGTCTGGGCTGAAGGTCTTTAGGCGAGCAGCCGTATCCGTTCATTGCCGGAAGTATAAGGATGCTATGGGATATGAGATGGCCTTTCGGACGACCGACGGGCGAACGAAAACCTTCCTGGCGGAAGAGCTTCGGTAATGTTGTTAATGGGACCCTTCCGCGCAGCAGGGTTCTTGGAATTATCCCCGCTTCTCCATCGCTTTCTGATATTCAGCGTAGACGTTCTGGATGTCTTTCCAGACGAGGCGCTTGGTGTTGTCGAGGTCGTCGCCGCGCTGGCGGAGGATGTAGGCAGGGTGGAAGGTCGCCATCGCACGGGCGCCGTTGTCCAGGTCGTACCACTTGCCGCGGTCTTTGGTGATCTTGAAGTCTTTATCGATGAGGGTCTTGGCGGCGGGTCCGCCGAGGCAGAGGATTATGTCGGGCTTTACGGCCTCCATCTGGCCCTGAAGGTAGGGGTTGCAGGCCCGGATCTCGGTGGTCTTGGGCTGGCGGTTCTTCATCCGGCCGCCCTCTTCCACGGCCGCCCGGCACTTGACGGTGTTCGTGAGGTAGACCCGGTCGCGGGTGAGGTCTACAGCGGCCAAAATGTCGTCGAGGAGCTTGCCGGCCCGGCCGACGAAGGGCAGCCCCGTGGCGTCCTCGTTCTGGCCCGGGCCCTCCCCGACGAGCATGAGCGGCGAGTACGGGTCGCCGCTGGCGAAGACCGTGTTCGTTCGGGTCATCGCGAGGTCGCACTTCGTGCAGACGGAGACCTGCCTCGCGAGGTCTTCCAGCCTTTTCTCGCGGCCCTCGCCCTCGTCCGCGGCGTCGAAGAGACTGTCCAAAACTCCTCCTGAAATTAGCGGGCTTGTGCTATTCTACACTGCACGTTTAACGGGTTTCGGGAGAGCGTTTGGGCATCATAGAGTTCCGTGGGGTGGACAAGTTCTTCGGGGACTTCCACGTCCTCAAGGACATAGACTTCTCCGTGGACGAGGGCGAGGTCGTCGTCGTCATCGGGCCTTCAGGGTCGGGCAAGAGCACGCTCCTGCGGTGCATAAACGGCCTCGAAGAGATAACCTCCGGCGAGCTTGAGGTGGACGGCTTCCCGGTCCACGACAAAGAGACCGACATCAACAAGCTCCGCTCGGAGATAGGCATGGTCTTCCAGCAGTTCAACCTCTACCCGCACATGACCGTCTCCCAGAACATAAAGCTCGCCCCGGTGCGCGTGAAGAGCGTCTCCCGGGGGGATGCCGACGAGCGTTGCGAGCGGCTGCTCGCGCGCGTCGGCATCCCCGAGCAGGCCGACAAGTACCCCGAGAGCCTATCTGGGGGTCAGCAGCAGCGGGTGGCGATAGCCAGGGGGCTCGCGATGGAGCCCAAGATCATGCTCTTCGACGAGCCGACCAGCGCGCTTGACCCCGAGATGATCAGCGAGGTGCTCGAAGCGATGGCCGACCTCGCCCGCGGCGGCATGACGATGGTGGTCGTGACCCACGAGATGGGCTTCGCCCGCCGCGTCGCCGACAGGGTCGTCTTCATGGACGAGGGCCGCATCGTCGAGGTGGGTACGCCCAAGCACTTCTTCGAGAATCCAGACCACGAGCGAACCAAGCGCTTCTTGAACCAGATCCTCCACTAACCGCAGGGTATCCCGGATCTGCCAGGAGTAGAGTTCGAGAGGACAGACCCGCCGCGGCAGGAGGCGTCATGCGACGTTGCGGTCGGGGTGGCGGGGGGCTATCTTTTCCGGGCGTGTTGCTATTTCTGAGGAGAGATTGGAGTCGGCGTGAAGACGAGGTCGGTGCTCGAAAGCGTAAGCCCCTACAACCCGCCGCGGCTGCGGGAGGAGATCTCGGTGGACCACGGCTCCGAGAGGTACGTGAAGCTGACGATGAACGAGCTCTCCTTCGGCCCGTTGCCCGAAGCCAGGGCCGCCATCGTCGAGACCCTCTCCCGCGCCGGGCGCTACCCTGACCGCGACGCGACGCCCCTGCGTGAGGCCATAGCCCGCGCCAACCCCGGCCTCTCCCCCGACAACGTCGTCGTCGGCAACGGCTCCAGCGAGACACTCGTCGACCTCATGCAGATCCTGGAGCGGCCCGGCGAGGTCGTCATCCCATGGCCCTCCTTCCCCTTCTACGTCTCCGCCGCCCGCGTGGTCGGGCTAAACGCGCGGAAGGTGACGCTGGACGGACACCACAGGGTCGACCTCGATGCGATGCTAGCCGCCGTAACGGACGAGACGCGGGCCATAATAGTGTGCAACCCGAATAACCCGAGCGGGACGTATCTGCCCCTCGCGGAGGTGCGCCGGTTCGCGGAGGCGCTGCCGGAGGGCGTGCTCGTGATCCTGGACGAAGCGTACTACGATTTCGTGGACGACCCGGCGTACGCCGGCTCCCACGGGTTGGTGCTCCAATCCGAGAACGTCGTCTCCACGAGGACTTTCTCCAAGGTACACGGCCTCGCTGGCTTCAGGGTCGGCTACGGCCTCGCCCCGAGACGCCTCGCGGATCTGGTCTGGAGCACGCACGTCCCCTTCTCCGTGAACCAGGCCGGACAGGCCGCGGCGGCGGCCTCGATGGGCCAACCCGAGGCCATCGCGGGACGCTCCCGCCTCATGAAGCGCGAGCGGGAGCGGGTGCAGGACGCCTTCGGCGCGGCGGGCCTGGAGTACGTCCCCTCCCACACCAACTTCGTCATGGTCGGCGCGAAGCCCCGGCTCTTCGAGAAGACCGGCGTGCTCGTGCGCGAGGGCGAAGCTCTGGGCTACCCGGTCGGGTGGAGCCGGGTCACCATCGGCGGCCCCGAGGAGAACGACCGGCTGCTCGCGGCGCTGGGCTAGTCGGGCCGGTTTTCTGGACCGGAGACGCTGTCGCGGACCTCTTCTCTCCAGGTCCGGCGGTCCAGCGTCAGTCCAGAGAGAACGAGGCGCGTCAACGTCTCTGTGGTGGCCGCGGGCAGGAATCCGCTCTCGGCGGCCTCGGTGTATCCTTCACTGTCCCGTAGCCGGAGGATCACGAGCCGCTCGCCGTCGTGGCGCCAGACCTCCGAGACGCCCAGGCTGGCGTAGATCGGCAGTTTGTTCAGAGAAGGGTTGGTGATGTCCACCTCCACGACGAGGTCCGGAGGCGGGTCCCCCGCGTCGAGATCCACATTGCCCTTGTCCCGCACGAGCTCGCGGATGCGCCCGGCGTTGTCAGAGAAGTAAAAGCACTCGTCCGGCTCGAAGCCCCGTTCGAGGTCTTCGCGCTTGAACGTCGTGGAGCCCGCGTTGTCCACGTCAAGACCCGTTTCCTCCGCCAGCAACTCGATCAGGGCCGCGATGATGCGGCTGATCCTATCGTGCTCGCTCGACGGGCTCATGAGCTCCAGCACCCCCCTGTCGTAGAAAAAGCGGGGCGTCCGACGCTCCTCGCGCTCGGCGATCAGACGCTCGTAAGTCCCCCAACTTGCGTTCTCTAGGAGCATCCTCTGCTCCGCCGGGCTCTTGACCACCTCCACGGCAACCTCCACGGTCGGCTCGTCTCTCGATACAAGTCTACACGGGGACCGGAGCTGTTCACCCCGAACCTGCGTTTTCCGCGGGCTACTAGCGCGTGACGAGCACGGGGCAGGGGGCGTGGTGGAGGACGCGGTAGGCGACGCTGCCGAGGACGATGGCCTCCATCGCGCCCTTGCCGCGGCCCCCGATGACTATGAGGTCGGCCTCCAGCTCGTCGGCGACGCGCACGATCTGGTCGGCCGGCGTGCCGCCGCGGACCATGGTGTCCACCTGCGTGTCCATGCCCGCGAGCTCCCGCGCCACGCGGTCGACGGCCTCCCTGGCCGCCTCCTGGAACGAGTAGCCGCCGGGGTCAGCGTCCGCCTGCTGGGCGGCGTGCCGCTCCTCGCCGAAGTCGCTGGCGAAGGGGACGGCGGCAAGCGGGCGCACGACGGCGATGACGCTGATCTTCTCCGGCGAGGCATCCCCGAAGAGGGTGCGCAGGTACCGGGCGGCCTTGAGCGACTGTTCGGAACCGTCCGTGGCGACGAGCACGTGGGTCATAGTCCTCCTTCTCTTCCGTTTCGCCCCGGCGACGCGTCCAGCCTGCGCTGGGCGAGGTTGTTCACGAAGTACAGGCCGACCCCCACCAAAAGCATTATCAAGCACACCACGAGGACGCTCTCCCTGGGTCCGACGTCCCCGGCGATGAGGCCCTGGAGGTCGGTTATCAGGACGTACATCAGGAGTGCTGCGTTCACCACCACCCCGAGGATCAGGATCGCCGTCGGCGTCGTGTAGTGCTCCTGGGGGACGCGATCGCGGCGCAGGACCAGCGCGCACAGGCAGACCAGCGTGAAGACCGCCAGGAGGAACGCCACGGTGGCGCTGGCCAACGTGTTGACGCCCGCCTCCCCGACGCCGACGATCAGGATCAGCGCGATGACCGTGGTGAAGACGATGGCAACCCAGGGCGTGCGCCTCGACTGGTGGGTGCGGGCGAAGATGCGTGGGACCACGCCCTCGCGGGCCATGCCGTACATGATCCTGGAGTTCGTTATCAGGGCGACGAGGCAGGTATTCGTTATCGCTATGCACGCTATGATCGCGAACAGCCAGGCCGGGAAGGCCGGGAAGCCCTGCCGTACCACCTCCAGCAGCGCCACCTCCGAGTCGGCGAGCAGGCCTGTGGGCGCCACCATCGAGGCGATAAACGCAATGATCAGGTAGATGAGTCCCGCCGACGCCATGCCGCCGAGCAGCGCGCGCGGGTAGACCCTGCTCGGGTTCTGAACCTCCTCGGCCACGTTCGCCGCGTTCTCGAAGCCTGTTCATCGCGAAGAACGCGAGCGTGGCGCCGGCCAGGGCCAGGAGCGCGGGGTTGCCCCCCTCGTTGAAGTCGAAGGGCCGGCCAAGGTCCGCGCCGCCGGCCAGAAGCACGACGACCCCGATCGCGAGCACCAGCGCCAGGCCGGCGATCTCGGTGATGCTCATGGCGAGGTTCAGCTTTACGGACTCGGAGATGCCGCGGAAGTTGATGAACGCCAGCAACACGACGAAGACGAGGGCCGCCAGGAGCAGCGGCACGCTAAAGAGCGCCACCAGGAGCTCCAGAAAGTACCCGCTGAACGCCAGCGCCAAAGCACCCGTGGCGGCCAGGCTCGCGGCCATCGTGCAGAACGCCACCAGGAAGGTAAAGAAGCGGTTGTTGAACGCCCGGCCGGTGTACATGGCCGCACCCGCCGCGTGAGGGTACTTGGTGATCAGCTCGGAGTAGGCGAAGCCGGTCAGCATGGCGGCCGCCACCCCGACGACGAACGAGGTCCAGAATGCGCCCCCGACCTGGGCCGCCATCACCCCGATGAGGGCATAGATGCCGCTCCCGAGCACGTCCCCCAACACGTAGAAGAAAAGCAACGGCGCGCTGATGGCGCGCGTAAGCTCTTCGGACTGGCCTACCGCGCCCCCGGTGACCGTCGGCTGCGTTCCCGGCGTCTCCAAACGCCTCCCCTTTCCAAACGCCCCTACTATGTCGCAAGAGCTACAGGATGCGAATTGTATCTGCGGGGCGAACCCGGGGCAATTTTATCCTGTACGGTTACCGCGCCACGCCGCACCAATCGGCGATCAGGAGCGCCAAGGTCCTCGTCGCGGTCACGAGGTCGGGGATGCTTATGTGCTCGTCGGGCGCGTGGGCGTCGCGCACGTCCCCCGCCCCGTACATCACGCAGGGCGTCTCCCCGAAACGGATGAAGAGGCGCATGTCCGCCCCGTAGGAGACGCCCTCGACGATGGGCTCCTGTCCCGTCGCAAAAGCGTGGGCCCTTTTGACGGCCTCACAGATCGGGGCGTCGGGCGGCACCTCGGACGGGGCGAACTGGCCGCCGAACCACTCCAGACCCGGGGGATGCTCGCGCAGGTACGGGTCGCTGTTGGCGACGTCGAAGAGGCGCTCCGTTACCTGTCCCTTGAAAAGCTCCACTTCTTCGCCGGGGATCAGGCCGGCCCGGCCCTCGGCGACGAGTGCCTCGGGCACGGTCGAGGCCCAGTTCCCAGCCCGCACGACGCCTATGTTGATGGGCACCTTGTTCTCCAGGTGATCGTAGAGCGGGTGGGAGAGCGACGCGTTGCGCTCCCGTTCTAATTCCCTCAGGGCCTCGAACAGCGGCACGAACTTCTCCAGGGCCGAGACGCCCTCGTCGCGGACGGCGGCGTGGGCGGAGCGCCCGTGGACGGTGAGGCGGAAGACCAGAGATCCCCCCTGGGCCGGCACGAGCCGCAGGCGCGTGGGCTCGGTTATGAGGGCGGCGTCGGCCCTGTAGCCCCGGAGCACGGCCGAGAGGGCGCCGAGCCCACCGTTCTCCTCCCCCACGGTCGCCGTCACCGTCACGTCGCCCTCGAGTTCTATTCCGGCGGCCTCCAGCGCGTCGAGCGCCGCCAGGTGGGTGACGAGCCCGCCCTTCATGTCGCAGGAGCCCCGGCCGTAGAGCCTGTCGCCGACGACCTCGCCCCCGAGCGGGTCGTGGCCCCAGGCGTCCGGCTCGCCGGGCGCGACCGTGTCCACGTGGGCGTTGAGGAGCAGCGACCGGCCGCCGCCCCGCCCGCGGCGGGTGCCGGCGACGTTCGGGCGGTTCTCGTAGGTCTCCTGGCCGCCAACGTGGTCGCGGTAGGGCTCGACCTCGTTGGCCTTCGCCTCCCACACGTCCACCTCCAGGCCGCGCCCGCGGAAGGCGTGCTCGACCTTCTTCTGGACGGCCCCCTCCTCGCCCGTCGTGGAGGGGACGCGGACCAGTTCTTGCAGGAGCCGCACCGCGTCGTCGCGGCGGGCCTCGACCTCGCGGATCACGGCGTCTACGAGCTTCCGGTCAAGGTCCGTCATGAGGCCTCCCCTACAAAACAACGCCGACGAGCAGTGCGGCACCGTAGCACGGGCGTCGGCCCGACGCTTGACCGCGCAACGTCGCGTAACTATATTGGCTTTCTAGAAACCACAGTTCGGGACCGCGCTCCATGAGGTTCCCGTCAGATACAAAGAAGGGCGTTTCTATGGCAAAGAGTTTGTTCGGGAAGGTTCTGCCGCTGTTCGTTCTCGCTGCGGTGTTGATGGTGGCGCTCGCCGCCTGCGGCGACGGTAGTGGTGGGGGCGGAGGCGGTGGGGGCGGCGGAGAAGACGTCAGCGTTGCCTCGGACATCGCCTACCCGCCGTTCGAGTTCGAGAGGGACGGCGAGCCCGTCGGGTTCGACATAGATCTGATGGACGAGATCGGCAAGCGGGCGGGCTTCACGCCCGAGTACCAGAACGTCACCTTCGACGGCATCATCGGCGGCCTCTCAAACAACCAGTACGACGTCGTCATCTCCGCCATGACCATCACCCCCGAGCGCCAGCAGCGCATAGACTTCTCCGACCCTTACTTCAACGCCGACCAGTCGCTGCTCGTGCCGAGCGACGCCGGCATCGGGTCCGTGGACGAGCTCGGGGACGCGACCGTGGGCGTCCAGATCGGCACTACCGGCGAGATCAAGGCCAACGAGTTCAAGGACGAGGGGACCTTGGAGGGCGACGTCCGCACCTTCGACACCATCGAGGACGCGTTCGCCGCGCTCAACAACGGCCAGATAGACGCGATCATCAACGACCTGCCCGTCTCCCAGGACGAGGTGAACAGCAGCGACGGGGAGCTCGAGATCGTCCAGATCATCGCGACCGGCGAGCAGTACGGCATCGCTTTTCCCAAGGACAGCGATCTGCGCCAGGACGTCAACGAGGCGCTCACGGAGATAAAGGAAGACGGCACATACGAGGAGATCTACAAGAAGTGGATCGGACGCGCCCCCGAAGAGATACCGCAGTAGAGCTCAAGGGTTAGCGCGGTGCCGTTCGAGTCGCCCGTAGAGTTCGACCCGAGCTTCTTCAGCCTGGAGAACATACGGGAGAGCTACCTGGACTTCGGGGTGGTCTTCGACAACTTCGACTCCCTCCTGCAGGCGCTCCTCGTCACCATCTTGCTGGCGCTGCTGGCGGAGCTGCTCGGCATAGTCCTCGGGCTCGTGCTGGCGCTCATGAAGATAGGGCGCTCGAAGATTCTCTCCGCCCCGGCCCAGGTCTACATAGACGTCTTCCGGGGGACGCCGCTCCTGATCCAGATAATCTTTATCTACTTCGCCACGCCGAACATCGGCATCCGCATAGAGAGTCTCTTCTTCGCCGGCCTGATAGCGCTCACGCTGAACAGCGCGGCCTACGTCGCGGAGATCTTCCGCTCCGGCATCCAGAGCATAGACAGGGGCCAGATGGAGGCGGGCCGGGCCTCCGGCCTCACCTACGCCCAGACCATGCGCCACATCATCGTCCCGCAGGCCTTCCGGCGCGTCATCCCGCCGCTCACCAACGAGTTCGTGATGCTCATAAAAGACACGTCCATCGTCTCGGTGATAGGGCTCGAAGAGCTCTTGCGCTCGGCGCGGGTGCTCCAGTCGGCGACGGCCAACTCGACGCCGCTGGTGGCGGCGGCGCTGTTCTACCTGGCGATCTGTCTGCCCCTGATCTACCTGGCAAACGGCCTCGAGCGTCGCCTGAACCGCCGCACGGCGTAGGGTCGTATACGTCCGAGGCGTCTTGACCCCGTAGGGTCGGATGAATAGTATTGCGTGCATGGAACGCCACGCCCGGCCGACCCGCCCGACGGGCGGAAGTCCCGGGTCGCAGACGCGGGAGGGAAGGCTCAGGGTGACAGGGTGGTCGGTGAGGCTCTTCGCGGCGGCGCTCGTCTTCTGCGCCTTCTTTGCGACGGGATGCAGCGCGGGGGACGATGAGTCGTCCCCCGCGGACGTCGTGCGGGAGGAGGAGACCACGAGCTCGGCGCTGGCCGACGGCGAGATAGTCGTCGCGTCCAACGTCGCCTACCCGCCGTTCGAGTTTGCCCCGCGCAAGGGTCCCAAGGGCTTCGACATCGACCTGATGAACGAGGTGGCCGACCGGACGGGCCTCGAGGTAGAGTACAGGAACGTCCAGTTCGACAGCCTCCTGCGGGGCCTGAGCTCCGATCTCTTCGACGCGGTCATCTCGGGCATGACCATTACAGCCGACCGCCGGCAGCAGGTCGATTTCTCCAACCCCTACTACAATGTGGACGAGGCGCTCGTCGTCCGCAGCGGATCGGAGATAGAGTCCACCGGCGACCTCGCGGACGTGGCCCTGGGCGTCCAGCTCGGCACGATGGGCCAGGCCGAGGCCGGGGACCTCCTGAACGCCGACGACGTCAAGGAGGTCCGCACCTGGAGGACCATCGAGGAGGCCTTTGCGGCGCTGGAGCGGGAGGTGGTTGACGGCGTGATCTACGACCTCCCGGTCGCGCAGATGGAGGTGGAAGAGTCCGACGGGGCGCTGGAGCTCGTCGAGGTCATCCCGACCGGGACGCAGTACGGCATCGCCTTCCCCAAGGAGAGCCCCCTCGTCGAGCCCGTCAACGAGGCCTTGGCGGAGATAAAGGAGGACGGCACATACGAGGAGATCTACGAGAAGTGGATCGGCCGCGCCCCGGAAGAGATTCCGTAAGCGCGTCGGCGTACGAGCACGCCGCCTTTGGCGGCTTTCAGCACGGCGCTTCGCGCCTTTCAGCACGCTCCGGCTACGCCTCCGCTTTCAGCTTGTCAGCCTTCAGCCTCTCGTGCCTTGCCAGGCCGCGCACGAGCCACCGCTTCCGGCAGTACCGTCTCGGGGAGAGCCCGGCGCGGTGCTTCGGGCAACGCCTAGCGGAATGCTGAAAGCAGCCGCAAGGCTGCGAGCTGAAAGTCCCTGGAGGGGACGTGCTGAGAGCGGAGGCGTAAGCCGGAGCGTGCTGAGAGCCCTCGAAGTGGGCGTGCTCAGATGACCGGCATCCTCCGGTCGATGCTCTCGATCTCCGCGGCCACGGTCCTCTCGCGGGTTACGGGCTACTTGCGCCTCTCGGCCCAGGCCGCCGTCCTCGGCACGGCCGTGGTGGCGGACGCCTACGCCCTCGCCGTGCTCCTGCCGAGCCTGATCTACGAGCTCTTCCTGGGCGGCATCCTCTACTCGATCTTTATCCCGGTGCTCGTGGACCGGATAACGTCTCACGGCGAGGATGACGCCCGCCGCCTGACGAACGCCCTGTTCACCCTGGTGCTGCCGTTGATGGTGCTTCTCGCCCTTCTCGGCGTCGTCTTTGCCGGCCCCCTCGTGGCGCTGGTCGTAGGCTTGAGCCCTTCCGGAGACGTCTCGCCCGCCGACACTCGGGAGACCATGGATCTCGCGGTGTTCTTTTTCCGCGCCTTCGCCGTACAGATGCTCTTCTACGGTGTAACCACCATCGCAACCGGGGTGCTCCAGGCCCACCGGCGGTTCTTCTTGCCGACCTTCGCGCCCGTGTTGAATAACCTGATCATCATAGGCTCCTTTGCCGCCTACGTTTTCCTGGAAGGTAGCGACCAGGGCCTGGCCCTCTACGTGCTCGCCTTCGGGGTGACGGTGGGCGTCGCGGTGATGGCGCTCGCCCTGGTGCCCACGCTGCTCGCCCTCGGCTACCGGCCGCGTCCGCAGCTCGGTCACCCGGCCCTGCTGCCGACCGCCCGGCTCGCGGGGCCCATGGTCGTGCTCGTGGCGGCGTCTGTCGGCTTTCAACTCCTGGCCGCCCGCCTGGCAACGGGCTTCGGGGCGTACGCGGAGCTCACCTACGCGTTCACCATATTCTCCCTGCCCTACGGCATCTTCGTGGTCGCCATCGCCACCGCCCTAATGCCCGAGCTCTCCGAGAAGCACTCCAGGGAAGACGTCGAGGGCTACAGGGAGACGTTCTCGTTCGGGCTTAGGACCATGCTGTTCGTCGTGGTGCCGTCCACGGTCGGCATGATCGTGCTCGCGGAGCCCATCGTCGGCCTCCTCTACCAGCGCGGCGAGTTCGGGGCCTCCGATACCCGGGCCGTAGCCGTCCTGCTCGTCGCCTACTCGGTCGGCCTGCTCGGCTACTCGGCGTACTTCTTTCTCGTCCGCGCTTTCTACTCCCGCCAGAACACCAAGACCCCGGCCCTCCTGAACGTCGGCATCCTTTTCGTCTACGCGGCCCTCGCCTACGGCCTCTCCTTCCTCTTCGAGGCCGTGGGCGTCGTGCTGGCCCTCTCTATCGCCTACGGTATGCTCGCGCTCCTCGCCCTCTCCGCCACCCGCGGGGAGATCGGCCGGATCGACGGCCGCCGCATCCTCGCCTCGCTCGCGAAGATCGTGGCCGCCGGCGCCGTCATGTACGCCGTGGCCGTCGCCGGCACGACCCTCCTCGGCGACGGCGCCGACTTCGCCGGGCGACTCCTGATCCTCGTCGCCGTCGGCGGCGCCTCCCTGGCGGCCTACCTCGGCGTCGCGTTCGCCCTCAGAACGGAGGAGCTGAAGTCCGTGGCAGGGCTTCTCAGGCGCCGCGGCGCTTAGAGGCATCAGGTTTCGGGCTTCAGGTTTTGAGGTTCTAGGTTTAAGGTTTTGAGGTGTTGTAGAGCGAGGATGCCGCGGGCATGCCGCTCTCTCGGGCCAACCATGGTGGCGATGTCGGGCTCCAGGCTGCGTACCGCACCCCTAATGCCTTAAAACCTGAAAGCCTCCGAAGGAGGCGACCTGAAACCTGATGCCTGTAGCCTGATGCCTGAAACCTACCCGCCCTGCGACTCCCAGGCTATTCGGGAGAGGTCTTCTATGAGTACGGCGCCCTCGTCCACGGTGGCCGCGCCGTGCTTGCTGAGGATGGCGACGGTGTAGCGGCGGCCGTCGTGCTCGACGATGCCGACGTCTCCGTAGACCTGGTAGAGCCAGCCGGCCTTGTTGGCCGCGTACACGTCTTCTGGGAGGCCGGCGTCGAGCCACCAGTCGAGCTGGTTGGTGCGCATGAGCTCGATCATGTACCCGCAGCTCTTCTCGCTGGCCGCCTCGTCGTCGGCTATCTTCTGGAGCATGGTCGCCATGTCGCGCGGGGTGGTCCTGTTGTCTAGCCCGGGGACGGCGCCCCGCTCGCTGCTGACCTTCTGGTAGAGGAGGGTGTCCTTCGCGCCGAGGGATTCAGCGACCTCGTTGACGTGTTCGCTGCCGCCGACCATGCGTATGAGGGCGTTGGTGGCGACGTTGTCGGACTGGGTCATCATCAGGAGCAGCAGGTCGCCAACGGTCTGCTTCGAGCCCGCCTCCTCCCACTGCAGCCAGCCTGCGCCGGCGGCCCAGTCCTCTTCTTTGAGCTCGACTTCCTGGGAGAAGCTCAGGTCGCCCTGATCTACCTTGCGGTAGACGGCGACCATGACGGGAATCTTGATGATCGAGGCCGAGAAGAACGTCTCGTCGGTCCGCACCCCGTAGCCGAAGCCCCCGTCCAGGTCCTGCACGTAGACGCCGGCCACCCCGTCGTAGCCCTCGACCCGCTCCTCGAGCTTGCCGGCGACCTCTTCGATCCGCTCCCGCTCACCCTCCTGGACGCCCTCGGTAACGACCTCCATAGGCGGGGTCTCGGCGGGCCCCGCGTCCGGCAGGCCGTCCACCTCTTCCACTTCGGGTTCGGGGACCTCGGCGGCGAAGAGGTTCTCCTCGTAGACGTAGTCCAGAAGGTCCTTTGGAACCCCGGCGAGCGGGACCACGTCGTTCTCCGGGTAGTCGGGCTCGTCGGCCCTGATGGACTTCTCGGCCCGCCAGAGATCCCCCTCCTTGTGCGAGAAGACTACGAAGTCCTTGTATTCGCCCTCGGGGGAGAACCTGACGGAGGCCCAGGAGGGGTCCATCCTGCTCCTGTACACGGCCCCGACGTTCTCTTCTCTTACCCCCGGAAACTCGGGCGCCACCGCGACGAAAGCGGCGGCCTCGGGGGTCTTCTGCTCCGGGTCGGGCGCCGGCTCCTCGGGCGGGGCCTTCTCCTGTTCCGTCTCGGTCTCCGCCGTTTCGGTCTCCGACTCCTGGCCCGCCCGCGCGACTTCTTCGCGGGGCTGGGCATCAGACCCGCGTGCGGCCCCGTCCTTCGAGAGCGGGGCGAAGCCGGACGACGGGGTGGGGCTGCCGGAGAGGCTGGTCGCGAGGTAGAAGGCGGCCCCGGCGACCAGGAGCAGGGCGGCGAGGACGCCGAGACGGATTCGCCGCCGGCGCCGGCGCGCCTCGCTGCGCGAGGTGAAGAGTTTTTTGCGCGGGAAGAAGTTCAAGGGGTGCCCCGATCGCGGATGTTCGGTCCCGCCGCGTGCATCGAGCTACTCGGGGACTTCGGCCCAGCCGGTGGTGTTGCCCGGGTCGTTCCAGCCTGACACCCGCGGGGTGGAGGTGTCGTAGTGGGGTCCGTCTTCCGGTGGCGGCGGGTTGTAGGAGTAGGTGT